>Ga0315287_10001176_pt1 | contig 23828 bp, 16 predicted proteins | sample YL17G11_0_MG_FD_205037 | JGI IMG/M metagenome (GOLD analysis project Ga0315287, IMG submission 205037) | Sediment microbial communities from Yellowstone Lake, YNP, Wyoming, USA - YL17G11_0 | ecosystem: Environmental > Aquatic > Freshwater > Lake > Sediment | place: USA: Wyoming | collected... | reverse complement strand
GCGGATGGCATATAGCGTGCAGCGTGTAGCGTATTGAGGGGGTGAATTGGGTTTGTTTGGGTTTGTTTTTCGTATTGCGTGTTGCGTATCGCCCCGCAAGGGGCCTTGGTGGCGTATTGCGTTGGGGGATTGGCTTTGTTTGGGTTTGTTTTTTGGGGCGGGGCGAAGCGGAATATTGGTGTAAATCTTTGGGGGAAAAGAGGTTGTGTTGGTTTTGGCGCTGCGGAAATTGGGTTTGTTTTGCGTAATTGACTCATGAATTCGTGGTAAGCTGGGCAGGATGGGCTGTTTAGACAGGAGACGGGAGACGGGAGACAGAATCCAGAAGACAGGAGACGGGAGACAGAATGCGGTTTGGCGATGAATTCCCGGCGTGCCGGGATATGCGCTGCGTTTCGCCTGTGCTTCGATGTTGACTTTGATATTGATGACCTCCTCCCCATGTATCGGGATCTTCGATATTTTGTTAGATGTATATTATATCACACAAAGAGTTAGGTGTCAAGTGAAATTCCTTACGAAGCGTGGAGCGTGGAGCGGGAAGCGTGAAGCGGGGGAATTGGAGCCGGTAGCGTGAAGCGCGAAGCGTATTTCGTATTGCGTATATCGTATTTCGTTGGGGCAGGCCCCGAACGCCGTTCGGGGTTGGAGGGCTAAACAAACGTCGCCGTACCGGGGACGGCTAAACGAGACCCGGCCCTTAGGGATCAAGGACAGTGGAACTTAGTGGGCTGACCATTGTTTTGAGATTGCCACAGGCCTTGGGATACGGAATGACGGAGGGCACGCTGTTCCGGGCAGGGAGTTGTGGTTTTTACGTTGAATTTACAGAAGGCAGGCTGGGGCAAGAGGTATAATTTGTGTAGAAGCGTCTGAAGTGAGCTAAAGTGAGGTGAATTGAGTAGAAGTAGGATTGTGTTCGTTTGATTCCGGCGTGCCGTTGGTGAGAATAGGCTTGTGAATACGGAGTTGTATTGGGAGGCAGATATGAAGGTGTGGGTCCTGGCTTTGATGTTGGGTGCGTTTGTGCAGGTCGGAGCTTTGGGTAGTGAGGGCGAGGCGGACTGGTTCGAAGCGGACAGGGAGGCGGGGGCTTTGCTTATGCGAGAGAGGCGGGATATCGCTGGTCTGGTGGGCGAGGTGACGGCGTCGAGTCCGAAAACGCCACAGGAGGCGATGCTCAAGCTAAATGTGCTGATGCGGGCCGGGATGAACGAGGCGGGGAGTGAGACACTCGAGGAGCTCAGCGCATTGTGTCCTGAGTTGAGCAACTATCAAATCTCGGCGATTTACTATCGGGCATTTGACGACTACGAGGCCTGGGGGTTTGCGCAACGGGTGGCGGAGGTTTTTGCCGATGTAATTGAGGAGCTTGCCCTGGAGAGCCGGCTTTTTAGGCATTGGCTGGAGTGGGGACGGAGCGTTGAAGAGATTGACGGGTGGCTTGCGGAGATGCCTATGGGGCGTAATGGGTTCTGGGTAAAGGAGCGGCTGCGGTTCAATGAGGCGCACGGGCGGGCCGAGAAGCTCGTGAGTCAGATGGCCGAAGCCGTCAGGGAGAACCCGGAGGATATCGAACGGGTGCTTGTGTTCTTGGACGCCCTGATCTATGCAGGCCAGTGGCAGCGGCAAGAGCGGGACCTGTCCTGGCTCCCGGCGGCGATAAAACCCAAGCTGGCAACGCAGGCCGAGCATATTGCTACGCGGCTCAAGACGCTGGAGCGATGGGAGCCGGCAAGCACGTTCTTCCAACAGGCCATCGCGACACCGCTTACTGATGAGGAAGTGAGGGATTACAGAGGTCAGTTTCAGTTGTCACCCCAGATGCTGCGGGCAATCTTCGCAGTCAATTCGCGGGAGGCACTGGCTCAATGCCTGATGAAAATGGATAAGAACGCCGAAGCCCAGAAACTGATGGTCGCCGCCGCCGACATTCGAGAGGAGCACAAGCTTCCAATAAACGCCTTCCTCGCCGGCGAAGTGCAGGCCGCAAGCGGAGCACGCGTAATAGAGGGCCGGATCAAGGAGCAGGAGAAGCTGTCCGAGGACGACCCCGAATACTGGAGAAAGCGAGCCGAATACTATCGCGGCCGCGGAGAGCCCGATAACGAGGAGCAGGCCCTGCTAAAAGGCCTTTCTCTAACCAAGCCGCTGCCTCCCCCGGAGCGTCCGGTTAAAGGACACACAGACCTGCGAAGCTGGATCCTCAGCGACTATGCCCATTTTCTCGAGCGGATGAAGCGCGTCCCCGAAGCGGTCGCATTGATTCGCAAGGAGCTTGCCGATGCGCCTGCGGAGTCGGTATCGTCGTGGAGAGCGGCGAACCTGCTGGCGTTCGATTTCACAGAGGAGATCCGTGTTGATGACGAGCTGCTCTGGAAGTGGCTGAGCGAGAGGCCGAAGTGGGAGCATGTTGAGGAAAGGCTGCTGTGGCGGATGTTGGAGAAGGCGAATCGGTCTGGAGTGGGGGAGTACTTCTCGCGTGCCGAGAAGCTGGCGAAGGATAGGGACGCGAGCCGGGCGTATTCTCTGGGGTGGATCATGAACCGGATGGAGTTTGCGGAGCGCTCGATTGGGCTGCTTGAGTATGCGGTTGAGGCGGCGGGCGACGAGCAGTTGAAAGAGCAGGCTGCGTTTGCGTTGCTTGAGTCGTATCTTGATGTTGGTGACTGGTCGCGTGCGGAGGGGATTTTTCCTGAGGCACGCAGGCGGCTGACGCTGGTGGAGGAAACGGACTGGTATACTCGTATCGCGGTGGCGGCGGCGGCATCGGGTGAGAAGGAAGAGGCCATACGGATTTGGCTTGTCGGGGCGAATGGGAATCCGGCGCGGCTGGCGTGCCTGCTTCGCCTTGCGAATTATGGCCTTAGGGATGAGCTTGCAGCTTACTACCGCGAGCTGGGGAAGAAACTGCCCCTGTCTGAGGCTCCGGGGAAGGCGTTGAAGATATTGGAGCAGAAGTAGCCGAATGGGAGAATTGGATAGTCGCTTTGGCGCGCGGAGGAGGATTGAGGCTGCCAACAAGGCCGGCGGGTAAAAACTGAGAATGGAGAACGCGGAAGCCGTGCTGCGCACGGCGGTTGTTCGCGTGGGCTTGTTGCCAGGGGTTGCAAATGGCTATATAATCGGCCAGCAGAAAGGCAGTTTATGTCCTTCACTGCTAATCAAGTGAAAAGGACACTATTAGCCACTCACAGTTGAATTTGTGGGTGCTGCTCGCTCAGCGGGCGGCTAAGGGTTGTGGATTCCTGCCTTCGCAGGAATGACAACTGGCGGCGGTCGCAGGAATGACAACTAACAAGATCAACGTTGACGGGCTACTATGATAACCAAGAACCGCATCGCCAAGCTCGCTGGAAAAACCAAGATGCGTGTCATCGGGCTGATGTCGGGCACATCGGCCGACGGCGTTGACGCGGCAATCGTCGATATTGACGAGTCCCCGCGCACCGTTGTCCGCCTGCTGGCGTTCGAGGTCTTTGCGTACCCGCCGGCCCTGCGCCGCAAAATCCTGGAGCTCTGTCAACCTGAAACGTCCCGGCTGGACGATATTTGCCATTACAATTTTGTGCTGGGCGAGGTCTTCGCCGAGGCTGCCGTCAAGCTGTGCAGCAAAAGCGGCATCTCGCTACGGTCAATCGATTTGATTGGCTCGCACGGCCAGACTATCTACCACAATCCGGCGGGCAGGCGTTATGCTCGAAAGACAATACCATCGACCCTGCAGATTGCCGAGCCTTCTATCATCGCCCAGCGCACCGGCATTACGACCGTTGCTGATTTCCGTCCGCGCGATATGGCGGTTGGGGGCCAGGGTGCCCCTCTGGTCCCCTACGCCGACTATATCCTTTTCAACGACAAGATTCTGAGCCGCGCCGTCCAGAATATCGGCGGTATCGCCAATGTCACTTACCTGCCGTCATGCTGCCGGCTGCGCGACGTGGTCGCCTTTGACACCGGGCCGGGAAATATGATAATCGACCGCATTGTCTCGCTCGCTACCCGCGGCAGGCGGCAATACGATGCAGACGGCAAAATGGCGGCAAAAGGAGCGGTCAACGCAAAACTGCTCGGCGAAATGCTCCGCCATCCGTTTCTGCGGCGGCGCCCGCCCAAATCGACCGGCCGGGAAGAATTCGGCTTTTTTTATGCCGACCGGACATACGAAAAGGCCCGTAAGAATAAGCTGACCGGCCCCGATATCGCAGCAACCGCGACCGCATTCACCGCCGTCAGTATTGCGCAGGCGTATCGGCGTTTTCTGCCTGCGATGCCGGATGAAGTAATCCTTTGCGGCGGGGGGGCGCGCAACGCGACGCTCATACAGATGTTGCAGCAGGAGCTAAGCGGCGTTAGAATCCGCCAGATGTACGAGTTTGGAATCAGCGGCGACGCCAAGGAGGCCGTTTCTTTCGCCATCCTGGCTTATGCAACCATAAAAGACCTGCCCAATAACGTGCCGACCGCCACCGGCGCCGAACAGCCGGTCGTCCTGGGAAAGATAGTGCCTGCATAATGACAAGACGCAGACCCCTTCCAACGACCGAAAAACGCAATCGCCGAAGCGAAAATATCGACGAGCTTTCAACGCGGCAGATTGTTGACCTGATCAATACCGAGGATGCGCTCGTCCCGGCGGCGGTGGCCAGGCAGCGCAAGCACATTGCCGCCGCCGTGGATATGGTTGTAGAGCGGCTTACCAAAGGCGGCCGCCTGTTCTACATCGGCGCCGGCACGAGCGGCCGGCTCGGCGTCCTGGACGCTTCGGAGTGCCCGCCCACGTTTGGCGTCTCGCCGTTGCTGGTGCAGGGCATCATTGCCGGCGGCCGTCGCGCCCTTGTGCGTTCAGCCGAGGGCGCCGAAGACTGCGCCGCAGACGGCGCCGAAGCTATAGACAAGAAGCACGTCAAGCCGGTTGATGTTGTCGTGGGCCTGGCCGCCTGCGGCATGACGCCCTACGTGCACGGGGCGCTCAATCGCGCCCGCCAAATCGGGGCGGGAACCGTTTTTGTCACGTGTGCTCCCGAAGCAGTAAAGCACATCCCCGCCGAGATCATAATCAACCCGGTAGTCGGCCCCGAAGTCATCACCGGCTCGACCAGGATGAAGGCTGGCACCGCTACAAAACTCGTACTCAACACCCTCACGACGGCTGCGATGATTAAGCTCGGCAAGGTCTATGGCAACCTGATGGTTGACCTGCGGGCGACGAACGAAAAGCTGCGTGACAGGTCGCTGCGCATCGTAATCGAAATGACGGGTCTTTCTCGCGCAAGGGCCAAAAACCTGCTCGCACGCGCAGATGGAAAGGTCAAAGCCGCCATAGTAATGCACTTCCGCAAAGTCAATCTGCCGGCTGCACTGAGAATACTTGATGAAAGCCGCCAATCCCTGCGTAAAGCCCTTGAGGAGACATCGTGAATTTCATTGCAGCTCAGGCCGGCGCGCTAAGCGGGTTAGACTGGAGCATTGTAGGCGCCGCCGTGGCGCTGCTGTTTGTAATTTCATATACCTTTGGACGCGAGCAGAAGGATACGAATGATTTCTTTCTCGGCGGTCGCCGCGTTCCGGCGGTTGTTGCGTGCCTGTCGTTCGTCGCCACTGAGATCAGCGCCCTTACAATCGTCAGCATCCCGCACACTGCCTACAGCGAGAACTGGCGCTTCCTGCAGTTCCTGGTCGGGTTGGCCATGGCGCGGCTCGTCGTGGCTTTTCTATTCATTCCCGCCTTCTACAAATATAACTGCACGAGCATCTACGAGTTTCTGCGTCACCGGTTCGGCCCGGCCACCCAGTGCGCCGGCTCGGCGTTCTTCTTCGTCACGCGCCTAATCGCCTCGGGCGTTCGGCTTTACGCGACCTGCATGGCCGTGGGCGTGATTATGGGCTGGCCTCTAACTGCGACAATTGCCTTGTTCACCATCGTGAGCATCGCGTTTATCGCGTTTGGCGGCATCAAGGCGGTCGTTTGGGCCGGGGCATACGAGGCGTTTTTTTTCGTTGTCGCAGGCGTAGTAGTTGTCGCCTATCTAATCCAGCGCATCGACGGCGGCCTGGCAGCCGCTGTGCGCACTGCCGGCGAAGCGGGGCGTCTGAGCACGTTCCACTTCAAATTCGACCTGAAAGACGCAAGCACTTTCTGGGCATGGTTGGCCGGCGGTTTCTTTATGGGCCTGGTCTCATTCGGAACCGACCAGGAGATGGTCCAGAGACTCCTTACCGTCGAAACGCGAAAGGGCAGCCAGAAAACCATCATCTCCACTATTCTGGCCGCTCTGCCGGTCTATTGGCTCTATCTAATCGTCGGGACGCTGCTCTTTGTCTTTTATTCCCAGAACTCTTCCTTGTCGCTGCCGGAAGACCTCAAGGAGATATTCCCGCACTTCGCCCGCACGGTCCTGCCGGCCGGGCTAAAGGGCCTGGTGCTCGGTGCAATAGTCATGGCCAGCATCGACTCGCCTTTGAGCTCGCTCACATCGTCCTTTGTCAGTGACATCTATCGCCCGCTGATTCGCAGAGGGGCTTGCGAAGGACATTACCTGCTCGTCTCGCGGATAGCAGTTGTGGGCTTTGGCCTCATATTGGCGGGAATTGCCTTTGCCTGCGCGCCGGTCGAGAACATCCTGTGGTTTGCCTTTCAGATTCTTTCGCTCACGGGCGGTCCAATGCTCGGCGTTTTCCTGTTGGGGCTGCTTACGCGGCGAAGAGCCAACTTCGCTAATATCCCTGCTATGCTTGTCAGCACGGGCGTGTGTCTTGTGCTGCTGCTGTTGATAAAGAACAAGCGCATAGACCTCGGCTGGACCTGGCTCATCGTCATAGGCACTGCAATCACTTTTGGCCTGGCCTATTTGTGGGGGCCGAGCACACCCGGGCCAGAAGCAGACACGGAGACTTACAGATGAAGCGACGTGAATTCATCAAAGCCGCCGCCCTCGGAACAGCCGGGATTGGTTTGGGCTCGTGCTCCAGCCCGGCGCGAAAGCGAAATTCCAAGGCCGTCCGGCGCCCGAATCTGCTTTTTGTTTTCGCCGACCAGTTGGGCTACACCCGCTGCGGTTACGCCGGCGGCGGCAAGGCTCGGACGCCCAACATCGACGGATTGGCCTCGCAGGGAGTGAGCTTCTGTAACGCCGTCTCCAACATGCCCGTCTGTGCGGCCTTTCGAGCGTCCCTCTTTACAGGCAAGTACACTACCTCAACGGGTATGGTAATCAACGAGCTTCGCATGCGGACCGACCACGAGTGCATCGGCCAGGTGCTCACCCAGAGCGGCTACCGGACCGGGTATATCGGCAAGTGGCATCTGTACGCCAATGAGCTTGGAAACCATTTCGACCCCAAGAACAGCTTCGTCCCGCCGGGACCGAATCGCCTGGGCTTTGACGGCTACTGGGCCGCCTACAACTTCCACCACGACTACTACAATGCTTACTATCATACTGACTCGCCGGAAAAGATTTTTTACGGTGATAAGACCTACGAGCCTGACGCCCAGACCGACCTGATGATCGATTTTGTCCGCGGTGCGGCCAAATCCGGCGGACCATTCGCCGCGTTTCTATCTTACGGCACACCCCACGACCCCTGGACGGCCAACAACGTGCCTGAGGAATACCGGAAAATGTTTGAGTCGGTCTCCTTGCCAAATCCGCCCAACTACAAGGACGAAAACGACAAGTACGCCGACGCCTGGGGCCGCCTCCAGCCCGAGCAGCGCAAATTGATCGAGGTCTGGCGCCGCAACTATTATGCAATGACGGCCAACCTCGACTGGAACATAGGCCGGCTCATTGATGCAGTGGACAAGGCCGGGCTTGCCAGGGACACAATCGTCGTCTTCACGTCCGACCACGGCGAAATGTTCGGCGCGCAGGGCAGGCGGGCGAAGAACATCTTCTACGAGGAGGCCGCACGCATCCCGTTCTTAATCCGCTGGCCCGGAAGAATCCCCGCCGCCTTGGTCTGTGATGCCTGCCTGTCCACAGTTGACATAATGCCCACCATCTTGTCGCTGATGAGCCTGAAGATTCCGAATGATGTCGAGGGAATGGACCTGAGCCGCTGTGCGCTCGGATGCAAAGGCCCTGAGCCGCAGGCCGCCTTCCTGCAGAACACCGGCGCCTGTGCGGCCTGGGAGAACGGCCACGAATGGCGCGCCCTGCGGGACAAGCAATACACCTATGCCATATATCGAGTGGACAAATCCGAGCTGCTCTTCGACAACAAAAACGACCCGCACCAGATGATCAACCTTGCCGCCGACCCGAAACACGCCGCGACGCTCAGACGCTTCCGCAAAATGCTCGCGACGAAAATGGAGTCCCTCAACGACACCTTTGAGCAGTGCACCTGGTACAGAGACAACTGGACCGACGGCAATCGAAACATACTCCGCGGAGCAAAAGGATAGAACCGCTTTCGACTATTGCAGGGCCGAATCCACCCTCAGCTCTACTGTCGATGACCAGACGGCTGGGGACGCGGCGGTCCCTGATGTCTCGGTTTGGATTGCCTCAACGGGCGGCGCCTCTGCAATTATTTGCGGCGTGAGCGTCCGGGCAACTGTAAATGCCTGATTTTGCCAAGTAAATCGGTCCGGCTGATCGATTTTAGAAAATCGGCGACGGTCTTTTTATTTCCCGGCTGGTAGTATTGCAGCATCGCCGCCTGAAGCCGCTTTTCGCCGCGGCCGCGCGGCACGTAGATTTCCTTTTTTCGGGCGTCCCGGCCGGAGACATACATAGCTGCAGAAAGCGTCAGAGGAATGGGGACAAAGTCCTGTATCTGGCGGGGGCGCCACGAACGAGATATAAGATACTCCGTCAGGGCCAGGGCGTCCTGTGTCGTGCAGCCGGGATGCGAGCTCATAAAGTAGGCCACCAGATACTGCTGCTTGCCTGCTCGACGCGAGCTCTCGTTGAAACGGCCCTCAAATTCCTCGAATATATCAAAATGGGGCTTGCCCATCAAATCCAGAACGCGCGAGCAGTAGTGCTCCGGCGCGACCTTCAGGTGTCCGCCGACAAAGTATCGGGCCAGAAGATCAACGTACTCTTTGCTCTGAAGGGCAAGGTCGTGCCGGATGCCCGAGGCCACATAGATATTTATCCTTTTGTCGCCGGCGTCCCGCCACCGCAGAAACGCCTCCATCATTTCCAGCAGATCTCTATGGTCGAGCCGCAGGTTCTTGCAGGGCGACGGCAGCAGACAGCTCGCCCGCCTGCAATCGCCGTCGCTGCCGCATGGCATCCCGTACATATTTGCGGTCGGGCCGCCGAGATCGACTATTGTGCCGCCGAATTGGTCGTGACGGCGGATAAGCTCCGCCTCGTTCAGGAGCGAATCGACCGAGCGCGAGATTATGTTCCTGCCCTGATGGCAGTTTATGGAGCAGAACGAGCAATCGCCGAAGCAGCCGCGATGCGTAACAATCGAAAATTGAACCGGATCGAGAGCGGCAACGCCTCCGAGTGCATCATAGCGCCGGTGCCAGCGGCGGGTAAAAGGCAGATCGTACAGCGCATCCAGCTCTGCCACGGTGAGCGGCTTGGACGGCGGCATTACTACTATTGTGCCAGGCTCCTGCTCCTGGATTACCGGCGGCCCCTGTGGATGAGCGCATTTTTGATACTGTAACTGAGCCGAGATGAACAAGTTGCCGTCGGCCTGAAGCTGGCAGAGCGACGGCAGCCGGACGGCATTGGCCGGAGCCGATTGGTCTTTCCGCAGCACATACGCGGTGCCGCTGATGTCCGTGAGTTCCTCAACCTGTCTGCCTGCGTTCAGGCGATCTGCGACCTCCGCAACGGCGCGTTCGGCCATACCGTAGATAAGAAGGTCGGCCTTGGCATCGACGAGGACGGCGCGTTTGAGCTTGTCCTCGATGTAGTCGTAGTGAACCAGCCGCCGCAGACTTGCTTCGAGTCCGCCGAGGATAATGGGGACATCGGGATACGCCTCCCTCGCCCGTGCTGAATACGTAAGCAGGGGCCTGTTCGGCCGCAGCCCCACCGTCCCCAGGGGACTATAAACGTCGGTTCTGCGTCGGTTGCCCATCGAGGCGTAATCGTTGAGGCGCGAGTCGATGCAGCCCGATGTAATGCCCCAGAACAGCCGCGGCGGCCCGAGCGAGCGAAAGGCATCGACGCTGCGCCAATCCGGCTGAGCGAGCACCGCAACCCGATAACCCAGCTTCTCCAGCCATCGCCCGATTAGTGCAACGCCGAACGAAGGATGGTCAACGTATGCATCGCCCGTGATGAGTATAATATCCGCCCGCTCCCAGCGGCGCTGTTTGATTTCATCAAGCGTTGTGGGCAGGAACACAGCACTATTTTCACCTTTCACAGCCATAATATCATAATACCACATACCGGCGAGGTTGGTTCACACTTATCCGGCGCAAAGGAAAAGGCCGGCTCTTTTACAGAACCGGCATTCCCGAACCTGTATTGCCTGCACCGAGCTTGTCGAAGTGAGGTTGCCTGCACCGAGTTCATCGAATGTGTCAAAGAATCCTGTCGCAGGTCCGCCGTGGTCCGGCCGAGCAATGACCGGAATTAGTTTATACACTAACCATAGTCACTTCCTGTGACCTCGTCGTTTGGCCCACTCTTGTATGGATCCACTTCGAGTACCCTGGAATCTGAGTCTTCCCCTTCGAAGGAAACGAATGAGCGAACGCCAACGGTTGTGTCGATTTAGAACTCTCGAAACCTCGGTAATATGCGGGCTTCCTGACATTAAGAGAAATCTCTCATGCAAAACATCTCGATGGTCTTCCAAGAAACGGGAATGTTTTGGCGCGAATAACGTGAGCCAAGCGGTAGCCCATATTGGTCCAAGAAAATGACTTGCATTTTTATCCGTATGAAGGTACGTGAGGTAGCAGAGGAGAACTTCTGCCGTTGAACATCCTTCAAGTACCGCGCATAATGTCTGCTGATAATGCAGGAGAACACCTTCCGGAATCATGTTCTTTGTGAGGGCCGTCACGGCACTTCTAAAGAGTTTGGCTGCACGTCCAAGGCGCCTGTCAGTTTCTCCCCCAGAACCTACCCAGCTTATTTCCTCATACTGTACTGCTCCGCTCGGGTTGTAATGACGGAGAATTCTAAATCTCTCGTCTGAAAGGTCACCTTCTACAAGTCTAGGCTGAAAAGCCCTTGTCGCGCCGGGTGCAACAATGAGGCGCATACCTTTTCTGAAGGTCTGAGCCTCATATGCACTTGCCAACCCATCGCCCAGCAGGATGGAATAGGAAACCCACTTCCCAGACTTTTTTAGTTCGCTAACCTCTCCGTATGCAAGCCCTCCCCTCAAAAGATAGGCCACCAAAATGTCATTAACATCTTCCTCTTCGTTAAGGTCGAAGTATTCTTTGAAAATCCGAGATGCAGCAAGTGCTGTCTTCCAACCAAACTCTGCATGGCTTGACCAGAGGATAAAGAAATCGGACGCACCGTGCGCATGAACACCCTCGCAGCCTTTGAGAACACGAGAGACGGTTTCGCTCAACCTTCTTAATCTTGTTTCTGCAAGCGATGAATTTCCTGTCGAGAGAGCGCGTCGTATACCTAGTATGTCGATGAAGACAACGTGCTGGTCGTCCACATTACACCTCCAGTCATCTAATGTCTAAACTCAGGCAGCATCACTAATACAAGGGGTCTCTTATCATGACTTAGCATCTCACGTCCACTTTTTAAACCACGCAGATGATACGTCCAAAGCCTCCATTCTCAAAAAGGAAAGCCCCTCCTCGTCTCCAAGGTGGCCTTATAATCGTGCCGCAGGTCCGGCGTTGCATGCCGAGCGATGAGCGAATTGGAGCGACTCATCCTCAAAGGCGGTAAGGCCATGTGCAGCATACTTCTGTATGCTTTCGATGGCCTCTTTAACGTCGAGCAGTCGTTCCCTATCGTCTCTCATACAGGAACGGCCTCGCCCAGAACACGGTCGCGGATGCGGGGTCGTAACCCTGCCGGCGTGACCACGGCAACCCGGCGACCAAGCAACTGCTGAAGCTCGTAAAGAAGTCCCCCGAGATCGAGCAAGCTGCGGCCGGGCTCCAAATTCACCAGAAAGTCCACGTCGCTTGTTTCGTCCGCTGTGCCGCGAGCAATGGAGCCGAATACCCGCACATTGTATGCGCCGTATTTTGCAGCCAGGGCAAGTATCTGGTGCTTTTGATCAGCGATTAGTTCGTTTATACCCATCGTTATGCCCCGATTGCCCGAAGAGAACACTATAAAGTCTAAATGCCACAGGGTTTTGTGTCAATTCAAAATCCTGCCCAAAGGAAAAGGCCGGCCCTTTTGGGGACCGGGCTTCATAAACCTGTACTGAGCCTGTCGAAGTATCATGGTGATGACCGGATTTTATCCGCCTTTCGTTTGGCGGACACGCCGCAAAGCCGTAAGCCCTGAGCAACCTGTGGTGAGCGAAGTCGAACCAAGTCGAAGGGGACTCCCATCGGCTCCAGCGGGCTTAGCTTCACAGTTCCCGTCTAACACGCCTTCGTCTCATTACCTGGGCGAATGAAGGCGCATCGGGTGCTACGCATATTGACTGGCCCTCTATCGTGCCGTTAGTTCTGTAGCGGAAAAGGGCCTGCCGTGGGAAGGATAGATGACTCTTGCTCCGCGTTCTCGGAGCTTCCGCCAGCTTTCATACACGGTGTTGATGTCCTGTATGTAAATCGGCCTGTGGCCAACCCCGGTCCACCGCAGGAAATTCATCGCAGCATCGCCAACAAAGGCGCTTCCATCAGAAAGCAGGACTGAAATAGAATCTCTTGTATGACCAGGCGTATGCAAGATGACCCCGGGAATACCAACTCCTTTTAGAAGGGTGTCATTATCGCCCTCGATTACAAAGTCTCTCTCTGTTAGTGTCAGCGGCGGAAACTTGAACTCTTTATGAAACAATGTATAGAGCGTGAAGACTATCTTGATGCGCCGATTGACTGGTTTGATAGTCTCTTCTGACTTACCTTCTTCCAAGGCCGATACCGCATTGCGGTGAGCTATGACTTGACATCCTGTAGAGCGAACCAGCTCTGCCGCAAAACCAGCGTGGTCATCATGATGATGGGTCAGCAACAGATACTTTATATCCGAGATCGCTATCTCCAGGTTAGCAAGCTTCCTCTCAAATAGCCGGCAGTGCTTGGGGTAATCAGTGTCAATCAGCAAGTAGCCACCAATACACTTCAATAGATAGCACTGAGTCCAACCCAGTTTCAAGCTGTGGACGGTATGGGTACTCGTGTTGTTCATGGTGTTAAAAGTCCTTCATATGAAAACCCATACAACAGACAGAGGGTGGGGCTTGCCCCACCGATTCGGCATTGTAACATATCCCGCGCATAAGGAAAGGGCCAGCTTGTTTCCAAGCTGGCCCTCATAATCCTGGCGATGACCTACTCTCGCCGCAAAGCGACTACCATCGGCCTGAGCGGGCTTAGCTTCTGAGTTCGGAATGGGATCAGGCGTTTCCCCGTCAGTATAGTCGCCAGGAAGTTCGTATTATCAGGCTCGAGCCTGATAAATTCCTAATTCGAATATCGAAATCCCAAACAATATCAAAAGTCGAATGTCAAATGTTCAAAACCGACACTTTAAATTTCCGATTTTGGCCATTTGGATTCATTTCGGATTTCGGGTTTAGTGCTTCGAATTTCCAGACATATATGCAGATGCGTTGGGACCCCATTTTGCGATGTCCTGCAAAACGGGAACCCGAATACGAGCGCACAGACCCTTCAACCAAGGATTGATATGGTCAAGTAATTGAGCGTTAGTACCGGTTAGCTGAACGCATTTCTGCGCTTACACATCCGGCCTATCAACCTGATAGTCTATCAGGGCTCTTCATCCGCACGAAGCGGAATGGAATCCTCATCTTGGAGTTGGCTTCCCACTTAGATGCTTTCAGCGGTTATCCCTTCCTGACTTAGCTACCCGGCGTTGCCCCTAGCGGGACAGCCGGTACACCAGCGGTCAGTGCTTCCCAGTCCTCTCGTACTAAGGAAGCATCTCCTCAAGATTCCTGCGCCCACGGCAGATAGGGACCGACCTGGCTCGCGCCGGTCTGAACCCAGCTCGCGTACCACTTTAATGGGCGAACAGCCCAACCCTTGGGACCGCCTACAGCCCCAGGATGTGATGGGCCGACATCGAGGTGCCAAACCTCCCCGCCGCTATGAACGCTCGGGGGAGATCAGCCTGTTATCCCCGGAGTACCTTTTATCTGTTGAGCGATGGCCCTTCCACACGGGACCACCGGATCATTAGGTCCTGCTTTCGCACCTGCTCGACTGATAAGTCTCGCAGTTAAGCACACTTATACCCTTATGCTCTATGTGTGATTGCCAACCACACTGAGTGTACCTTTGAACTCCTCCGTTACCTTTTGGGAGGAGACCGCCCCAGTCAAACTGCCCACCTGGCACTGTTCCATGCCCGGATTCACGGGTCACGGTTAGGTGACTAACATAGCAAGGGTGGTATTTCAAGGTTGGCTCAGCTCCGACCGGAACCGGAGCTTCAACGCCTCCCACCTATCCTACGCATGATATGCCAGGCATCAATACCAGGCTACAGTAAAGGTTCACGGGGTCTTTCCGTCTTGCCGCGGGAATGTGGTATCTTCACCACAAGTACAATTTCACCGAGTCCGTCTTTGAGACACTGCTCCAGTCGTTACGCTGTTCATGCACGTCGGAACTTACCCGACAAGGAACTTCGCTACCTTAGGACCGTCATAGTTACGGCCGCCGTTTACCGGGGCTTCGGTCGCAAGCTTCACCCCCGAAGGAGTTAACCTACTTCTTTAACCTTCCGGCACCGAGCAAGCGTCATTCTGTATACATCCTCTTTAAGAGTTAGCACAGAACTGTGTTTTTGATAAACAGTCGCCAGAGCCACTTCACTGCGCCCTCAGCACGCGCTCAATTGAAATTAAGCGCATCTGGAGGGACCCCTTGTCGCGAACTTACGGGGTCAAATTGCCTAGTTCCTTAAAGACGGTTGTCTCGAGCGCCTTAGGATATTCTCCTCGCCTACCTGTGTCAGTTTTAGTACGGATATGCACCGTCGTCCTGTTTGAGGTTTTTCTCGACAGTGACTTGAGCTGCTCGGGCATCTTAAATCGGCCCTTGCCGTCCGTCGGAGTCTTTGTGTCGGCGGATTTGCCTACCGACGACTCCTCAGGCAGGATAGCCACGACTAGTCGGCTTCCAGCCCTTAGCACTGCGTCACCCCCACAGTCCAAACCTTCGGTACATAGTGCAGGAATATTAACCTGCTGTCCATCGTCTACGCCTTTCGGCCTTAACTAAGGGTCCGACTAACCCTGGGCGGATTTACCTTCCCCAGGAAACCTTAGGCTTTCGGCGAACAGGATTCTCACCTGTTTTATCGTTACTCATGCCGGCATAATCACTTGCTGCCGCTCCACCGCTCGTTACCGTACGGCTTCTGCGCTGGCAGCAACGCTCTCCTACCGTCCGCGAACGGGCGAACCCGTTCGCGGGCCCGCAGCTTCGGTGTCTTGCTTATTCCCGGTCATTATCGGCGCCAAACTGCTCGGCCAGTAAGCTATTACGCACTTTTTAAATGGTGGCTGCTTCTAAGCCAACATCCTGGCTGTCACGGCAATCCAACTTCCTTATGAACTCAGCAAAACTTCGGGACCTTAGCTGGCGGTCTGGGTTGTTTCCCTTTTGACTATGAAGGTTATCCCCCACAGTCTGACTCCTGAGATAGTCTTTACGGTATTCGGAGTTTGGTTGGGGTAAGTAGGCTGGTGGCCCCTCATCCCCATTCAGTAGCTCTACCCCCGTAAAGTAGTGGCTCAAGGCTAGCCCAAAAGCTATTTCGGAGAGAACGAGATATCTCCAGGTCTGATTTGACTTTCACAGCTCCCCACAGCTCATCCCATAACTTTTCAACGTTAATGAGTTCGGTCCTCCAGGGATTTTTACATCCCCTTCAACCTGGCCATGGGTAGATCACCTGGCTTCGCGTCTACCACCTGCGACTAAATCGCCCTATTCAGACTCGCTTTCGCTACGGCTACACCCCTTAAGGGCTTAACCTTGCCACAGACGGTAACTCGCCGGCTCATTATGCAAAAGGCACGCGGTCACCCGTTTCCACCCCGAAGGGCGGACATAGGGCTTCCACAGCTTGTAGGTATATGGTTTCAGGTACTTTTAACTCCCCTAATAGGGGTACTTTTCATCGTTCAGTCGCCTTACTTTTCACTATCGGTCGTCGGGTAGTACTTAGCCTTGGAGGGTGGACCCCCCAGCTTCACACAGAGTTCCACGAGCTCCGTGCTACTCTGGTACGCCGGCAGTAACGCAGGGCTCTCGCTTTCGCATACAGGACTATCACCTTCTGTGGTTCCGCTTTCCAGCGGATTCTGCTTGCGATGCCTTTGTAACTGCTTACCGGCGCCCGCAACCCCAGAGAGCAAGCTCTCTGGTTTGGGCTCTTCCGTCTTCGCTCGCCGCTACTGACGGAGTCTCGGTTGATTTCCTTTCCTACAGGTACTGAGATGTTTCAGTTCCCTGCGTTAGCTTCACATGGCCTATGCATTCAGCCATGGATGACAGAATCTGGTTGCCCAGTCCTGACGGGTTTCCCCATTCGGAGATCCCGGGATTAACGGTTGCTAGACACCTGCCCCGGGCTTATCGCAGCCTGCCACGTCCTTCATCGCCTCTCGACGCCTAGACATCCCCCATATACCCTTAGTAACTTGACCATATCAATCTATGATTGAAGAGGTCTATGGAGTCAACATTCCATCCGGCAGAAAGCTGCAGGATGGATGCCTTTCCTTAATAAGCGCTTGTATCTGACAGCTTTTCGTTTTAGAACGAAAAGCATGTCTGGGTTACTTTATGTATCCCACGCATCTGCATATTGACTTGTCAAAGAGCATCACAGTTCATAGTTCGTTGTTCGTAGAACTATGAACCAACAACTAACTAACAATGGAGACGACCGGGATCGAACCGGCAACCTCCGGCTTGCAAAGCCGGCGCTCTCCCAGTTGAGCTACGTCCCCGAGCACGACTTCGTGGAAATCCGAAGCACTAAATCCGAAATTCCAAACAAATTCAAAATTCGAGTTTTCAAATCCTTCAAACTGTTTCGGATTTCGATATTCGAATTTCGGATTTCCTTTGGCATCCTGCCAAAGGCAGTGGGCCCGGGTAGATTCGGACTACCGACCTCACGCTTATCAGGCGTGCGCTCTAACCAACTGAGCTACGAGCCCGCATCACAGTTGCACTGCGTCTGCTGTTGTCAACGCCTTACAGCGTTTACAGCCGTTATCGGCTTTCGTAGTCGGTTATATTCATAAACTTAACAAAGAGCAACAAAAAAACCGCTGCTGAAACTGCCAGCGGTTTTTACACCACAAATCACTGTGCGCCTATCGGCAGTTCATAGCAAAAAACAAAGCATTATATAGGTTTTTTTCAATACCCTACCCTCGTACTAAGCACGGTGGTGTTAGTGATACAACCACCACCATAGAACTCCAGTTTATTATGGCATCGATATACAGTCAAGATATTTCGGCGTTTTTTTGAAAAAATTTTTCAACCCTGTTTTATACGCTGATTCACAGGTTTTGTTCGGGAGCTGGGTAATAAAACTGCGTGTCCGGATTCTTGCCCGGGAAAAAAGGGGCGGAAATCGGCACAAAGGCCCTTTCTCACGCCAGGACAAGGGTTTATGCGCATCGGCAAAGCGGGGTAGGTGCAGCAGAACAACGCCTGACCAAACCTACCGTCCGCTTGCAGCCTTCCATTCGTCCCAAAGGGTATTGGCTCGGTCTCTATAATCTTCGAGGGTTTTGTAGATATCAACGGCCTTGTCGAAGTGGTCATTGACGGTTTCAACGCCCTCGACAAACCGGGCTGATCTGCTATAATGGCGTTCCTGAGCCGGAGAACAAGGGCTTATACGCAGTGAGGCTCCGGGCCAGGAATCGCCCCCGATAATCGGGCTGGAGGGTCGGACTGAATGAGACAAGTGCGTGCGTTATGCGTGGTGATAGCGTCGGTTTTCACACCGGCTCTCGTGGCCGAGTTTCAAGTAAACACGCAAGCTACTTATGATCAGACGGATGCCGCCATTGCAATGGATGCACACGGCGATTTTCTAATTGTCTGGAGCAGTTACCATCAGGACGGCGACTCAGGCGGGATTTTTGCCCAGCGCTTCGACCCAAATTGCCGGGAGGTGGGCGGGGAATTCCAGGTCAATACGGAGACCGTCGGCAACCAGACGGAGCCGACAATCGCAATGCACGAGGCGGGCAGTTTCGTAGTGGCCTGGCACGGTCCGGGCGAGGGCGAGCAGGACATTTATGCTCGGCGGTTTGACGCCGAGGCCGAGCCGCTCGGCCGCGAGTTCCGTGTCAATGGCGTTGCCGACGGCAGGCAGCAATTCCCGCGGGCGGCCATAAGTCGGACGGGGACTTTTGTCGTTGTTTGGGAGAGCGAGAAACCGGCAGGTGACGTCTATGTCTGGACTGCGGCGGGTCAACTGTACGACGCGAACGGCGCTCCCATCGGCAACGAGTTCCAGGCCAACCAGTTGCTGGACTGCCGCTATCCGGATGCGGCGACGGATGCACACGGCAATTTCGTTGTCGTCTGGCTGCAGGACAGAAGCACAAATTCGATAGTGGGCAGGCTGTATGACGCAGAAGGAAGGCCGAGGACGGGCGCCTTTGCGGTAAGCTCAATTGGTTTCAGCTCGGTCACCCGGCCATCGGTTGCGATGGACAACAGCGGGAATTTTGTCGTGACCTGGGACGGGCACAGTCAGTCGGCGAGTATGGACGACATTCACGCACGATGGTTCAGGTCCGACGGGACGGCGCTGAGCGAACAATTCGTTGTCAATACGGCCATCGATCGCGCACAGCAGAATCCGCGGATTAGTATGACCGGCCAGGGCGAATTCGTAATCGTATGGAACAGCGAAAGCGAGGTCGAGGGTGCTGCAAGGGACATATTCGCCCAACGGTTCAACGCTTCTTGCTTGCCTGTCGGCTATGAATTTCGACTCAATGGTTTTACAGCTAACGACCAGAAATATCCCGCCGCCGCAATAGCACGCAGCGCCAAGTTTGTGGCGGCATGGCAGAGCGACGGCCAGGACGGCTCAGGTTACGGCATATTCGCCACAACCAACGCCAGGGTCTGCCCGACGGACTTGTTCGATGATGGATTCGTGGACTTCCTTGATTACTGTGTGTTTGCCGCAGAATGGCTGACGGAGGGCGATTCGCACGCGGCGGATTTGGTCGAGGACAACATAGTCAATCCTCGCGATTTGGCCGAGTTCTGCCGAGATTGGCTCACGCCCTGTCACCGGTGCAGCCTGGTGCCCTAAGACAGCCTTGACACCTGGGTGTCGATTACTATACTCGTGTGCAAAGTAAGAATCTAATCTGGAAAAGAACGACCGATGGCGCCTTGTAAGAATTATGTCATACGCATTCTAATTAATTCTCGTGTATTATCCATTTGCTGTGGCAGATAGTGCAGAACTGCTCAGGGGTGATTTTGTTCCATGCATCTCGGCAGGTATTGAGTAGATCATCATAGTCTGCATATGCCTTATTGCTAAGATAGTGACTTTTCAAGTATCCCCATAATCGCTCGATCGCGTTGAGTTCGGGGCTGTAAGATGGCAGGTACAACAAGCTGATATTTTCAGGAACTTTCAACGCCTTGGCTGTGTGCCAGCCAGCCTGATCCAACACAAGGATAACATGGACATCAGGACCTGCCTGCTCACTAATGAACCGCAGGTGATGATTCATGTAATCGGTATTTACCGTCGGCGCCAGCAATCCCGATGAAGAGCCCGTCGATGGATTTACCGCCCCGAACAAATATATCCATTCATATTCGGTCTGCTTGACAGCCGTCGGCCGTGAGCCCATTAGGGCCCAACACCGAGTCAGGGATCCTTGTTGGCCAATACGACACTCATCCTGAAGCCATATCTCTATTGCTTTGTCCGGCCTTTCTGACCGGACCCTTTCGACAAAAGGGGGGCTTCTTGAAGCCATTGACGCATCTTTTCGGGGTCATTCTTCTTGTGTCTGGGCCTCGGCACAAGAGACGACAAGCCGAGGCGGTGCAGAAGAGCAAAGACTCCTGGCAAACTGTACTTTACACTGAATTGGCTTTCGATGATACGACGTGCGTCTTTACCTCTAAGACTGCAGACAGCGTCTTCTGGTTTCGGACCAGCGAGCATACGTTCTCGAAATTGTACCTCTTCAAGTTCTGTGAGTCTTCTGGGTCGCCCGCTCTGTCGTCTCGGGTAAACCGCATCAATTCCGCCGTCACGATAAGCATATACCCAACGCTGCACAAAATTCTTGCTACGATCCAAGGTGCGCATAATGGCCTCGGTAGTCTGGCCTTTCAACGCTAACAGGACAACTCGATAACGATCTCGTTGTTTGGCATTGCGCTGCTTACGGCTCCTATCGAGAAGTTCTTCGAGGTCTTTTGGGCAGTAAAGCTCTACGTGCATCTGACAATCCCTTCAGTTTTTCTCAGAGTATGTCAGATTCCCTACTATGGCGCTACCCTATTTTAACATGCGCGCGAGATTTTTTTAGAATCCGTATCAGCCAGCGTGAAGTTCCAAGAGGAATCGGCGCAGAGTTCGACAAAGTGATGGCGTTTGGAGCAATGGTGCGGCAGTTGCGGAAATCAGCTTGACTTATGTATATAACTATCATATACTTAAATTACCATGGATGACATTGGACAACTTTTGGAATGTTCCGGCTTCGAGTGGGATCGGGGCAACATTGAGAAGAATTGGCTGAAACATAAGGTCAATCCTGTCGAGTGCGAAGAGACGTTTTTCAACAGGCCGTTGGTTGTCCTCGCTGACCCGAAACATTCTCAGCGTGAAAAGAGGTATTACGCTCTGGGACAGACCAGCGAGGGAAGGTTGCTTTTTGTGGTTTTCACAGCTCGCAAGGGGCTGATACGCATTATCTCAGCCAGAGATATGAGTCGGCAAGAAAGGAACGCTTATGAAGAAAGGCAAGAAAGAAATACCGAACTTTAAGGGCGAGGATGAAGAGCGAGAGTTCTGGAGCAAGCGCAGTTCGACTGATTACCTGGACTGGAAGAACGCAAGAACGGTTGTCTTCTCGAACCTCAAACCGTCTGTCAAGACAATCTCCCTGAGACTGCCGGAAATGATGTTGGAGGAACTCAAACTCCTTGCCAACAAAAGGGACGTGCCGTATCAATCCCTGATGAAGATGTTTCTTGCCGAAAGAATAGATGCAGAGATGCAGCGTTCAGCGACTAACTAAGACGTGCGAGACATCACAGCACTCGATGGTGTGAAATACGGACCATTCATGATAGAGAAGTACTGGAATGATAGATAATAGTGACTTTCGGGAAGCTGTAGATTTAATCGGCGGGGCCAACACTGTGCTGGTAACAACACATACGAAGCCGGATGGGGATGCGTGCGGGTGCGTTGCGGCGCTTTGTGAGATACTGACGGCTTTGGGTAAGAAAGTCCAGGCGCTTATGCTGACCGAGGTTCCGCAGTGGTATGAATTTCTCTTTACCGAGAAAGCCCCCGTGTTCGGCGAAGACGTTACAGCCGAACAGATTTTGCAGGGTCGGTTAGGTGAATTTGACTTGATCATAGTCGTCGATGCGGACAGCTACAGCCAACTTGGCGATTTCGAGGAATTCCTAAAGCAAAACAATACGCAGTATGGCCGGCGCCACAAACCTGTTCTCGTGATCGACCATCACGCGACATCCGACGGCGTCGGAGACGTCCGGTTGGTTGACTCCTCGGCGGCGGCCACGGGCCTGATTGTCCTTGATTTGATAAAACACGCCGGCTGGGCCGTGACGGAGAGGATTGCCGAGGCGCTCTTCGTGGCGATAGCCACCGACACCGGCTGGTTCCAGTTCAGCAACACCGACAGCAGGGTGTATGCGGCCTGCGCCGAACTGACCGACGCGGGCGCAAAACCGACGCAAGTTTACGAGAAACTATATCACAACTTCTCGCACAGTCGCTTCAGGCTGATGCTTGCGATGCTGGGGACGCTCGAATTGCATTTTGATGGCCGATTTGCAGTCCAGCACATATTGCAGCGGGATTTTGAGCGGACCGGCACGACATACGCAGATACGGAGAACCTGATTAACGAATGTCACCGGATAGGCACGGTCAAGGCATCGGCCTTATTCGTCGAGTTTAAGGATGGGCGAATCAGGTGCTCGCTGCGAAGCAGGGGGGGCGTTGACGTTAGCAAAATCGCCGAAAAGTTCGATGGCGGGGGCCACAAATCGGCCGCAGGCGCCTATCTGCCCGGGCCGCTGCAAAAAGCAAAGCAACTCATTTTCGATGAGATACGTGGGGAATTCGGGGAAACGGCAGGCCAATAAGAGACCATCTCAAAACTCCAAATGCCATTCTGATCGTACCGAAGAATCTCGTTTTTAGACACGCCAGACCCTTCGCTTCGCTCAGGGTGACAGATTTGAGATAGTTTCTAAGACTTATTTGGGGGAATAGTAGGAGGGACGCTCGCCATTTTTGTTTGGGGCGAAGGCCTGGCTGAAGATTGCCTGCCCGTAGGCGCTGTCGCCCGGCACCCACTGTTTATCCTGGAGTCTGCGAAGGAGCTTGCCCCTGCCCCAGCGCATCGCGGGGTTGAGCTTTGGGCCGGGCCTCTGCGGACCGTTGTTGGCGTCTTGGGGGTTGGAAGTCTCAAGGAAGGCGATAAACCGCTCGGCCTCATTCGGGTCATCGACGTAGCTGAGAACATAAGCCCTGACGCCCGCGGGGCTTCCGTCCGGCAGGCGACCCGAAGGGGCGTCAATGGGCGGCGCAAGACCCTTTTCTGCCGTAAAGAGCCGGCCGGTATTCAAATCATAAAACCATTCCTTCTTGTGCTCCACGACCGGCACCGGCGTTTCGGGCCACGTCAGCCAGACAACGACCACTAAAAGTAAAAGCACCGAGGCACAGGTAATCGCCATTATCAGGCCGGGGTGGTCGTTGGCCCATTTCCAGAGAGCCAGGTCTTTCCACCATTGACCAAGCCGTTCCCGTTTCCTTTGAATATCGTATTTGAGCCAGTCGGGAAGTTCAAATGACATGCCAATACCTCCGGGCGGCCCTGCCGTGGCGGGGCCACAATTGACGCCTTGACCAAACCGTTCATGCCGGGGCAAGCCCCCTGGGGGCCCTGGGCGGCCCTACCACACTCCGTTACCCCAGAGCAACTGGACGAATTTGTCGAGGTCGGTGTTTTCGGGTGATGCGTCATCCACGCCTATCTGCCAATAGGCCAGATCGACCGTCCGTGGATCGCTGTATTTCCAGTGTTCGCAGTGCCCGTCCGCAAAGGACATATTGCAGCCTCCACCATGTCGCGCCGTAATACTTCGAGTATCGCCGGCGAACCACTTAGGCGGTATCGCGTCTATCTGCTCGACACAGCAGAATGAGCCGGCAATCCATTCCACCCCGTCTTTGACGCCGGCATCGACGAAAACCATTTTTGTCGAGCTGCCCTGGATTTCGCTCCACGTGCGGAAGGGCTTTATATTGTCATGCTCGCAATTACAGCTCTTGCCGTTCATCGCACGGGAGATGGCATAACTCCGCAAAAGCCCGCTGCTGTCGCTCTTGCACTTATAGACATCGAGAGTGTGGCCTGCATAATCCCATAAGGTCCCCATCTCGATTGCATCAGTGGTGCCGCCTATA
>Ga0315287_10001174_pt1 | contig 23886 bp, 14 predicted proteins | sample YL17G11_0_MG_FD_205037 | JGI IMG/M metagenome (GOLD analysis project Ga0315287, IMG submission 205037) | Sediment microbial communities from Yellowstone Lake, YNP, Wyoming, USA - YL17G11_0 | ecosystem: Environmental > Aquatic > Freshwater > Lake > Sediment | place: USA: Wyoming | collected... | reverse complement strand
AGCTCGGCGGCTTCGGCTGATGACCTGGTCTCGACGAGGAACACGGCCCTCAACCCGCGCGGCTGAGGATCGACCAGGATCTCGCTGATTGTATCGATGGCATCTTCCCGTTTTGACATTTTCACGCTCCTTTGGTGGAGACATGCCTTGAGTTACCACTATCTACCACTATCTACCCCCAGATTATAAGGCATGTGCTCAAAGCAGTCAAGCGGTTTAGGCGATGATTTTCGGATTATTTGTCAAGAGCAGCCGATCTGCCTCTGAGAAGTCCTGAATGCGTGGGTTGGCGGGATTGAATTCGACCCTGGAGCGTGGGTGGTAGAAAGTGGTAGATTCGGCGAACTTACATGGCCCCAAAATCGTCAAAGAAAGTGCAATCGTACTGTATAATGATTACGTGAATCAGCGGCGCAAGCCGAGACAGAGGTTGATTTGAGAGGACATACCGGGCGCGGGGACGCGTCCGGGGTTGCAAGAAGTATGTGGTCGTTGCCACGGAATTGTGGCATTAGAATAGAGTGGTGACCGCGCGCGAGCTGGCTGAGCGGCGGCGCCGGAGCTGTCAGGACGGACGGGAATCGGCGCGCCGGGGTTCGAACTGCTTCTTGTGGCGGGTTTTATTGCATGGCTGAAGTAATTCTTAGGGAAATCACGAAGGAAAGCTGGGCGGAGTGTATCAACCTGACTTTCCGGCTGGAACAGGGCGGCCTGGTGGCCCCGAATGCATACAGGTTTGATGAGTTCAAAGCGGAACCGACGTTTGTCCAGGTTGCCATTTACAGTGGAGACGAAATGGTGGGCTATGCCATGTATGGCATAGACCCGGACGACGGCAAATACTGGGTATTCCGTCTCATGATCGATGAGCGGCGCCAGGGCCGGGGCTTGGGCAAGGCTGCCCTTGCGAAGATCATCGACAAGCTGCGCATGCTGCCGGACTGCAAAGAGATCTACGTGGGCTATCGCCCCGAAAACTACAGAGCCGCAGCCATCTACGGAGGGTTCAACTTCGCCCGTACCGGTCAGATGTTGTGCGGCGAGTTCATCGCCTGCCTCGATCTCAGCCGCGAGGAAGCCCTGGAGCCGGTGATAGCGGTATTGGAAAAGCGGGCTGCGGGGTAGGGGGAAGTTTTGAGTTTTGAGTTTTGAGTTGGGGGCGGTGACGCGGGGTCGCCGCCCTCTTTTGATATGATTGCCGGCTATACCAGTGGCCTTGGATGGGTGGTATAATACTCGTGTGAGGTGACGGATATGGCTGTGAAAGTGGAGTTTCTAGTCGACGAGAAGGGTCGGCGGAAGTCCGTGCTGATGACCTATCGGGCCTATCTTGAGCTGATGGAGGATATTGCGGATCTCCGGACAATCGCGGAGCGCCGCGATGAGCCCGCTGAGGACTTCGACGCGGTCCTGGACGAACTCAGGAAGTCGGGCCGGCTGCCCGACTGACCACCTCATCGGTTTCACCTCCCTCGTCCAACTTATGATATAATAGTCCCATCGGCGACCAAGGGTCCTCTATGAAGCTCCGAGAGCCGGGAGGGCCTTTTGAGTGTACCGAACTTACTCTCCGCTGGGTGAGGTCGCGGAGCATGATATCCTAGCCAAACACGATTGGATTCCCAATATGACCAGTACCGAACTCAGAACCAAATTCCTGGAATTCTTCGAAAGCAAAGGGCATCTGATTTACCCGAGCGATTCGCTGGTGCCGGATGATCCGAGCCTGCTCTATACGTCCGCGGGGATGGTGCAGTTCAAGCCGTATTTCGTCGGCGACAGGGTGCCGCCGGCCCCGAGGATAGTCACCAGCCAGAAGTGCATGCGCACGGATGATATCGACGAAGTCGGCGATGCCGTCCATCACACGTTCTTCGAGATGCTCGGCAACTTCAGCTTCGGCGATTACTTCAAGCGCGAGTCGATTATCTGGGCGTGGGAGTTCCTGACCGAGGTTCTCGGGATCAGCCCGGACAATCTCTGGACCAGCATCTACCTGGACGATGACGAGGCTTATGACGTCTGGGCCAATGAGATCAAGTTTCCGCCCGAAAGGATTGTCAGGCTTGGGGCGGACAAGAACTACTGGCCGGCCAATGCGCCCACCAGGGGACCCAACGGGCCCTGCGGCCCGTGCAACGAGATATTCCTGGACGTTACCCCCGAAAAGGGTGTGCCGGAAGATGCGGCGTGGGCTATCGCGCACGATGTCAATCGGTTTGTCGAGATTTGGAACCTGGTGTTCCAGCAGTTCGACAGGCAGGAAGACGGCACGCTCAAGCCGCTGCCGACGAAGAACATCGACACGGGCATGGGCCTGGAGCGGACCATCGCGGTGCTCAATGGGACCCCCACCAACTATGAGACCGATTTGTTCCTGCCGATCCTGCGGGGGATAGAGGAAGCTTCGGGCGTGAAATACGGGACGAACGAGGAGACGGATCGTGCGTTCAGGGTGATCGCGGATCACATCAGGAGCGCGGTGTTCGCGATTGCGGACGGGGTCATGCCATCGAACGTGGGCCGGGGATACGTCCTGAGACGGCTGATCAGAAACGCGGTCGTAAAGGGCCGGAAGCTGGGGCTGACGGAGAGTTTCCTGTCCACGCTGGCGCCTATTGTGGTTGAGATCATGGGTGGCGTGTATCCCGAAATCAGCGAAGTGCAGCACTGGGTCGAGGTTATCCGCGGCAAGATGGAAACTACATACGTCGAAATGGCCATCGAGACGGAAGAAAAGGGGTTTCATCGTACTCTCGAAAGCGGGCTGCAGCGCCTGGAAGACCAGATTAGACAGGCTGCGTCGTCCTCCGAGAAGATCCTCGACGGCAGGGCCGCGTTCATGCTTTACGATACCTACGGCTTCCCCCTGGAGATCACCAGGGAGATCGCTTCCGAAAGCGGCATCTCGGTCGATATCGACGGTTTCGAGGCCGCGATGGAAGAGCAGAGGCGGCGTGGTAAAGAAGGTAGTGTATTCGGCGCCGTGATGGTTGCCAGTGGTGACTCCGTGATGCGGACTCTTGAGGACCTCTTCGATGCAACCACATTCGTTGGATACGAAGTGACGGAGTCGTGCGCCAATGTGTACGCGATAATTGTGGACGGGCATGTGGTTCCTCAGGCGGAGGAGGGGGATCGCGTCGAAATAGTATTGGACTCTTCACCGTTTTACGCGGAATCCGGCGGTCAAGTTGGCGATACCGGCACAATCTCTGCTCCGAGAGGACTCGTTGAGATAACCAACACGCGTAAGGATTCGCGCTTCCATTTTCATGCCGGGATTGTGAAGAGTGGGCTAATATTCGAAGGCGACACGGTACAAGCCGTCGTAGACAAAAAACGCCGGATGGCGATCGCGCGCAACCACACCGCCACACACCTGCTGCACGCGGCTTTGCATGAGGTCCTCGGCGAGCACGCGCTGCAGAAGGGCTCGGTTGTCGAGCCCGGCAGGCTGCGGTTCGATTTTTCGCACTTCCAGGCGGTTACCCCGGAGGAAATGCGCCGCATCGAGGACCACGTCAACGAACTCGTGCTTGCCGACGTTCAGGCGAACACGGTGGTCACGAACATCGACGAGGCTCGGCAAATGGGCGCGACCGCGCTCTTCGGTGAGAAATACGGCAGCGAAGTTAGGGTCGTCAAGATGGGGGATGTGTCCGTCGAACTGTGCGGCGGGACCCATCTCTGCCACACCTCGCAGGTGGGGCTGTTCAAGCTCGTGAGTGAGTCATCGATCGGCGCGGGGATCAGGCGAATAGAAGCCGTGACCGGTGAGGCCGCCGTGCGGATGGTGCACGAGGCCGAGGACCAGCTTCGGGCCGTCGCCGATGCCTTGGGGAGCGCTCCAACGGAAACAGTCGCATCCGCGCAGAGGACGGTCAACGCCCTCCGCGAGGCTCAGCGCGAAATCGGCCAGATGAAAGCCAGGGGCGCGTCCGAAAAGGCGGGCGACCTGGCGGAGTCCGCGCGGGAGGCTAATGGAGTGAAGTACGTCACGGCCACACTGCCGACTGTCGACGTTCCGACCCTGCGGAAACTCGCGGACGTGACGACGGATAAGCTCAAGAGCGGCATGGTCGTGCTGGCGGGCGTATCGGACGGCAAGGTGCTTTTTGTAAGCAAGGTCACGCCCGATCTTGTCGGCAGAGGCTTTCACGCGGGCAACACGCTGCGCGAGGTGGCGAAGATCGCGGGCGGCGGCGGGGGCGGCAGACCCGAGTTCGCCCAGGCCGGCGGCAAGGATGCTTCGAAAGTGGATGAGGCGTTGGCGAAGGCCGTTGAGATAATCGAGGCTCAGGCGGGGTAGGGGGAACTCAGCCTTGCGGGTTGAGCACTCCGTAGGTCCTGAGTAGGCCGAAGGGCCGTATCGAAGGACCGGTATAGACTGACCGCCCTTCGATACGCTATCGCTACTCAGGGCTAACGGGTTTTTGATTGCCCGGGAGTTGCGTAATTGCAGGGGTTAAACCGACGTGTCCGGTATTTCGCTCCAGATGTCCGGCAGGTCATCGAGGGACATCTCCGGCTGCGGCGCCTTTCTGCTCAGCACCAGCACCACCGTGGTGCCTTCCGAGCCAGTCGATAGCCAGATGCTGTCGCAGACCTCCAGCATGATCGAGTAGCCCATCCCCATCGAGGCCTTGGATGAAAAGCCGCGGCACAAGGTTGCCTTCGGCAGGGTGAGAGCCCCTATTCCGGGGCCTTTGTCCGATACCATCACCCACATGCAATCCGGTTCCACGTCGGCGTAGACCGTGCCTTCCTCAGCGTGTTTGACCGCGTTGGCCATTGCCTCGCCTACCCCCGTGAGGAAGAGAGCCAGCCGTTCGCCGCCGAAGCTCTGGTCGCCGGCGAAATCGCTGACCTTGTATCTGACCTGGGTTATGTTCTCCGCGGAGCGTATTTCGGCGGACCATGCGGCACTGTCCTTGAACTTATTCAGCTCGTCGTAAGAAACCAGGTTCAGCCTGCCTTGCGTGGCGCTTCTGATGGTCTCCCTATAGAATGCCCGCTTTTCCTCTTCGGCTCGCCGGCGCTCCGTCACGTCCTGCACGAGCGAAGCCGCGCCTATGATCTTGCCGTCGGCAGTGGTGAGGAAGGTGTTGTACCATTCGCAAAGGATGGTCTCGCCGTCCTTGGTGATGTTCTCATTTGTGCTCCTCGCGCCGCCCTTGCCGGCAATGAGATCAGCCCAGATCCGGTCCACCGTTCCTCTTTCGGACGACGGCACGATAAAGCTGCCGTGACTACCGATTGCCTCTTGGGCCGTGTAGCCGAAGATTCGTTCCGCTTCCGGGTTCCAGCCGACGACCCGGAACTGTGTGTCCCATCCGATGACGCCCAGAGGGGTCTGCTCGACGTGAAGCTGAAGCCGTTGTTCGGATTCCCTGAGCGCTTCGATGGCCCTCTTGCGCTCGGTGATGTCCTCAATGAACCCTTCGATGAACTCGATGCCCCGATCGCCGCGCACGGCCCTGAGGTAGAGATTGGCCGTGATGATCGAGCCGTCTCGACGCCGGAGTTCGATCTCGAATTGCAGAAACTCACTCGACTGCTCCAACGCGCGCAGCACCTTGCGGCGTTGCTCGGGGTGGGCGTACACTTCCGCCCCGATGTCAGATATGGTTTCGACCATCTCGGCTGCGGATTCAAAGCCGATTATCTTGGCCAGAGCCGGGTTCGCGGTGATTACTCGACCCTCTGGGTTGGACCGGAAGATACCCACGGGAGCGTTCTCAATAATTCTCCTGTATTTCTCCTCCGAATCCCGCAGCGCTTCCTCGGCGCGTTTGCGTTCGGTGATGTCGCGGCCTTCGGCTACTATGTATTGGACCCGGTTTTCCTCGTCCTTGATCGGCTTGAAGGTCACGACCACGTGGTGAGTGCTCCCGTCCACCCCATAGTTGATATCCTCGAAACGCACATCGTTGCCGGAGGCGGCCGTTCGCACGGCGTCCTTCAGGCGGTTCTGCGCCTCTTCAGACTGGTCCCAGTACGGGCAGTCCCAGAATTTCGTGCCAATCAACTCGTCGGAACGCATGCCCACTGTATCCGCCACCGCGGCATTGGCCGCCAAGACGGTGCCATCGGGCGCGAGCTTGCCATTGAGAGTGACGAGCTGATCTATGTATTCCTGGAGTTCGGTTCTCTCGCGGCGCAAGTCGGAAACCAGCGAGCCGATCGTATCGGTCATCGAGTTGAAATGGCCTGTCAGGCTGCCGATCTCGTCGGGTCTGGTCACCGGCAGGCGCACGTCCAGGTCGCCCTGTTCTATCTTCCTTGTGGCCTCGTCCACGCGCTTGATTGGGGTGATGATATGCCGGAATGTCCACAAAGCCAGGCCTGTGAACACCAGGGCGATGAACAGGAGCATTATGGCCACGGTTGTGTAGTAGGCAGCGAGGTTCGCCCTCAGACGGCCATCGGAGAATGCCACGTGGATCGCGCCTGCCCGTCTGCCTGTGGCGTTGTACTTCGGCGCCAACACCTGCATCAAGCGCTGTCCGGAGCCCGGCAGGCCGGAGCTTGGCGGCAGGGTCAACACAATAGTCTTGCCCGTCTTGGCGGCCGAGAGGACCAATGGGTCGGTTACTTGCTTTCCGATCGTGCGGCGATCGCTGGACTCGACTACCTTGCCTTTGGGGTCCAGGATCATCAGCCGGCTGATGTGGACCGGACTCTTGCCCAGACGTTCGAGCAGTTCTTGCACCTGCTCGTGGGTCAGATACCGGGAGACATGCTGGATGTAAGTGGCCGTCATCCTGGCCTCATCCGTGGTGATGTCGACCTGTGCGGGGACGACCATCAACTTGTAGACGGCTGTGAGGCCGACCACGAGGACGAGCCCCAGTATTACCAGGGTTATGATGAGCTTGGCGCCTACGCTCACGTTCGCCTCCGTCGGGGTCCGAGCCCCCGGAAAATGCCTTGGTAATATACCACTTCCAGGCGATTACGAAATTAGCGAAGCGCGACGCGCACCATGCTGCGGGAACTCTTGATTGTGGAGGCTTGGTACCTCAGTTTGACCAGTCGTTCCCGCAGCATACAAAAGGCTGTAATCGAGAAAAGCAGATTCCTCACATTCGTTCGGAATGACACACGCTGGGCCCTCTGCCTTCCGCCTTCTGCTTTCCGCTCTTCCTTCCCTACTTCCCCTTCCCGACATACGAATCCGTGACGTCCACCGCGTTCACCCATTTGATGCTCGAGTCCCACGCAAGCGGGAAGCTCGTGGCGGTTTTCTTGAATGAGACGGCGTAGATGTGGTGTTCGGGATTCGATGGATTGGTGGCGCGAGCCTTGTCCATAAACCATGCCTGGTCAAGCGGGCCGGGCTCGGCTGCCCCCAGCGCGCGCCACTTGCCCGCGTCCCAGATTTCGACCCAAGTGTGATTGCCGCTGTCGTCGGCCCACATGGGAATTCCCACGAGCCTCGCCGGTATTCCGACCGCCCTGCACGCGTCTATCAGCAGAATCGAGAGACCTGTGCATGAGGCATAACCCGCCTCGACGGACTCATACGGGCTCTGGTCGGGTTTAGGGCGTTTGGTGGCGTTATACTGAACCCCGACTTCCTTGAACACGGCCTCATTGAGCGCCACGGCCGCTTCACCCGGCGTCTTGAACTTCTTCGCGATGGGCATGAATGTTTTGTAGAAATCCTCACGCCAGTCGTCGCGGCGTTCGTTCACGTTTGCATAGGGCAGAACGTAGTTGAGGAAAACGTCTTCGGGAATCGACTTGCCCCACGGAGCCTCGTCGAGGGCGCGGTATGCCAGGGCCACAGTCGTAATTAGGAAACCCTTGTCGAGCGTCTGCAGATCGCGGTCGGGCATGTTGACGATCAGAAATGAGATGGCGTCCTCGTGGTCCCGCAGTAGATGGAACGCCGGCCGGATTTCCCATCGGTTCTCGCCGGCCCTCTTGAGCGCGCTTTCCACATCGGCCGGAATCCTATAAAACGGCAGGCCGCTGATCCGGTATTTGGAAATCTTGTGGGCCTTGAAAACGACCTTTATCGTCTTGCCCTTCTCGATCTTATCCACGCCCGGCAGCATTATGAAATTGTCGGTGATAAGCGGGTTCAGGTCTCGGCCTTCGAGCATCCTGATCATCTGGAGCCGGCAAGGCAAGAGCGCAGCCGGGGGCCTGCCGAAGGTCGCGTCTTGATTTGCCTTGACCTCGAATGTGTAGGTGTCCCCGTTGACAGTCAGGTTTTGTTCCCAGGCCGACGCCTGCGGCTTTACCGTCGCTCGCCAGGCCGGATCGCCGTAAAATGCGACCGTGTCGCGATCCCAATGCAGCCCGAACTCGTCTTTCTCCACGTTCTTGCCGAGCTTGGCCGAATACCCGCCCATTCCCCCGTCACCGCCGTCCCATCCATCGAATTCGACGCCGGCGTGCGCGGGGAAACGCCTGACAAGCTGATTGACCAACGCCTGGTTATTGAGATAGAACGACTCGGAGAATGAGAACTTCCCAGGCTCATCGAAGAAGTAGTTCCCAATCCCCCAGCCGCCGTAGCCATACCACGTGGGCACGACGTAACCGATCATCTGCGCGGCCCCGCCCGAGGCCATCCACGCGAGAGCCATGCAGTTCTTGTCCGGGATGTTACCGATAAGACAGTTGCCGAACGGGGCATACACCTTGGGGTTCGGCGAGTTGACCGTGTAGGTCTTGCCCGCCAGGTCCACACCAATCAGCACACCATCCTTGCAGATGATCTTGCCATTGGGGTAGGAATAGCCCGGCGCCCAATCGCGCTCGCTCGCGTGTCCCGACGTCTGGAAGTAGTCCGGCTTGAACTCATTGATGGTCTTGACGATGGATTGGGTCGTGTCATCGGGCGTCTGGATATCGGCCACCTTGCCGTCGGGGGTCTTTTGGACGCCGTGGTTTTTCTTGCCCTCATCGTACCAGATGCCTTCATCGAACTTATCGAGCGAGATCGGGGTCCCCGCCGCCGCCTTGCGCAGCACGAGAGGTTTTGAGATTGCCACGATCCTCGCGGCATCCGCGGCGCTGTAGCCGGTCAGAATCCCCCAGATCGTGTCGGTGTAGGGGTCATCGTCGAGCTTCCGAGTCAGCCGGTGCACGTGCGTCACAAGATTGCGATTTGTCTCCTCGGGCCGCAGCACAAAGCAGGTATACCACGGCATTTTCTTGGCCAGTTCGCCTTTGACCTGTTCCACATTATCCCTGTAGACCAGTATCGGCGCATCGTACTTGAATGCGAGCCCACGGACTACTTCGCGCCATTCCTTGTCGTCGTAAGTGGCGCGCGATGTGACCACCACATAGCTCCGATCCAGCTTGACCTTCTTGACGGCGGCGCTGATGGTGGCGATTTTCCCGCTGGTCCTGTCGCATTTGGGATCAGGCACCTGCAGAACATACTCTTTCGGGGTCTTAGTCGAGGATGCTTTATCCCGCTGGAGCCACACTGTTTCCACCGCCGGAGGCTTTGGCGCGGGTTTCGCGTTGACTGGCGCGGACCATGATCCTCCCGCAAGAATGCAGACTCCGGCGCAGAGCGCCAGTCCAAAACGAATCGAATTCAGAATCTTGCGCATATCTCTACTCCTCGTCCCCGACCTTCCCTTTCTTCGCAATGGCCGCGCGGTTTTCCTTTTCTACTCCTGCCAATATCTTTGCTCTCGCCAGACGCTCGGCATCCGCCTGGCACGGCTGGAAGCCCGGCATGTCGCAGTCGGGGCGCTCTTTGAGGTTGTTCTGTCCCGATGTGATGATGGCAAGCGCCTCCTTGTAGGTTTCGCCCTGCTTGTCTGGAATCGAAGCAAGACACGGGCTGAGTTCGGGCCTGTCGAAGCTGATCAGCGGCCCGCGATTGCCATTCCACGAAGCATTTGCATTGAAATCCACACTCGTAAGCTGCCCCAGACGGCCTATCTGGCGATTATCCAGCGGGCAGCGTCCGGCAAGGTTGTCCGGGTAGGCAGTCGCGTAATCCGGGTAATGCGGCGCGTTGAGATCGACCCACGTGATCAGCCGGTCCATTTCTTCTTTGCTGAGCTTGACCCCGTGATGGTCGCCCTGCAGCGTCTGGATCAATTTGCTCGCGCGCGATCCCCACGAATACGCCTGCTGGATCTCCGCCGGACCCGCGCCCACCACCTTCACACAGCCCTTCCGCCACAACTCGTTGTATGACGCATTGAAAATGAAGTCCTTGTCCCGTGCCAGGTTCAAGACATTGCCGGCGTGTGTGCCGAAGTCGTGGCAGCTCACGCAGTGCTTGTCGAATACGGGCTGGACCTCGGTCAGGTAATTGAACGCCCTGGGTGGGCCCTGCCAGCCATTGAGTGTCGATGGGGGCCGCCTGAACGCAGTCGGCACCGGCCCCGCAGACACGGGTGACGTGCGTCTGTCCTCGTGACATCCCACGCAGCCCGCGCGTTCACCCGCCTGCAGATATGTCCCGCTTCGCATCGACTGGATCATCATGCCATTCTCGTCCAGAAGCTGGAAGTAGACGAACTTCTCGCTGGGCGCGCTGAAAAAAGCCGAGCCGTCCTTATCCACGGGGACTGTGCCGAGTATGCGCTTGCACATGAAGTCGTGCCAGTTCACCCCCGGACACTCGATTCCCTGCCCGCCCCACGCCACGATCGTGCGCACCAGCTTGGGGATGATCTCGATGACCCGCATGAACTTCACGCTGCCGGGCGCAACCCCGCGCATGTGCGTGCCGCGATAGACATTTTCAACGTAGAACTTCCCATCCGAGCCGTCGTAGAGCCGCTTTTCGGCGATGACCGGCGGGCGCTTGTGGGCCGCGAGCGGCATCGGATCATAGCAGCCGGGGCCTTCGGTGTGCAGCAGGATTTCATTGCCGAACACATCCAGCAGGTAAATTCCCATCTGCTCGCCGCTGCCGGTCATTCGGGAGCACAAGAAGTACTTGGCGCTCAAGGGGTAGGGGTCTTCGTACTTCGTGCCCACCGCTCCGAAGTAGTCCCAGGCTTCGTTTGCCGTGCCCGGGTCTCGCACGAGATCGATGGCATTCGCGGGCCAGGTCCTGACCACGGGCGCGCGGCCGTCGAGGCCCTTGCTCTTGTCTATCATCCCAATAGCCCCCCACGGCCTGTCGTGACAGCAGACCATCGTGCAGATGACCATATCGGTCCCGGGAATCGCACGCCCGTCTATCACCCCGCCGGGTGACGGCGTGTTGTTGCCGTAAAGAAGCGCATGGCCGGTGCCGTCGGGGTTGGCGGTCCACAGTCCCTGCGCGTCCCCAAACGCCCGGTCCACATATTCCCAGCGGTCATATAGTATCCGGCCATCTGGCATCACGGATGGGTGGCCGTCGAAGAGCGTGTTCTTGCTGATCTGGTGGATGTTCGCGCCGTCCGCTTCCATCTTGAATAAGTTCGCGCAGATGTGGCGGTTGCAGGGGATGATCTTCGGGTCTCGGGTGGACGCGAACGCGATCCGCCCATCGGGCAGATACATCGGGTCGAAGTCTGAGACGCCCTTCTTGCGCGTGATCTGCCTGAGGCCCGAGCCGTCCGCTTTGACTTCATAAATGTGATACGAGTCCGCCTGATCCCTGCGCATCGAAAAGACGATCTTCTTGCCCGAAAAATCCACCTCCGGATCACGCGCGATGCCGTTGGGGACGTCGACCAGCGTCGTGACCTTGCCGGTTTTGAGGTCGATAGTCTTGAGCGCGCCGCCCGACCTGAACCGGCCATCGATATACTGGCCGTTTTCGAACATCGTCTCGGTGTTGTGGTGATCGGGGGCGTATTGGGGGCGGACCACGAACACTATCAGCCGCCCGCTCACCAGCGGGTTCGCGATCAGCGCCTCCTGCCGCAGCTTTTCATAGTCCGCCCTGGCCGCGTCTTTCCTGGCCGGATCGGTGGAAGCCAGCGCCGCCTCGATATCGTCCAGCCTGGCCAGATACTCTCGCCCGTGCGGATAGGTGTTGCCGTAGGTCCGCATCAGGTCCGTGATCGCGAGCCTGAGCGGGGAAGGGGTATCCTGAGCCGGGGCACAGGCCGAGATAAGCGCGAATATCGCGCAGGAGATAAGCAGGACTCTGTTTCTCATAGCTACCCATATCATACGCCTGCCTACCGCATTCTTGTCAATGGGTAAGAGTTCAGTCTTGGTGAGCACAATGTGAGCATTCTGAGCTGCGTCGAAGCATGCGGCTCCGAAGAGACTGTACCTCCGCAGGCCGCACCCTTCGACGGGGCTCAGGATGCTAGACTGTGCGCTGCCGGGAGTACTCATCGTTTCTGAACTCTTACGTCAGTGGAATCGTTCAGGAAGGGTACTCGCCGCGAATGGCGTAGATAAACATGAGCATTAACGCGAGGTAGAGAGGGTAATGGATAAAGTCAGACTCGGCATCATCGGCGTGGGCGGCATGGGCTGCTTCCACGCTGACTACATAAAGAAAGGCTGCATCGAGGGCTGCGAGCTAGTCGCCGTGTGCGATATCGAGGACGATAAGCTCATCCCTCACCCGGAGTTAAAACGCTATCCCGAGCACAAGGCGCTGATCGAGTCAGGCGAAGTGGACGCTGTTCTGATCGCCACCCCGCACTACGCGCACACGTGGATCGGAATCGACGCCTTGAACGCCGGCCTTCACGTTTTGGTGGAGAAACCAATCTCCGTCCATGTGGCCGACTGTGAGCGGCTGATAGCCGCGCACACCAACTCGACGCAGGTCTTCGCGGCCATGTTCAATCAGCGCGCGCTGCCGGTGTATCGCAAGGTCAAGCAGATGATCGACACGGGCGAGCTGGGCGAAATCCAGCGCATCAACTGGATCATCACCGACTGGTTCCGCACGGAGGCTTACTATGCCAGCGGCTCCTGGCGGGCGACCTGGAAAGGGGAGGGGGGCGGAGTGCTCCTGAACCAGTGCCCGCACCAGCTCGATCTTATGCAGTGGCTTTTTGGGATGCCGATTAAGATCAGGGCATTCTGTGGCATAGGCGTGCGGCATGATATCGAGGTCGAGGACCAGGTGACCGCGTATCTCGAATACTCCAACGGCGCGACTGGCGTGTTCGTGACGACGACAGGCGAGGCCCCCGGCACAAACCGCCTGGAGATCGCGGGCGACCGGGGCAAGCTCGTGGTCGAGCACGACAGGATATCGTTCGTTCGCAACGAAATGCTCGCAAGCGAGTTTGGCAGGACTTCGTCGGAGTGCTACTCCGGCCCGCCCACGTGGAACATCGATGTCCCCGTGCCGCCCATTCCCATGCAGCAGCACATGACCATAACCCAGAGCTTTACGAACGCGATTCTGGATGGCGCGCCGCTCGTCTCTCCCGCCGAAGAAGGGATCAAGTCCGTGGAACTCGCGAACTCGATGCTCTATTCCTCGATGAAGGACACGACCGTGGAGCTGCCTCTGAACCGCGCCGACTACGAGAACATGCTCAAGGGCCTGATTGCCATTTCACGCTACCCAAAAGCCGATGTGAAGGCCGCAAACCGAGACATGAGCAAGTCGTTCGGACACTGAGGTGGATGATGAAAATCGAGCAAGTAGCCGCGCAGCTTTACACTCTAAGAGACTATATTCAGACGCCGCCCGAGATCGCGTCATCGCTCAAACGAGTCCGCGAGATCGGCTACACGGCTGTTCAGATAAGTGGGATGGGGCCTATCCCTGAAGATGAACTCACGCGTATTCTCGATGGTGAAGGCCTTACCTGCTGCGCCACCCACGAGCCCGGCGACAGGATCATTTCCCAGCCTGAAGCGATAGTCGAACGTCTGGAAAAGCTTAACTGCCGTTACACGGCCTACCCGTATCCGGCGGGGGTAAAATTCGACACCGTCGAAGATGTTTATGCCTTCACCTCCGGCCTCGATGCGGCGGGCAGAGTGCTTTTCGAGTCCGGCAAAGTGCTCTGCTACCACAATCACCAGATCGAGTTTCGCCGTGTCGGCGGCCGTACCATACTCGACGCCATCTACTCCGACACCGACCCGCGCTGGGTCCGGGGCGAGATCGACACTTACTGGGTGCAATATGGGGGTGGGGACCCTATCGCCTGGTGCGAATCCCTTGCGGGCCGCCTCCCGCTGCTTCACATGAAGGACTACGCTATCGATGCGAACAACCAGCCGACTTTCGCCGAGATCGGCAATGGCAATCTGGACTGGAAACGCATCATCGCCGCCGCCGAATCGTCCTGCTGCGAGTGGTTCATCATTGAGCAGGATACCTGCCCCGTCGACCCGTTCGACTCGCTCAGGATCAGCTTCGAGTTCACACGCGACCATCTGTGCTCGTAACAGTGCCCTTGACTATGCTGCGGGAACGGCTATGACAACTTGCCCACTGAATTCGCACAGTCAAGAGTTCCCGCAGCAGATTCTCGTGCGAAGGAAAAGGCAGATTCCTCGGCTGCGCTCGGAATGACACATGCGGAGGCCTTGCTCTCCACTCTCCGCTCTCCACTCTCAGCTTTCCGCCTTCCGCCGTTCCCTTTGACCTCTACCGTTGGGTTGTGCTAGAATCCTCACGATATGAATGAACACTTGGACGCTTTCATGGACCATCTGCGGCTGGCGCGCCGGGCGAGCGAGAACACGCTGGTGGCGTATTCCTCGGACGTGCTGTCATTTCTGGCATTTGCCGAGGATGCGGGCTCGGCTCTCGACCAGCTTCTCGTGAGGCGTTACCTTGTGCACATCCAGAAAAACGGGATCGGCAGGTCATCAGCGGCGCGCAAGATCGCCGCGCTGCGCGCGTTCTTCGGTTTCTGTGTCGGGCGCGAGCTTATGGAATCCGATCCCACCGAAGGAGTCCGCAGCCCCAAGCAAACGCGCGGACTCCCGAAGGTGATGGACGAGGATAGCGTCGCGGCCCTGATGACGGCCCCGGACATTACGACGCCCGAAGGCCTCCGTGACCGGGCCATTCTGGAGACACTTTACGCCTCTGGAATGCGCCTCAGCGAGCTTCTGAGCTTGATGGTCTCACATGTTGCACGAAATCCAACGGAGCTCAGTATCATCGGCAAGCACGACAAAGAGAGGATAGTGCTACTGGGCAAAGCGGCCCGTGAGGCCATTGCCGATTACGTTACCTACGGCCGCCCCAAGCTCGCCGCCAGGAATCCCAAGCAGACCGATGCGCTGTTTCTCGGTTTCAGGGGCACGAAGCTGGTCGCATCCAGCGTGGGCAGGATAATCGATAAGCACGTCGAATCAGTTACCAGGACCCTGACGATCAGCCCGCACACGTTGCGGCACTCGTTCGCCACCCATCTTATGAACCACGGGGCTGACCTGCGCAGCGTCCAGGAACTCCTGGGACACGAAAGCATTGTGACAACGCAGATTTACACACACGTATCCAGGGAAAGGTTAAAGGAAGTCTACGATCGGGCGCACCCGAGAGCAAGAAGCTAGGATATAGGCGGGAGAACTATGACAATCGAAATGCACGGAACAACTATCGTCGCGGTCAAGAAAGGCGATCAGATCGCCATCGCGGGCGATGGCCAGGTCACACTGGAAAACACAATAATGAAGCACAAAGCCCGAAAGGTGCGCAGGCTTTTCGATGACAAGGTGTTGATGGGCTTCGCGGGGTCCGTGGCGGACGCGCAGGCTTTGGCGGACAAGTTCGAAGCCAAGCTGCGCGAGTCGCATGGCAATCTGAAACGCGCCGTCATCGAGTTTGCCAAGGAATGGCGCACGGACCGAATCCTGCGCAGGCTCGAGGCGATGCTCATCATCGGCAACAAGGAATTTCTGCTCGTGCTGTCGGGTAATGGTGAAGTCATAGAGCCGGACGAGGGCATCGCGGCCATTGGCTCCGGAGGCGGTTTCGCCGCCGCCGCCGCCCGCGCCCTTTTGAGCAACACCGATTTGTCAGTGAGGGAGATAGTCGAAAAGTCCATGGAAATCGCCGCGGATTTATGCATCTATACAAATAACCAGATAACCGTCGATGAGTTGTAGCGGGCTCAACCACGCCCGTCATGCTGACCCTGAACTTGATTCAGGGGATTCAGCATCCATTTTACAGGCGGTGGATCCCGAATCGAGTTCGGGATGACGAGGCATTTCACAGCAAGAGGTGTATGCATTGAACGAGATAGAACTCACTCCAAAAGAGATAGTCGCGGAGCTTGATAAGTATATAGTGGGCCAGGACAAGGCCAAGCGCGCGGTCGCCGTGGCGCTCAGAAATCGCTATCGCAGGCGTCTGCTCTCGGAAGACCTGCGCGAGGAGGTCATACCAAAGAATATCCTGATGATCGGCCCCACGGGAGTCGGCAAGACCGAGATCGCCCGCAGACTCGCCAACCTGGCCGGAGCGCCATTCGTGAAGGTCGAAGCGACCAAGTTCACCGAGGTCGGCTACGTCGGGCGCGACGTAGACAGCATGGTCCGCGACCTGGTCCAAAGGTCCGTCGGCCTTGTGGAGTCCGAGCGGATAGAGGAAGTCCGGCCCATCGCCGAGCAGAGAGCTTTGGAGGGGATTATCGACATCATGGAGCCCCCCGCCAAGCACATCATGCAGGGCAAGGTTCCGAATCAGTGGTTCGAGTCCCTGCAGAGCGCGATGGGGCACATCTTCCCAGGAACTGGTACGCCGCCGCCCGAGTCTATCGAGGAGGAGGAGCCGTCTGGTCCCACTCCCGAATACGAACAGGACCAGGCCGACAGAAAAGAGCGCATTCGGGAGCGCCTCAGGCGCCAGTTACTCGCGGGTGAACTGGACGACCGCGAGATCACGATCGAGGTCGAGGACACCGGCATGCCCCACTTCCAGGTGTTCGGGCAGCAAGGTCTGGAGGAGATGGGGATGGACATGTCCGGCATGCTCGGCAATCTGTTCCCCAAGCGCCACAGGCAGAAACAGGTGACGGTTCGCGAAGCCAAGGTCATTCTTGCGGACGAAGAGGCACGCGCGATGATCGATCAGGACGCCCTCCAGCGCGAAGCCATCGAACGCGCGGAGCAGGACGGGATCATATTTGTCGACGAGATGGACAAGATCGCCGGTCGGGAGAAGGAATCCGGCCCGCAGGTTTCCCGCGAGGGCGTACAGCGCGATATTCTGCCCATAATCGAGGGAACGACCGTGATGACCAAGTTCGGCCCCGTCACCACCAATCACATATTGTTTATAGCCGCGGGCGCGTTCCACGTGTCGAAGCCCTCGGACCTCATACCCGAACTGCAGGGCCGCCTGCCCATCAGGGTCGAGTTGGACAGCCTCACGGAGGCCGATTTTATCCGCATCCTCACCGAACCCAAGAACGCCCTGACGAAGCAATACACAGCATTGCTGGCGACGGAAGGTGTGGAGGTTGAGTTCACCACTGACGGAATCGCCGAAATTGCTAGGACAGCAGCCGAGGTGAACTCGTCGATGGAGAACATCGGGGCCAGGCGTCTGCACACGGTCCTGGAGCGTCTTCTTGACGATCTCTCGTTCCAGGCCCCCGATGTCAGCGAGAAGCATGTCACGATAGACGCCGCCTATGTTCACGACAAGCTGGCGGATATAGTCAAGGACGAGGATTTGAGCAGGTATATACTCTGAGCGACCTTTCGGAGTCGACCGCCGTCTCGCGTTTTGTCATTCCGAACGCGAACACCCTTGTCATTCCGAACGAATGTGAGGAATCTGCTTTTGCTTCCGTGATGAAGCTTATGCGTTCTCATTCACTGTCACGGTCCTCGGGTCCATGAAGTGGAACAGGTAATCATGCCCACCCGCCTTTGAACCGATGCCGGACATCTTGAACCCGCCGAACGGCTGGCGCGCGACTATTGCCCCGGTGATCTTGCGGTTGATATAGAGATTGCCCACGCGGAACTCGCGGATCACGCGCTCGATAGTCTCTTTGTTCCTCGAGATCACGCCGCCTGTGAGAGCGAAGTCCGTGCTGTTGGCGATGTCTATGGCCTCGTCGATGTCCCTTGCCTTGATCACGGCGACAACCGGGCCGAAGATCTCTTCTTTGGCGATGACGGCATCGGGCTTGATATCCGCGATGATCGTCGGGCTGATGAAATAGCCGTCTCCCAGGTGCGAGCAGTCCTTTTCGAAGACCACGCGGCCTTCCTTGCGGCCGATCTCGATGTAGTTCTTGATGCTCTTATACGCGTTGGCATCGATCACCGGGCCGTTGTAGATCGCCAGGTCCTCGGTGAAGCCGATGGTCAGCTTCTCGGTGCACGCAATGAGCTTTTCGAGGAATGTGTCGTAAACGTCCTGATGAACTATCGCTCTCGAACCCGCTGAGCACTTCTGGCCCTGGAATCCGAAAGCCGAGACGCATGCGCTCTGGGCGGCGAGGTCGAGATCGGCTTCCTTGTCCACGATCAGGCCGTTCTTGCCGCCCATCTCGGAGATTACCTTCTTGAGGTGGGTCTGGCCATCGCTTACCTGAGCCGCGAGCCTGTAAATGCGGCACCCGATTTCCTTGGAGCCGGTGAAGACGATCATGTTGATGTTCGGATGCTCGACGATGAAATCTCCGATCTCGCTGCCCGGCCCCGGAATGAAATTCAACACACCGGCGGGCAGCCCGGCGCGCTTCATGATGTCCACGAACATCGCCGCGATAATCGGCGACTGGGTGGCCGGCTTGAGCAACACGGGGTTGCCGGCTACGATTGCTGCGACCGCCATTCCCACGGTGATCGCCCACGGGAAGTTCCAGGGCGAGATAACCACCGCGACACCTTTGGGCTCATAGAAGTGATAGTTGGTCTCGCCCGACGCGCTGCCGAGCCGCACGGGAGCGCCCAGCCTGATCATCTCCTTGGCATAGAAGCGCAGGAAGTCGATGCCTTCGCAGACATCGATATCGGCCTCTCTCCAGTTCTTGCCGACTTCGTAAACCATCATGGCGGCAAGTTCGTCGCGCTCGGCCTCGGCGATATCGGCTGCCTTGAGTATATACTCGGCGCGCTTCTCGGGGGAGGTCGCCCGCCATCCGGGAAGCGCCTTGTTCGCGGCGGCGATGGCCATTTCGGCCTCGGCGCGACCGGCGCACCCGACCTGCCCGATGACCTCGGTAGTGGGCCTGGCTGGGTTCGTGGAAGTGATCTTGCGTTCGGTCATGACGTCCTTGCCGTCGATGTAGAGGGGGTAAAGCGTACCGAACTCGGACTTGACCTTGTCCAGCGCCTTTTTCATCTTCTCCACAAGCTCCGGCTTGGAATAATCGCGTTCTGTTACATTCTGAAATGGAGGGAAGGGTGACTCGATTGACTTCATACGTGGCTCCTTTACGGCTATATCGAACGGGTCGCGCGGGCAACCCCAGCGACCCAAATCCAAAGCGAATACCCGGCAAGAATACCGGCTCACTCAAGTATACAGCAGTCCCCTGCCTTTGACAAGAAATCGGCGCGGATGGCAAGAGTTGGGAAATGATGAGTAATCCAGAAGCGCACAATCCAGCATTCCGAGCCAGTAATTTCTAGCATCCTGAGCTCCGTCGAAGGGTGCGGTCTACGAAGGTACAATCTCCTCGGAGCCGCATACTTCGACGTAGCTCAGCATGCTCACACTGTACTCACCAAGACTGAACTCTTGCCGCGGGTGGGTTGACAAGACGCGGCAAGCGGCGTACCATTCTGTTGATTAACAGAGCAGACTCACTCCAAAGGAGCCGCAAAATGATCTTCATACGCACAATCCCGACAGCGGCGCTCGCATCCGTGCTGCTCCTGGCGACCGCCGGCTGGACGCTTGCTCAAAGCTCGGCAACCCAGGAGAGCATACGCGCCATCATGCGAAAAACGGCCGATTGGCAGCTCAAGCAGTTGGGCACAAAGGCCCCCATAGACTGGCAGCACGGCGCATTCTATGCCGGAGTAATGGCGCTGGCCGATGAGTCCTCGGACCCCAAGTACCAGGCTGCGATGGTCTTGGTCGGAGAGAAGAACCAGTGGCGGCTCGGCCCCCGTCCGTTTCACGCGGACGACCACTGCGTCGGCCAGACATATCTCGAACTGTACGCCCGGCTCAAGGACCCCAAGATGATGCAGCCGACGAAGACGGGCATGGACGAACTCGTCAAGCACCTGGCAGCCGAAGATAAACTCACCTGGGATTGGTGCGATGCGCTCTTTATGGCGCCCGCGACCCTGGCGGAGCTGTCGGCTGCAGCCGGCGACAAGAAGTACCTGGATGCAATGGACAAAGAATGGTGGAAGACCACGGATGCCCTCTACGATAAGACCGAGAATCTCTTCTACCGCGATTCGCGTTTCCTGACGCAGCGAACCAAGTACGGCAAGAAAGTCTTCTGGTCGCGTGGGAACGGCTGGGTGCTCGCCGGCCTCGCGCGCGTGCTTCAATGCATGCCCGCGGACTATCCCACCCGCCCGCGCTACGTCGAGCAGTACCGTGCCATGGCGAAGAAAATCGCATCGTTGCAGGGCAAGGACGGGTTCTGGCGGCCCAGTCTGCTCGACCCCGATGAGATACGCATCGGTGAGACCAGCGGAACCGGGTTCTTTTGTTTTGCCATCGCGTGGGGCATCGATCACGGCCTGCTGGACGCGACCGAATACCGTCCCGTGGTCGACAAAGCGTGGAAAGCATTGGTGGGCTCGGTAAATTCCGATGGCCGTCTGGGGTTCGTGCAGCCAGTCGGCGACCGGCCCGCCCAATTTGACGCCGAGAGCACCCATCCTTACGGTATCGGGGCGTTTCTGCTGGCTGGAAGCGAGGTCTGCCGCCTGCCCAACGCGCCCAGTGTTGTGTCCGACACTGCTAAGGCCAGCGGGGTTTTGGATCAGGTGGTCCGCCAGTTCAGGGAATACACTCTCGCTCACGCCTCGATTGACGCGAAGAAAGCGCTCGATGTCGCCGCTTCCCTGCGTGAGGACGGTTCATGGGACGGCATAGACTACAAATCAAAGCAGCGGGCGGCTTGGCCCACGAGCGGGCACGTATCCAATATCGTGGCCATGACTTATGCCCTGGCTTCCGGCAAGGCGACATCCGAACAGTCCGCCACCCTGGAGTCGGCGATTCACAAGGCCATTTCCTATTGGAGCAAGAACGATTTCCAGTGCCCGAATTGGTGGCACAACGACATCGGCGTGCCTCAGAGAATGGGCGCCATTGCCCTGCTTCTCGGCGACCGTCTCAAACCCGAGGAGTTCAAATACATCACTGGCACGATGATGCCGCGCGCGAAAATCGCCAGGACCGGCCAAAACCGCGTATGGCTCGCGGGCAACACTCTCATGGATGCGTTGCTCCTGCGCGATGAGCCCAAGGCGGCGCACGCCGCGTCCGTGATCTTTTCGCAGGTGGTCGTTACGGAAAAAGAGGGCATTCAGCCCGACTTCAGCTTCCACCAGCACGGTCCCCAACTCCAATTCGGCAACTACGGACTCGCCTTCGGCGGCGAGCAACTGAAATGGGCGGCGATCGTGCGCGGCACTCCCTGGGCGATGTCGGCAAATAGGCTGGGCATCTTGCGGAGATATCTGTTGGACGGCCAGAACTGGGTAGTCTGGCGCGGCGCGATGGACATCAGCTCCTGCGGCCGTCAACTGTCGTCGGGCTCGCCAAAAGGCAAAGGGGCCGCCGTCTCGCGCCTTATGACCAGAATGGCTGCCCTGGACCCCGTTCACAGCGCCGAGTATGCCGACTGCGTGAAGCGCAACCAGCCCGGCGCGGTCAACGATCTCATTGGCTGCCGGTTCTTCTGGCGCTCCGATTATCTCGTAAACCGCCGCAAGGACATTTTCATTACGCTCAAGATGTGCTCCAAACGCGTTGTCGGCAGCGAATCGCTCAACAGCGAGAACCTTTCCGGCTACTACCTCGCCGATGGCGCAACCTATCTCTACCGCGCGGGCGATGAATACGAGAACATATTCCCCGTCTGGGACTGGCGCAAGATCCCCGGCGTGACCTGCGCGCAAGGTGAAGGCCCGATGCCCTCATTTGGATCATACAGGATCGATTCCGACTTTGTCGGCGGGGTGTCCGACGACGCCAACGCCTGCGCTGTTCTCGATTACCGCCGCGATGGCGTTTCGGCAAAGAAAGCCTGGTTCTTCGCGGGCGATCAGGTGGTGTGCCTGGGCGCCGGCATTCGATCCGACAAGACCGTCACCGCGCCGATCGCGACAACCGTCAACCAGTGCCGCCTTCGCGGGGACGTGCGAATCTGTGATGACAAAGGCGAGAGCGTCCTGGCCAAAGGGGTTCATCATTACGCCGGCGATCTGAAATGGGTTGAGCATGACGGCCTGCGCTACACCTTCCCGCAGCCGGGGAATGTTACTGTCAGCAACCAGCGGCAGACCGGGAACTGGAACAAGGTCGCCAAGACGTCCGAGACGCCCAGACAAGATGTGTCCGAGGATGTGTTCACGATGTTCATCGACCATGGGAGCAATCCCGCCGCCGGATTCTATGCCTATTGTATCTCGCCTTCCCGGTCCCGCGCGGCGGTTCCCGAAGTGCTTGCCAACACAGAGCAGTTCCAGGCGGTGCGGTCGGGCAAGATCACCGAAGCCGTCTTCCATGCCGCCGGCAGTCTTGTGTATGGCCCAGGCCACAATCTGACCGTCGATGCGCCGTGTGTGGTCGTGCTTGACGCTTCCGGCAAGGAGCCGCGTCTGACACTTGCCGACCCCACACACAGTCTGAAGTCGCTGGTGGTAACGGTCGATGGCGCGAGGCACGAAGTCCTGTTTTCCGGCGGGGCTGACGCAGGCCGTTCGGTCACGGTTGACTTGATAGGCTCATAAGCCCGTATGCAACACTGCGCTGTCCTGCTATAATTAAGGTAGGCGCGTCCGAACCAATCGTGACGGCGTTGTTTCGAGAGGAACCTGATGAACCATAGAGAACATGTCCTTGCGGCGATCGATCACGAGCAGACCAATCGCATACCGTACACGCTCGATTTCGAGGATGAACCCGCGGCGGACCTTGACGCCTACCTTGGCTCGCCGGGCTGGCGCGGCAGGCTCCATAACTGCATGCGGGGCGTGGGCTATGTGGACGCCGTCACGGAGACCGCGATTGACGAGGCCCACTACCGGGATGCGTTCGGCTCCGAATGGCGGGGCGACAAGAGGCCATTTCACCTCGAAAAGCCCGCGATGGCCGAGCCGTCGTTCGATGGCATTAAATGGCCCACGATAGACGATTTTAGGTATGGCTTCTCGAACAACCTGTCCGAGCTCACCGGCCTCTACGCCGAGCGATTCAGTATTATTCACAACGGTTGGGGACTCTTCGAGATCGCGTGGCGGGTCCGCGGCTTCGAGAACATGCTAATGGACTGCATTATCGAAGAGGACTTCTTCGTCGAACTCCTCGACAGGCTCACCGACCTCCGCCTGCAAATGGTCGCACTCTGCAAGGACATTCCCGCCGATGCGATCTTTTTCGGGGACGACTGGGGGGACCAGCGCGGAGTCATCATCGGCCCCGACCGTTGGCGGCGGTTTATCAAGCCGAGATGGGCCAAGGTCTACGATGCTGTCCACGATCAGGGCAAGTACGTGATCAATCACTGCTGCGGAAGCATTGTGGACATCATGCCGGACCTTATCGAGATCGGCTTGGATATCTACGAAAGCGTCCAGCCGGAGGCAAGAGGCATGGATCCATTCCAGCTCAAGAAACACTGGGGGGACAAGATCACATTCTGGGGATGTCTGGGCAGCCAGAGCACCATCCAGTTCGGCACTCCGGATGAAATTCGCGCTCAGGTCGACAAGCTCTGCTCGGAGATGGGCAAGGGCGGCGGGTATATCCTGGCGCCGTCAAAGGCCATCCAGCCCGGCACGCCGGTCGAGAACTCCGCCGCGCTTGTGGAAGCATTTTCGAAGCAGAACCTGTAGACTCAGGGAGAT
>Ga0315287_10001172_pt1 | contig 23905 bp, 28 predicted proteins | sample YL17G11_0_MG_FD_205037 | JGI IMG/M metagenome (GOLD analysis project Ga0315287, IMG submission 205037) | Sediment microbial communities from Yellowstone Lake, YNP, Wyoming, USA - YL17G11_0 | ecosystem: Environmental > Aquatic > Freshwater > Lake > Sediment | place: USA: Wyoming | collected... | reverse complement strand
TCCCCATGTGCTCCTCCCGCCGGCCAGCGCATCCCTACACTGAAAGGATGCAGCCGCGTGCCGCAATGTTACCGCTGCCGCGAATCCTACTAGCTGCCGGGAATCCACCAATCCTCTCCGGCAGTAACAACTAGAACAAGTCCGTCGCGTATGCCGTTTGGATTTCCGTAACCCACTTGGCAATCCAGCATTCCCGCTGCCGCAAGATAAGGACTCCCTTCGCGGTTTTCAGCTCCATTCTGGCTGCGCGTCCATGGCCAGAAATAGGCTCTCACCGAACTGACGCTACCGGGCTTCGTGAAGTAGTAATCTGCTCGCTCTTCCGTACCCAAGATATCCTTTCCTTTGGTTCGCAGCCCACCATAGACTCCCAACATATACAGGTCAGTTTTCTCGGGTAGTAGTGGCGTCTCCTCGCCAATGTGCTTCGCATCTACGAGGAATATGTCACCCATGCTCTTATAGAAGAACTGCCCGGGGGCGATTGCCAGCCACGGATCCTTGCCGCGGCCGTTTTGCCACATGTCCCACATGCGGTACTCCACCGTGGCCCAGGTGTCGCGCGGTTCAGCTGCGCCAGTCGCCGGGTTGGCGTACTGCCACTTGGGGTAGCGCGGGTCGCACAGCACCTGCCCCATCGCTGTGCAGTACGGCCCGAAGCGCGTGCCGGCAGTCGCCGCCTCCAACGCGCCGTTGCGCAGCGGGTCGTTGCCGGTGAGGCTCGTCGGCAGGTCCTCCTGGACGCGGTGCACAGCCATGCCGTCGCGCACGAAGGGGTTGCGCGGGTAGGCGTCGATGTAACCCGCGCGCAGCAGCGGGTCGCTGACCTGCGTCGGATCGCAGTCGCTGATGTCGCTAAAGCCTTTGGGCAGCGGCCCGCTCGCAGCCATCTGCACCTTCGCTGCCCACCTGGGCTCACCGCCGATCAGGTACGCCGGGTATGCGCCGTCGTTGTTCACAGCGTAGCGCTCTATAGAAAGCTGGAGGTTGTGCAGGTTGGCCTTGGCTTCTGCCTCCTTGCCTCCATGCCCCGTGACCTTAATGAAGCTCGGCAGCACCAGTCCCACGAGGATGAAGATGCCGAACAGTATGACCAGAACCGTGAGCCATTGGCCCAGGCGCGTCCCGCCTGTCTCGTTCCCCATGTGCTCCTCCCGCCGGCCAGCGCATCCCTACACTGATAGGATGCAGCCGCGCGCCGCAATGTTACCGCGAGCGGCGGCTACTGCCTGCCAAACAGTCTGGCGATCAGCTCAGCCTTGCTCGTGCCAAGCTGCCGGGCCATGTCCTTCAGCAGATCGTTTAATGTTCCCAGGGAGAGCTCGCGGTGATCGGGAATGCAGATGTGCTGCAGCCCGTCGCGTTCCAGCACATAGACGACGTGGCTGCTGCTCGCGCGATCGTACCGGTAACCAAGCTCCTCGGCCAGCCGCATCAGTTGGCGGCCAAAGATGCCGCGCGGCAGCGGCGGGATCACGCCGCGATCACCACGTCCTGGACGTAGTGGATGCGGATGATACTCGGGCGCTCGGTCTCGCGCTCGAAGTACAGCTTCACTGCATCGCGGATCATCCCCTGCAGCTCCTCCATGTCCGCGCCCTGCGTAAAGATGCTGTAGCCCAGCGCGTGCGCCCTCAGCCCGCATTCCGGATCGTCATGCACTTCAAAAATAATCTCGCTCATCGCTACCGCGAGATTATATCCGCGCGCGGGATGCAATGTTACTGCGAGCGGCGGCTTTAGCAGTGGCGGCGGCGGCCCGCCGCCGTCTTCAGTGCCACGGGCGATGGTGCCCGTGCCACCGGCATGGGTCGCCTCTACAATACTTCTATGGCTTCCATGTATGCGGCGATGGCTGGCGTATATCACCTGCTGTTTCCGGCGCGCGAGGCGCAGCTTGAGTTCCTCGCGGCGCTGGCCGGAGCGCCGCCGGCGCGCGCAGTGGACGTGGCCTGCGGCACGGGCGAGTACGTCGCAGCGCTGCTGGCGCGCGGCTACGACGCCAGCGGCGTGGAGCTGGACGCGACGATGCTGGCCGCCGGGCTGAAGCGGCATCCCGAGCTGGCGGGCGCGGCGCAGGGCGGCGGCGGTGCGGGCGCGCTACGCCTGCTGCAGGGCGACATGCTCGACCTGTTCGACGTCACGCGCGGGCCGTATGCTTTGGCCTACTGCATCGGCAACAGCCTGCCGCACCTCGCCAGTGACGTGCAGGTAGCTGAGACGCTGTCGCAACTGTGGGACCTCACGCGCCCGGCCGGCGCAGTGTGCGTGCAGGTGGTGAACTTCGACCGCGTGCTGGCGCAGATGCAGGCTGGGGCAGGTGCGGGCGGGCAGAGCGGGCACGCCGGCTTCGCCATGCCGCCGATGAGCATCGCCCGCGCGGACGGCGCAGCGGTGGAGTTCAGCCGCGGGTACACGCCGGCGGGTGAGGGGCGCGTGCTGTTCCGCACGCAGCTGCGCATCGGCGAGGAGCGGCACGTCGGCGAGACGCCGCTGCTGACGCTGACGCGCGCGCGCCTGGAGGCGGCACTGCCACGCGGCGTGCAGGCGGCGTGGTACGGCGACTACGACAGCCGCGCCTGGAGCGCCGAGGCGCCCGCGACGATCCTCGTATTCAAGTAACAGCGTCTGTATCCGAAGCCAGTCGCAGCCTGCCTTCGTGAAGTTATCCACATAGACGACTGAGACCGGTTATCACCCATAGCGCTCGCAGCCCAGATTCCGTCAACAGGTATAGCAAATGCTGACAGCTCATAATGAGACAAATCTGCTGAGTTATGTTTCATCAGGCAATTAGTCAAGCCACTGCCAGTAACTGACGTATGCTAGTGTCTCAAAAGGTTGTGGATAACTTGTGAACAATCTCAGAAGTGCTCCCACCGAGCCGGCGCGCAGGGCAGTGCTGGTGTGCGCTTAGCGAACCACGAGGCAGATGCTTGGCGTAAAATCTAGGGCCGGGGGGTTGACAAGCCCTAATCCATGGGCTATACCTACCCCAGCGAAATCTATCCCGGAGGTTAGCTATGACGACAGCTGCTGCAACAGCAAAGAAGCCCATGGGTAAGACCGAGTTGATCGACGCCGTCGCCAAGGCCTGTGGCCTGGAGAAGACGAAGGTGAAGGTCGTTCTCGAGTGCGCCCTGGATACAGTCACCAAGGAGCTGAAGAAGGGTGGCAAAGTACAGCTCACCGGCTTCGGCACCTTTGGCATCGCCAAGCGCAAGAAGCGTACCGGCGTGAACCCCAAGACCGGCGCCAAGATCGCGATCCCGGCGCGCAAGGTCCCCAAGTTCACGGCCGGCAAGAGCCTCAAAGACGCGGTCGGCATGTAGCTTAAACGCAAGTTGCGTGATCTGGCGCCCTGCTCTGGCAGGGCGCCTTTTTTGTGACGTTCCTGAGCAGCAGCAACTTTAGTCGCTGGCAGCGTGGCTCGAACATCATCCTTGCGGCCTTGCCAATGACCGACCGAGAGCGAGCCTACTTCTTCAGCTTGCGCTGCGCCTTGTACATACATGGCAGCTCGGCGCCGTAGTAGCCGTCCAGCTGGCCGGGCTTTGCCGTGTACATCCTCGCGGCCGAGGCCTCGTCGAGCCGCTGCCCGTCGTAGGTGTAGACGCTGCTGCTGGTGTAGTTGCCAGCTGTGTACGCCGAGATGATGCCGTTGTACTCCCAGGCCTGCACGCTGCCCTTGTCCAGCCCCAGCTCCTGCCTAAAGTTGGTGAAGGTCAGGTGCCACCACTCGCCACCCGGCTCACCCTGCGCCATTAGCGCGCCTGTGGCATCATAGAGGTGCCAGTGCGTGTCCTCCGCCTGCGGCCGGCCGAAGATTGCCAGCTCCGCGCTGTCCTTGCCCGCGCCCGGCTCACCCAGCGCAGCCACGCGGCCGTCGGGCAGCAGGATGGCATAGGTCGGCGGCTCGCTGGCCAGCCACTTTGGCACTTCAGCTGCATACTTGGCGTAGATCGCGCTGCGGGCCTCGATGAAGCGCTGGCGCAGCGCCTCGTCCATCGGGCCGCCGGCGATGATGCGGAAGGCGCACCCCGAGCTGCCCGCCGTGCTGCCCACGCCGTTGCGTGCTGCCAGGTCCTCATCGCTGCTCAGCAGGTACGGCACAAGGTTGCCCTGCTTGTCCACGCCGCCGTACAGCCAGGTCCAGCCCGCCAGCTCCCCGTCGGTATACAGTTTGGAAAACTCCTCGCTGTTGGTATCGCGTGCGTTCTGATACAGCCAGTAGTCCCAGGCCTCGTACTGGCCATTGTACTTCGCATCCTTGCCCTTGGGGTCGCTCACGGCGACTTTATCCCCTCAGGCGTAGGCGACGATGCTGCCCGGCTGCGGCCATGCGCCGGCCGGCGCCGTGCTCCGGTATTGCTCAAGATGCAGCAGCTTGTCGACGCTGCCCGCCCAGGCCAGCGCCACTACGCCGGCGCAAACGGCGAGCAGGAGAATAACTGAAAGGGAAACAACCCAGATCCTACCCATGACCCCACCTCAAGCCTTAAGTTTTCCCGGCTTGTATACAAAGACTACCAGAGATACGGGATGTTCAGCAACTGCACGGTCGGCGCGCTCGCCGCGGCTGGCGCTCAGATGGAAGCAGACAGAAATGCCTACTCGAACGAGACCAGCAGTGCCACGAAGTAGGCGAACTCGCCGGAGCTGTAGCCGAAGGCTCCGGCGCCCATGTAGCGCACGTCGGGATTAAGCAGCAGCTCGCGATGGCCGCTGTGGTGCTCCCAGCTGTAGACGATACCCGCAGGTGTGCAGTGGCCGAAGTGGCCGACCGAGCTGTTCTCGCCGCCGGCTGCCACCGTGCCACCGCCCGCGGCACGCACCCGCTGGCGGCTCGTCAGCCCTTCGGGCGTGAGGTGCGACCAGTAGTCGCGCACGGCCTCGTCTAATGCGTGCGCCTGGGCTGCGCGGTTAAGCGTGTCCAGCGGCTCGACAGGCGGCAGGCTGTACCGGGCCCGTACCAGGTTGACCTCGGCCAGCAGGCCCTCGGCGAACTCGCGCTGCTGCAGCGAAGTGTAGGTCGACGACGGCAGCTGGGCCAGCACGTTGTCTGCCCACCAGGCCTCGCCTGCCGGCGCGCCGGGGTCGAGCAGCACCAGCCGCTCGGGCTGACGCGGCTGCTCCGGCGGCCACCACACCTCGTCCACGCTGCTCGACCGGCCGCAGCCTGCCATCGAGATGGCGGCGAGAAGCGGCAGCAGGCGCGCGAACAAGCGTTTCACGGAAGCATTATCCCCGCTGTCGGCCGCCGGGAGCGGGATTTGCCGTGGCATTTTGCTGGCCTGCCGAGCGGTATCAGCCGAGTCCCAGTGACGCGCCAGCCTGAATACTACACGGCCGGAGCTCGGCGGGCACTGGCCGCTGGAAACCGGACCTGTTTTCGCGACATCCAGTGACCCCGCGGGCGCGTATGCTTAACAAATGATAAGTTTTGCGTGATTGTGCTGCCGGGCTGGTTAGTCTACACTGTAGCAACCCCGGCGGAAGGGATAGGGTCGCCATTGGCTATCCTCCGGGAAAACTTCCTGCCGGGGCTGTTGCTATCAAGTGCATGCCACGGCGTGCTCACCGCGCAGAAGCGCGGCGCGGTATTGCAATCGCCGCTGGTATGCGGTAGAATGTCATCGGAATGAGGGCTGGTTTTGTCCGCAGCTTCCAGCCACCAAACCAAAAGTCTTTCTCTCAATATTCCGGACGCGAAGGGAGGCCCAGCCTCCCTTTGTCTTTGTCCAGCGGTATTCGCAGGGCGCTACTGATTCGATGCGGAGGGGCTTTCGCATAGACGCGCTCTGCGCGCTATTCTTCCGCGCCACGAGCAGTGTGCGCTGCATACCCATGCCGAGCGGAGTTGAAGATGCGCGCAATCGTTGTCGATGAACCAGGTGGGCCTGAGGTACTCAAGCTGCGCGACTTGCCACTCCCCGAACCGCGGGAAGGCCAGGTGCGCATCCGCGTGGCCTATGCCGGACTGAACTTCTTCGAAGTGCTGACCCGCAGCGGCCGCTACCTGCGCCGGCCGAAGTACCCGCTGATCCTTGGCGGCGAAGTATCCGGCGTCATCGACGCGGTGGGCGAGGGCGTGACGCATCTGCAGCCCGGCCAGCCGGTCTGCGCGCTCACGGGCGGCGGTGGGGGCTATGCTGAGTACGCCGTGGCCGAGGCCGAGGCGGTGATCCCGATGCCGCACAACATGAGCCTCAAGCTGGCGGCGGCCTATCCGCTGCAGGTGCTGACGGCCTGGGGCGTGCTAAACATCTCCGGCCGCGCGCAGACCGGCGAGTGGGTGCTGGTGCACGCCGCGGCGGGCGGCGTGGGCGCGATCATCTGCCAGCTGGCGCGCGACCGCGGCTGCCTGGTGATCGGCACGGCGGGCTCCGACTGGAAATGCGAGCACGCCCGCAAGCACGGCGCGCAGTGGACGATCAACTACAACACCGAGCAGTACCCGCAGCGCGTGCGCGAGATCACCGGCGGCCACGGCGCGGACCTGATCTGCGACAGCGTGGGCAAGGCCACGGTGATCGGCAACATGCGCTGCATCGCCAGCTTTGGCCGCGTCGTCGTCTTCGGCTACGCCAGCGGCGAGCCGCAGTACGAGATGGACGTGCTGTGGGGCCGCAGCGCCGGCGTGACGACCTACGGGTTGTACCATCACGTGCTGCAGGAGACGATCACGCGGCGCAGCATCCGCGAGACGCTGCCGGCGGTGATCAACGGCGAACTCAAGCTGCCGCTGGGCGGGGTGTACACGATGGAGCAGTGCGCCGAGGCGCACCGCGCGATGGAAGACCGCGAGACGGCGGGCAAGCTGCTGCTGGAAATCGACGCCACGATCCACGCGGCGAAGTAAAGAAGTGTTCAGAGTTCAAAGTTCAGAGTTCAAAGTTTGAGGGCTGTGGCCGCGGTCTACAGTACAATCAAGGCATGGGCACGGCCAAGCGGGTTGAGGATCTGACGGCCTGGCAGAAGGCGCGTGAGTTAGTTCGGGAGGTTTACCTTGCTGCTGCGGAGGGGGCGCTGAGCAGGGACTTTGGGCTGCGCGATCAGCTTCGACGAGCGGCCGTTTCGGTGATGGCTAATATAGCCGAGGGCTTTGGACGCAGCACCAGCAAGGAATTCGCCCACTTCCTAGATATCGCCCGTGGCTCAGCCGTAGAGGTGCAAACGCTGCTGTACATCGCGCTGGATGTGAAGCACATGCAGCAGGAGCAGTTCGACCACCTGTTGAACCTGGCGGGTGATGTGCTTGGGTTGCTCAGTGGCCTGCGCGCTTACTTGACGAAGCTAAGCGCGACGAAGCAAACTTCGCAGCACTCTTCTCTTTGAACTTTGAACTTTGCACTTTGAACTTTGAACTCTGCATTTCCCCGAGCTACAATGCGCCCATGGCTGAGTACCGCTACACGGTCTATAAAGAAGCAGAATTCAGCGCCGCGCACTATCTGCGCGACTACCACGGCATCTGCGAGCGCGTGCACGGGCACAACTACCGCGTGCGCGTTTACGTCGGCGCCGATGAGCTGGACACCGAAGGCATCGTGGTGGACTTCGTCGTGGTGAAGGAGGCGCTGCAGCGCGTCTGCGACCGCTTCGACCATACGCTGATCAACGACATCGCACCCTTTGACGAACTCACGCCAACGGTCGAACACCTGGCGCAGTACTTCGCTGAGCAGGTGGCGCTGGAGGTGGACAGCGAGCGCCGCCGCGTCACCGAGTGCCACGTCTGGGAGACCGACCGTAACTGCGCGATCTACCGGCGGTAGTGCCGCCGTCACGGCGGCGTCTTGTAGGGGCCGGTCATTGTGCCGGCCCGCCTTTGGCTGTCATTACTCGACGGCCAGGTCGCCGCCGAACCAGAAGCCGATCGGCATGAGCTGCGCCTTAAAGCGTCGGTACAGCCAGTCCAATTGCGGCTGCACGGCGAGATTGCCCGAGTGCACGGCATTGCTCTGGGCAACGATGATTGCCTGCGCAAAGTCGGAGACGCAGCGCGGCTCGGTGAGCTTGAAGAAGTCGTCGGGGTAGCCCGCCAGCAGCCCCTGCTCCTGCAGCCTGATTATCGAGTTGTACGCAGTGTCGAACAACGGCACTGCGCCCCCGTATATCGGATCACTTGGGTAATCGAAATGAGGGCAAATGCGGTACTGCGACTCCTCCGCGATCATGCGGAGTTCGAGATCGATAGCCTCGGCGCTGAACTCGGCATGCAAGTCATTAACCATCGCATAGTAGTGACTCGGCCACTTGCCATCCAGTAGCGTGTCCTCGGCGCGGAACGTTGCCTGAGCAAATTCGTACCCGGTCAGCCCGCCGCGGCCGGCCGCAAAGCCCGTGCTGGCCGGATCGAAGAAGCCTTCGGGGTAGCCCTCGAGCGCACCGGCCTTGCACAGGTAATCCAGCGCGGCGTAGGCCCAATGGTCAGTCGGCACCAGGTCTTGTGGACTGGCGGCGGACGCTGTGCCGCCAAGCAGGAACAGAGCGATGCACGCGGCGCAAAGCGCGATAACCGGACGCATGGCTACCTCCTTCACCTGCTTAGCTAATCGGGCGCGGCGGGGCGGGGCGTAAGTACGGGCGACAAAGTGCTGCCGCATTAAGATGCAGGATCAGGTGCTGTCATCACTCGACGGCCAGGTCGCCGCCGAACCACCACCCGATTGGACGAAGTTGGTCGGCGAAGCGCTGTTGCAGCCAGTCCAGTTGCGGTTGCACGGCGAGATTGCCCGTGCGCACGGCGTTACTCTGAGCGACGATGATCGCCTGCGCAAAGTCGTAGACGGTGCGCGGCTCAGTCAGGATGAAGAAGTCGTCGGGATAGCCAGCCAGCAGCCCTTGCTGCTGGAGCTTGATAATCGAGCTATAAGCGGTATCGAATAGCGGCACTGGTGCTCCTCTCCCCAGAAAATGACACGCCGGTGCGGGTACATGGAGGTCTGCGATAAACGGATCCATTGCTTTATCGCGGAGCACAACTGCGATTACCTCGCGGTTGAACTCGGCGCGCAGGTCATTGACCATGGCGTAGTAGTGGCTCGGCTGCTTGTCTTCCAGGACTATGCCCTCTAGGCGCACGGTGAGCGACGCAAAATCCTCCCGCGACAGTCCGCCTCGTCCGCCAGCGAAGCGTTGGCTGGCTGGATCGAAGAAGCTTTCTCCTAAGCCAAGCAGCACACCGGTTTCGCACAAGTAACGCATAGCAGCGTAAGCCCAGTGATTAAGCGGTACCCTGTCATCTGGGCTGGCGGCGGATGCAGTGCCGCTGAAGAACAGCAGGGCGATGCACGTGGCGCACAGAGCGATCACCGGACGCATGGCTACCTCCTTCACCTGCATACATAATCGAATGCAGCGGCGTGCAGCGTAAGTGCTGCCGCTGTGAGCAAGGGATGTGCAGCGCGTGCAGCTGGAACTCCGGCGTACGCTATCAGCCCGCGGATGGGCTATTCCGCGCGGCTGAGCCTGGCCAGCACCACCTCGCCCTCGCCGGGCGAAATGATCACCACGCCGGAGCCGTCGCGCAGCGGGATCCACTTGTTGATGCGCAGCGGCCAGCCCTCCTCGCCCAGCTGCTCGGCGTAGGGCGCGAGCTGCGGCTGCGGGGCGCGCCAGCTCACGCTGAGCTGCGGCCAGTCCACCTCGCCGTAGCTGACACTCATCCCGCCGTCGTCGCTGAACAGGCAGCTGCCGTCGGGCAGGCTGGCATAGCAGTGCCACAGCGGCGCGGCTTCGCCAGCGCGCGCGCGGGGCAGCACGCTGCCGTCGACGCGCACAAGCTGCTGCGTGAGGCCATCCAGGGTCAGCAGCAGCGTGTCGCCAGTCACCCACTCGTAGTAGCCCCAGTAACGGCCCTTGGGCGGGGTGTAATGGCCCAGCTCGCCGCTGCCGGTGAACGAGGCGAAGGACAGCATCGGCTCGTCCATGCTCTCGTAGACGAAGTAGTCGCTGAGCGCCGCCTTGGAGTAGAACTCGTACTCGGGCAGGCCCGGCTGCACCGCGCCGGCGCCCGTCGCCGTATCGATGTAATCGATATACGCGTCAGCGGGCGCCACGAAGCCGCTCGCGGCATAGGCGCGGAAGCCGGCCGCCGTGGGCGGGCAGGGCACGAACCATGGTCCCACCAGGCGCGCGCTGTCTTGCGTGAAGTCCAGCGGCGGCCCGCCGTCCGAGAGGTCCGCCAGCGCCACGCAGCGCGCGTGGGCGCCCGTCGGATCGCACAGCACCACCGCCACGGCGAACTCCGGGTAGCCGCCCTCGGGATCCTTGTGCGTCACGCCGACAGCCTTGGCCAGCGCCACATGCTGGCCGTCGGGGCTGACCGCGAGCTTCCACCGAAAGCCGCCGTTGGTCTCCACATCCCAGCCGTCCTGCGCCGGCGACCAGGCCGGTTGCCAGGTCTGCGCCTCAGCCGTGGCCAGATCCAGCACGCTGAACGTGCTGTCGTAGTGCGTGCACAGCAGCCGCCCGTCCGCCAGCTGCCCGGCCTGGAACACTTCCGTAGCCAGCGTCCGCGGCTCCTCGGCCGCCGCGGCTGGCGCATTGGATTCCGCAGCCGTAGCAGCTTGCGTGCTGGGCTCATCGCCCGCGCGCGCCAAATGCGATCCCAGCACACAGATAACTGTAGCCACGAAAATGGCGCCTCTGCTTAACGTGTCAAGCCACTGGTGAGTCATGGCGATAGTTTAACAGGGAGGTAGGCGGCAGGCAGCGAAGAAGTAGGCGTTAGGCTGTAGGCAGTAGACAGCAAGACTAGTGGCGGCGGCTCGCCGCCGTCTTCGTAGGGGCGAAGCCATGCTTCGCCCGTCCATAGTGGCGCAGTCCCGGGGCAGAATGCTCCGATGCGTCCGCTGTATGCGGGGCTGAATCTTGGCACGCGGCGAGTTAATTCTGCTCCGAGAACTCCGCGCGCAGCGTTTCCAGCATGATGCTGACCTGCTCTGACGGCGGGCACTGCTCCGCGTAATCCAGCGCCCGCGCGACGGCGATGGCGAAGTCGCAGCGGTACAGCACGTGCTCGCCGCTGAAGTAATCCTTGTAATAGCCTGGCAGCGCGCCGATGTCGATCAGGTAGCTCATGGCTGCATATGCCCAGTGGTCAGGGGGCACTACGCTCCACTCCTGTCCGGCGTATTCCGAGTTGGTGGTAGCCCACTTGCCGGTCAACAGCGGCACTCGATCGATCTGCACCATAAATGGGTGCGAGCTACTAAGGTGCAGGGCCTGCAGCGAAAACCTGCCCGCAGCGAGGGGTTCGCCGTCGTTGTTCTTCCCGTCCCACAGCCCCTTGAGCTTCAATGCCTGGCCATAGTACAGCTTCTCGCTGAGCGGTTGCTGTACGAAAAACCGGTATTTGTTGTAGCGCCAGAGCTGCTCGCTGCCGGCGAGTACGACAAAATCGAAGCGCTCGTTGGAGACGTAATCGAAGGTGACTGGCTGGTCGGCCAGGTTGGTGATCTTGAGCACGATGCTGTACAGGCCTTTGCTCTGGTCGTAGTCGACGCTCAGGTTGTACAGCAGACTGCCGTCGTCAACCGTCGCCGACGCTGCCTCGCGCGGCAAATGGGAGTTGGCGGTCTCCGCCCGAGCGGTGGCCGGGCTGGCCAGCAATACTAGAAGCGCGCATGACGCGCATGCGATGAAGCTCAGCGGACGCATGGCTACCTCCTTCACCTGCATACATAATCGTGCGCGGCGGGGTATGGCATAAGTATGGACGGCGAAGCGCAGCAGCATGGGGAGGGCGGGGCGGTGATCCTCTACGACGGCGTGTGCGGGCTGTGCAACCGCTTCGTGCGCTTTGTTGCCGCCCGCGACGGCGCGCGCCGCTTCCGTTTCGCGCCGCTGCAGCGCGACTTCGCCCGCGCCGCGCTGCTTGGGCACGACCTCGATCCAGCGCGGGTGGACAGCCTGGCGGTGATTACCACAGGCCCCACCATCCTGCTGCGCGCACGCGCTGTGCTGTACGTGCTGCGCATGCTTGGCGGCGGCTGGCGGGTGCTAGCGATATGCCTGAGCCGGCTGCCCGCGCGCTGGCTGGGTGCGGCATACGGCACCATGGCCTGCGAGCGTTACCGCGCCCTTGGCCGTCTGCGCGCCTGTCCCGCGCCGCCGCCCAAGTGGCGCGACAGATTCATCGACTAGTGCAGCAGCGAGAACAGCAAGTAAACGATGGCCGCGCAGGCCGCGGTGGCGGGGATGGTCAGCAGCCAGGCCCAGACGATCTTGCGCGCCGTCACCCAGCGCACCGCCTTGGCGCCCTCCACCGTGCCGACGCCCATCACCGCGCCGGCGATCACGTGCGTCGTCGACACCGGAATGCCGAAGTGCGCCGTGCCCATCAGCACGATGGCGGCGGCGGTCTCGGCGCAGAAGCCCTCGCGCGCGCGGATCTTGGTGATCCCCGTGCCCATCGTTTTCACGATGCGCCAGCCGCCGAACATCGTCCCCAGCGCGATCGCTGTGTGGCAGGACAGCGCTACCCAGGGCGGTACGTCAGTCGTTGTCGACATCCCTCCGCAGACCAGCGCCAGCATGATCACACCCATCATCTTCTGTGCGTCGTTGGTGCCGTGACCGATGCTGTACCAGGTGGCGGAAACGAGCTGCAGGTACTTGAAGAACTTATTGGAGTCGTGGTAGGGGAATTTGCGGAAGAGATGAAACACGAGGATGGTGAACAACATTGCCCCGAGCATACCGAGCAGCGGCGCGATGATGATGAAGGCCAGCACCGGCAGGATGCCTGTGACGGCGAGCTTGTGGTTCTTGATCGCCACGCTGCCGAGGATGATGCTGCCTGGGCCCAGGGCGGCAATGGCCGAGCCGATCAGTCCGCCGATGATGGCATGACTGCTCGATGTCGGCAGTCCGGATAGCCAGGTGATGATGTTCCAGATGATTGCGCCGATCAACGCGGCAAGCAGCAGTGTCAGTTTGGCTTCCGGTGTCGGCAGGGCATCCATGTTGACGATGCCCTTGCTGATCATCTTGGAGATGGCATAACCGAAGATGAAGTAGCCGACATAATTGGCCACGCCCGCCAGCAGGACAGCCTGGCCGGGGGTGAGGGTTCTGGTCACGACGACTGTGGCGATGGCGTTCGCCGCGTCGTGGAAACCATTGAGGAAGTCGAAGATCAGCGCGAAGGCGATGACGACAAGGGCGAAGATCACGAGTGGAGTCATCCGCGCACCGCTGTGTGAGTTAGCATTTCAGTCCTAGCCCTGCTTCATGCGGATGCCGCGCACCAGCTTGCCGAAGTAGTCGATGCTGTCGACGGCGGTCTCCAGGTGTTCGTAGAACTCCTTGAACTTCGTCATTTCCTTCGTCTGATACTGATCGTCGCCGCTGAACAGCTCCGCCATGCTGATGTGGAACAGGTCGTCAGCCTGGTTCTCGAGTTTGTGCATTGCGTCGACTTTGACTTTTACTTCTTTCTTGGCCCGCAGGTCGTGGATCAGCTCGCAGGCGATCGCCGAAATGTTGGCGATGATCTCGGCGAACTTGCAGATGTTGACCGGCACGCGGCGCAGGTTGTACATCTCAACCTTGCGCGAGATGCTGTTGAGGATGTCCAGCGACTTGTCGATCTGGATCGTCATCGTCTGGATGTCCTCGCGGTCGATCGGCGTGATGAACGTACCGTCCAGTTCGTCGAGGATCTTCGCTTCCAGCCTGTCGCCGCGCTGCTCGCAATCCTTGATCGTGTACAGCCGCTTGCGGATTTCATCGTCGGAAAGCGTCTCGATCTCCGCGACGAGGTCGCGGAAGGTGCGTGTCCCGGTAAGCAGCAGGTCGCCCATCTGGTCAAGGAGGGTGAAAAACTTCGTCTCGCGCGGGAGCAACAGGTCGATCAGGCTAAAACGCATCGCTATTCCCCACGGCACCTACGATTGACCTATGCGTCTTCACGCCCAGGCCGCAGCTTAGTGCCTTTGCTTAGCCGGGGCTTTTCACGGAAGAACGCCTTCACTCGACCAGCGCCAAACCGCTCAAGCGTTAGTCCTGCAGCGCTTCGCGGGACTCGCTGCAGCTCGGGGCGGGCCTGCAGCCTGTCTAAGCTCCAGGAGCCGGCGGTTGGCGCGCGCGAATTCTACCATAGCGGCGTTCAGTGTCAATCATCGCGGCTGCGTCGGCCGGCGATGTGCCGCCAGCGCCATGGCGGCGCATGCATTAAGAAAAGAGAAGGCCCCGTGTCAGCGGGGCCTGCTCAATCCCTCCATGACGGAGGGTAAAGCGAATTAATCAGACCAACGAAAGTATACCGGCGATTCCGCGCAGTGCAGGGCTGCGACGGCTAATCCGCTTAACGTCCTGTAACCCTTTCGGCGGGTTTCAGGGCTCGCGGCGGCCGAGGTGCTCAAACCCGCTGGGTGTCAGCGGGTGCAACGCGCCAGCCTCGTCGCGGTACTGGCAGCCCTCGGCGGAGTCGGCCACGGTGCCGAGCCTGGTCAGTGGCGCCGGCGTTTCGCGCAGCAGGCGCGCCGTGGCACTGGGCGGCGCGGCGAACAGCAGCTGGAAGTCCTCGGCGCTGGCCAGCAGGAACTCCGCCAGGCTGCGGTAGCTGGTGCCGCGGCCCGCCGGTTCCATCCGCGCCGGGACCCGGAAGCTGCACCCCGCGCCTGCCGCTCCCGTGCGCTCGACATGGGCTAACGCGAACTCGCGCAGCTCTTCGGCGAATGGATAGGTGGCGAAGTTGAGCGCCAGGCCGACGCCCGAAGCCTCGGCCAGCAGCAGCAGGCACTGGCTCAGGCTGTCGGACAGGTCGAGGCAGGCGCTGGCCAGCTCATGGCGCTGCAGCCACCGCCCAAGCTCAAGCTGCGGCACGGGCCGGCAGTGCGCCCTGATTGCCGCGGTGGCAGGTGGCGAATAGGTGCTGCCAACGTGCTCGTCCGAGCCGCTATCAGGCAAGTCATCGGCATCTGCCACCGGCACATGGCCTGCCCAGAGCTCATGCAGGCCAACCTGGCTCAGCCCCAGCTTGCCGCTGTGCCAGAGGATGTCACCGGGCCTTGCCCCGGCGCGCTTCAGCGGCCGTCCGCGCAGCTCGCCCAGCAGCGTGAAACCGATCACCCACTGCGGGGCGGCCACGGTATCGCCGCCGGCCAGCGCAATGCCGCCCAGCCGCGCCGCCTCGTCGACGCCGTCCAGCAGCGCGTCCACTTGCGCCGCAGTCACGCCGCGCGGCAGCCCCAGGCAGCCGAAGGCGAACGCCGGCAGTGCGCCCATCGCCGCCAGGTCCGAGAGGTTCATCGCCAGCGTCTTGTAGCCCACGTCGGCAAGGCTCATATAGCGCAGGCTGAAGTGCACGCCCTCGATGGCCAGGTCGCAGGTCACGACGATGTCGGCGGAGTTCAACTTGAGCCCGCTGGCCGGGGCATCGCCGAAGCGCAGCACCGCCGCGTCGTCGCCCATGCCCACCAGCAGCCGCCTGTCCGCCGAGCTGAAGCGCTGCCGAAGCCGCGCGATCACGCCGGACTCGCTGAGCCCTGGCACCGGATCGTCTTCGTGCTGCTTGTGCATTCACCGTCCCGCTGCTGCAAAAAGCCGCGGCAGCGCTTATCATCTCTAGGCATGATACCGCGCGCTGACTACTGGAACCAGGCAATGGACGCAGCGGCCTTTCTGGGACAGCAGATGATGTACCCCGCGGACGTCGTCGTGCAGTGCGGCAGCGGGATGGCGCAGCTGCCCCGGGAACTGCTCACCGGCGAACGGCGTGTGGAGATCGGGGCGATTCCCAACTGCCCGGTCGCCGGTGTCGCCGGCCACGGCCGCGAGGCGGTGTACGGGCTGGCCAACGGCCTGCGCGTGATGGTGTTCACCGGCCGCGTGCACCTATATGAAGGCTACAGCGCGCTGGACGCCGCATTCCCCGCGGCGCTGGCGAAGGCGCTGGGGGCCAAGCTGTTCATCGCCGCGAATGCCGCGGGGGGGCTGGAGGCGGACCTGCACGCCGGCGAGTTCATGGTGCACAACGGCTTCATCAACTTCCAGCATGACAACCCGCTGGCGCACCTGCGGACCGAGAATTGCCAGGAGCGCTTCGTCGATCCCCGCCCGCCCTACGATCCGTGGTGTTCCCGCGTGCTGGCCAGCCACCTGGTGGATACCGGCGCTGAAGCCCACCGCGGCGTCTACATCGGCGTGCTCGGACCGGCCTACGAGACGCTGGCTGAACTGCACATGCTGCAACGGCTCGGCGCCGACGCCGTCGGCATGAGCTGCATCCCCGAAGTGCTGATGTGCCACTTCTTCAAGCTGCCGGTAGTGGGCGTGAGCATCATCGCCAACCACTGCTTCAACCGCGAGACGCTGACGCATGACGAAGTAGTGCAGGTCGCCGGCAACACCGTACCGCTGCTGTCTGCTGCGCTGCGCAGGTTCCTGGCCGATCCGGCCGTGCACAAGCATCTTGCAGGAAAGACCGAACATGAGACGCGCTAGAGTTTCAACCGCGCTGAGCCTGGCCGCGCTGGCCGCGGCCTGCTTTGGCATTGCCGCACCGCGACCGGCCAGCGCCCAGACCGCCGGGCTGGACCAGCTGCAGGACTGGAACATCGAGCAGGTGCAATGGCGCTCGGAGGCCGGGCTGCCCGGCGACAATGAGTTCACCGGCCCGATCACCGCCGCCTACAACTGGGCGTACGGTGCCACGATCCTGGGCTTGAACGTACATGCAGTGGGTTCGAAGGACTACTACGCCGCCTTCGCCGTGCTGCAGAACGGCGTGCTGGATTCGCTGGATGTCGCCGGCCCGCTGACTGGCCCGGTGCAGTGGGACAGCGGGCCTTATCACCTGGCGGCCGGCCTGCCCGACGGGCGCATCATCATCTGGCTCACGGCGCCGCGCGAGTACCCGCAGCTGCTGACTTATACCATTTACTATGAGCCGGGTACCGCGTTCGACTTCGCGGTCTACCCGCCGAATCCTGTCGATGCCACGTATACCAACTGGTGGGTCACCGGCGCGTACCAGTATTCGGTATTCGAGCCCTCGCTCGTCGTCGCCACGATCAACGGCGCGGGCCAGCAGAGCGTCGGCCTGTCTGCGCTGAACCTGTCGGGCGACCTGAAGAGCCTGGCCTATATGGACTATCCCGTAGCCAGCGGCACGTTCCCCTATGTGGCCTACACCACCGTGCTGGATCCCAGTCTCGAGATGGGCGGCAACGAGCACCTGCAGGCTTCCGGCGCCTGGTTCAGCCAGACCAACGGCTGGTACCGATCGGACCTGCGGGATGCCGGCCTGTACAACGGCGACGTGCTGCTGATGACCGCCCAGTCGCCATTGGGCATTCTGGTGTACGATGAGTCGGACCGTTACAGCATCTCCAGCTCGCTGCTGCAGTTCGCGCCGACGAGCCCCGACGGCGCGCAGCTGCAGACGAATCTCGGCCTGAGTTGCTACGTGCCGGTGGTAGTCAAGGGCGCCAACTGCTGCCTGTTCGGCTCAGTGCGCTCGGCCTTCCCGCTGGTGGCGTTCAGCGAAGGCACGGACGTCTACCTCGGTTACTACTTGGAGACTGAGGCGCGCACCAGCCAGCTCAACTACTACTTCCCGCTGCTGTACCAGGGCGACCAGGTGGACGCCGGCGGCCAGCCCGCGGCGGCCTATCCGATCTTTGCGATGGCCGCCAGCGCGCACTGGAGCACCGGCAACCCCGAGATCTTCTGGGTGCAGCGCGGCAGCCGCAACAACAACTACAACGCGCTCTACCGCCTGGCTTACGAGCCGCGCACGCGGTAGGCGGCATGGGCGCAACCCGGGCTCAGTTCGAGTCTGCATCTCGATTCGATTTGTGCTTCTCCTGCGCTGACCGAATCGTGGTCAGCATAGCATTCAAACAAGTTTCGTCCTTGACAACTGTATCGAAGTAGACAAGCGCGTTATCGTACTTTGAAAACGCAGTCGGGGGGAAACTATACGTTGAAAGGCACCGCAGCAATGCTGCTCTAGCCACCTTCACGATACTTCTGCTGTCAGCCGAGCTGCCTAAGAACTGCTGGATTATAGACATCGGCCAGTTCACGCACCAGAGCCTAAGATCTGATACTACACGACTCGCTTCTCTGGTAGGCACGTCGTACATGTACAAGTTCAAGTCAAGAGCTGTGAGCAATTCCGGAGTCCGAACCTCAGCAAACTCCGAGATAAGGAAGCCTGTCCTCGGAGAAAGTACAGCGCCTACCCAATCGAAGCGGTCATAGTATTCTGCGGCTTCCGACAGTGCAGGACCCACTACATTGTATTGATCGTATGCGTAGTCTCCGCACGCCATCGCTCCCCTGAAGAGAAGTCCATTGTCCATTCCCTCATAAATCATAGAGTTGATGTAGTGGGCAGCCTCCAGCAACGCCTCAACTTCCTTCCCGCGTTCGATTTCGGCCATCATCAGCAAGGTATCGCCGAAAGTCCGTAGTTTCCACTGGAAGGGATCTCTGTTTGAAAGAAACTTGATGGTTGAGTAGATCTTGTGCGTGGTGCGCAGACTGCGGATGAGTTCGTCTTTCTGGCGCAGGAAGCTCATTGACTCAGGAAGCGAGCGAGTTCTAGTTCCCAGAGCATCGAGCAGCGCGACTACGCCGTATGCCTCAGTGGCAGCTTCCGTAGTGATGGCATCATCTGGTTCGGGTTTATACTTCAAATCTTCCATAGGCTAGCGGTGCACCTCAATGGCATTCTGGGGAATTTGGCACGATGACGACGTCGCCTCTTACAAATCGCGCCATGCCGCATCTTCCTCAGGCGTGTCCCACAGCTTGGCCAGCGCGGGCTCGGACAGCAGCGCAGTTTCGCGCGCCGGACGGCCCAGCGCCAGAGCCACCAGCAGCTCGTAGTCCTCGATGCTGAGCAACACCATCCGGCGATGGTTGGCATCGTCAACCACGTACTGCGGTTTGAGCTCAGCGATCCTGTTCATACTAACAGTCTACCCCAGAAAGACGGCAACTGCCTTGCATCAGCATGAAGCGGATTGGGCCGCGCCGCCGGCTAGTGGTGAATTTCGATGACGTTGTTCTGCGCGTCGAGGACGGCGACGGTGGGCTGGTGCGCGGCCACTTCGTCGGTGTGCAGCAGCGCGAAGCTCATCACGATCACGCGGTCGCGACGCTTGCCGCAGTGCGCCGCCGCGCGGACACCAAGACGTAACAGCGGATTGACTGAGTCGAAAGCTACGACGCAATTAGATGCGTCTGCGCATGACAAACCAACTCGTGCCTTGATACACCGCCACTACCCACGCGATTTTCGCCAGGAGTAAGAAGAACACCCATCCGGGCTCAATACTCATCTGGGTGTTCTCGGTTGGCGCAAAGACCAGCCAGAACGTTGCGGGCGTCGCCGGAGTCGTTGGCGTGCCGGTCGTGACAACGACAAAGATCGCGTTAAGCTCACTTGCGCGGGCGGCGGAGACGGCTAAGTTCGGCCAATGCCACAGGCCTGTAATCTGGTCGCCTGTCCAAGGCGCCCCAACCAGCTGTGCGGTGCTGGATCCAAGGAACTGAAATGCGGCTATTAAGGCAAGCAACACACTGGCTGCTGCGTAGCGCTGGCCTATCAGGCAGCGGATGATCGCGATCATCCACGCTATTCCAGCGAGCCATGCCAACAGATGCAGCCACGACAAAACGCTATCTTGATACAGCCACCCGGGGTTAGCGGGAGGCGTAGCTGAGCCCACAGAGTACTTCTGTAGGAAACCGACGGTGCTATACGAAAGAATCGCGGCGGACGAAAGGCCCATGTCGAGCACGTTCACTGCAGGCAGCACCCACACTGCCAAGGATTTCCTGCCCGCACCGACCGCGACCGCTGAATACACAAGCACCAGCAAGGCATCAGAGATGACTGGGTGCAAGCCGCGCATAAGCTGGTCGAGCGCTATGTAGATGACGGGCACGCCGGCACTGTTGCCGGAGGTATACCAGGCCAGCCAGCTTAACGCGAGCCCTGCTGCGCTGCTGAGTGCGATCAGCGCGAGGAATCCAAAACTCTGCTCAACTGCTAATGTGTAGCGCAAGCGGAGTAGCCTGCTGGGAGTGGGCAGGCTGGCGCTTTGAGACAGATTCTTAACCAGCCCATCCACTTGGAGTGCAGCGCTGATCAGGCCGAAGGACCATGCGAATTCGGCCAACCATACGCCATACTCGCTGAGCGCCATCAGCAAATTGCCCGGTGGCACAGACCCAGATTGGCTGACGAGGCTTGATTGCGCACGTAGTACCAGCCAGGCAAATACCAAGTGCAGTGCTTGCGCGACGAGATAGATGGCGTACCAGCGCCAGCCCTGGCGACGCCACCATCTGTCCATTGCGGGGCGCACGGCGGCAGCCAGCGCGCGATAATCCTCCGACATTGCTCTGAGATTGTAGCGCTGTCCGGGCTTGTAACACCGGCGATTACGCTGCTAGTTGTGAATTTCGATGACGTTGTTCTGCGCGTCGAGGACGGCGACGGTGGGCTGGTGCGCGGCCACTTCGTCGGTGTGCAGCAGCGCGAAGCTCATCACGATCACGCGGTCGCCACGCTTGCCGCAGTGCGCCGCCGCGCCGTTGAGGATGATTTGGCCGGGCTCCTCCACGGGGATCACGTAGGTCTCGAAACGCTGGCCGCTCTCGATGTTGCTCACCAGCACGCGCTCGTAGGGCAGCAGGCCGCTGGCGGCCAGCAACTCGCGGCTGACGCCCATGCTGCCAGGGTACTCCAGGTTGGCATCGGTGACGCGCGCCTGGTGCAACTTGCTTTTCAGTAGCGAAATCAACATATCTATCCCATTACCTGCTAGGCTGCCTCAGCGATGTATCGGGCGACCTGTCGGTCGCCCCTACGGCGACGGCCCACGTCAATCTTCCTTGCCCTCCGGCAGCTTGGCATCCTCGGTGCCGGTGAGCCTAATGTTGTCGATCAGCCGCGTCTCGCCCAGCTTGGCAGACGCGATCACGCGGTCGCCGGGCTGCGACGTTTCGCGCGGCTCCAGCGTCTGCGGGTCAACTACGGCTAAGTACTCCAGTTCGAAGTGCGGCGCGCGGCCCTCGGTCAGCGCGTGGCGGCCCTCGACGAGCAGCGACTCCACGTCGCGCACGCCGGCGGCAAACACCCGCGCCATGCGCCGCAGCGCGGCGAACAGCCGCGGCGCGACGGCGCGCTCGGCCGGCGTCAAGTAGTTGTTGCGGCTGGACAGCGCTAGGCCGTCGGGTTCACGCACGGTGGGGCACATCACGATGTCCACCGGCTCGTCCAGGTCCCGCGCCATGCGGCGGATCACCAGCAGCTGCTGGTAGTCCTTCTCGCCGAAATAGGCGCGGTCCGGCGTGCAGGCGTTGAACAGCTTGGCTACCACGGTGGTCACGCCGTCGAAGTGGCCCGGACGCGCGGCGCCTTCCCAGCACTCGGCGAGCTCGCCGACGCTGACCAGCGTCTGGAAGCCCTTGGGGTAGACCTCGTCCACCGGCGGAGCGTAGACCAGGTGCGCGCCCGCGGCGCGGCAGTGCTTCAGGTCGTCGTCCAGCGTCCGCGGGTAGCGCTCGAGGTCCTCCGCCGGCCCGAACTGCATCGGGTTGACGAAGATGCTGACCATCCCCACGTCGCACTCGTCGGTCATGCGCTCGATTAGCGCCATGTGCCCGCGGTGCAGCGCGCCCATCGTCGGCACCAGGCCGGCCAGCGGGCGCTCCAGCTTCTTGTTGTGGTGCGCGACCATCAGCTCGCGCGCCAGCCGCTTCAGTTCACTCAGTTCTGTAACTACCTGCATATCAGCCCGCCACTATAGCGCAGTCCTAAAACAGTGGGGCGGGACTCCGTGCCCGCCATCCTTCAAGATCCCGCTACCCCGCGCCGTACACCCGCTGCTGCGCCTTGACTGGCGCTGCCACCGTTTCCTGCGGGAACTTGCGCTCGCGCACGTCGGACGCGTAGTCCGCCACGGCCTGCGCCGAGGTGGCGTACAGCTCGGCGTAGCGCCTGGCGAAGCTCGGCGCCTGGCCCGGCAGCATGCCCAGGATGTCGTGCATCACGATGATCTGCCCGTCACAGGCGGCCCCGCTGCCGATGCCGATGGTCGGGATGGCCAGCTCCTCGGTGATCCGCGCGGCGACGTCGGGCACGACGCACTCCAGCACCACGCCGATGGCGCCGGAGCGCTGAAGCGCCTGCGCGTCCTGGCGGATCTGCTCGGCCTGCTGGGGCGTCTTGCCCTGCATGCGGTAGCCGCCCTCGCTGTACACGCGCTGCGGCAATAGCCCGATGTGCCCGAGCACCGGCACACCAGCCTCGGCCAGGTTGCGCACGGCGATCAGGTTGTCTGCTGTGGCGCCTTCGAACTTCACGCCGCCGCAGCCGCTGTCCTTGAACGCGCGCACGCAGTTCTCCACCGTCTCGCGCGCGTCCAGCTTGAACGTGCCGAACGGCATGTCGATCAGCACGCGCTCGGAGGGGAAGTGGCGGCAGACGATGCGGGTGTGGTAGATCACCTGCTCCAGCGTCACGCCGATGGTCGTCGCGCTGCCCTGCACCACGTTGCCCAGGCTGTCGCCGACCAGCACAAAGTCCACGTCGGCGGCGCTCGCGAGCAGCGCGGTGAAGTAGTCGTAGGCGGTAATCGAAACGATCGGTTGGTGCGCCTTCATTTTTACGTGCAGGCGCGGCACAAGATACTCAGACACGTCTCACCTCATGACTTCAAGTCCCGCAGCAGCGGGATCTCGATTCACCTATTGAGCCGCGGCTTGAGGGATGCTCCCAGAAGCTCAGGCTCCGAAAACACTTCAACCAACACTATCAGCGCCGTCCCGGTCCGCGAGGCTCCGGGCGGCAAGGGATTATACCGCCGTCCGCGCGCGAATGACGGATCGCCGCGCTCCCCTAGATCGGGGTAGCCGCGAATCCAATTCGCGGCAGCGTGCTGGCTGTACAATCCAGCTATGCCGGAGGACTACCGTGCGCTTGCCGCGGCAATCCGCCGCCCAATGCGGCAGTGGTGGCTTCGCGTGGGCATTACCTGGGGGATTCTGCTGCTGGCGCCTCTTGGGCTATCACTGTACTACACCATAGTGATCGGACCGCAAGGAGCATCCGGTGCGATTCCAGTGCAGCAGAGCATACGATTCTCCAACTACAACGGGTTGGTCGATCTGCTGCTGTATCCTGGCGCGCGGTTGCTCTGGCTGCTCGCAGCGCTGCGAGCAAACTCTTTGCTAACAGGGCTGCTGAAAGACTCAAGCCTTGGCGGTGACAATAAGCAGTTCTCTTCTATGCGCTTTGCCCTTGCCATGGCTCAGGGAGTAGTGCCCTTCTGTGCCTCCCTGGCTTATTACGCTGTGACCGATGCCGTGGCCTGGTACTGCTTACCGAGCTATGGTGTGGCGCGCCAGAGCTTATGGTATGCAGGCAGCCAAACGATAATTGGATTGCTGGAGTTCCTTGCTGGAATGATCTGGTACATGGCCTTTCTTGCCATCGTCCACCTACGCCCGAAGTTCTTATGGATATGGTTCTGCTTGGCGAACGTTCTGCCGCCGCTGGCAGGCAGCGCGTACAGCTTCCTCGCTGCCACTGGCATTTACATCATCCATAGTACCGGATCAATCCAGAGCCAAGACAGTTCCTACAACACCTTCACCGCTTGGTCCATTGGCCTGGTGATTATGCTATTCCTGCTCGACAGCTTCTACAACCGTCGCAAGTATCTTGCATGGTTCTCCTATGGCCTGCTGACACTAATGGTGCTGATCGGAGCCAATGGCTTGCTGTATCAAGTGCTGCAGAACACTCTGTCTTCCTCTTCCGCTTGGCAGGTTAGTGTAACGAGCATTGCAGCGTGGAATCGCATATTCGCGTACCTTCCAGCTTGGGCGACACCGTTGCATGCAACATCGGATGTAGTCTTTACTG
>Ga0315287_10001170_pt1 | contig 23946 bp, 10 predicted proteins | sample YL17G11_0_MG_FD_205037 | JGI IMG/M metagenome (GOLD analysis project Ga0315287, IMG submission 205037) | Sediment microbial communities from Yellowstone Lake, YNP, Wyoming, USA - YL17G11_0 | ecosystem: Environmental > Aquatic > Freshwater > Lake > Sediment | place: USA: Wyoming | collected... | reverse complement strand
ACTCCGTGTGCCGACAAGCCGAACCGGCAAGCCGTACCAAACACACACCTGTCGGCACACGGAGTGTGCCGACTACATTATTGCCCGTCAACTCGACCCGCGTCCCTCCCGTCATACCCTATCTGCTGGCCCAATTGCAAGGTTTCTTTTTGGCCAGAGCGCGCGAAAGTACTCCTCTCGCTCCGCGAGAGGTCTGGGCAACATCGATTCGGCCGCGCGCAGAGCCCGTAGGTTATGCTTCAGCATAACGCTTGACCAATCCACCAAATGTTATGCTGAAGCATAACCTACATGGCTTCGGCCCAGCTACGACCCCTTCTGTGCCGCCGGCTGTGCCGGGGCATTGCTCCTCAGCGGGACAGCCCGATCGGCCGTCGGGGTCGGCTCGCGCTTGGCCGGCGGAAACATTTTGTCCCAGGCGGCCTTGTCCACCGCGAGGAACAACTCGCCGCTCTTCTCCGCCGGTTTGGCAAGGGTGGCTTGATAGAGTTCCATGGGCGGCGTTCCCGGCGGCAGAGGTGGCGTTCCGGGCGCTGGGGGCGGCGCTGCGCCTATCCTCTGTATCGCCGCCGACGCCCTGCAAGCGATTCCCTCGGGCACGTGGACCGCCAGGTTGATCGGCCCAAACTCTTTCCATAGCGTGGCCGGGTGCAGCACGTAGGCCAACTGGTAGCTGCCCGAGCCGTGGGTGTCGGCCGAGGCGTATTGGCTGTAGCTGACCGTGACCAGGCGCGTGGCGCGGGCGGGGAACTTCGCCTGGTAGTGCAGCAGGTTCATCGGCGCGAAGGTGAACACGACCGGCAGGTTCTTGAGGACCGCCTGGCACGAGGCCTTCTCTTCGGCCGTCAGCTTGGCGTTCGGGTCGAGGTAATCCACCCGGGCGTAGACCGTCGGGTCGGCGGTCAGCCGAAGGTCGGGCCGCGAGCCAACGGCCGGATTGCCCACCGCCACGATAGGCGAGGGCAGGTCAACCTCGCGGGGGCGGACTTCGCCCGTCTGCATGTCGATGGACCGTTCACGGACATCGCCGCCCCAAGCCGCGAAGATCGCCTCATACGTGCCGGCCGCTTCCTTGTCGAACCGCGAGGCAAGCTGGGCGAACAGTTGAGTGGCCTTCTGTTCGCCGATGGCCGCCAAGGCATCGAGATTCGATTGACTCAATAGAGCGAGTTCCGGTCCATTCCAAATCCTCGCATCCCAGCGGTCGCGGGGTATGTGCCCATCGCGACTGGGCCGCGGATTCCGGTCACCCTGGCCGAAGTCCAGACTGGCATACTCGACCAACAACGCCGCATCGCGTTCGTTCCATTCGCGTTTGCCGGTCAGATGCTTCCGCAAGTTCTCGCGTGCCGGCAGATAGTCGGCCGTGGGTTTTCGTTCCGCCGGCTTGCTGACCGGTGGTGGCGGCGCGGCCGTTCCGCCTCGTTGCATCATTTGCGCAACCGGGGATGCGGCGGGCTGCGATGGCGCGGGGGCCGGCAGCGTCATCCAGGCCGCGCGCACCGCTGCCACGAGCCGCGCTAGCTCGGGGTCGCCGGTAATTCCCTTCTCGATCGTTTCTCTCGCATTCTCGCGGATCATGCCGTAGATCGCCGAGTTCGAGATCACCGTCGGCCGGGCATACTCCTTGTCGATCATTACGCTGACGTCGGCGCTGGTGCTCATGCCGTGGATCAGGTAGATGCCGCGGAGGATGGGGAAGCCGAAATCCACCTGCACTTCCTCGCCGGTCGGGTTCTCGATGGTGTAGGCCGCCGTCACCTGGACCAGCGGCGGCATGGCTGCCCTGTCGCCAACTTGCCGATCGGTCCCAAAGCGGACCGTCAAATCCTCCTTGACGACCCGCAAGCGAGTTTCCTGGGCCGGCTTGAGCGTGGGATCGAGCCGGGCCAGCACGCCCTTGGCGGCCGGGTCGCCGCTGGGATATTTGACCACGAACGGCCCGCCGTTGCCGAAGGCCCAATGCCCCGCGCACACTCCGACAAGCAGAGACGCCGCCAACGCCAGTTTCGTTGCCATTGTGACTCTCATTGCCGTGCTCCTTTTTGGTTGAGGTTTGGTCGGTCGGGAAGACCGCCGTCATTATACTCGCTGCGGGATGGGTGTATTGTACCGAGTTTGTAACAAGCGGCCAGTATGCGTAGGGTGCGTGAAACGCACCATCGTCGGCTTCGTCCGTTTCCTGGTGCGTTTCACGCACCCTACGATTACTAGTCGGTGTAGTCCATCACGACCTTCCACTGCCCGTCGAAACGTCGCAATACGTAGAGCAGGAAGTCGCCGGTCGGCTTCGGTTGCACTTTCATGACGACGTCGCCATAACGAGTAGGGAGCTTCAGCCGCCCGCCCGCGTCCGTGAATTCTCCCAAGGCGACGACGAACGTGTAGACGCTCTTCTCAAGCATGTCCGGGATCTTCTGCTTCTTGGCGTCCGGCAAGGCTTTCCAGGCTGTCTGGTCCAAATCGATCAGTTTTCCCCTGGACACCGTCACCTGCTTATGTCTGTCGCCGGACGGATTGATTCCATATTCCTTTTTCAGGTATTCGTGCCCGGGAAGAAGGATGATTTCTTCCGCCAACGAGCTTTCCAGAGCGTCCTTCGGCCCGCCAAACTTGGCAAGAACGTATGCTTTGCCCAACTCTTTGCACTTGGGGTCGACGGAATCAGGTTCATCGGCGCATACCGGAAGGCCACAACAACATACCAAGGCCAAAGCGGCTGCGGCTGCTAGTTTCACGACAGGACCTCCCTGTAAAGAAACGACATCTTGCTGTGTTTCACACACGCTACGATTCTACACGCATTTGGTGCGTTTCACGCACACTACGAATCTAATCCCCAATCCCTAATCCCCAATCCCTATCTTCAATTCATCCGAGTTGGCCTTCAATTCCGGGGCGTACATCGCCCAGGCGCGGGTGGGCAGGGCGCTAAACTTGCCGGGGATTTCCGCACGCATCCGGTAGGAGACGCTGTGTTTGCCCCGGGGCAACGCGCGGGCGAAGAACACCACGCGGTTGTCGCGGAACTCGACGTACGCCCCCAGGTCGTTGCCCGTGTAGCCGCTGCGCAGCTCGACCGGCTCGAAGCCGGCCGGCTTCATGTCCTCGAAGACCAGGTACTCGTAGTCGTTCTTGCTGTCGATCTCGAGCTCGATTTCCACGAGGTCGCCGCTGCGGAGTTCGGACAGGTTGGGCAACTCCCGGCGGTCGTACTTTTCGACCTTCTGATCGACGGCCTGGCCGCGCGAGCCGGCGGCCTTGATCGACTTGTCGGCCTTGACGAGTTTATAGTACTTGCGGTTGACCTTGATCTCCAGCCCGGCCTTCTTGATGAAGTCCTCCAGGGTGAAGTTGGTCATGTAGCCGTTGTAGTACAGCGGACCAACGCCCTTCTTCTTCAACTCGATCGTATGCACGCCGGCCGTGATCGCGTCGCCTTCGAGCACGAACTTGTTGTCGAACGTGAACAAGTTCTGCGGCGTGATCTCGACCGCCTTCTGCAGCTTGCCGTCGTAGTACACCTCGACGGTCATCTCCGGCCGGTCCTCGCCGCTCCGGCGGATGAAGTCGGCCATGGCCTCGATGCACAGGGCCGTGTCGCGGGTCGAGTTCCAATAGGTGGCGTTCTTGCGATTGTTCAGCAGATACTTGACGATCCGCGGGGCAAGCTCGCCCTTCGGATCGGTACGCGACAGCAGCTTGAGGTAGTAGGCGTGGGCCTCGTACTCGCTGCCGTACCAGTACCACCAATAGCCCTCGGGCAGGCGGAGCCAGGCCGTCTGGTTCTCGTCATCCTGCTCGACGTACTGGCCGATGTTCCGCATAATCATGGCGAGCTTTTCTTTTTCACCCTGCTTTTCCAGGGCGATGCCGTACATGGCCATGCCGTAAACGGCCAGGCGGGTGCGGTCGCGGTAGAGGAAATCGAGCATGTCGGCGTTCTTCACGCCGGCATCCACCAGAACCATGTAGACGAAGGCGTCGAGGTTGTCGGCCGAGTATTTCCACGGCTTGTCCTTCGGCTTGTTCTTCGCCCACTTGAGTAACTCAACCTGCTCGTCCTGATACCGCTTGAGCCATTCGATGCCGCGCTCCAACATGCCGGGCACCAGGGCCACGTCGCACTGTTTGGCGATTTGCAGGCCGTGGACCACCAGGGCGGTGGTGTGCGGCGTGGAGTATTCGCCCCAGCCGGAGAACCAGCCCCAGCCGCCGTCGGAGCACTGCATCTCGGTAAGCCGCTGCACGCCGTCCTTGACCATGCGGCGGACTTCGTCCTCGTCGAACACCGGGTTGCGGTCGTGGGGCAGGTTGCCAACCTGCCCTCCCTTGCCCCGAGGCAGGTTGGCAACCTGCCCCACGCGCCCCCACTGCTTCGCCCGCTCGGTATCCTCGCCGATCTCCTGGGCGTTAAGGTTCGTGCGCTTCTTCTGAATGTCTTTGAGGTCCAGCTTCATGTCGAGCAGTATCTTTTGCGTGATGACGGTCGGCAGGAAGCGGTTGAGCGTCTGCTCGGTGCAGCCGTAGGGGTAATCGACCATGTAGGGCAGGGCGTCGACCATCGCGCCGGCCAGCGTGGGCGAGTAGCGGACTTCGAGCCGCGATTGCCCGGGCCGCCGGTCCTTGGGCACCGTTACCGTGAACTTGCCGCTGGCGTCCTTGGGCCGGATCGCGCCGCTGTAGGAGTCCATCTTGAGCATCCCGTGGATGTAGCAGGGGAATTTTTGCTCCATCGCGTCCGACTCTTCGTCCGTGAGGGCCTTCATGCGGACGACCGCCTCGCCTTCATCGAGCACCTTGACGCGCCAATCGACCCGGGCTTCGCCGTTGGGGGCGATTTCCACGGTACGCGATATTGGGTCTTGACGATATACAGTTTGCCCTTTTATTGCATCTCCCGGCCCGACGTCACGATCCATTTTCACCGGTACGCCAAGACACTTTCCGCCAAGTTCCAACGCGACCTTCACCGTCTTCTTGGTCTTGAGGTAGTTATGCACGATAGCCGACAGCACGACCTCGTCGTTCTGCACGAAGAACCGCGGGGCCTGGAGGCGGACGATGAGGTCCTTGCGGGTCACCACGTCGGTGAAGCCTTGGCCCACCTTGGTGCCGTGGCCCATGCCCCAAACCTTGATCCGCCAGGTGGTGAGATTTTCGGGCATGTCGAGGGCGACTTCGGCCGTGCCGTCCTTGGCGGTTGTCAACGCGCCGACCCACAGGGCCGTGTCGGCGAACTTGGTGCGCACGGTCGGCTGGACCATAGGCGCGCCGCCGCCTTCGCCGCCGCTGGGGCCATCGCCTTTCGCTCCCTCTTGCATCATCGGAGCGGCCATTGCGGCCATCGGCATTGGCGCGCCGCCAGCGGCATCCATTGCCATGCCGCCGTTGGCGGCCCGAGCCGATGACTTGGCCATCATGCCGGGGCGCATACTGCCCATGCCGCCGCCGCGGCGTATCTGCCCGAATTGTGGCCCGTCACCACCCTCCGTGCCCCCCGCCAACTCGTCCATCTCCTCGGCCACCGAGCCGCCAAACACGCCCAGGTCGCTCATGCCGATCGTGTTGGGCCGCATGAGGTTTTGGAACCAGCGCCCGAGGCTGGATTCGGTCTTTGGGTGGTGTTGCCGCCGCCATTTCCAGAAGAACTCCTTGATCTCCGGCACGTTGCTGCCGCCGGAGATGTACTCGACCGACTTGTCGTAAATGGCCACGACGGTCGAGCCGACGAACGCCTCGCCGGTGAAGTCGGTCAGCTTGATCTTAACCTTGGCCTTTTCGCCCGGCTTGTAGGCTTCCTTCGACGGCTCGATCTCGACGTTGAGCACCCGTTTTTCGGGCGGAACGACGATCTCTTTCGTCTCGCAATAGACGCGGCCGTCGGCCACGGCGACCGCCTCGACAAAGAAGTTGGGCATGTCCTTCTTCACGACGCCGATCTCCTCGATGGTGCTCTTGCCGTCCAGGCGGATCACCTTCGGCGGCAGGTAGACGCCGTTGGCCGGCCGCGCAAACAGCAGCACCGTGCCGCCCGTGCGGTCAGTGTTGATCTGCAGTTTCACCTTGTCGCCGGGCGCGTATTCGCGCTTGTCGGGGATCAGCTCCAGGTGGGCGAAGCGAAATTGGGCCCCGTCAAAACCCTCGCCGATTATGGTAAAGACGTAGCCGCCTTCGATGACGTGGTTCTTCGAGTCGGTCAACTTGTAGGAGAGGCGATACTGCCCGGACTTCGAGGCGGTCATCTGCTGGTGGGCCACGCCCTCGACGTTGGTGTCGATTGGCCAGGTCTGCACGGGCGTTTCGACCGGTTTGCCATCCTTGTAGCTGATGCGCAGCAGTTTCAATTCGCCCTTGCCCTCGACCGGCTTGCCGTCGAGCGTGCGCGCGGAAAGGTGCGCGGCGATCGTGTCGCCCACGCGGTAGTAGCCGCGATCGACCCAGGTGTAGACCGTGAACGGTTTGCGGGCCACCAGCACCGTGCCCGTGCCCACGATGGTGCGCCGCGACTCATCGACCACCTCGGCGGTGATCGTGTAGCTGTGGTCCTGATCGGGATGAATGGCTTTGGCGACGCCCGTGTCGATCTCGACTTTCAGCGTGCCGTCGGGCCCAATGCTCACCTGCTGATCGGCGACCAGTTCGGGCGGCTGCTGCTGGCGCGGCCACCAGAACGGGAAGGGGCGGGGGCAGCCCCAGTGTTTCCAGCCGGGATACCAGTTGTAGTCGTAGGCGTACCACCAATAGCCCGGCCCGTAGAACCAGTCCCACGGCCCGATGGGATACCACCGCTCGCTGTAGCTGGTGCGGTTGATCTTGTACTTCACCTTGGCCTTGGTGACCGGCGAGCCGAAGTAGTATTTGGCCTTGATCGTGGCGGTGATCTTCTCGCCGAGCATGACCGGCTCGGCGGGGGCGTCAACGGTCACTTCATACTCGGGCTTCTTGTACTCCTCGACGCGGAAGTTGCTGCCGCCGAGCTTGGTGCCAAAGATGCAGATGCCCAGCCTGTAGACGCCCAGCGTGGCGTCGGCCGGTATGGCGTATTCGCCCTCGATGCCGCCGTAGGCGTCGGCCTTCTTTGTGCCCAAGGGGATTTTCTCGCCCTTGGGATTATAGATTTCGACCGTGAAATCGCGGTTGGCGAAGTCGGACGTGTCTTCCATGTCGTACTTGGCATGGCGGACCCAGAACTTGTACTTCACCTTCTGGTCGGGCCGGTAGACGGGCCGGTCGGTGATCGTGAACACTTTGGTGGTGCTGTATTCGGCGTCGTGCCTTTGCCCATACCAGACGCCGGTGAAGCCGAGGTAGGCGAAGCGGCCTTCCTTGGTCCGCGCGGTGATGAGCCACTGGAAGTTTTGGGCCTGCCGCTGGGGATCGGGGATGAGTTGGCCGTCGGCGTCGGTGTACTCGGCGAACTGCTTGGTGATGACTTCGTGCCGCGGCGGCTTGTCGTGATAGACTTGTTGCCAGCCGAAGAACTCGACGTTGGCCTTGGCCACCGGTTTGCCGGTCACGGCGTCGGCCACGAAGTAGTAGGTCTTGCCCGGCATGAGGGGCTTCTTGACGATCGCCGTGTCATCAACCCAGACGACGATGAAGTTGGTGTTCCCGTTGGCCATCTTGGCGGTGACCAGGTACGCGCCGGGCTTTTGCAACGGGGTGGTGACGGTGACGCGCTTGTCGAAGTGGTTCTCCCGCGGCTTGACTATCATCTGCCATTGGGCCACCTGCTGGCCGAGGTAGTCCTCTTGGTTCTTTTCCTGCTGGTTCTTTTGCTTCTCTTGCAGCAGGCGGTGGCCGATGTCGGCGATGTTGACCTTCTCCCAATCGAGTTGCTTCGGGCTGGACTTGAGGAAGGCTTTCACGTCGTCCAGCAGTTTCTCGACCTTGATTTCGTGGGCAGTGAAGTCGATTTGCTGCCCGTTGCGGAAGCGATACTCGACGGTGGCGCCCTTGCCGGCGGGCTGGGTTTGGGCCGGCTCGAAGCGGCCCCAGTTGTTGACGATCTGGTCGAGCCGCTGCTGCCAACCCTTACGCCGTTCCCGGTTCTCGTTGGGATAGTCCTTCAACAGCCGCAGCCAATAGTCGGCCGCCTTGGGATATTGCCGGCGGTTCTCAAAGATTCGGGCCAGTTGCTCCAACGACTCGATGCCGTAGCCCGTCTTCGGGTCGGAGGCGATCTGCTGGTAGATTTTGATGAAGTTGAACTCGTCGGGCAGGTTGAATCGCTTGATGCCGGTGGCCAGCCGGGCGATGGTCTCATCTTCCTTCAGCGTATGCAAAGCGTAGGTGCCGCTCTCGTCTTCCTTGGTGTCGTCGGTTTCCATCCGGCCGAACGCCCATCCCCACTGGGCCATCGTCTGCACGTCGAACTGGTTCATCAGGAACTCGGCGAACTGCCACCTTACCGAGTTGAGCCGCTGCGGGTTCATCTCGACCGTCTGCTGCAAACACCACCGCCAGCGCTGGCCGTCGGTTTCGGCTGACTCGAAGGTCTTGGGCACGTAATGGAACACTGGTTTTCCGTCCGGATCGACCGGCGCGCCGGACGCCTCGCGATAGTATCCCCAGCCGTCGTCGTAGTCGGGCAGGACGCTCAGGTCGGTGAGGTACTGCAACCGCCACGACTCGCCATAGCCGCGATTGTTCAGCAACATGCCGGCCAGCGATTGCAGGTAGTCGCCCACCTCGCCGTGATTGTCGTCTTTCTGGGCAAGCGGCAGCGCCTGGACCATCAGTTGCAGAGCGCGGACGCGGTCCCGCTCGGCCGCGTTGACCACCTTGCCCCCGCCGCGCTTGTTGCCGCGACAGAACTTGCCGGCCACGATAAACCCGTGATGCGGCACGTTCATGTAGTTCTGCGCGGAACTTGCCAGCAGCCGCCAGTTCTGTTGGTGAACCTTGATCACGTCCTCCAGTAGGGCGTCGATCTCGTCGGCCCGATTGAGTTGCTGAAGGCATTGCACGGCCATGTTCAGGTCGTTGCCCACTTGCCGGGGGTCGTCTTGCGGATCGAGGGCCAGCTTGCGGAAGCCCTCGTAGGCGTCCTTGTAGTTGCCCTGTTGATGGGTCTCGTGCATTTGCTTCCGCAGATCATTCAGGGCTGGGGGGGCGGCCGAAGTCGGAAGGCCGGAAAAGCCGGCCACAACCGCGCCCGCCAATGCCAACACGCAGAGCCAAAGGGTCGTTTTCATCGTGAGATCTCCTGAAAAAGGCAGTTGTCTGTCGTACTCCTCACGCTCCGCGTGAGGTTATGCCGCCCTAACCTAACCTCACGCGGAGCGTGAGGAGTACGAAGTACGGAGTACCAAGTTCTAAGACGCCGCCACAACGCGAAAAGTTCCGTCAGTTAGCATAGCGTTTGGAATATGGAACGCCATCCCCCCACTCACCCCCCCGAAGATGTATGTGGCCGGGCAATAACGCAAGGCCGTCGAAGCGAATGACTTGCAGCCGACCGGTGAATCTGGGTAAGTTAAGATATTGTTCTCTTTGCGGGGATCCTTGTGCCAGAATCCTTCGACCCTTACTTCGAGTGGCTTGGAATAGAAAGCGGCGGTCGTCCGCCACACCACTACTGTTTGCTGGGCCTGGAGTGCCGGGAGTCGAACCCGGAAGCGATCGCCCGGGCGGCCGATGCGGCGATGGCCCGGCTGCGGCGCGTTCGGCCGGGCGCCCGTTTGGCCGAGTGGAGCCGCTTGCTCGACCAACTGCGTGCGGTGAAGGTCTGCCTGCTGAACCCCGCGAGCAAGGCGGCATACGATGCCAGTCTGGCCGATCCGCCATCGGCGGCTTCGTCCGGTCCGCACGAGCCGGTGCTGGCGACGCCGCCGACGGATTCTGCTGCGGCGACGACCGTTGAGGAGCGACCGGGGAGTCCGTTTCCCGTCGGCTATAGCCAGCCGCCCACCTACGCCGCGCCCGGCGCGGCAGCCTCACCACCGCCGACAGTTGTCCCGGTATCGCAAGCAGAACCTCTGCTGGCTGAATTCATCCCGGCGTTTTGTGGTGCAGCCGTCCCGGCTGCCGGAGCAGGCGAGACGCCTGCACCACAAGTTATTTTTGGACATCCGCCAAGCACGCCCGCGCCGGCAGAGTCTTGGACGGGACCGCTGATCGCCGGACTGCTAGTGTTGATCGTGGGGGTTGGCGGCGCCTTGGGCTATGTGCTGTACCAGCGGGGCACGCCGGCGCATATCGGCAACACGACCGACGTTGCTCAGTACACTGCGGCAACGTCGCAATCGCCGGCAACGCCGGCGCAGCAGCCGACTCCGCCTACTGAGTTGCTGTTGCGGAAAAAAGTAGACGCGGCGCCCCGCCGCGTTATTTCAGACGGGGATACATTCAATTTCAACGACAAGAAACGCGGCGAGACGCCGCGTCTACCATCAACGGACTTTACCGCAACAGAGACTACCAAAGTGACGCAAAACCCGGCGCCACAGCCGGAGCCGCCCAAATCCGAACCGGCTCAGCCGAATCCGGAGGCGGAGAAGCCCAAACCAACCGTGGACGCAAAAAAGACGGCGGCCTTTGTCCGGGCGGTGATCGAAGCCCGGACCGCCATGTCCGAGCGAGATCTGGCATCGGCGCGAAAGCACCTCAAGACGGCCGCGGCCAATGCCCAATCCCCGGAAGACGCCGGCCAGATCGACCGGCTCGATACGATGGTCGAAAACCTGACCCAGTTTTGGAACGGCATCCGGGTGTCCGCGGCCAAACTCCAGCCCACCGAGGAAATCGTCATCAACAACGAGCCGATCGTGGTGGTCGAGAGCGGTCGCGACTACCTGACCGTAAGGGCCGCAGGCCGGATTCGCCGCTACCAGGTCGAAACCATGCCCACCCCGCTGGTCAGGGCGATTGTCGACCAAAGCTTCGGCAAGGACGCCGGTTCCAAGGCGATTATCGGGACGTTCCTGGCGGTCGATCCCGACGGCAATCGCGCGCTGGCGAAGAAGTATTGGCAAGAGGCGGCCAAGGCCGGAATCGACTCGGAGAAGTTGCTGCACGAACTGGACGGCACGGCGTCGGCAGGCCCTGCCGCCGGGCCAAAGCTCGATCCGCCGACCGACAAGGCCCGACTCGACGCCGCAGGGCAAGCGGTCCGCGACAAGTTCAAGAGCCAGTACGATGCCGCCACCAGCCTGGTGAAAAAGGCCGAGTTGGCCCGCGAGTTGCTCGCACGCGCCCCGGGCACCGAGAACGGCGACGCGCGTTTCGTCATGTTCCGCGAGGCGAAGGACCTGGCCGTGGCCGCGGGCCAGCCGGCGTTGGCCTGCGATGTGGTGGACCAACTGGCGCGGCACTATACGGTGGATCCGCTGGGATTAAAAGCCGCCGTGCTGGAAGAGGGCGGCAAGAACGCCCGAGGACTCAGCAGCCAGCGGGATATCGCCCAAAGGACGTTGGCGTTGGTGGAACAGGCGGTCGGCGAAGGCCGGTTGGACGAAGCCGGCCGGCTGGCGGCCGTGGCCCTGGACGCCGCCCGAAAATCCAACAATGCCATGTTGATGCGTCAAGCGACCGTCGCGGGTCAACAGATTCAGACGTTGCAGAAGCAGGGCGGCAAGAAGAAATAGGCGAACCCGACCCGCTACCGGGCGGACGCCCGATCGATCGAGCGACACCCCCAAAATGAAAAAATGGTATAGATTTCCCGCGAATTACGACCTTGCGGAAGACCCTCACGCTGGACAACCGCAAGGCGTTTGCCGATCACGAACGAGAACACCAACGGCTTGATCCGCCAGTTCTTTTCCAAGGGCACGGACTTATCTCAAAGTTTGGGCGCAACTTTGCCGCCGAGACCGCCGCCTCTGCCGATTCTGACGCATTGCGGTCTTAGACCAGTTATGCCGGCATCCCTGCATTTGCCGGGTTAGCCTGGGTGACGTAGGGTTGAGCATCCGAAAGCCGGACCGGCGAAGACCGCCATGCACGTCGACGAACTGCCGCAAATGACCGAGATCGACAGCCCCATCATCGAGTTCCCCGAGGTCGATCGCCTCAGAACCGACTCGCTGGCCGCAAGCATGGTCATGCTGCTGGGGTTGACGGCGGCCCAGCGCCTGGTCGGATTCTTGCGGGGGATTCTGTTTTGCCGCTGGCTCGACGCCGAAAAACTCGGCCAATGGGACATGGCGTTCGGTTTCCTGATACTCGCCGCGCCGCTGGCGGTTTTTGGCCTGCCGGGCAGCTTCGGGCGCTACGTGGAATACTACCGCCAGCGCGGGCAACTGCGGCCGTTCCTGCGGCGGACCGCAGGCTGGATCGCACTCTTGGCGGCCGCGGCCGTGCTGGCGGTGGCGGGCGCTCGGAGTTGGTTCTCCGACCTGGCGTTCGGGAGCGCCGAGTACGGCAATCTGATGCTCCTCTTGGCCGTGGGCCTGGGCGTGCTGATCGTCGACAACTGCTTCACGTCGCTCTACACGGCGCTGCGGCAGATCAAGTTCGTCTCGCTGATGCAGTTTACCAATAGCCTGCTGTTTGCGGTCCTGGGCATGGGCCTGCTTTTGACGTGGAAGGCCGAGACCGCGAGCATCGTTGTCGCCTTTGTCGCGTCGTATTGCATTACAGCGACCATATCGATTGCGTGGTGGCATCGCATCCGGCGCACGCTGCCTCGGACCTCGGCCGCCTTGCCGCCACGGTCAATGCGGACGCGGGTCCTGCCGTTCGCGTTCGGGCTCTGGATCGTCAACTTGCTGTCGAACCTGTCGGGAATCGCCGACCGGTTTATGATCGTCCACTTCAGCGGCTTGCCTGCGGCCGGGGCCCTGAACATGGTCGGCCAATACCACACGGCCCGCATCTTCCCGGTGCTCTTCTTCGGCGTGGCCGAATTGCTCGGCGCGATAATGACCCCACACCTGAGCGCCGACTGGGAGGCCGGCCAACGCGCCAAAGTGTCGCAGAGGCTTGTCTTGACCATCAAGGTGTTCGGCGTCGGCCTGGTCGCGGCAGCGATTGTTGTGCTCTTGATCGCGCCGGTGCTCTTCGGCCTGGTGTGGCAAAACCGCTACGCCGGCGGCCTGGCGGTCCTGCCCTGGGCCTTGATGTGCAGCGTGTGGGCCGGGCTGGCGGCGATCTCGTACAACTACCTCTGGTGCGCCGAGAAACCGCACCTGGTCTGTTGGACGCTGCTGGCAAGCCTTGCGATCAACGTGGGGTTGAACCTTCTCTTGCTCTCGCCGCTGGGGTTGATGGGCGCGGCGCTCTCGGCGACCATTGCCCGTGGCGCATCCCTGGCCCTGCTGTGGTGGCTCTCAAGCCGCCTGGGAATGCGGGTCGATCGCGGCTTGGTGGTCGTTGCCGCGCTGCCGTTGGCACTCTGCCTGGGCCCGTGGGCAGCGTTGTTCGTCTTGGCCGTCGTGTTGCTCGAAGGCATCCCCGGCATACGTTGCCTGAATCCTCAAGAGAAACAGCAAGTCGCCCGAACGATTGCCGATTTATGGCGCAAGTTGAAGCGGCTCAAGGGCGCCGCCAAGACGCCTCTCACTTTAGGGTCTGTAAAGCAATAAGTTGGAGGTTTACACGTAGGACGGATTTCCTAATCCGTCCAGTATTTGGGGACGGATTAGGAAATCCGTCCTACAAGATTGCACAAGTTATTCTTTTTACGGCCGCTTACGAGAGTCTTAGCGCCCGGGAAAAATGCGGCGTTCGCACCTATTGCCGGAAGACCCCTGGCGCGGCGGGCGGCGGGCGGCGGGCAAGACTGTCGGCGGGCCGGCCGGCCAGGTCGGCCAGGTGCTCCAGCAAAATCCGCCGCACCTCGAGCACCGCGGCCGGATGCGCGTGGACGGTGGTGTGATCGGCGGGCACGATGATTTCCGAGACCGCGTCGTCCAGGTGCGCGCTCTCCCGCGACACGACCCCATCGCCGTCGGCGGCCAGCTTCGCCAGCCACCACTGCTTGGGCACCACCCCAACGATGTTGTGGTACCGCACCCAGGGAGCCCGCTGACTGGCCAGAATCACCGGGAAAATCGGCGCGCTGGGGGCCAGCGAGTCGATGCTCGTGTCGATCTTCAGCAGCGAGCGGTCGGAAAACGCGCCCGGGTTGTCGCGGTACAATTTCTGCTGGCTGTTGACGAGGGTTTGCGGCAGGTGAATGAGCTTATCCAGGAGCCATTGCGTGGTTTGGTTCGAGAAGGTGCTGCCGCGGTGCGGCGTGCCGATGGTCACCACGCGGCGGATCGACGGGTTGGGCTGGAAGAAGAACGTCTCCTGCAGCTTCTGCCGCACTTCGGCATCGGCCTTGATTTGCGGAAACGTCTGGCTGCTGACGAGGTTCCAGAATTCCTCGCGGCTGTTGACGGTTTGCAGCCGCGAGACCAGCCCGCCCATGCTGTGGCCGATCAGCACCATCTGGTCCAAGGCCGGTTCTTGCTGGTTCGGGTCGACGACTTGCCGCACCTGGGCCAAGTCGCGGCGCATTTGCGCGGCGCTGAGCCAGAACGGCTGGCCCGTGGGATACAGGTAGAACCAAAACTGGTAGCTCTTGCGAATCTCCGGCGAGCTGCGAAGATCGTTGAACATCTCCATCCAGGTCATCGGGCTCGACCACAGGCCGTGGACCAGCACCACGGGAATCTTGCCCGGCTCGTAGGGCTGCACCATGTACAGGCCCATGATCGGATCGGGCCGGCCGGGGCGCAGGGCCAGCAGATCGTCGGGCCGCAAGAGGCCCACGGTGGCGAGGCTGTCTAACTCCGGCCGGGAGAGGAAGTAGGCCAGCGGCGTGGTCAGGTCGCTTTCCAGCGGCACGCGGTGGCTGGCCACGACCACCTCGCTGGTGCTCAACGGATCGTACAATTCCAGCACGCACTGGTTCCGCGCAACCATTTGCCCCGTATCGGGGTCGATCTGCGACAGCGGCCTCAGGAAGGCGGTGACGGGAAAACTCAGCCCGGGCGGACAGTACCGCGCCGACGGGTCGTTCGAGGAGCCGCGTCGCACGGCGATCAGCGGCACGCCCAGGCCGTGCTGCAAGTACAGGTTCTTCAAGCCTTTCATCTCGTAATCCGAGACGAACTCGAAGCGCTCGAAATCTTCGGGCCGCCACCGGCCGCCATTGAGCGTGCAGGTGATGTCCCACGCGCCGGCCGCCGTGTTGATGGTTTTGGTGGCGCCGGGCACGAGTTCCTTGTTGGCGCAGACGATCCGCAAGGCCGACTCCAGGGCCCCGTTGTACAGTTCGCACGCCCCGCGATACTGCGGATCGTAGGGGTTGCGGGTGGAGCGGAAACGGCCGTCGAACAAGTAGGAGTAGGCGTGCAGCACGGCAGTGCCGTAGAGGTCCAAGGCCGCCCGCTTGTCGTGGGCTTCGGCTTTCTTGGCCCCCAAGAAGGCCAGTTCCGACAGCGCGTAGACCTTGTCGGCCGAGGGCTCGCGGTCGTTGATGGCCTGGAGCCGTTGCAACAGCGGCCGGTTGTCGCCGCCCACCTCTTCGGTGAGGTTGCAGACTCGCAGCAACTGGACGGTTCGCTCGGTGGGCTTCGGTCCGCTGTACGAAGCGAGGTCGAACTCCGCGATCAGCGGGCTCTTGGGCACGGATCGCAAGCAGACCTTGTTCGACGCGCAGCCGCCGACGGCCAACGCCGTCAGCGCAGCCCCCAGCAGGGCCACTCGAAGCGCAGAGTGGCGGCGAGGTCGCGGCACCATCCTTGGAAACCCGGACCGGCACATGGGGGCGCAAGGATAGAGAACACGCCCCAGGGCGTCAATGGCGGTTCACCGATCCGGCGGTTCGTGCAGCCCGCGGCAATTCCGTCGATTCTCTTGGGGCTGGGACTTGCGGCTACGCTAGAAGTAGGGTGCCGGCCGGCAATTCAGCGCCATTACAACTACAACTTGCTCGCAGTAGGGCCATTCATGGGTGATACACCCCCCTCACCTACTATCACGATTCCGGCGCTGAACGAAGAAGACGCAATCGGTGGCACCATCGCGCGATGCCTTGCCGCCCGAGAGCGTATCAAGGAAGCAGCCGGGCTGGCGCACGTCGAAATTGTCGTTGTGAGCGATGGTTCGACGGATCGCACGCAGGTATCCTAACTCCACTCCAGGATTCGGCGAGAGTTATGTCAAGTACACGCCACAGGACTCGAACCTGTAACCTTCGGTTCCGTAGACCGATGCTCTATCCAATTGAGCTAGGCGTGCAAGTCGTTAAATGAAAACGGATTATGGTCGAAATCCGCCCTCCGTCCACAATCGCTAATATACACAAAACCACACCCAAGGATACCAGAAAAGAATCGACCGGCAAGCCCTCCAAGAGGCTGGACGGCCCCGCAGGTGAAGGATAGAGTTAGATACCGGGTGGCCAACCGGCAACTTTGGCGAAGATGATGCACCGTGGGTGCAACAAAAAAGGCCTCCGCAGGTGGGGCAGGAACCTGCAGAAGCCAATCATGCAGGGCTTGCGCCCTGGCAGATGTTAGTATTATGGTTTAGTTCTCGGCAAATGCAAGTGGGCTTCCTTAGCGATTGTCGCCATGCCATAAGGTCCCAAAGTGCGGGCGTCGGGAAACCGCATTTTCTGGTTACCAACCTTGTGGTTAGTACGATAGACTGGACGGTGTTCGATGACAATGTTCTTTCGCAGCCTTTTGGCGGCCCTGTGGCTGCTGGCAGGATCGGCGTGGGCGGGTGAGGCGACCGCCGTCCGCCCCAAGGGGGAGGATGCCTCGGGCCAATTCGTCCGCCTGACGCGGGACAAGGACAAGTCGCCGGTGGCGATGGAGACGGCGATCGTGCGTTTCGCCCCGCGAGACGGCGGCAAGGGACCGACCGTCGATCTGGTGGCCGCCGTTCATATCGCCGACAAGAGCTACTACGAGCAACTCAATCGCGAGTTTGTCAACTACGACTCCGTACTGTACGAATTGGTTGCTCCCGAGAAGGCGAGCGTTCCCAAGCAGGGCGACCCGCCCAGCCGCAACCCGCTCTCGTTGCTCCAAAACGGCATGAAGGACGTGCTGGAGTTGGAGTACCAACTCAAGGGCATCGACTACAGCCGCAAGAACCTGGTCCATGCCGACATGTCGCCCGAGCGGTTTGCCCAGTCGATGCAGCAGCGCGGCGAGAGCCTGACGACGATGTGCCTGCGGATGATGGGCTACGCGATGGCAAAGCAGGGCCAGGCCGGCGGCGGGGCCGATGGCGGCCAGTTGCTGATGGCCCTGTTCGACAAAAACCGCGCCTTGGCGCTAAAGTGCGCGATGGCCGAGCAATTCGACAACAGCGACGGGGCAATGGCGGCCCTGGACGGGCCGCAAGGTTCGACCATAATTAGCGAACGAAACAAAGTGGCTTTGGACGTGTTGCGAAAAGAGATTGCGGCCGGCAAACGGAAGATCGCCATCTTCTACGGGGCCGGACACATGCCCGATCTCCAGAAGCGATTGCACGACGACTTCGGCTTGGACCCGGTCGGCGCCCGCTGGCTGGTCGCCTGGAACCTGAAGTCGGAAACAAAGCCCGCGGCGAAGCTCAAACGGCGCTGAGACGACGGAAGTCAATGCAGGAGCGGCACGGATGGCGGAACTTTCGATGAACGAGACGACCACGTTTCGCTGGTCGTTCGAGGAAGACGTTGCCCACTATGCGGAGGCCGGAATCCGCGCGATGGGCGTCTGGCGGCAGAAGCTTTCCGACTGCGGCCAGAGCAAGGCGCAGGAGCTATTGCGCCGGGCGGGCATGAAAGTTTCGCACCTGCTTTGGGCAGGCGGATTCACCGGCAGCGACGGCCGCAGCTATCGGGAGAGCCTGGAAGACGCCGGCGAGGCATTGCGCACCGCCGCGGCGCTCGGCGCCGAGACGCTGGTGGTCTACAGCGGCCCCCGCGCCGGCCACACCTTCAACCACGCAAGGCGGCTCATCCATGGCGCGTTGGCCGAGTTGGCCCCGCGGGCGGCCGAACTCGGCGTTACGCTGGCCATCGAGCCCATGCACCCGGGGTGCGCCGCCGAGTGGACGTTCCTCACGACACTCGACGACACCTTGGCGCTGTTGGCGGCGGTCGACAGCCCGCAGGTCAAGATGGTGCTCGACACGTACCACCTCGGGCAGGATGAAGGATTTGTCGAGCGGGTGGCGAAGCTTGTGCCGCAGGTGGCGATCGTCCAACTTGGCGATGCCCGGCGGCCGCCCGGCGGCGAACAGAACCGTTGCCGGCTCGGCGAAGGCGCGGTGCCGCTGGGCCCGATCGTCGCCGCCCTGAAAGCCGGCGGTTACGACGGCTACTACGGCGTGGAACTGCTGGGCGAGGAGGTTGAAACGGCCGACTATCAATCGCTCTTGGAGCACGCCAAGGAGGCGTTTGGGAAACTCGTGGTCTGTCACCATTAAACCCCCTGAAGCTGGGGATTGCCGACGCGGAGCCGAGCGGGCTTTTTTTCCTCGCTGCCGTTCCCAAGCCGGCCGGATTTGGTAGAATGTCGGTTTCGACCCCGGTCCCGGGGCCACTCTGTGGATTGCTTTGGAGATGCCGCTTATGGCGAAGAGTAAGAAAAAGGCCGAGGTCGTATTCCTCGTCTGCAAGGAGACCGGCGACTACAACTATACCCTGCGCCGCAAGCCGGGCGGCGAAAAACTTTCGATAAAGAAATACTGCCCTCGGCTGCGCAAGCACACCGAACACACCGAAAAGAAGAAGTGAAGCAAGCGGTTGGCTTGTTGGCTGACCGCTGAAAGCCGACCGCTTCCCATGGCCAAGCGATGGCGCATTCACCCGCACGACCCCGGCCGCATCGCGGCCCTTCAGCGCGCCGCGGGCATCCCGGCCGTGGTGGCCGAATTGCTGGTCTGCCGCGGCGTGACCGATCCGGCCGTGGCGAAAGACTTTCTCGATCCCAAGCTTTCCGCGCTGCGCGACCCCGAGCTGCTGCCGGGCTGTAGCCACGCCGCCGAACTCATTCACGCAGCCATCGCCGCCCGGCGGCGGATCGTCGTCTACGGCGACTACGACGTCGACGGCATGACCGGCACGGCCATTCTCTGGCTCTGCTTGAGGTTGTTGGGGGCTGAAGTCGCCTACTACATTCCCCACCGCGTCGACGAAGGCTACGGCCTGAACGCCGAGGCCGTTCGCAGTCTGGCCGGCGACAAGGCGGAACTGATTGTCACCGTGGATTGCGGCATCGGCAGTCTGGCGGAAGCCGACTTGGCCCGCGAACTGGGCGTCGAGTTGATCGTGACCGATCACCACGAGCCGGGCGAGCGGTTGCCCGCCGCCGCCATCGTGCATCCCCGGTTGCCCGGCGGCGGTTATCCCTTTGGCGGGCTAAGCGGCTCGGGGGTGGCCTTGAAGCTTGCCTGGGCGCTCTGCCAGCAGGCCAGCGGGGCCAAGCGGGTCAGTCCGCGGATGAAGGATTTTCTTGTGCAAGCGGTCGGTTTGGCCGCCTTGGGCACCGTGGCCGACGTCGTGCCGCTGGTCGACGAGAACCGCGTGCTGGTGCGGCACGGTCTGGAGAGCCTGGCCAACGCGCCCACGCTCGGCCTGGCCACGCTGATGGCGGTGGCCAAGACCGCGCCGCGCCGGCACGGCGACGGCAAGACGCGGCTGGACGCCGAGGACGTGGGCTTTCAGATCGCCCCCCGACTGAACGCCGCCGGCCGTTTGGGCCAGCCGCAATTGGCCGTCGAACTGCTGGTGACCGATCGTTCGGACCGCGCCCAGGAGCTTGCCCAGTACATCGACGGACTGAACGCCACGCGGCAAACGCTGGAGCGGAGCATTCAATTGGCCGCCGCCAAACAGGCCAAGGAGCTTTTCGATCCGGCGGAAGACGCCGCGCTGGTCCTGGCCGACCGCGGCTGGCATCCCGGCGTGATCGGCATCGTCGCCGGGCGGCTGGCCGAGCGGTTCCACCGGCCGGTGGTGCTGATTTCGTGGGACAAGGCGGGGATGCGGCCGGGGATCGGTTCCGCCCGCAGCGTGCCCGGCTTCAACTTGCACGCGGCCTTGGCGGCGTGCGGCGAGTTCCTGCTGTCCCACGGCGGCCACGCGGCGGCGGCCGGCCTGAAGATCGAGGAGCATCAACTCGGCAACTTCCGCGCCGCTTTCTGCGACGTGGCCGCCGGGGGGATTTCGCTCGAAGAGCGCTCGGCCGATCTGCTGATCGACGTCGAGGCGCCGCTCAGCGCGTTCACGTTGCAGACCGTGCAGCAGATCGAGCGGCTGGCCCCCTTCGGCCAAGGCAACGCGCGGCCGCTGCTTTGCACGACCGGCGCAACGCTCGACGGCCCGCCGAAACCGCTGGGCGCCAGCGGCCACCACCTGGCGATGCGGCTCTCGCAGCATGGGGTGACGTTGCGGGCGGTGGCCTTCGGCAGCGGCGACCGGGCCGACGAACTGGCCGCGCTCGACGGCCCGCTGGACGTAGCCTTCCGCCCGGTGATCAACAACTTCCGCGGCCGTCAGAGCGTGGAGTTGCACCTGGTCGATTGGCGCGCGATCGGCTCGCCTGCCCGCCCAAAACAGGCGGCGCACCTGTAGTGCGACTTCCCTGATTTGTGCGTCCGACCCCATCTGACCCGCATAATTCGGGCTGTTTGGCGACGCGCTTAAGAGGCCGTAAAAGAATAACTTGTGCAATCTTGTAGGACGGACTTCCTAGTCCGTCAACCAGTCGCACGTTGCATTGGACGGATTAGGAAATCCGTCCTACGCTCAAAAAAGAGGTCGGCTCGGTGTCCTGGGAAAACAAATCTTTGGCCGCCTGCGTCGCATGTGCTTATGCCGTAACCGGTTGAGCTTACCGCCGCACCGCCGGGGAAAAAGATCCTTTTGGAATCCCAAAATGGTCGTTGACAGGCCGGAAAAGTATGATAAGATAAGATGAAGCTTGTACGGTGAATGTTCCGCCTGTACCGGCGACATACGCCTGCCGTGCAAAACGCAGAAGCGGCGCCCTTGTTGGTACAACACTTGTGAGGCATCGAATCGTTAGGCTATAGCGCTGCTCGCCCTGACGCAGGCGGCGCTGATTGGCGCGATTGGTTTGCTGCGCGCTCACTCTTCTGTGTACCGGCCGCATTTCTCTCGCGCCGAAGTTGGCAAGTCAGAACGTAACGAAGCCTTGTGTTCGAAAATATCCTTTCACTTTCTTTCGGAGGTGTATGATGTCTAACGCAACTCGACTCGTCGGCCGTTTTTTTATTTCGCTGCTCGTCGCCGCCGTCGCACTCTGGGCCGGGTCGGCACGGGCCGTCACCTACACTTGGGATAACTCCAATGTGGCGGGCAGTCCGGCTGCCACGCTCAACTGGTTCAACGCCACGCTGGGCCTTTGGACGGGCCCCGTCGTTCCGGTCAGCAACAACGCCAACACCATCCAGTTCTTCGCGGATACTGTCACGCCGCTGACGAACACCAACACTCCGTCCGTCCAGACCTCGAACATAGATAACGGCACGGCGCCGTTCGAGTTGGGCGCCTTGACGCTTTCAGGTTTGGCAAGCGCCACCCTCAACGCCAATCTGGCGATGACCATCTCGGGCGACCCGCTGAACTTCTCCGCGGCAACCGGGACGATCAACCTCAACGCCCTCAACGCCACCCGGACCATTACCTACAACCTGAACAGCAACATCCAACTCGGCACCGGTAGCAGCGCCGACGCACTGACCATCACGGGTAACGGCACGGGCACGTTCAACATTGGCGGCGTCATCAGCGAACTTCAGTCCGGCGGGGGCAGCCTTACCAAGAGCGGCAGTTCCACTGTGACGCTCTCCGGCGCCAACAGCTATTCCGGCGGGACGGCGATCGACGGGGGCCGGCTCCAGTTCAATGCCGGCGCAGTCCCCGCCACCGGCGCGGTCACGATCAACGCCGCCGGCACTCTGCTGGCGACGGGCGCATACGCCAGCGCGGGCGCCTGGCTCGCCAGCGGCAAGATCGCGACAAGCTCCTCGGGTGTCATCGCCCTGACGGCGGCCAATACCGTGGCCGTCGACTTCAGTGCCGGCGGGTACAATAATCTCTACCTCGGCGCGACGGCCAACTCCAATTTCGGCGCCGTCACCCTGACGCCGGGGGCCAACGGCTACCTGCTTGGCGGCGGCGGCGCGACGCTCACGCTCAACACAGCCGACACCCTGGGTGCGGGCACGAACCTGACGGTGGGCGGCAATCTCACCATCTCCGCCGCCAACTCCGCCTTCGACGGCGCCGTCGCGCTCAATGCCGGCACGCTGACCTTGGGCAACACGGCCGCGCTGGGCAGTCCCAGTGCGATCACGCTGGCCGGCGGGACCACGCTTTCTTCAACCGCACTCGGAACCGTCATCAGCGCGCCGATCACGCTGGGCGCGGGCACCGTCACGGTCAATGCGCCCGCAGGCATCGGCTTGACCCTCAACGGGAAGATATCGGGCAACGGCAATCTGTACCTGAACAGCACCAACGGCGGCAACCAAGACGCGGAAATCCTGCTCGGCGCGGCGAGCGACTACGCGGGCGACACGACATTTGCCTCCGTTTATAACGCCAGGCTCCGCGTCAAGCTCGGAATTGCCAACGCCCTGCCGACTGGCACGGTGCTGACGCTGAATGGCGCCGGCACCAGCGGCACATCGCGGAATCTTCATTTCGACCTGAACGGCTTTGACCAGACGGTGGGCGGCCTCGCCAACGTTTCCCAGGCCAGGATGCAATACGCGATCAAGAACAGCGGCGCCACGCCCGCCACGCTGACCGTGAGCAATGTCGCCGATTGCACTTACTCGGCCCCGCTCTGGTTTGGGATGAACACCACCCCGAACGTCAACCTGACCAAAGCCGGCGCCGGCGTGCTGACGCTCTCCGGACTGAGTGGCTACTCCGGGGTAACGACGGTGAACGGCGGCGTGCTGAGCGTGTCGGCTCTCGCCGACGGCGCAATCCTCACCCCCACCCTGACGGTCACTGGCAACAACTCGGCAAACATCACAGCCTCCGACACCACCGGTCTGGAGGTAGGAATGGTCGTCATGTGCCAGGGGATTGCCCAGAACAAGACCATTGCGTCAATCACGGACGCGACCCATTTTGTGCTCAACAGCGGAACCGGCAATGCGCCCGTTGGCGGCCTCGTTTCGGCAATCGGCCCCGCCAACAACCTTGGCGGCTGGGGCTCCAACGACGCGGCCAACCTGGTGCTCAACGGCGGAACCCTGCAATACACCGGCCCGGCCGTCAGCACCGCCCGCAACTTCACTTTGGGCACGGCCGCCGGAAGCGCCATCGACGCCTCGGGCAGCGGCGCCCTGACATGGACCGGCAATCCCACCCTGAGCGGCACCGACACCGCGCGCACCTTCACCTTGACCGGCACCAACACGGAGGACAACACCTTCGCCGGCGCGTTCGGCGACAATGGGACCGGGGCCACCAGTCTCGTGAAGTCCGGGCCCGGCACGTGGGTGCTCACCGGCGCCAACACCTACACCGGGCTGACGACCGTCAAGGCCGGCACGCTGCAACTCGCAACGGCTGCGCAAAGCGTGGTCTTCTCCGGCGCCGGCGCCGACATCCAAGGCGGCAAGATGCTGCTGGACGGCATGCCCGCTGTCCTGGCGGATCTGAAAACCGGCTACAACGCGACGGGTGCCTGGACGCTCGGCCAGTTCGACAGCTCGACTGCCGACGCCTCGCATGGGCTGGGCTGGGATATCGTGAGCGGCCAGACGAAGGTCGCCTACACGTTCTACGGCGACGCCACCCTGGACGGCAGCGTGGACAGCAGCGACCTGGCCAAGGTGCTGGCGAACTACAACCAGACGACCGGCATGGTCTGGGGCCAGGGCGACTTTAACTACGACGATGCGGTGGACAGCGGCGACCTGGCCAAGGTGCTGGCGAACTACAACCAGACCCTTCCCTCCGGCATCAGCATCGCCGCGACGTCCTACGGCCAGGCGGCGGCGGGCTTCAACGTGGTG
>Ga0315287_10001169_pt1 | contig 23957 bp, 36 predicted proteins | sample YL17G11_0_MG_FD_205037 | JGI IMG/M metagenome (GOLD analysis project Ga0315287, IMG submission 205037) | Sediment microbial communities from Yellowstone Lake, YNP, Wyoming, USA - YL17G11_0 | ecosystem: Environmental > Aquatic > Freshwater > Lake > Sediment | place: USA: Wyoming | collected... | reverse complement strand
CACCAATGCATCATCTATACGGGCTTGGTTGTCCTAAATGTGCTAATAATGGTCATAGTAAAATGGCGATTGATTGGCTTGAAGTAATCATGAGAGTGCAAAGTATATTTATTCAACACGCTGGTAACATAGGGGAGTATGTAATATCAGGTACAAAATATAAAGTAGATGGATATCATAAAGACACTAATACAGTATATGAATTCTATGGTGATTACTTTCATGGAAATCCGAAACGGTATATTGCTAATACATATAATAAATTACTATCGAAAACAATGGAAGAACTGCATCAAGCGACAATATCTCGAGAATAAAAAATTAGAGAACTTGGATATAATCTTGTTGCTATCTGGGAATATGATTATCTTGAAAATACAATTAAATGTATAAATACACAAGAAGAAACAATACCGTAAAAATTAACGTGAAGCGGCACGAATATGGAGCAATACAATGGCAGGCGAATACATCATCAATTACAGTGCAGATACAATTAAGCCTGCATTTACAATATTACCAAGAGCAACTAATAATGATACATCATTAACATTATTTGGCAAAGGGGCACCAAATTATGGTGAAGGATTACAAGAAAATCTTGTACATATACTTGAAAATTTTTGCAGTGATACCCCACCTGCACTTGCTACATTAGGTCAACTATGGTATAAACATGATAGTAGTGAATTATGCATATGTACAAGTACATTACCTGATGAGTGGACGGTAGTAGGAATTAAGTCAAGTGCAACATCACCAGTTAATGCATCAATTGGTACGCTTTGGTTTGATATTAGTAATGGAATATTAAAATATTGGGACGGTCTGGCGTGGATTGATGTTAGTGGAGCACAAGCATCAGTAAATGTTGGATCTATTGCACCTATTGCACCTATTGCAGGTACATTATGGGTTGACACAGCTGTTGGTTTACTTAATTATTGGAGTGGTACAGCATGGGTACCAGTTGCAACTAACGATGCTCAAACAGCTTATTTAGCAGCTTTAATGTTATTAATTTCACCAACAAAAGCTACGTATTTAAGTACTATAACATCTAATGTTCAATTACAAATTGATACGTTGCGTTCTGATATGACAACGCTAATAGGTAATGCAACTACATCGGTTGCGGGTAAAGTAGATAAAGCTGGTGATTCAATGACTGGATTTTTATCTTTAATTGCTGATCCTCTTACTGATTTACAAGCTGCTACTAAAGCATATGTTGATGCTGCAATATTTTCAGCATTACAGGTTATTGGTGGTACAAATGGTAGTATTCAACAAACTATTCTTGAAGTATATGCAGCTACAGCTGGACAAACAAGCTTTTTACTTCCTTCAACACCATATCCAGATCGAGTATTGTATATTGCAGGCGTTAAACAAACCCCATCATCATATACGTTAGTAGGAACAAATTTAGTTTTAGGTACTCCAGTTGCGTTGAATACAGAAATAACAATTGATTCATACTTGATAGGTAATACTCCGGGCATATCTGCATTAGTTAAGCAATCACAAACTGCAACCGCCGGCCAAACTGTAGTTACACTAACATCACCATATATAGTAGGTAACAACACATTATTTGTGTTTATTAATGGTATTAAGCAAAAAATTACAACCGCGTATACTGAAACGTCTACAACTTCAATTACATTAACATCACCACTACTTGCTGGGGATATTATAGATACTATTGAATATGAGCTTAACGGTACTGCATCTTTAAGATATGTACCATTCGTTGCTACATCCGGACAAACTGTATTACCTATTGTACCTGCGTATCATCATACTACAAGTCCAACAGACCCATTAAATGTTAATATACTAATTTTTGTATCTGGTGTTGCACAAGGACTAAATGAATATACTGAAACGAACGGTACATCAATTGTTCTGGCTGGTGGATTAACTACAGGTACAGTTGTTGAAGTGTATGTGTTTAATATTAACTAAAAATGAGTGTTATACAATCCCATCAACTTGATACTGGAATAAATCCTGGTCAAGTTCCAATGTTTGCTCCTAATGGTACATTACCATTAGGAGCAGATCCTATTGCTAATTTAGATGCAGTTACATTACAATATTTAACAAGAATTATATCTAACAATACAAACATCCCAACTAAAGTAGAGTTATCAGGAATACAACAATCAATACAACAATTACAAGAACAACTTAATACCCCAAATATAGACATTCAGCAAAAATTAATCGATATTGAAAAACAAATATCAATATTAAATACACCTCCTTATATACCAACTGATTTAATTGAATATAAAAAATATACACAAAATAAGATCAAACAATTAGTATCTAGTGCAAGATCTGAATATATGACAGATGCATTAGGTCAAAGTGAGGTATATAGAGAGAAAGTAGATCAGGCTATTGATTATTTGTTACAACGATCAACTATTGATATTGCGTTATATCCACTTGTTAGAATAGATGCAGAAGTATTTAACATATCACACTACGAAGCGGCTGAAAATATTATAAAGCAAAAAAAGATATGGATGCAAAAAACCTGCTATATTGAAAAATTAAGATTAATTATAAAGAAAGAAGTTGATTTGGCAACTTCAATAGACTATATTAATAGCTTAATTAAACAATTTATAGAAGATTTAAATCTACAATGGCAGACATAGATATCGATTTCAAAACTAATTTTTCTCCCTTAGATTATTTCTCTGAAGCAACATTAGCATCCCGTGTAGATAAGGATGAACTTAAAAAACACCAAGTAGGTGTTTATTTTCAAAATATACCAATTGATCCTATAACTAAGCTATCTGCTATTCCATATGATAAAGCAGAAAAGCTTAATTATTTTAAAATAGATATGCTACATTTGTCAATACTTGATTATTTTGATAGTAAACAACAAATAAAAGAACTAATACATAAAGAACCTAATTGGAATATGTTAAAAGATCCAATTATTGTATCTAAATTATTTCAAATTGCAAAACATTATGATTTGGTCAATGAAGTAAGTCCAACATCTATTCAAGAATTGGCTGATTGTGTCGCTTTAATTCGACCAGGTAAGAGATATTTACTCAAAAATTATAATAAGGATCGTATTGGTACAAGAGAAGTATTATATACGAAATGCAGCGCTTCTGATTACAAACGATCTCATGCTATTTCTTATGCAGTTACAATTGTATTACAAATGCACTTAATAGATAGTGGTATAATTTAACACAAAGTTGTGATTTATTATAAATATACAATATCACTATATTATTAGGAACACATTATGTTATTTGAAGAATACACACAACACGTATCAAGTGTTAACTTAACAGAACATCAAAAAATGTTATTAGCTAAAGCTGCAACGGCTGGTGCAATTGAAGATAATGTACGAGTTATATTAGGCGATGATAAATTAATAACAGCTCGAGATACATTAGTAGAATTGGAATTAATTGAATATACAAATGAAACAGATCTTATTAAAATTACCCAATCTGGTATTAATATAATGGTACAAGATAACATCATAGATGATTCGAATCAATTAACTCCAAGTGGTAAAATATATGCAGCTGGTAAGGTACCTGGTGATGAAGTAGTTGAACAATATACCTTTAAGCAGTATTTACAAACTATATAGTACCATGTAATAAATTTAAAGTTGATAATGGAATAGTTCTCTTTTTTCTCTTTTTAATAAAAAACACATAATTAATTGGGTAGTGTTGTACTGGTCCAATTATTCTTGTTACACTATCTATATGATATGTCTTTAATATCTTAGATGCAGATTCATTTAACCCATTTAATGACAGATCAACAGATAATGGTCTGTTATAATAATTATTATTATACCAATGAATCGCAACTTCTATAATCTTTGTTTCGTCTACTCCCTCAACAATACATAAATCAAGTACATATACTTTAATAGACTTGTTATCTGAATTATCTATAATAGATATTAAGTTGTGTATATGCTTATATTGTAATAATGTTACAAATGGGTATCCAGTATAATCAGCTGGATGTGCTTCAATTATGACATCTTTTTTAAATCTTGGTGATCCGTTAATCATTTGTTACTATCCTTGTTCGGTTATGATAAATATCTAAAAACATATTGTATTTAGTGGAGAAAATCATGACATGTACCTTTAAGCAGTTTTTAAATGAACATTACAAATTAATAAAAATAAAAAACTTAACATCTCTTAAAACAAGTGGTGGAATAGGTGGAGTCAATTGGTCAGATTATGATGGAGATAATGATGGTGATGTTGGCTCAGAAGATGAAGAAGAGCACAAAAAAACAGTTGATTTAAATAAGCACAAAGACTATAATAATTCATTAGATCATAATAATCAAGATGCAGAACATCACCCTGATAAAGAAACCGATGAAAAAGAAGAACATAAAGATCCAGATAAGCAAGGCTTAATTAGAAAAATTAAAGGAGCACATTTAATATCTAAACGAGTTAACGAAGATGGTACTTATGATGAGCTTTGGATGTATCGGATCAGTCGTGGTAATAAAAATGAATATGATATAAGATCTGAAATTTTAAGCAATACTGATGTTGAACAAAAAAGTGGTGTTTCTGAAAGTGGTACACAAAAATACGTACTTTGGACAAACAACGGAACACAATTCATTCAAATAACAGGATTGCCCAATTAATTTAACTTAGAGGATATTATGCAAGAACAAAATAATGTATTACCTATGATTGAAGAATATGCTGAGTTTTCAGAAGAGTCTTTTAAAAATTTAACTGTTAAACATGATGAAACGCAAGCTAACAAAAATGATGTAATTAGTGATGCTGATTTTAATATTGAACTTGATGCAATATTACAAAATCCAAACTTACCTCAAACATTAAAAATTGCATATGGTGAGTTTAAAGATTGCATAAATAATGCTGATAATATGAAAGTTGCATTTAATGGTGCAAAAACAAAAATTAAAAAAGATTATATTAAAAAGAAAATTGCTAAAAATGAAAAATATGCAACGCAAATATTGATGTTTATTGAAAGATATAATAAATCAAGAAATGAAGTTATAGCTAAACAAAATGAAGAAGATTTAACTACAACATGTGAACCACAAGTTGTCTAAAATTAATAATTTTAGTTTATAGTGGCCGAGGGAAGATGGGACTCGCAACCTTTACCATCATTAATCCAACAAACAAGGAAGATAAAAATGAAAACTGATAAAGAATTAGGTAAACGTGTTTTTGCTCACTTAAAAAGCTTAGGACTTGAAACACCTGTAACAGATTTAGTACATGTTGCAGATGAAACAAAAATTGAACAAATTGTTCCATTATTTAAACAAATTATGGAAGTACTTGGTTTAGATCTAAATGATGATAGCTTAGCAGAAACACCTCATCGGGTTGCTAAGATGTATGTGAGAGAAATATTCTATGGGTTGAATTATGATAATTGGCCGAAGCTTACAGTTATTTCAAACCGCATGAGCTGCAGAGATGAGTATGTGCTTGAAAGGAGCATTAAGTTTAATTCTACTTGCGAGCACCATTTCCTCCCAATATTGGGAGTGAATGGTGGTTGTCACGTGGCCTACATTCCTAATAAACACGTAATTGGGCTCTCAAAGATCAATAGAGTGGTTAAATTTTTCAGCCACGCCCCGAGTGTACAGGAACGCACAACACATCAAATATTAGTAGCTCTTCAGTTCTTATTAGAAACAGAAGATGTAGCTGTATGTATTGATGCAGTGCATACATGTGTTTCGACAAGGGGTATTGAAGATGGTACAAGCTCTACAAGTACAGCAGCAATAGGTGGTGTGTTTAAGACTGATAAACAAATTAGGCAAGAATTTTTTAGCAATTGTAAGTAATATAATAGATATGTATTATAATATCTATTCATAGCCACATGAGCACAGAATTTTTAAATAATAAAGAATGGTTAATTGAACAACACCACATAGGTGGATGTTCAATTAACCATATTGCAAAAACTTTAAATACTTCAATATATAATGTTGATAGAGCCTTTAAGCATTATAATATTAAGGTAGTACCCGGTGGGATTGGTTTACATGCGTACAATCAACTTAATAATGTTGAATGGTTAATTGATCAACACCACACAAATAGTCGTAGTCTTGCTAATATAGCAAGAGAATTAAATGTAGGGCACGTAACAGTTAATAATTATTTTAAAAAACATAAAATATCTATAAGAACTCATAATATTGATATTGACATTGTGGCTAAATTAGAAAACATTGAATGGTTAATTGATCAACACCATATAAAAGACATACCAATATACGTTATAGCTGAACAATTAAAGGTATCATCTGATTACGTATATAATAAATGTAGAGCACTTAAATTGGACGTTGCAACCCATCGATTACAATATTCTACACACAAACTACTTAATAGTAAAGAATGGTTAACTGAACAACATCATCATTTAAAAAAAGAAATAATAGATATTGCCACTACTCTTAATATAAGTTATACAACTGTAGCAAATTACTGTAAACTACTTAATGTAAAAATATATAATTATAATATTCATGATGAATTTCAAAATAAAGCAATTTTGTTAAATATTTTCAACCAAGCAGGTAGGTGTATTAATACGGTTGCAAATATGTTTAACACTCACCCTGCAACTATAAAAAAATATTTACTGCAACACAACATAATACAATTAAGGGTATCAAAAAGTACAATTGATTTATTAAATAATAAAGATTGGTTAATAGCGCAACACCACACAAACAATATATCATTGATAGATCTTTCAAGTAAATTACAAATTACTACAACCACACTCAAAAAGTATTTACGCAAACACAACATATATGCAATTCCAAAATATTATCAATCTATAGATGTTTATACCTTATTAAATGATGCAAACTGGCTTAAAGACCAACATCACAATCAACAACGTACTGCTTGTGAGATTGCTGATGAGCTTGGGGTACATAGTTGCACAGTAGGTGTACAATTTAAGTGGTTTGGAATTGAGGTTGTTAGTTTTGCTCGCTCTCGTGCAGAAAAAGAAATTGTTGAGTTCTTAAAATCAAACATAAATAATGAAATATTACTGAATGTTCGAAATATTATACCACCTAAAGAATTGGACATATATTTACCAGAACTTAAGTTATCAATTGAATATTGTGGGTTGTTTTACCATAATGATGCACACTTATTTAAATCATATCATTATGATAAATTAAAGCAATGTAATAGCTTGGGTATTAGATTAATAACTATTTTTGAAGATGAATGGTTATTAAAACAAAATATTGTTAAAGATAAATTATTACATATATTACACAATACTAATCAACATAATATTCCCGCAAGAAAATGTAAGGTTGTTAGTTTAACTACCATAGAAAAAAATAATTTTCTAAACGCATATCACATACAGGGTTCCGGGTCCGGGTCAATTAATTATGGATTATTATATAACGAAGAACTCATAGCAGCAATTACATTTATTAAAAAGCAAAACGGAATATACGAATTAAACAGATACGCTACATCCTGTAATGTTCCGGGTGGATTTAGTAAATTATTATCTCATTTTGAAAAAAATAATACGTATTCACAAATTATTACGTATGCTGATTTGAGGTGGTCAGAGGGTAAGTTATATGAGAAGATTGGATTTACTAAAATACATACCACTGGTCCAATTTATGAGTATATTATTAAAGGTGTACGAGTACACCGAAGTTTATATGCAAGAAAGCACTTACCTAAAAAATTAGGAGATAAATTTGATCCAAATTTAACTGAATTTGAAAATATGGATAATGCTAAAATAGGTAGAATATGGAATTGTGGATTAATAAAATATATTAAATTTTTTGTATAATTAAGTTGCATATCACCCAATTAGTAGTTATAATATATTTTTAATTCATTATAACTACCTCATATGAAACTATTATTAATAATTTTATGCATTACACTTTCTGGTTGTCTTGCCACTGCACATGGAATTGCTGCTAAACCAAATGGTTATTATGGATCAGATGGTTTTTACAATAACCGCGACGCAAAATATAGTTACCCTGGTTGGAGTAAATATAGCAATTATGATGTGATGTCCCCTCCTCACCATATTCAACAATATGATCATTACGGATTCAATTGATATTTTTTCAAATATAAAGTATAATTACTTAAATTAATAAAAGGAAGATTACAAATGCGCGAATTAATGAATGTATTAAATTCATATCAAATAAATTTATATGAAGAATTATTAGAATTAACAAATACAAATGAAGCTTTCTTTTATAAAGATGCGGTTAAAGATGACATCTTATATAGAGTGTTTAGTTATCGATTAGCGGCTTATTCAGACTTTTTATTGCCAAGCGCTCTTGAATGTCGTGGTATCATGTATGAGATATCAGATGATGGAGCTCCTATTCGATTAGCTGCGCTACCAATGGGCAAATTCTTCAACAAATCTGAAAATCCGATTACAATGAATTTAGATTTTCATAATGCAAAGCAGATTATGTATAAACTTGATGGGAGTTTAATTTCCACGTACACACATAATGGAATATTATGTTTTAAATCTAAGACTGCATTAGAATCAGATCACGCAAAAGGAGCAGCTCAATACATATTAGGTGAATATTTAACACCACCTGATGGAGTTTCATTATATAATGAACTGCAAGTTTTAAATGATGCTGGATATACTGTAAATTTTGAATTTACTTCCCCAAATTATCCTTTTCGAATTGTAATTGGTTATCAAGAAACAAAATTAACAATTTTGAATATCAGGTCAAGGGTTGATGGTACATATATTACATTAAAAGAAGCAGAATATGCATTGAATGCATTTTATGAAAATCACGATAAAAGATTTATTAGTAGTCATTGGGTAGACACAGTATCTGTTAAGAATGAAGAAATGGATGATTTTATTACTGATATTGATAATATGAGTGGAATTGAAGGATTTGTAATTCAATTGCAAGATGGTATGTTAGTTAAGCTTAAAACTAATTGGTATCGTGCTTTACATCATGTTAAAGATAGTATTAATAGTATGAGAAGACTATTTGAAGCAGTATTAGAAGAAACAACAGATGATTTGCGAGCTATGTTATGTAATGATGAGTTTGCATTATTGCGTATTACAGAAATGGAAACAAAAGTAACTCATATATATAATAGCATTGTTAAAAATGTTGAAGACTTTTATAATACTAACAAACATTTAGATCGTAAAGATTATGCTGTAACTGGTCAAGCTGAATTAACACACATAGAATTTGGACTGGCTATGAATATGTACGTAGGTAAAGTTGTTGATTATAAATCAACAATTAAAAAGAATTATAAATTATTTGGCATTACTGATGATGCTCCAGTTATAATAGAAGATGAATGATGAAAACAATAATTGCAGGTTCAAGACACTGTACAGATCCAAAAATATTAGAAGCAGCAATCGAGTTATGTCCATTTGAAGTTACATCTGTAGTGAGTGGTACTGCCCCAGGAGCTGATACATTAGGTGAAGAATATGCCCGTGCTAATAATTTATTATTATATTGTTTCCCTGCAAATTGGAAAAAGCATGGTAGAGCTGCAGGTATGATTAGAAACGCAGAAATGTCGCATAATGCAGAAGCACTTATAGCATTATGGGATGGTAAAAGTAAAGGTACCGCTAATATGATTAAGCATGCAAAAAAGCAAAAGCTTAAAATATTTGTTTATAACTATAACGAACAACCTGATATATGGGAGCAGTGAAAAATGGGATATAAATTAGATCAATATAGAAATGCAAAAAATAAAGCAGAGGGTACTGTTTCTTATAGAAAATATAGTTATACTGTAGAACATAATGGTGTAACAAAAGTTTATGATCGAAGTGGGAGAATGATTGGTAGTTCTGGGGTAGACAAAACCTCCTCATCATATCGTATGTGTGGAGAATAATATGGAGACAACACGAATTCCAACGTCATATGATGTTTGGAAAACAATTAAAATTTGGCATCCAGAACTTAAAGTGTTTGAATCATATAGTGCACCAGGTGGTGATTATTTTGGAGACCCTGGTATATGTATAATGTATACAAGTTACGGATTTCCAGGTACTGATTATCCAATTATGGCTGCTGAAACAATATGGCATAGATCTCCAGGATCTCCAGATGAAATTGTAAAAGCAGCCAACCGAGCAGCTGAACAAACCAAATACTGGTTATGTGTAGCCATACCAAATATAGACTAATATCATAAGAGAGTCACTGTCTCTCAAGAGATACTTAAATAAATTATATATCTTGTTAACTTAACAGTATCATTGTCATAATAAAAGAAATTAATAACACAAAAGTCACGTAAGGGGGCATATGATGATTAAAGATTTAAAAATAGCATTTGAAAAGTATGAGTCTGAAAACACAACATTTTCACAAATATCAGATCCAAAACCATTTCGTAGTGCTGATATGTGTGCATTCCATTTATTATCTTGTTTAGTTCCATCTACACAGGATATAATAAGTAGTGCTGAACATGATGTTGTATATTTAAGTACAGATTGTAATAAACTAGCAAAAATTGCTACAGAAGATCATATTTTATATTTAGTAAGATGTGGAATTTGGTATAATCAAAAATATAATTGCTTGTGTTTGTATATATGAATCATCTAATTTCTTGTAAACAACATGGTCAAATATATGTTACCCATGAAAATGATATCGATGATGTTAAAACTTATATTAAAGAACTAGCAGGCCCACGACTCAATATATATTCATTAGTCGCTTATTGCAGATCTCTAGGTATTGACTGTCGAATATATCATAATGGTAATAATCCTACTCCCCCACTTAGAGTAGAACTTGCTGCAATAAAGTCAATAGTTGACGAATCAGTATGGTCTATTCCGAGACCAGGTAGACATCATGATGTTATAAGATTAATGGTCGAGAAAGGATACTCTACTCCAATTAAAGGTGTACAAGGTTTTATATTAAATGACGGTACATTTGTTGGTCGTAATGTAGCTATGGAAGTTGCACATAATGCTGAGCAATTACTTGATAGATGTGATAGAGATTATTATCAACTATTTAGTGAAGATGTTTGGGAAGGTAGACTGGATTGGAATGCATATAATGCTTGATTAATTATATCATTTAATATATAATATTACTTTAAATTAATAAAGGAAACAACAAAATGTCAATAGTAAATGACTGTAATGGTACAGCAGACAATGATTCGGTAGCGACAATAACAATTAAACTTGATACATATCGACAATTGAAGGCAGATAGTCGATTTTTGCATGCCCTAGAAGCTGCAGGTGTCGATAATTGGGAAGGTTATTCTGATGCGCACGATTTGATGGAATAAGAATAGTGATATTTGAAATTGTAAATAGAGGTGATGGTGTAAAAGGACATTATTGTATTAGGAGAATCGTTGAATATGATCATTATGAAATGTATAATGGTGATGGTAAATGGTCAACTGCTGGTACTGTATATGTTGGAATGGGTGCTGTAGGGGATGCACTCATAAATATTGAAGCTTGGACTGGGTGTAGTATAAACGACTAACTATAAATCTAAACTCTGCTCGTCTCCAGTAATAGCTTAGGCTAGGAACATTGCTACCTGGGATTGCGACTACGGTTGCAAACGCGCGCAACGATGGTAAGCGTGGTGGGCTTGCTACCCATATAAAAACACCAGATCTTCAATGATTAGAATAAAGTTGAAGGCGTAGTAAACAGAGTTTAGTTTTATAGTTAGTTACATATAATAACATTGTGCGTATACAGAAGAATGTGGGTGGTATGATGAAAATGAAACAAATAGAACTTATTACAACAAACCAATTAGGTAATATAAATGAATGATATAAAATATGGTAGAAAGCGTAAAGGTATTGTTGCAGAACTTAATGCTAAAATTGAGGCTTGGATTGAAACAATAGATAATGATGATGTTAAAGTGGCAGTTAAAAAAGATACAATTATTACAGGTGGTAGTATTGCTTCAATGTTACTTGGTGAACCGGTTAATGATTATGATATTTATTTTAGAACTAAAGCAACAACTGAAATAGTAGCTGAATACTATGTAGATAAGTTTATAAAACTTAACTATGTGAATAATAATGTATACACTCCCATTGTACAAGAAAAACAAATTGTTAATTGCAAAGGTGCAACAGAAGATAGAATTGTAATTTATATCAAATCATCTGGAGTTGTATCAGAAAACGGTACTACCATTGATGATGTAGATACTACAGCTGCATCGTTTATTATGAAGTCAGAATTACCACAAGATGGTGAGCGACCAAAATATAGACCTGTTTTCTTATCTGCAAATGCAATAACACTAAGCAATGATATGCAATTAGTTATTAGATTTTATGGTGAGCCAGATAAGATTCATGATAATTTTGACTTCCAACATGCAATGTCGTATTATGATTATGGTATTAAGCATCTTGAATTACCAGCTGCTGCACTTGAATGTTTATTAAGCAGAACTCTTGTTTATAAAGGCAGTCTTTATCCAATTTGTTCTTTATTTAGATTGAAAAAATTCTTAGATAGAGGATGGAGAATTACAGCAGGTGAACAACTAAAAATTGCTTGGCAAATATCTGAATTAAACTTAAGAGATATCAACACCATAGTTGAGCAACTATGTGGGTGCGATATTGTTTACATGCATGCATTAATAATTGCTCTACACGGTGTTGATCAAGATAAAATTAACTCAACTTATATATCTGAAATTATAGATAGAATATTTAGTTAACTATAATTTCATCAAAGTGGGTTGCTGGAAATTGTAATACATCAATGATAGTAGAACCAACAACCCATTTATATTTTATCGCTTTACTTTTGTTTGGATATATTACCCATATATCCAAACTATTACCATTGGTAATCACTGCATTCCACTTTGCTATATTTTTATCATTATCAGATTTAACAGTGTATGAGGATTTAACCTCTATACAATAATTTAATTTTGATATATAAAAATCTGTAGTATACACTCTATCAATCCCATTTAAGAGATAGGGTATTTTATAGTTAGTATTAATATCAGTATATTTAATATTATTGTTTTCTAATATTTGAGCTGCATATGGTTCATATCCCAATAAGTTTAATGTATCACCTGACTTAAACTGATATAGTTTCCAAACGTATCGAGACTGAACACACTGTTCAGATTGTGTGAAATTTCGAACACCATATCGTTGAATGCATGTATCTTGTATCTTTTGAACCCGCAACTCTCGAGATTCGATAGTATCTTTCTCTGCTTTTTTAGATTTCACTACTTCACATTGTGATACATTTGCAACACCATATCGCTCAATGTTTGTTGCTATGCGTTGTTCGTAATTTTGATAGTTACTATCTCCGTATTTTCGTAATTTAGTAGCTTTTGATTTTTCTAAAAAATCATCCATAACAAACGCGTTAATTCTACCTTCTTGTTCTTGTTGTAATTTAGCACTACACGACCTAGAACAACATATTTGATATCTCTTATTTTCATTTGAATATTTTACTGGAACTTGGTCACAATATTTACACATAACAATTTTAGTTATATTACATTCAATACAATACATACGTTCAGTTATACGAGAGCTCATTGGTAAGAAAGTCGTTAACTGCATTATTTCTTCGTATAACTCAGGTACATTATTCTTATTACACCATTCTTTTTGAACTCGTGTTATGTTTAATGCACCGTTTGATTTGTAAAATACTTTAAATTTATTATTAATTGACATATATGTGGATTTTTATGAGTGAATAATATATAATATTTATATAAATAGTTCACAGGGAACACATTACTGGATGTGATATATGAGGAATCTGAATGAAGGAAATTAAACCTAAAGAAATTAGAACAACAATAATGCAAGAACAGCGGCAATATCATATAGGATGGGGTCGGTTTAAATGCCTTCACTGGAGATACTTACCCACTAGATTTAAATACTTATCGTGTGGTATACGTTGGCATAGATGAAATACGAAGATTTATATACTGGAATGCATTGTACAGTTAATAGATGGGGGATATTGCTTTCGATGTTGAAGTAAGACCGTTTCTCGACTCTGATTGTATACTAATTAAAGTAACAAAGTCTGGATTAATACAAGTTGCATTATCAACAGATATGAGAAAAACATACAGTGTACCACTTAAAAATATATCAATGGTGAATTATGAAAACAGTTGAACAACTAACAAAAGATAATTTAATATGCAGAGTTAAAGCAGGTTCACATGCATATGGTACAAATATTGAAACATCTGATGTTGATATTCGTGGTATATTTTGTGCTGATGCTATCAACTTACTAACACCGTTCTATCCTATAGAGATGGCTAAAATTGTGGATGAGGAAGATACAGAATTATATGAACTATCTAATTATCTTAAGTTGTACTGTCAAGGAAATCCAAATATACTCGAGACACTTTGGGTAGACGAATCTGATGTCCTAGTTGATAGTGAAGCATATCAAAAATTAAGATCAATTCGTCAAAAATTATTGAGTTCTAAAGTAGCATTTACAACTACGGGATACGCAGCTGCTCAGATAAAAAAAGTCAAATCAAGAGAGAAATGGATTAATAATCCAAAGCCTATTGATTCACCTCGTGAAATTGATTATGTTTCTCTTGTGCATAATTTTACAGATGATAAAATATTTAATATTGATATTAAAGACTATAAAGATGGATATAGATTAATTCCATATGGTGATTCGTTATTTGGATTATATAAAGTAGATGGTTATAGTACATTTGATAATGTTGGATCATTAAATACTACGTTTGATACAGAATCTGGTTTCTTTACAGAAGCAGATCAACGCAGATTGCCCATGTTTATTATTAAACTTGCCAAAGCAGAGTATAACCGAGTTCACATGGATTGGAAAAATTATTGGGATTGGAAAAATAATAGAAATGAAGTTCGTGCAGCACTAGAAGCAAATCACAACTATGACACTAAAAATGCGATGCATTGTGTGCGCTTAATGCGCATGGGGGAAGAGATGTTAAGAGATGGGGTAGTGAATGTTAAACGACCAGATGCTGTTGAATTATTGTCAATCCGTAATGGTGCATGGACATATGCTGAATTGCTTGAGTATGCAGAGTATATGGATGATAAGATAAGAAATTATTGGTACAAACATACATCATTACCAAAGACGGCTAATATTAAATTAGCTGCGAAAACTATTCTTGAAGTGCAACAAATGATATGGAACAGATAGAATGAACCCCGACTAGTATTATTTAGTATTGCTAGTCGGTAAAAGTTATTAGCTTACTATTTTACTTCTCTATTTAACTTCTGATACCACAATGAATGTGGACTTGCTTGAATATAGATTCTAGTTATTGATGTTTCATCATTCAACGGTGTTGTTACACAATTAACAATTTTTTGATGTCTATTAGTTTCATGATTAATAAATTTTGTTATTTGAGATTGCATATGTGTATCAGGTCCAGTAATACGAATTATCATATTATAGGGTTCGTGGAAGTCTGTTTCGCCAGTTATTAACTCACCAACTGTCGTATACATATCATTAGCACGATTAGAAGCAGCAATTCTACGATCCCATTCATTGTCTTCTATGGTATTAGACTTATACTGTTCTTGTACGTGTTTTGTTTTTTGATTTGATACATTTTTGTTTGCTTCTTTTAGTAATTCTTGTAATAGACTCACATTAAATCTCCTATAATTTGTTTAATATTTATATAATTGTTAAGTTCAAAGTAATTTTACACCAGCTGTAATAATTGTTGTTTTATTTTTGAATCTGTTTGTTTATGAATTAATTGAGATGCAATACTCATAGCTTTTACTTTATATGCAATCTTAGTGTCAACTTGTTGTGATACTTTTGCTATATATTTTTGCATTTTTACAATATTTTTTGGATTACCGTATACTCTACTTGCAATAGTTATCATATCACTTGATAAAGATGCATGATCAACAGAGTTAGTCAACACTCTTTGTAGAATTGTGCACACCATATCATATGTTAATGCTGTTTGTAATGCACCAGAATTCTGTTTAATAATATTCCACATAACAATCACTTTTGCAACTGTATGAGCTCTATCTTCAGACATATCATTATTATCATCAATAATTGCTCGTAAGTTAGCTACAAGCGTATCACCAGATTCAAATATTTGAATCTGGTTTGTTACCAAATTATTAATTTGTTGTAATAAAGACATTAAACAGTAGGACTAGTAGCTTGAGAAGCAACTGGTGCTGTCGCTCCTTGTGTTGACGCAGCCTGTGAAGCTAATGATGTTTTTAATTTAGATGTTATTGATCCATATTGTGATCTTAATTTATTAATCACAGCTAACAACTCTGTTGGATTTGATTTTGCAAGATCAAGATATTTAACTCTAACGTCCATACCAGATACACCATTATCATTTTTCATATATTCTAAATTGTGTAGCAACTTTATTTCTGTTTGGTTTAGTGTTGTTGCAGTTTCTACACCATTAATTACATCCAAATAAGCTTTAACAGAATTACTATCTATTACCTTACGGGCTTGAGGATATCTCATTAAATCAAGCGCTGCAATTACTCCAAATATATTGCGCACTTCTGTATTCTTTGGATCAAGTTCACGCCCTGCGTTTATTTTTGCAACCACTGTACCTAAAAAACTTTCAGCTGACTCACATAATGTAATACAAGATTCATCTAATATGTAATTACTATTTTGACTAATAATATTAAAAGATTCATGCAATAATTTATTCTCATCATTAATTGTTTTATTTATTTCTTTAATCATACTCACTGTTAATTCTCCTTATATTTGATATATTTATATGCTTTTTGCTTTATGAAATCTAGTTTCATTATCTATAGCTGTTAATATAGCTGAATAAAATTGATTTGCCATTCTATCTGCTATTTTTTTAGTATCGTTAACTTGCCCAAGTTCATAAGCTTTACCTCTTGCGGCGTTATAAATTTGCAAACCAATATCTCTTGCAGACGTGGGTTGAGGTGATATTGCTTGATAGTTTATTTCATTCAGTAACATTTGTATTCCTATTTTATAATTGAGATTTTGTACTATCTATTAGCTGCAATTTTAACTTCTTTAAATCTATCTTTTAAGTTACCACCAGGAGATGGATATAAATCAACAGATAATAATTTCCAAACTGATGTAGGAATTTGTGTTCTTGTAACTGAATTAACAGATTGTATTAATATAGTAGCTTGCTTCATAGAATACTCACATCCGACTTTAAAATATTCCAATAATTGGTTTAAAATTTCAGTAACATATTTATCAGCGGCAGCCTGTACATCGTTTGTCATTAAATGAGCAGTATATTTGCTTTCATCTGCTATTGCTTTAATTTTATCTTTAATATCTTTAATAACAGCAGCTGGGACTTTAGTTGTTTCCTCTTTTTCTTCTTTTTTTACGGCGGTTGCTTGATCTTTAAGAAAGTCTTCAATATATTCTACTTCAACTTCTTCAACAAGCTCAACAGACTCACCTATGCTTTTTTGTAAGATTGATTCATCTCCTTCTTCTTTTTCAACTTCATATTCGGATTGATGATCGTGAATAAGTTCATCAGGCGTTTTGCGTTCACTAGTTTCATCTTTATGTTGAGCTTTTTTCAAATCTATTATTATTTTTTCTAATTTTAGAATTACCTTAGCAACTGCTACATCATTATCATCATGTCCCTCTTCACTCATATCAGCTGCTTGATGATGAGCCAATTTATGAACCAATAATTCTAATGCATGAATATCTTTACTTACTGCACGATCATGAGGATCCTTTGCATACTCCAATAAACTATAACTTTCATCGACACTATCTGGTTCAAAATATGTTACTAACGTATACGCATCATCCTTAGGGGCAATCTTATGTACGATTTGATTCTTTATTTGTTTATCGAGTGATAACCATTGAGTTTTTAATTCTTTATATGAATTTGATTTAATCAATCCTAAAATATGATCTAATTTGTCTGTAATTGATTTATATTCATGTTTTAAGTTAATTGACTCAGCATTTGCTAATTCTTTTGTATAAAATTTAATAGCAGCAATTAGTACATGCTTAACAGTCCCAATTGCTTCTTGATCTTTATATATTGCTACATTTTCCATTATAATTGGTGTAATTTCTTTAACACCAGCTAATTTTAATATTTGATTCGTGATCATAAGTGTATTACCTTTTAATATGATGATATTAATATATTTATGCAAAAGTATAATAACATAATATTATTTTACATATATTGAAAAATTTTATAAATATGGATATACATTAATGAACCGAGGTGCACATGCCTAGTAAAAGCGATAAACAAAAGAAATTCATGACTGCAGTTTGCAAAAATAAAAAATTTGCAAAAAAAGTTGGTGTTCCTCAATCTGTAGGTTGTGATTTTCATAATGCAGATAAACTAAAAGAATCATTAACATTCAAACAATTTTTAATTTTATAAAGGAAAAACACAATGAGTTTAATAAAACAACTAAATGATATGATAACAGAGAAAAAAGCAACAATTTCTCATGATACCAGAGCTAAAGTGTATCATGCAGATTATGAAAAAGCTAAGAAGAGAAAAAAAGCTAAAAAGTAATATGAAATTAATACGAGAAGTAAACTTATTATCATCTAATATAAAACCAACATTATTGGACTTAGTTGAATCATTGGGGTATATACCAACTGATCTTACTTGGGAAGGTGATGTTGGTTATTTTTCCATTAATAATCAAAAGTACTCTGTCACAGTAACTCCTGCACCTAAGAAAGATGAATTAACATTTGTTCCATTTTTTGAGGTTCTTCCAAAAGTTGGAAATATGGGATTTTCTATGATAACCACAACAGGAACGACACAAGATACAACCAACACTATGGGAAGCTCTGCATTTAAAGTGTTTGCAAGTGTTGCATGTGCAGTTAACGAATTAATTAAGCGACATGGGTATCAAATTATATTATGTATAGCTAAACGAGGTGTTAGTCTAATTAATTTTGATAGTCGAGTTAACATATATGAAACACTTACAACTCGTATTGCAAAAAATTCTGGTATGCTGTCTACAAAATTATACACAACTGAAGATGCTGTTGTATTTATTGTATTTAATATTCATCTACATAAAGGTATAATTAAGGTTCAAAATCACATACATGGTAATTAACATAAATCATAAACAAAAAAAATAGTGAAGCATTAATTAATACTTCACTATAAAAACCTGTGCGTAAATTTTACATATTAAATTGATTCAACTGTTACCGTTCCAACTCCAGTTATACCGATAACACGAGCTGCTTCCTGTGAGAGATCTATTAACCTACCTTTCTCGTAGGGCCCACGATCATTTACAGTTAAAATAACTGATTTGTTATTTTTTAAGTTGGTAACTTTAACCTTAGTTGGTAATGCTAAAGTTCTATGTGCTGCTGATAACCCTTTTGGATTAAATTTTGTTCCAAGAGCTGTTATTTTTCCACTCTCGTAACCATACCAGCTGGCAAGTCCTGTTGCTTTATAATGCCCAGTTACTCCTTTCTTGTAAGGGCTATTCTTAATGCTCTTTTTATGAGCGCCTGTTGCATGAACACTATTGTTCACGACTTTAAGTGTTTTAGTATGTGATATACTACTCCACATCAACATTATCAATAACATTGATGCAGATAATAAACCACGTGTAAGATGATTTTTTATCATTCTCATTAGCTTTTCCTCCTTTTGTGAGTGTAAGCGCTAATATGGGCAAAAATACCCCATTGGTTGCGTGATGCACAGGACAAATAGTGTGGAGACTAACATCTCTATCAATCAATTAAGACCGAATCACTATTTGGTTTTGAACAAGGATATAATAAAGTACAAGATATCACTTCAGGCGTCGATTGAGTTTATTAACTACTCTTTTCGATTTGTTAGAGCCCTGGTTTGTTCAGACCAATAATTTCGTTTTCATTAACCAACTCTACAAGATGTTGTAGAACTAATCATATATATTTATCTTTATACTGCTCTTAAGTGAACCTTAAGATTACTTCTCAATTATGGTAATTTATAACTATACAATGTCCAAATTAAATATACTAATATTATTAATAATATTATCATGTACCAATTGTATTACCAAATACACTTGCGTGAACTCGATGACAATAAATATATCCACGTTCTATACACTTCATAGCAACACCAGCTGCAATACTCTGTTGTTGTGCTTCAGTACACGCCACTGGCATTATATAGACCTTTTGGTTTGCCGAACTGTCATTTGCAGAATATAACTGCATAACATCTGCAACTTCATTAAAGTCTTTATCATTATCTCCACAAACAAATTTAAAATATTGAATGTGTCCAGAAACATATCGTTGCATGTTTGCAATATCTGGATTAATAGCAACACTTCTATTTTCACCACTAATTGATAATTTTGGGCTATTGCTCCAAACTATTGTTCGAGTATAACCTCGAACACTTCCATTATATATCCAATCGTTTAATTCGTCAATAAAAGATTGCTTTAATGGAACAGAACAATTAGTTTCAACAATAACTGTTTGTACTCCAGTAAAGATTGGTTCGTTTAGCAATTTAATAATTTGCTTACCACGCAACGTTGGCTCACCACCAGTGAGACTCAAAATATAAGGCAATCCAGATTTAGATTTCCAAGAATGATTTGGTAGCATATTAGTTACAGCTTCTGCTAACTCTTTGATTTCATACTGCTTCCAAAGATGCTTAAACCTTTTATCCCAGCTGTAAATCGAATCGCACCCTCGAGTTATAGTTGGAACATCTTCTAACTTTGTATAGTCTGCAGGATCAAACCCAAGAACTTCATTTGTTATTTCAACCATTTCAGGATTATTAAACCCTTGACACTTAAAATTACACTTTGTAAATCGTATATACGCAGTTGGATGTCCTGTATACAAACTTTCTCCTTCAATTGATATAAAAATTTCGCTTACTTCTACAGTCATAATTTCTCCTTTTTAAATTGTATTTGTTGGTAAATAATCTCTAATATCATCAAATCTATTTTTTTCAATATCTTTTAATGTTCTCTGTACAATTCCTAATATTAAATTGCAAACATGCTCAGCATCATATTGATAAACTGGCATATCTTTATAATCTCGACGCAACAGTTTACGAAGCAATTCATTTATTTGATCTGGAGTAAAGTCTACTGCCGAATCAAACACCATCCATTTATATATTTCTTCGGCTGTTAATCTACTACTATTAGGCTTTACTTGTATTTTATCAATAATGAAAAATTTTGCATTAATTTCACCAATCCAACGCTGTTTGTTATTTGGTGAATTCATAACAAATAATTTAATAAAGTGCTCAAAAATGGTTGGTGATAAAGCAATCACTGTTTGTCTTGCTTCTTTTCGATACATAGCCATTTCAAATAACGCTGTATCTCCAAGTTTATCTAAAAAAATTCTATTAATTTCATATATTATCCCCTATTATTTTTCATTATATATTATATTTAACATAAAATCAACTATAAATATGATTAATATAATCGGAGAATTAACAATGAATTTTTTACAAAAATATCAACAATTTCACAACCTACACCCAGATGGTATTATAGGTAAAAATACAGCATCTACAATGATGCAAGATCTCGACATACCATCAATAATTGAATATTGTCATTTTATAGCACAAATAATGCATGAATCTAATTATTTTACAGCAGGTAGAGAAAATGTTAATTATAGTGCTGATGGATTGCAAAAGTATTTTAAAAGATTCTTTACAGATGATGAAATTCTTATATATGCAAGACATGCAAAATTAATTGCTAATAGGATTTATGCCGACCGAATGGGAAATGGTGATGAGCACAGTGGAGATGGTTGGATGTACCGAGGCACTGGAGCAATTCAATTAACTGGAAAGACTAATCACCAAGATTATTTTAAATATGCAGATTTACCTATGGATACTGATCCAAATATTCTATTAACACCCGAACATTATTTTAAAACAGCAAAATATTATTTCGATCATAACAGTGTATGGCAATATTGTACTAAAAATACAGATGAGTGTGTTGTATTAACATCTAAAAAAATAAATTTAGGAAGTGTAACATCTGTTAAAATACCAATTGGGTTAACAGAAAGATTAAAATTAACAAATGAATTATTCTCACAACTATGTTGAATGTATAAATATTATAATATACTAAATTAGGAACATATTATGATGTTAAGTGAAATAACTGGAATTGTAGATGGGCAAAGTGCATTAGAAGCAGCTGAATTTATCAAAACAAATTGTCAACCATTTCTCAAAGAATGGGGCAGTATCCCAACGCCTACGTATGCAATGTTTCGAGGTCAATACAATGAATGGCCAGAGTATATTCATCATACACTCGCAGATCGTGAACCAACTGGTATGAGCAAAACTATTCAAAAAGAACTCGACAGTTTTTTCAAGATGGAATTTGGTTATAAATATAGATCTGATCATATTGTATTTGTGACAGGTAGAAGCGCTAACGCAGAACAATTTGGTAATCCCTGTGTTATATTTCCTATTGGAAGATTTAGTTATCTTTGGTGTCCAGAAATATACGATATAAATTATACATTACTTAATAATATTAGTGTTGATGATATTATCCAAAATTACACATTTATGCATAACAAGGGAATAACAAGAGCAAACAATCATGAGGTAATGATTCGAGTAAAGTCATACTGCGCCATACCTTTGCGTGTTTATAAACGCTCTGTGTATCCTCTGTTAATTAGATAATTATGAAATTAAAAGACTTATTTGAGATGACACCGCATAATTCATATGCACAAACTGATACAGATATTAAGCCATATTTTGATTATTTACAAGAACACGGTAGCCATGTAGGAGACCAAGATGGATTAGAAGTATGGGCATCATACTCAAAAGATACAATAATATTTGGTATAAAATTAAACAATATTACTACAACCGTAGTTACATTTAGCCCTAAAACTGATATATTATGGGAATTACAAATAGTTCATTCACTAACTCAGTACAGAGGATATAAACATAGTCATAAAATACTATGGTTTGTTAAAAGTCAAGAAGGTAAACAAATAATTGATTATGGTTGTCAAACGGATGATGGAATGAGATTAGTTAAATCACTTGCATTATCCCAACGATTTGAAATAAGTTGGATAAATGTGAAAACAGGTGAAAAACACCCATATACTAATAATATAAATAATACACCATATATGAGTAAATTAAAAAAGACTGATTGGCGAATTCTTATTGAAGGGGATGATACACCATCATTTGATCGATATGATACACGACTTGTTAAAGGATTACATCGAGTGTTCAACTAAATAAGTTGATATACGTTTATAAAGCACATATAATTGACAATGAATAAAGAGGCCTTTTAACTCACCCCTCTCAAAATACTCTGCGTTAACTAATATAACTTTATAAGGAAATAAAATGAGAAGCTCCATATTTTTGTCGGATTTATCTGTAGTTGACCATGCTCATATTGATAAGCATGGTAGAATCATAGGCGGATCTTACAATCCAGGTTTTATGGTATCAGGTGAGGTAGATGATACAGAAAGTGTTGTAGTAGATTTTTCTACTATTAAAAAAGATTTAAAATTCCATATTGATAAGCATATTAATGATATAGATTTAAATGGTTTTGATCACAAATTGTGGATCATTGATGGATATTCAGATTGTGAATATA
>Ga0315287_10001168_pt1 | contig 23991 bp, 15 predicted proteins | sample YL17G11_0_MG_FD_205037 | JGI IMG/M metagenome (GOLD analysis project Ga0315287, IMG submission 205037) | Sediment microbial communities from Yellowstone Lake, YNP, Wyoming, USA - YL17G11_0 | ecosystem: Environmental > Aquatic > Freshwater > Lake > Sediment | place: USA: Wyoming | collected... | reverse complement strand
CAATTGCCGTCAACATCGCCACCTCTATTCAAGGAGCACATACGCGGACAGACCTTTATCTCGTCGATGTATATCATGTCAGTGTCGTTCTCCGGCTGGCCCGAGCTGGTCCCGTCGCCGACACGGATGCTGATCTTCTTTATCCCGGCCAGGTTAACGCCGTTGTCGCTGAATTCGCTCAACTCAATAACCCACTTCTGCCACGATTCGTTCTTAACCGCATAAGCATTAGGCTCCGGCACCGCGGGGACCGCGTGCGAATTGGCAGGAACCTCTGCATCCTCCAGCACCACATAGAGCTTCTGCTTGTAGTTGTCCTCGTCGCCGCGCAGGTACAGATACAAGGCAGCAAGGCCGGCCCTGGTCCAATCCTGCGGGTCAGCATAAGTGTGCGTCAGTTCAGTGAGGTATGGGCTGTACTGGTTCTGGTATTCAAACCGCAGGGCCTTATCGCCTGAATATACGGTGGCCGTTTCGAGGTAGGCGTAATCAACGAGAGGAATATTGTCCGGCCAGGCATCCCGCAAGGTCCAGTCGTCGGCGTAAGACTCAAAATCATCCACAAGCAGGCATCCCTCGGCCGTTCCTTCGGTTGTGAAGGTGTAAACGTATCCCTCGACCGGATCGCCAGCGCCAATTTGATTCACCCGCCACTGATAGGTCTGACCAAACTGCAGAGGGCCGGGATCGTAAGTGGCGCCCGCAGGCGTGACCTTTCTCATAGCACCCTTCTTGCCGAACCACAATTCATGGGAAGTGGCAAAGGCGGCCTCCACCCACTGCAAATCGGCATCCACATCGACTCCCACGGCCCCGTCGGCCGGGCTTAGGCAGACCGCCGCAGGCCCGTCGGAGAGGGACGAGACACTATCGAAAGTGGAATGATAGCCGACTGGGACGGCGTCTTGATTTATGCTGAAGACGCCGCTCTTGCCGCTAACATAGACGCCATCGTTAAGACCGGGCTTCTCCCACGGGTCATTGCCGCTGGTATCGACCATCGTCGGCGTCCTGACCAGCAACGGGCCGCCTTTGTATTCATAGATACTGCCTGTGACATATACGGGACCCGACCCGACGACGTCGAGCTCGACATAGTGGCTCTTGGCGTGATTGAGGCCGGGGACCCGCACCTCCGGCTGAAAGACCTTCATAATCGCGTCGTCGTTCATGTAGATCTTCAGGGTTTCGATTCGCACCTTGGTCGGGCCGTCTTCCCAGTGATAAATCAAAATGTAGGCGCCAGTGGTAACCATGCCTGGCGCACCGCTTATCGAACCATCGTCAACAAAGTAATTCGCCCGGGCCGCTATCCCGAAGTAATTCCGAGAGTCGTCACCAGTGACGTTCACGACCGCGCCGACGCGGACATCGGTGAACGTTTGATTTGAACCGAAGCCCATGCCAAACGCCGAGCCGAAGCTGCCGGCACCCTGATTGAATGAAGTGGTCTCATCCAAGCTGAGGTAATCGTCATTAGTGGGACCGTTCTTGATGGTTGCCGAGAACGTCTTGGTCAGGTCAGGGTAACAGCCGAACGTCCAGGTTTGGTCGAAGGCATTGCCTCCGAAGGTTTCCGACCAATTCGCTTGTGCGGTATCGCCGAGCATTGCGATTACCGCCACTACTGCACAGACAGTCATTGTGTTTCTGATCTTCTTAGACATGATCTTTACTCCTATATATTTGCTCCGCTGCACGTGATAGTCCTCCATCACTGCATACGAACACCGACCCACGGAGCGGTTGTTTGTTACGGTACTACGGACCGGCCGTCATTCAGCCGGCCGCCCGCCATATCGGCAAAGTCGTCGAAGTCTATCCTGCAGTTGCCATCCACATCGCCGCGCAAATCGAGCCCGGTTCTGTTGAAGCACCTGGGCGGACAGACCCTGATCTCAATATATGCTGTCCCATCGTCGCCTGGCTGAGCGGAACCCGGCTGTCAGGGCAACTCGTATGTACCCTCGGCGAGCCAGCCGTCGGCAACAGCAGCAAAATCACCGAAGTCTATCCTGCAATCACCGTCAACATCGCCACCCATATTCAAGGAGCACATACGCGGACAGACCTTTATCTCGTCGATGTATATCATGTCAGAGTCGTTCTCCGGCTGGCCCGAACTGGTCCCGTCGCCGACACGGATGGTGATCTTCTTTATCCGGGCGAGGTTAACGCCGTTGTCGCTGAATTCGCTCAACTCAATAGCCCACTTCTGCCACGATTCATTCTTAACCGCATAAGCATTAGGCTCCGGCACCGCGGGGACCGCGTGCGAATTGGCAGGAACCTCTGCATCCTCCAGCACCACATAGAGCTTCTGCTTGTAGTTGTCCTCGTCGCCGCGCAGGTACAGATACAAAGCAGCAAGGCCGGCCCTGGTCCAATCCTGCGGGTCAGCATAAGTGTGCGTCAGTTCAGTGAGGTATGGGCTGTACTGGTTCTGGTATTCAAACCGCAGGGCCTGATCGCCTGAATATACGATGGCCGTTTCGAGGTAGGCGTAGTCAACGAGAGGAATATTGTCCGGCCATGCATCCCGCAAGGTCCAGTCGTCGGTGTAAGACTCAAAATCATCTACAAGCAGGCATCCTTCGGCAGTCCCTTCAGTGGTGAAGGTCCAGACGAGGCCCTCGACCGTCCCGCTCGCGCCAACCTGATTAACCTGCCACTGATAGGTCTGACCAAACTGCAGAGGGCCGGGGTCGTAAGTGGATCCCGCAGAAGTGACCTTTCTCATGGCACCCTTCTTGCCGAACCATAGCTCGCGGCCCGTCGCAAAGGCAGCCTCAGCCCAGCTCAGGTCGGCATCCACACCGACTCCCGTGGCGCCGTCGGCAGGGCCCAAACAAACCGCTATCGGCCCGTCGGAAACGGATGAGACCGTGTCAAAGGTAGTATGATAGCCCACCGGGACGGCGCGTTCGTTCTGAGCAAAAACGCCGCTAAGGCCGTTTGTGAGGACCTTCTCTTCGTCACCGGGGATCTGTGGATTCGGCGGGTCTTCCCAGGAATCGACGGCGTCGGTGTCAATGAGAGTGCCGGTCTTGGCTACGAGAGGACCGCCCTCGTATTCATAGAGATAGCCGGTGACATAGACAGGATTGGAGCCTATGACATCCAACGCAGCGTAGAAACTGTGCGCGTTATTCAGGCCGGGAACCCTGGCGTCAAATCCCTGCTTCATAGTGTTCTGGTCCCAGATGACCTTCTCAATGTTAATCGACAAGTATGGCGGCCAATTCTGCCAGTTGATGTGCATTATGTAGGCGTTAGCAACGATGCCCGGCACGCCGGTTATGGAGCCATTGTCAATGAAGTAGCTTGCCCTTGCTCCCATCCCGTGATAGAGGGATGAGGCGTCGCCGATAACATTGACGACCGTGGCGACCCGCACATCGGTAAAGGTCTGAGCCTGAACAAAGCCGATACCGAAGGCCGAGCCATAACTACCAGCACCTTGATTGAATGGAGTGGTCTCATCGATACTGAGGTAATCGTCGTTACCAGGACCATCCTTGATGGTGTGAGTGAAGGTCTTGGTTACATCCGGATAGCAGCCCCACACCCAGGTCTGGTCGAAGGCGTTGCCGCCGAACGTTTCGGTCCAATTGGCCTGTGCGATACCTCCGAATGCCGCAATTACTGCTGCTACGAGACAGATTCTTGCCAGAATTGTGATTTTCTTCGACATGATTTTTCTCCTTTCACTTGTCACATCATCAGAAATGACCAACCTCCAAACGTATCTGGAGATACTAACCTGGTATTCCAAACTAATTTCTATTATACCAAGCCCGTCCGAATAAGGTCAAGTAATCTTTGGGAAGTTCCAATAATTTCTGCATTTTCCGGCCACAGGGCGGGTTTTTAGTGTGGAGACGCGAAAGTTTTTGGGGTAGAGCGTGCCGTCCGGGTCAATAGTTGTATGTACCGGCTGAATCGTGACTTACGGGTCCCGGCTGCGGGAGAAGTCGTGGGCAAACGCCTGGAACGGAGGGCCGAGTACTGCCTGGCCGACGAGCCTGCCCCTGCGGCGGCGGAATTTTGGGGATGAGCCTATTCCCAATTGGACGCGGGTTTTTCATCTACAGCCTGAGTCCACTTCGCGCCACCCTTTTCAAATTGGACTTTGTCTCTGTAGATTCTGACGACCGTCACGCCCTGCGTGGTATCCCCCTCGTAGAGGACCTGTGATCCCACTACGGCAGACGGCCTGTCCGGGCTGAAGACTATGCCGGTTACCATTCTCTCGGCTGCCAATGGGTCTTCGGAAGCAGGCGGCAGATCGGTATTCGACCGCGGCGTCCGTTGGACGGCAGGGACGGGCGGCTTTGCCGGAAGCGCCAATGACAGGGACAAGACTATGATGATAAGGGCGGCAGCGATTGGCGTCCTGCCGTATCTCTGCTTGAAGTGCAACCAGGCAACCAGGCTCAAGGCAACTGTGCCGAGACCGAGCACGGTTAGATGAATCAAATACCCCAGAGTTATTTCGACTGTTCCCCGTCCCAGACGGGCGCGGTATCCATAATGGGGGTCTGTGAGCACCACCCAGATATTCAAGGCCAGCAGGACCCAGCCTGCGATAACGAGTGTGCCGGCAAGGACCTTATTCCTGGACGATGTGTCGCGCACGTTACGGCTCACTTTATCCTGCAAATCAAGTTGTCCGGTCGTAAAGGCAGGGCGCCACTTGAATGCACACCGCCTTTAGACTGAGAACAACGATCCCTTCTCAAGGCGACAAAAACCCGACAGAAAGAAAAGTCTTCTCAGCACACCTCCTTGAACAACACAACAATATAATGATATACGGAATCGCCTGGTATTGTCAAGGAAGAAATCCGGCAAGAGGCGTTTTCGTTTCCCCGTGTAAATTGCGAATATGGGGGTGAAACACGGAGCTTCCTCCCAGCGGCAACTCAGTGTAAAAGCGCAACGGACCGGGCGCCGGAGGACAGGGATGTAACGATGATAAACTCGAAATCCACGTTTCAAGTGTAAGTGCCCGCAACCATCCCAATCCCCGGCAATACAGGCTTTACGGATCGATGATATCGAGTGATTGTGGGTGGAGGGATTGCAGTGCCGGGAGCTGGTTTCGACCGAGGGTTGCTTCAATGATGACGTGGCTGTCGGTGTATTGCTCGCTTAGGATTTGGCCGTGTGCGCGGAGGAAATGCCGGATTTTCCCGTCGGATTGGCTGGCGGTGAGGCGGAGGGTGACCTGGCCTCCCCTGTAGCGGTCTGCGACTGCGCGGCTCAGCCGGTCGAGGCCGAGGCCGGTTTTAGCTGAGATGCTTATCGCGTCGGGAAAGAGGGTCTGTAGCGTGTCGATCTGGCCGAACCCTGCGACAATATCAACTTTGTTGAGGACGTTCAGAACGGGCTTCTCGCCGCAGCCGATTTCTGCAAGGACGGCGTTCACGGATTCAATCTGTTTGAGGGCGTCGGGATTGGAGACGTCGATGACGTGCAGGAGCAAGTCGGCGTTGACGGTCTCTTCGAGGGTTGCCTTAAAGGATGCGACTAATTGATGGGGCAGGTTCCTCACGAAACCAACGGTGTCGCTGATAAGGACCTCGGCGCCTTTGTCCGGGGACCATTTTTTCGTGCGGGTGTCGAGGGTAGCGAAGAGCCTGTCCTCGACGAGTACGCCGGCATCGGTAAGCGTGTTCAAGAGGGTGCTCTTGCCGGCATTTGTGTATCCGACGATGCAGATTTTGAACAGGCCCCTTCGGCCGTCAATCTCTCGTATCCTGCGTCTGTCGATGTTTTCAAGCTCTTGTTTTAGCTCGGTGATTTTTTTGGTGACGAGCCGGCGGTCGATTTCGAGCTGCTGCTCGCCCGGCCCTCTGGTGCCTATTCCTCCGACGGCGCCTGCGGCGGTCGCTCCGCCCGCTCCTGCAACGGTGTCGAGATGTGACCACATGCGAACCAATCTCGGGTACGTGTATTCGAGCTGGGCGAGCTCGACCTGCAGCTTGGCCTGCTTGGTCTTTGCGCGGGTGGCGAAGATGTCCAGAATCAACTCGCTTCGGTCGAGGACCTTTATTTCGGTAATCTCCTCGAGTCCGCGGATCTGGCCGGGGGAGAGGTTGTTGTCGAATATGACGACGTCGGCATCGAAGCGCTTGACGCGGTCCCGGAGCTGGTCTGCCTTGCCTTTGCCTATGTATGTGGATGCGTTTATCGAGCGAATTTTCTGCTGGAACCTGTCAACAACGATGGCGCCGGCGCTTTGCGCCAGTGCGGTCAGCTCCGCCAAGTCGTCTGCGTAGGCGTAGTTGCGGGGGAAAGCCCCGACCAGGATGGCCCGCTCTTTTCTGACCTGGAGCGTTTGACGCAGTTTGTCCAACAAAAAAATACCTCCAAAAACAACTCCTGTATTTTAGCATATTCGCAGGGACCACTCAAGAAAAGTCAAATATTTGTGAAATATGCGTATATTTCGGTTGAAATGCAGGCCTTATGGGACAGTCGCGGCGGTTTTCAGGTAAAAAAAATGTTGAGGGGCGGTTTTTGTCTTGAAAGGCCGGAAAATTTGTATTAGACTCCTCAACTTGTCGATTCCTGACGAATCAGGAAGCGTATGGTTGTTTTTTGAAAGCGTGAAACACTGACTTTTTAGGGGTAAGGGAAGGTTTTTCTTTATATGTTACGAGTGAAGTCGCGAGCAGGTGAGTCGGTTCAACAGATGATAAGGCGGTTCAAGAAGCTGTGCGAAAAAGAGGGATTGATCCGTGATATGAAGCGCACGGCGTACTATGAGAAGCCATCGGAGAAGAATCGCCGGCGTATGCGCAAGGCTCAACGGAACGCGATTCGTTAGAACAAACCTTTCTTTGCTAATTGTTATTCGAGATTCCAAGGCCGAGCAAGCAACTGAGCTTGCTCGGCTTTTGTTTATGGAGAGGGGGCGCGTTGCGGGCGATCAGCAAGGCTATAGTCACACCAGCAGATTATGCTGGAGCGAGGTCAGGCTGTGTTGACAATCAGACCCCCGGTTTGTATAATATCTTGGGCCGATACGATAGCCTTTGGGTCTTCTGGAAGGATCCTACTATGAGGCAAGTGTGAAACTCAGCAGGACGAAAACGCTCTTTCTGCGCCGGACGACGTTTTGAGCAGGCAAGACAGAAAGGGATATGACCATATCAAAAGCAATGCAATTTTTGGCGGCGATAGTATCCGCCGTTTCATTGTCCGTCCTATCTTTTGGCGCAACGATCACTGCTGATTCCGGCGCGACTTCTCTGCCGGAGACGCTGGTGTATGCACCCGACTATGTGGTCTTCGAGCTTGCCCGCCCGAACAATGGCGGGCTTGTCCGCCCCGAAGGCGATTATGGCGGCAAGGCCTCACGAGGTCAAGAGCTCCTGCAACATGTCGCCGAGAGGCATGGATTCGATCAAACGGTTCGGGTTTTCGCGCATAGTCCGGAGGGGCCATTGAAGGATGTATATCTGGCGCGTCTTTCGGCAGGCGTCTCTCCGATCGAGGCCTGTGAAGAGATGCAAGCCGATCCGGCCGTTAAGTGGGCCGAGCCGGACTACTATTACCGTTGTCAGTTGGCGCCCGACGATACTTATTACGCTTCGACGGGCAGCTGGGGCCAGGAATACTTGGATATGTGGGGTCTGCACGCCGTCAATCCACAGAACGCCTGGGACCAGGCAGAAGGCGAGGGGATCGTGGTGGCGGTCATCGATACGGGCGTTGACTTCAACCACGAGGACTTATACCGCGACTCCAACGGCAACAATCAGCTGGACCCCGGCGAGCAATACAATGTATGGATCAATCGGGGCGAAGACCTGAACGGCAACGGGTTTGTCGATGCCAATGACTTCAACGGCAAGGATGACGACAAAAATGGGTTTGTCGATGACATCCGCGGCTGGAATTTCGTCGGCGGGAACAACAACCCTATGGACGACCACGGGCACGGCAGCCACTGCGCCGGGATTATTGCCGGGGTGGGCAACAACAGCAAGGGAATAATCGGCGTGGCGCCGCGGGCGAGGGTGATGATTGTCAAATCGCTCGACAGCGGGGGCACAGGGACGAGCACACAGCTATCGAACGGCATTATGTACGCCGTCAATAACGGCGCTAATGTGTTGAGCAACTCGTGGGGCGGCGGCGGCCAAAGCGAGCTGATCGCGAGTGCAATCAATTACGCAAGGAGCCGCAATCGCGTCGTCGTGGTCGCAGCGGGCAACGACAATCTCAACGCGGCTATGTGGTCGCCCGCGAACATTCGAGGAGTCTTGGCAGTGGCGGCGTTGGAGCCGGGTCTAAAGCGGGCTTCATTCTCCAACTTTGGGTCGGTGGTCGGTTTCAGCGCTCCGGGCGTCGATGTTCTCTCTCTGCGTGCGGCCGGCACGGACATGTACAATGACGGCGCGCATTTTGTTCCGGCGGGGGACACCGGCGCAAAGTACTACCGCTCCAACGGGACTTCGATGGCCTGTCCCTTTGCATCAGGCGTCTCGGCGCTCCTTCTGGAGCGGCATCCATCCCTGTCCGAAACGGCAGTTCGACGGGCGCTGGCGGCATCGGCGGTCGAGACCCAGACCACCGATACCTACATAGGCGCCGGAATAGTGGACGCCGAAGCGGCGCTCGATATTGCCGAGCAGGTATCCGACGTTAACGCCGGCATCTTCCAGCCAAAGGACGACTCGGAACCGCTTGCAACAGACCAGAACCTCGCCATTCTCGGGACGGCAGACGGGGATTCTTATATCCTGGAGGTTGGAGAAGGATATTATCCGGGCGCGTGGACAACTATCAGCCAGGGCGGTTCCGTGGCGGACGGCCTGTTGGGCACGCTCGATTTATCCGACAAGCAGGGGCCATACCACGTTCGGCTAAGCATCAATGACGGCACGAGGACGGCAATTGAGCATACCGTGCTCTGGGCGGAAGCGGACCTTCACCCGGGTTGGCCGGTGCGACTCGGAGGAGGCGTTTTTCGCTTTGGCAGCTTCATCCTCGGCGCATCGTTCAACGCGACGCCCGCCGACGCGGACGGCGACGGGAGCGACGAGATTTTCCTGTGCAGCATCGGCCACACGTTCGGCCTCAGAGGAGATGGGACGATTCTTCCGGGCTGGCCGACAGTGCAGCTTGAGAAACCCGCGTTCGCCAGCAACGCCGCCTTCCCCGGCCCGGCGGTGGCCGACGTTGACAACGACGGCGATACCGAAATTTTCTGGACCATCCGCGACTACTGGCCCGACTATTACGGCAGTCCTTCAACAGTGTGGTGCTTCAACGCAAAGAACCTCAATGGATCGCGCCTGGGCGGTTTTCCTCAACAGGCAATAGAGACGCCGTCGAACGCGCATGAGCTGCCTTTTGTCCTGGCCGACCTCGATGGCAACGGAACACTGGAGGCGGTTGCAGCCCATACCAAGGGCAACACCGCTACCTACTACCTGATTTCCGCCTTTGATTACTCAGGCGTCAGGCTGTTCACCCGTGATTTTCCTGACACCACCGAGTCCGTGCGCTCGCTGTCCTTCGGCGACATCGACACCGACGGACAAAAGGAGATGGTCGCGGTCTCAAAGCTCGGCTACGACAGCATTCGGCTCCACGTGCTGGATGGGAACGGGATCGAAGAGGCCGGCTATCCTATTCCCCTGCGCAATCTGTACAATGAGGACATTTCCGCCCCCCCGTTTCTCGTTGATTTGGACGGCGACGGCGATCTGGAGGCCGTCATCGGAACCACGGGGTATCAAAGTTACATCCACTGCTATCACCACAACGGCAGTTTGTATCCGGGCTTCCCGATTCCTATCGGCAACTATGACACCCAGATATTTAGCTACTGCCTCGGTGACATCAACGGCGACGGGCGGCTTGAGATAATAGTCCTGGCCAACCATCGCCCGGTGACGGGCCTGTTCCGGGTGTACGTAATGCGATTGAACGGGGCGGCGCTGCCGGGCTGGCCTCTCGATTTGGACCAGTGGCCCAGCGGCACGCCCGCGATAGTCGATGTTGACAACGACGGTCGGCAGGATGTCTGCTTCACGGCCTTCGACGGCTCGGTTTATGCGTGCAGCGGCGACGGTCGGCTTATTCCGGGATTCCCCAAGAAGATGAGCTTTGCATCGACATCGGGCGTCAGTATCGGGGACATCGACGGCGACGGGCTGTTTGAGTTGATAGCCGCGACAATGATAGGAACTGTCTATGTCTGGGACCTGCCCACGCCCGCTTATCGCGAGAACAGCGATTGGCCGATGCGCAACATTAATCCACACAATACAAACCTCTTCGAGGACCGGCTGCTCGGACGCAGCGACTGCGAGCTGACCGGCGACCATAGAGTTGACTGGGCGGACTTTTCATTGTTTGCCCTAAGCTGGCTGGAAGCTGGCGACCGTTTGGACGCGGATTTCAGCCGCAATGGCATTGTTGACTTTGATGATTTGACGCGGTGCGCCAAATACTGGCTCGAAGGCATCGCGCCCTAAGTCCAGGTTCTGCAAGAGTCGAAAAGGCCGTTACGGCGGGATGCGGCCAGCGCTGCTCCGGCTTCTGAAGCGTCGCCGGGAAGTACCAATAGACCCCTCGGCAAGCTCGGGGTGACGATGAGACTGCGCTCAGGATGACCATTGCCCTGCGATACCCAGATGCTTCGCCTTGCGGCTCAGCATGACAATCTAACCCGGTCAATTTGAGTACCTCAGACTACCTGGGCCTGGAGATTGAACAATTGGCAGAAGTCGCGGAGTTGGTCTTTGTAGTCGCCGTAGAAGAATATCTGGTGGAAGCCGGGGAAGCTGAGGACTTCCTGGCCGCCGTCGAATTTGACCTTTACGGAGACGACGCATCCGCCGCTGGGAGGGACGTCGATATTCTCGATGACTGTGCCGGCGCAGATCAGGACTACGGACCTCTGATCCTTCTCGCCCGGCAGCACATCGACGCAGGTGGCGCGCCGGCCAATCTCCCAGAGCGGCCTGGGGACGGCGTCACGCATCCCGTGGTGGTGCATCAAGTCGAAGGGTTCCGGCGGCGTACCAAAGCCGTTCAGTGCGGTCGGGCAGGAGCAGTGGGCGCCGATTATCGTATCGTCGGCGGTGTCGGCCACGGGGTCCTGCTGGAAACCGGGGCGGTCGAAAAGGTACTGGACGATTGCGTGGGCGGCGACCGCGCCGACGTCGGCCTCACATGCAGCGGGGATGCCATCGTCATTCATACGCGACCAGGCGATGCAGGGCAGCGAGACCTTGATATTGCCCAGTGCGCCGAGGCAGTCCATCGTGATGGCGTCGGCCTGCTCATCTTCGAGGATTTTGCCGGCGACGTAATAGCTTTTGACGCCGTTTATTACGTCGCGTTTGGTGCAGCCGGTCTGTCTTCGCGCACGGCGGATGTAGTCGTCCGCCATTGCGATAATTTCTTTCGTATCAGGCGTGCGGTTGTATTCATCAATGAAAGTGCCTGCGGGGACGTGCCTCAAGGTGATTCCGAGGTCCGCGAGCGGCGCATCGTAACGCTTGTCGCCAGCGATGACGACGCAGCGGGTCTGGCGCATCTTTGCGCCGGCACAGAGCATCTTCATACCATACGCGGCCTGGCCGAAATCATTCGTGGAATAGACGACGCAACGTGGCGTTTCCGCGAGGTCTATCGTGTTCGTAGTAAAGGATGTGCCCAGCGGCGAAAAGATGATAGAGGGGATGACGCTGCCGCCGACCTTCTGGGCGGTAGGCCAGGCGTGCTTCTGGCGGTCGAGCACCACCAGAAACAGGCCATCGACTTTCTCCGCCTCGGCCTCGGCGACCCAGCCTTCGGCTTCGGGCAGGCTGTAAATCGGCTCGGTCCGCAGGTCGAGCTTGCAGCCGAGCTTCTTAGCGGTCGAGGCTATTTGTTCGGTGTACATCTTGCGGGCAGCCTGGCCGTCATAGACGGCCCCGGGCCAGAGCATACCATAGTCTTCCTTTCGGCGGACAAAGGCCACTTTTATGGTCGGGGTGTGCTTCGAGGCGGGGCCGCAGGCACGGATGGGCTTTGTCGTGACCATAGGTCTCCTTGCCGACGATGAGCAGCCGGCCAAAAGAACGGGTGCGGCGAGCAGGCCCGCCGAGCCGCGAAGGAAATCACGCCGGGTGCAGTTGTGATGGGCATTACAGTGTAAAGGACATCGTCCGGAACTCATAGTTGACTCCTATAGACAACGGTTCAGACAGAAGAATGCCTTACAAGCCGCCCCGTCGAGCGGCAAGACAGCTCATCGCGTTGGACAATCTGTGTGGCCATAGTATGGTGTGGCGAATCTGATTTCAAGGGTTTTCAGTCAAAAGCCGGAAAGGGGTGTGGGCAGATTTTCTGGCCGGCCAATCTCCTCATGTCATGCTGAGCCGAAGGCGAAGCATCTGGGTTGCAAATGAGAAGTCTGTTCCACAGCGAAAGATACTCTCCACCCGCAGGCCAGATTCTTCGCTACGCTCAGAATGACATTTGGAGGTTTGAGATAGGCTTCTTAGTAGTCTTTGAAGCCTCGAATCCATTCTGGCCAGTTATCCGGCCGGACTCCACCGGCTGTGGTCCACGGTCCTGCGGTATTGAACTGTCGGTGCCACTTGAGCGTCCAGAGCTCCTTGAGGCCGATTTTGCGCACCGAAGAATCCATAAAGAGTCCGTTGACATAGCCATCGTGGCGGTTGATGCACACATCGAATACGTTCGAGCCGGGTTCGCAGATACTCTCGCTGCTCGGGGGCGGACAGTTCGGATCAGCCTCCATGATCTCAGTCCAGGGGGCGTCGGCAAGCAGGGGTATCGCGGCCTGGCCTTTTGTTGCGGGCCGGGCCTGCCAATAATAGGAAGCGGGGTTTGCATAGCTCAGGCAGCGGGGGTCGGGGGAGTTATCCATCACAAAGTGATTATGGCCGTAGCTGCCTGTAAACAGGGGACCTTCGCCCAGTGCGCGGTAGTAATAGAGGCGCCAGGCGGAGAAGACCCCGCCGGTATCTCCGAAATCGTCTGCGTTCCACGCGGATTGCGGCGTGGCAACGTCGGCTGTGGCGGCCAATGGGCAGATCAGCAGGTCATTGGAGTCTTCGCAATAAGGACGGAACATTCCCACCCACCAGTTGGGGCGGTTGGTTACAGGCTCGTAGGTCCGCCAGAACTTCCCGTCATAGTCATTGGTATAGGCCGAGTAGATGAGCGCCCACTGCCTCAGATTAGACTGGCAGACAACGGCACCGGCCTGCCTCCTGACGCGCTGCAGGGCCGGTACGAGTATCGCCATTAATAGTACAACAACTGCGATCACAACGAGGAGCTCTATCAGCGTGAAAGCGGTAGCCGCCCTGCCGCCCACAGACCGCAAGACCCTCTTTCTAATTGGGCCGAAGCCTCGTCGTTCACACATTATGCCTGCCCTGTCACTCATTGTGCGCATATACATTCTACCGTATATAACGATAATCTTGGGTGGCCAAACGTTACGCGAAAAATCTGTTTCTTTTTGAAATTCTCGTGAATTTTCGAGGAATCCGCGTGCGGGAACACCCGAATCCTGCGACGCCGGCAGCCGTTGGCAGGGTCGATTTGGCGTGAAGCCGGACCTATTGGCTTTGAATTTCAAGCAGGGGCCAGAAGACGGTGTCCCCGTTATCGCTCCACTTCCTGAGGCGACCGGCCGAGCTCTTGCCGGGTTCGCCGCCATCATCTTTGAAATTGAGGCCGATGCTGTAGAGGACAAAACTGTCTTTGGTCTTCTCGTAAATGAGCGGATTGTCGCCGTAAGGGTCCATCGGGAGCTTTTCCAAGTATCCTGCTGCAACTACTTCATCCAGGCTCGTCGGATATCGGCCAATCTTTTTCTGATAGCGCATTAGCGCCAGCACCGTCAGCAAAGCTTCTCTGTCTGTTTTCAACCGCCACTCAACTTGGGCTACTCTGCTGTGGGCGGGGCCAACAATCCCCAACATTAAGCTCTTTGGGACAACGTTGCTCCATTCGTCCAAAACCGGATCTTCGGTGTGCCAATCCCATGGCGTTTTGTCGGATAACTCCGCTGCTTGCTCAAAATGCGTGTCAATACTTGCCACAACCTCCCGCCTGTCCGGATAGCTGAAACTAACAAACCTCCATATACCGTCTTTCCAATCCCCGACGGCATACGGAATTCCCCGGATCAATACACGACCGCTGCCGTGGCTGTCGTCAGTAAACGTCCGTTGAATCTGATCGTACCAAAAGGCTTTTTCCGCTTCCAGGCAGATGACCGGCTCGGGATCAGAGACCAGCTTCTCTAGTTCTTTTTGCAGAGTTTCCAAAGCATCCGCCGGTACGTCAACCTTATTCAGCACTGTGAAAACCACCTCATGAGCAAGGGCCTCAATCGCAGTGCCGACTAACTGCTCGGTCAGCAAACCATGGCCTTGTAGATGGCGGCCGAATCTGAGCAGAGCAACGCTGTTGCGTAATGCACTGTCTATATCGCCATTGTGCGTGTCATATCGAACCCGCCAGCTCATAGTCTGCGCCAAACGCTTGTAGGATGCCAAAGGCGCCATTGCGTGCTGCATCACACCGGTTGCCAGTTCACCTTCTTCATCGGTTTGATAGGTATTCCAGTAATAAGGGCGGTCCGCACCTTGCCTGAACATCCCGATAGCCGGCTCATTTTTCTTCAGCCAAGTTGACAAAGAATCCAGTTCCACATCGTTCAGGTCCGCCGGGCAGTCCGACATGCGGCGACTTAAAAATTCAGGCATTGCCATGTAAAGGTCAATCGCCTTTTCATAGTACGGTTTTGCGTTATCCGCCTCGTCTTTGCTCTGGCGTACAAGCTCGTTAAGCCAATCAAGGTAATTCACCGTTATGCGGGGCGTTCCAACAATGAGCGGGCTGAAACACAAAAGCACGTACAGAAAAATGATTCCGAAGACCTTAAGAGTCCGGACGAGAACCTTTCGCCAAAGTGGTCGGCAGCGCTTTTTTGCTCGGCGAAGGAGGACGGCGAGGAGTTTTGCATCGCCGAAGTCGGCGATTAGCTGTTGGGCTTTTTGATCTTTTTCCTGGTCGGTGGCGCAGTCTTTTAGCTCATCTTCGAAATGGGCCATGAGTTCGACTTGCACATCACGGCGGATTTTCTTGCGATAGCGCATTTTCGAGATGACCCGGTTTATGAATCGGGCGGCAGCGGCGGGAACGTTCTGCAAATCGGTCTTGCTCTGCTTTGCCATTTTCTGACCCCAAATACCACTTCTTCCTGTGGAATTCCGGTATCTTCGCACACGGGCAAATACGGATCAGGCCGGCGCGAGCGCGCCGCTGAAGATGAGATTGAGGCCGGTAGTGAGTTCCTTGAGCTGGGCCTTTTGTTTGGCGAGCTCGTCTTTGCCTTTGCCGGTGATCGAGTAGTAGCGCCTTTTTCGCCCGGACTCGGCTTGCTCCCACCTGCCCCTTATGAGCTTCTTGGCTTCGAGGTTGTAAAGCAGCGGATAGAGGGTCCCTTTGCCGAGGGTCAGGACCTCGGCGCTTCGCTGTTCGATTGCCTCGCTCAACTCGTAACCATACATCTGTCCCCCGGAGAGAATCTCCAGAACGACAACCGGGGCAATGCCCTTTAGTAACTGACTTTCAAATTTCATTTCGGTCTCCTATTTTCGTATTTCGTACGTCGTGTATATCTTGTCACGGGCGCCAGCATCAAATAAGTGCTCAGGCGTTTTTATCTTGCTTTACCTATTATGCTATACATAGTATGCAATGTCAAGTACAAAACGGAAATTTTTGAAATTATTTTGCTTTGCTGCCAAGACAGGAAGACCCCTGTTATGGCAGACTATCGCCAAGCCATTTGTCCTGAGACTGCCACCCGAGTAAATCAGCGAAACGCAATTCCTTCCCGCAGGCTCGGGATTTTAGCTGGTTTCAAGAGTTGTCATTCGTATGAATCTCGTTGAGCGGGATACGATGCGCCGCCGGCGTACGGCTGGGACTATAAACTGCGCCTTGACGTGGAATTCACGGGGGTTAGAATGGGGCAGGCGCTTAGTAAGGCGTGAATGTCCTGCTGAGCATATATTGGACTGTTTGTGCGGTTTTATGAAGGGAACCGTTATGGAAAAGGTGCTTTTAGCGATCCCCGGCGAGGACATCGCATTCGGCGTTTTTTGCTTTTCTGCGGTGGTATGCCTGGTGTTTGGATTTTTGATAGTCTGCTACGCACGCCCGTTAGGGAACAAGCTGCTCTTGCTGGGCCTGCTGATTGCATTGACGGCGTTTGTGTTCGCAGCGACAATGCCCAACGTGGCCCGTCTTGCGTTCGTTATGCTGGCGATTGCAGTCATCCTCGTCTTGACGGGGGTGGTCGTTAGCGTGATCTCGCATTTTTCCGGGTCGTCCAAACCCGATTAGCACGGGCATCAACGAGAGGCGTCGGATTTCTCGACCTCCAGCACACGAGATTCGCGGGGACATAAGTCGGGGCTTTGCGGGGCGGCGATAAGAGTGGTGATATTGCCTCGGCAGGCTCACGACCCGGACCGGAGGGCGCGACGGAAAAAGTCAATTGCTAATTCGCCTCGCCCAGGCTAATCGACGCTTTCCTCGTAAGACCGCGGCAGCTCTCGCAATCGCACGCCCCAACGCGCCTGAGGTGTGATACGCCCGCCACCCTCTTGGTCTCAACCAGCTTTGCGCCTTTGGCCTCAACCTTGCGCAGCGCGAGCTTGGCCTCCCTTTTGTTGTGTGAGCCGACGGCGTCGGTGACGACGATGACCTTTTTTCCCCGCTGCAGCAGTCCCAAAACCGTTGCCTTAACCGCCCCTTCAGCGGCCGAGCCGATGACGATAAACTCATTGGCCCTAATTTCACTGAGCAAACGGTCAATCCGCGGCTCATCAAACGGGTCAACACATCGCTTGTGAAGAATCACCTGGCTATACTGCCGCAGCATGTCCCTGGGTAAGTCGTTATGGCCGTCCGCCGGAAAGCTCACCCGGTTACTCACAAGGGTGTAATGCACCTTCTTCTGCCCCTCTGTGCCGTCAACACAGTAACCGAACTCGCTTTCGCCGTTGTCGTTGGGATGAACCTCAGCAAGTGAGATTATGGGGATGCCTCTAACTCTCGCCCACGCCATCACCCTGCGAATGTGCCCCAGCACCCTGCGGTGGTTCCTGACACAGGCCTTACCTTCGGCCAACAGGAAGTCTTTCTGGGTATCGACGTCGATGAGAACCTGTTTGCGCCGCGCTCTAACCAACTGCAGAATCATTTTACCAATTCCTTCCTTGGCTTACGCGCTTCGGTCCTATGTATTTATACGCCTAAGCCGATCTTCGGTTCGCATTTTTTATCGAATAATCCGGGTGGTCACTTTAGTTGCGGCATTGGAGGCCGGCTTGAGCGGACAGGCAGAACGACGCCCAAAACGTAGCCGAGAGTCCCGCCGTACTGTATAATGGGGAGAGATAGTGCGTTTTGCCCGGACGTGTGCTATTTGGCTAATTTAACGGATGCACAGGATTCTTAAAGACTACCCCTCAGTGTCGCTCAAGCCGGAAGATTTGGGCGACAGAGTGGACTTTGCCCGCGTTTTCGGACGTGACGGCCCGGTTCACATCGAGGTAGGGGCCGGGAAGGGAACCTTCCTGTTAAACCAGGCAAAGACGCACAGTGACATCAACTTCCTCGGCATCGAATGGGCACGCAAATACTACCGTTATGCGGTTGATCGGATCGGCCGATGGGGTTTGACCAACGTCCGCATAATCCGCACCGAGGCGGCTTCCTTCATAGCGGACTTTGTGCCGAACGATTCAGTCGAATGTTTCCACATTTACTTCCCCGACCCCTGGCCGAAAAAAAGTCACCACAAAAGACGGTTCCTGTGTCCTGCCAATTTGGAGCAGCTTCTGCGGTGTCTGAAGACAGGGGGACAGCTTAGAATCGCCACCGACCACGCCCAGTATTTCGAAGTGATAGAGGAATTGATTGGCGGGCGGCCCGACAAACTCGAACGAATCGAGTTCACCCCCGTCACCGGCACCGAGCCGGGCGAGATAACCGGCACAAACTACGAGAGAAAGTACATCAGGGACGCCAAGCAAATCCACACCATTGCGGCAAAGAAGATATAAAGCCACCACAAATCACGGACTACGCGATAGTGGTCTGCACAGAGACTAATCAGTATCTGTTGCGGAAAGCCGAAAGTGGCAATGTCACCCCTGCGAAAGCAGGGGTCTATGGCGAAAAAACTGGATTCCTGCTTTCGCAGGAATGACAAATGCTGTTTCCGCAACAGGAACTAATTAGCCAAAAGGCTGCCGGGTGGCGATGGATTCAGTATGTTGGCCCTGTCTGCTGCTCCAACAAGGGACCGTATGTGTTTTGCATTCGGTGACGCGGCACAATGGAGCGCCAGTAGCCGACCCAGTCGAGAGGTTCTCGCTTGTTCAAGTCGATCTCCGCCCAGAAGACGCCCTGCTTGCCGTTGCTGCTTGCCAGGATTCTGCCCATCGGATCAATGATGAGGCTGTTGCCGTCGTAAACCGAGGGGACCATATACACGCCATTGTCGCGGGCGCGAACGCGGAATACGGTCTCTCCGTTGACGCAGCCGTCCTCGTCCGGCAGGGTGTTGCCCCAGGTGGGCGCAAAGATTATCTCGGCGCCGCGAAGGGCAAATATCGACTCCGGCTCAGGGAAGAACCAGTCGTAGCATATCTGAACGGCAATTTTCCCGAAGTCAGTCTCGAAGACGGGATACTCGTCGCCCGGCCGGACGCCCTTCTTCCACTCCTCGCGCGGCAGATGGACCTTGCGGTACTTGCCGGCAAGCCGCCCTTTGCGGTCTATCAGCACAGCCGTATTATAGACAACTTCACCAACCTCCTCGTTGAGAGTAGCTACTACCCATATATTGTTCTTCTTAGCCGCCTGGCCCAACTGCTCCGTGCTCGGTCCGGGTATCGGCTCGGCGCACTGCTTGAGGGTGCAGCCGGCGCCGACCGCCTTAATCGTCTCGCCGAGGCAGATAATATCGAGTCCGAGCTTACCCGCTGCATCAATCTGCTCGCACCAAAGCTCCAGATTCTTGTCGGGTGTGCTGTTCTTCGGGCGAAGATACACCGTCCCGACCTTAACCTTCCGGGGCGGCGGTTTGGCTGTCGGCTGCATACTAACGCTCTTCCAGACCGCCGAGCCGCCCTGCGGCCACTTTACTTCGAGCGACACACGTGCCCCGTCCGCCTCTTGGGGCGCGACAAGCACATCATCGAACCGCCCCGCATTCCCCTCAATAGTCGGGCCTCGCACGAGCATACCCGCCGGGTGCAGGAATTTGCCGCCGCCGGTCCAGTCAACACGCACGAGCACCGACTGGTAGGCAGCGCGCATTTTCCGCAATTCGCAGAGCGCCTTTACCGCATACGCCCGGCCGCCCTCGATACCCTTGATATCCTGCGTGACGCCGCCGACTGTATAGGGATCGTTTCCCTCAATCAGAAGTCCGCCGGCCGTGCCTTTGATTGTGCACGCTGCTTCATCCCATTCGGGCTGCCACACAGACCACCCTTCCGGCAGTTTCCGCCCGTCGGACAATGCAAACACCGGATTAGATACAAGCTCATCGGCCTTCCCGCTCTCCGCAACCAAACCGGCCCCAAAACAAACGGCACACAAAACAAAAATCGCCAACTTTCTATTCATCCTGAATTCCTTTACACGAACCAATATGCTTGGATTCTCGACGGTGAAGGATTCTGACTTAGGGGTCATTTGTTTTCCAGATGATCCAGCGTTGTTTGCGCCACCCGCTGAACGTAGTTGTCCGAGTCTTTTAGCGCCGCCTGTATCCGGGGCAGCGCGGGGCGGGCCTTCTCGCCGATCTTGTTCAGGGCGATAACCGCATACAGCCGGGCCTTGTCCGCCTTGTCATTGAGGCCCTCAACGAGAACAGGCAGAGCATCTTTCTCCCGGCCCCAGTCGCAAAGGGCGTGCGCCGCTGCAACACGGACCACCGCAGCCGGGTCTTCGAGCATTTTCTCAAGGGCCGATACGCCAAGCTCCTTATCCTTCGCCGACGCACAGCCCGCGTGCAGGCCGATCACGGCCCAGTAGCGAACCGAGGCGTGCTTGTCGCCCAAGGCCTCGGTGTACTGCGGTATCGCCTTTTCGCCCTGGCCGTCGAGGGCCTTTATCTCGCGCAATCGCTCAAGCATCTCCCCGGCGACTTTGTTGCGCCAGTACTCGGGGTCGGCATCGGGCGTCTGCGGTTGCTTGACCGGCGTATTGTCGCCGACCTTGAACATCGCCTCGCCGCTGTCCTTAAAGCCGATGCGGCAGGCCTTGGCGCGCAGCGCCTGGCCTTCGCGGAGCCAGACGGCCTTGGCGTATAGCATCCAGCCGCCCTTGCTCTTGCCCTCATCGTCAATGCGGTACGCTATCGAGGCCCCGGGCGTCGGGCAGGAGATTGTGACGCGGCTCGCTTTCTCCGCTCCAGCCCCCACCGGCCATTTCGGCGTCCAGAATACTGGCTCGGCGGTCTTGCGAACCTGGCCGCCCGGCTGCTTGATCTCGTCGAATTCCGGTTCCGGCATAAGCCCGATGTCGCCGGTCTCCCTGGCCCACTTGGCGTGGACCTCGCGCATCCGCGCCAGCACTTTTCTGTACTTCGACTTGCCGGCAAGGTTGTTCACCTCATGCGGGTCGTTTTTGGTGTCGTAAAGCTCCTCAACCGGCTTTGTCGGCTCGAAGTACTGTAGCTGCGGGCCTTTCAGCTTGCCCTCTGCGTTCAGCCGGCGCATCTCCTGCATCGTCGGCATCTCGTTCATATAGTTAATGTCCTGGCCGCGGGTGACGTGCCACATATAGTTGCGGATGTACTTATAGCGCTTGTCACGCACCGCGCGGATCAGGTCGTACGCCTCGTCCATCCGGTCGCGCGCGGCGAAAATATACTCGCGCGGCTCAGCCTTCTGCGCACCTAAGAATGCCCTGCCCTGCATGTGGCCGGGTATCTTTACCCCCGCCAGTGACAGCATAGTCGGTGCAAAGTCGATGAACGCAACGAGGTCGTCGTTGGCTGTGCCGGGCTTGAGGGCCTGACCCGTGGGGCCGTCGGGATTCTTCGGCATTCCGAGCTTCCGCCACTTCTCAGGGACCTTGACAATCAGGGGGACCCGTATGCCTGAATCGTAAATCCATCGTTTGTGTCGCGGCAGGCCGCGCCCGTGGTCGCCCCAGAACCAGACTATCGTATCCTCGGCCAGCCCGTCATCTTCGAGCTGTTTGAGCACGTCGCCCACCTGCTGGTCCATCAGCGTCACGACGTCGTAATACTGCGCCATATCGCGACGCACAACGGGCGTATCGGGATAATATGGCGGAAGCGTTGCCTTGGCGGGGTCGTGCTTTTGTGCGCCCAGCTTCTCAATCCTGTCGAGCATCTCTTTGCTGTGATTTCGGATCTGGCTTTCGTGTGAGATGGTAAAATTGAAGACCGCAAAGAACGGCTGGCCCGCCGCGCGGTTGCGCCAATGCGCCTTGCCGCTGGACTCGTCCCAGGCCGTAAAAGGCGGATCGAACTGATAGTCCGTCTTGGAGTTGTTGGTGCAGTAGTAGCCCTCGGCCCTTAGGTACTCAGGGAAGCATTTGACATTGGTGGGCGGCACGCCGCTGCAGCGCATCTGATGCGTGCCGATTGTGGTCGGATACATCCCGGTTATCAGCCCGCTGCGAGAAGGCGCACATACCCCAGCGTGCGTGAAGCAATTCTCGTAGCGCACACCCTGGGCCGCAAGCTTGTCGATGTTCGGCGTCACTGCGTGCTTGTCGCCGTAGCACCCCAAATCGGGGCTTGTATCCTCGCAGCTCACCCACAGAATATTCGGCCGCTCGACCTCATTCTTCGCGCCCGCGCCAAACGAAATCCCCGGCAGCATCATCGCCGCCGCCGACCCCGCCGTCACCCGCAAAAACCCCCGCCTGTCCATACCATTCCCAAAACCAGCCATAAGAACTACCTCCTTACCTTCGGAACTCGATATGACTCTGCAAATAACCGTAACATAGAAGCCTACTTAAAGTCGAAAGTTCTCTGACCCCCCGGCTTTGTTCGGCAAATTTGACGCCAAAACTCCTCGCCGAGTTTGCTCCGGGAGCAGAACACGAGATAGTACAGAGGACGCCCGTCGCTTGGTATTCGCTCGTACTCAACGTGCGGATACCCCAATTTCTCTTTGAGGCGTCGCACGTACAACTGCCTTAAACACTCAACTCGTCTGTTTGGAGGAGCGTTGTCCAGAACCGAACGCCAGTTGGAATCCAAGCCAAGATGGCGGTCTAGTTTTGAGTGTGGATCACCGTAATAATAGTGCTTCCAATTTCTCAATATGTCCAGTCTATCCGGAAAGTAAATAATAAGGTCTGCTCTCTTGGTCTGCAGTATTTCCAGAGTATTGAAGTCAACCTGCAGGCTGTATGGATCAAGAAACGCTAGGGATAACGTCCCCTGTGGTATCTCACTCGCAATGCGGTGAATTTCTTTATTTGCGTCACCTTTCAATATTTGCGTGTCGGGCCTAATCACGCGCACTCTTTGTTCGAGAGCTTCACGCCTCTGTGGGTCCAATTCACACAGGTGTAGCTTGTCAAACGGTTTGGGGGCATGGACCGCAATCATCGGCGAGCCCCAAGCCAACTCATGAGAGCGTCGCAATTTCTCAATTCCCGCCCCGGCGAAAAGATCGATATAGTGCAGGCCTTTCCACTTGCCCTTCATAGAAGTGGTAAAGATGTCGACGTATTTCCTGAGAAAGAAGTGCTTATCCCTTGACTGCTGTCCAACGATGGGAATGTAGAGCCCATCGTCTTTCAGTGGCGGCAACCTAAACATAGCAAAGCTCTCTCAAAACTCGCCTGTCCGGCATATCGTCCCAAATCCTGCCTTGGAGGATTCTGCCGGTTTTCTTTCTGTTAGTGCCGCCCCACTGTTTGAAGAAGAATGGGACGTCCGCATCGAGGCACTGGTCGCGGATGTCGGTCGCCCATTGGGCCTGCATTGGCCGAGCGCCGGGGCCGGACTCGCCGCCGACGATTGCCCAATCGATGCCGTCGAGGTCAATTCGAGGTATCGGGCCGAGGAGCGGCTCGAAAGAGACGAATTTTATTGCGGCATCGGTCCGCTGAAGGTGGTCCATACGGCAGGCGTAGTCGGCGCTCTCTACGCTAACGCCCATCCAGACGTTTTCCGGCCAGGGCAGCTTTGGGCTTAGCTCAAGCAGACGCTCCGATCGCTTCGTGAGGACCTGGAACCTGTGACGCGAGGCCCTGCACATAACGTCGAAGACCTTCAGTATAAACTCGGTCGGAACGTTTTTGTGGAACAGGTCGCCCATAGAATTAACGAAAATGGTGCGCGGCTGCCTCCAGCGCAGAGGCGCTTCAAGGACGTGGGGATGAATCGTGACCTTGAAGCCATTGCGATAGTTCGGCTGGCCCATCGCCTTCAGGCGCACAGCCAGACGCTCGGCATAGCAGTTGCGGCAGCCCAAGCTAATTTTCGTGCAGCCGGTAACCGGGTTCCAGGTCGATTCGGTCCACTCAATTTTGGATGCCTGGGCCATTCGCTCTCCGTGCGGTTCAGGCTCATTATGCTGAAAGCCTTACCGAAAGAAGCTTAACGATGCTTGTCTTCTCTGGATTCCCGCCTTCGCGGGAATGACAGATGGCAAGGCTTCTCTTCGTCAGGCGCTCTGAGAATAACAAGGGGCAGGATTAAAGACAAGCGCTTTGTGAGGCTCAGGCGTTTGGTTCGGGGAGCTCGAATTTGTAGCCGATTTCGCGGATGGTGTGGATGAAGGTGGGATGGTGGGGGTCCGGCTCGATCTTGCCCCGCAGCGTCGTTACGAATCGGTCGATACTGCGCTGGCCGCTGAAGCAGTCGTAGCCCCAGACGCCGTTCAGTATCTCGTCGCGCGTAAGCGCCCG
>Ga0315287_10001167_pt1 | contig 24001 bp, 33 predicted proteins | sample YL17G11_0_MG_FD_205037 | JGI IMG/M metagenome (GOLD analysis project Ga0315287, IMG submission 205037) | Sediment microbial communities from Yellowstone Lake, YNP, Wyoming, USA - YL17G11_0 | ecosystem: Environmental > Aquatic > Freshwater > Lake > Sediment | place: USA: Wyoming | collected... | reverse complement strand
GAGCCATTTTACTAACTGATCCTGACCGTTAGAAATATAATTTAATTGAAATTCAGATGTATCAGATTCATAAATTTCATAAATTTGTTCATTGATTTTTCCTACAATTTCACTAGCATTTTTTTCTATCATTAAGTTTATCTCCTATTTTAAGTATTTATATGCAAAAAAGGAAGACATTGTATCTTCCTTTTTGAAAATTTATTATCATATTTTCAACCTACGGGAAGACCTTCAAGAAACCCTTCTTTAACTCCTGACAAATCTTTTAGCCCTTTCTCTTTCAACTCATTAAACTGATCAATAAATATAAAATAAAGTCTCATGACAGATGCAGGCTCAGTTTGCCAATCATCTAATTTCAAAGTATCAACAGACAATGATTGACTTATTTCAGCACCTGCACCAACTCCAACTTCAGAAGTTTTCTTCTTCTTTGCTACTGTTTGAGTATAAACACCAGGTTCAACATATTTTGCTGAACTCAGGTTTAATGAAGGTGAACTTACAAAAGCAGAATCTGTAGAACAACAATTCAATGTGGTATCTGATTCTTGAAGACAACAATTAAATAACAAATTAGTTCCAGGTGAAGGAGAACCCAATCCAATATTACCACTACTTCCACAATAATTGGTATAATAAACATGTGAACCGACAAGATCACTGCTTAACAAGCTTCTTGTATTAACTACTAAACTTTGCCTTGCAACTTTAGGTCTAAAAAATGCAAACCCAAATGCAGGCACTGTATCTTCTTTCCCAATACACAACTCAGGTATAGATTTTGACAACTCTTCAGTAAAAAAGAATTGTCTCACTTTACCATCAGTAGTTCTGAACCCATCCCACCAGAGTGTATTTGGGTATGCAAGATAATTTTGATCAGGCCACTTGAAATTACACTTCTCACAAAAATTACCATCTTTAAATTTTTCTCCATGCTCTGGACATTTATCTTCATATCTCTCTAACATAAAACCATTAGTTCTTCTCCCAGTAATCGGGTTCATTCCTTTTACTGATGGGAGAACTGCAGTATTCATTTGATCATTTTGCGTAAAATTAAACCACAACCCCCAGTCACTGTCAACAGGTGCCACATAATTTCCTGCTCCTGTTATCCAATGACTTAATGGATGTTCAAAAACGTCAACAGGATATATATCAATAGGTGTTCCTGGAGGTAGGCCATGAGTTCCTTGACCTGTCAAACGTTGTGCACGCATGATTTGTGCCTTGAGCCCCTTATATTCCATGGTTTCCATGTTTCTCCTCACTTCTAGTATGGCTAGAGACCATTTAAGTGATCTCTAGCCTGGTTATTGTTTTAATATGTTCTGTGATTAGCACTAACTACTCTGAAAGGGTCACCAGATTTGCTTCTAGAAAGTTTTCTTTTAAGACTTGGAAGTTTTCCTTCAGTCTTCAATTCTTTGTATTGAATGAAAACTTTTGGGAATTCTTTAGCAAGTTCATTAAAAGCCATGTTTTTATAAGGTCTGATATCAGAAACTTCATCTGAGTCTACAACAAGTCTCAAAAGAACATTTCTATCGTATTCTTCAATTGACCATTTCTTACTACATTCATCACAATAACCATCAACTAACAAAGTTTGAGGATGAATTGGACATTCATAGAAAACTTCGAGGGGATATTCACCAACTCTGAAAACTTGTTTGAGGTCTTCTCTTACAAAAAATGTTGCAGGAGTCTCTTGAACTCTTGCTTTCCTTAACATATAAAGAGAGTTCTCAACATCAACTGATTCATCATCATTGAAAATAATAACAAATCGCCCTTTTGCCCTTTTTGCAAGTTCTTCTTCAACAGCAATAGGGCAATCTCTAGAAAATCTTTCAAGTAATGTTAGATCATCCCATTGACCTATAGGTTTGAGATCATTTAACGTTGTTTCTTTAGATTCTTTTTTTGAACTTTTACCTTTTAAAACTTCCCATGCAAATTTTAAACGAGCCACAGGAATTTGACATGCATTGACTGTTAATGCTAACCCATTATCAAAATCAATGCTGCCCTTTAAAAATTCCTGTTCGAACATTTCAAATGTAGTTGTATCTGATTCTAAAACTTTTACACCTATTTCAGAATCATCAATACCTATTTTATTTAGAACTTCTGTTAAATAATTCGAAATGTTTTGTTGTGTTGCATTTTTAGTTGTAATAACTTTTGAAGCTTCTTCAATGCGGGAATTAAGAGTAGCCATAATTCTTCATCCTTTTGTTTTGAACCTTGTTATCAGTTCTGTTTTTGTTTTGCTACATTTAATCTGTAGCTGTTTTGTGACCTGGTTTGACAGTCACGATACCTTCGTTCATTTCTGTCTTGAACAAGACGTTTTTGACATTAACCTCCTTTTTTAAAGTAGAGAGACATTACCTATGGACAATACCTTTTGGATAGTCTCTCATCGTGATTATAGTCTAATTATATAACATTTTCTTGTAAAAGTACAATAAAAATTTATATTTTTTCTGTTTCAGTTTCTTTTTTAACTCTTTTAACTTGTTTTGACATCAATTTGCAATAAATTATAATTGTAGCAACAGTCAAAGGCCACACTATTGAAAGAAATATTTTAGGATATATTTTAGAGCTTTTCCAAAAACCTTGAGATGACATAAAACAAAAGAAAATAATACATGAAGTTAAATATGCCATTCCAATTATTGTATTGATAAAATCCTCCTTATTTACTTTGTATGACTGCAAACTCGGTTAATATTGCTGTAGCTAGACCTGCTAAAAACCCAAAATAACAAATATTCTTTTCTAACCAACTTCTTTCAGCCACCTTTCTCAGTTTTATGATTTCAGTTTGATATGTTTTTTCGGCATCTAAAGATCTATCAAAATATTCATAATACATTTTATTTGCCAACGTACATTTCTTATCTAAATACTCCATATTTGTTTTATAATAAATAAATAGAGCCGCCTTTTTTTCGCTTATCAGCACGCCCGGATGTAGATTAAAAGTATCTTTAAATTTTGTTATTAATTTTCCTGAATCTATCGGCATAGAAACAAAATCTTTTAGACCAGTATCTACTACATTCACTTGTATTGGCATCAATGAATCAAGATTAATTTTTTGAGGCAAATAACTATACTTCAAAGGTTGTTCTGTTACAATAGTTGTTGCACATGAAGAAAACAATAATAAACTTACAATAATTAATCTTTTCATTTTAATCTCCTATTTTTGAACAAAAGAATTGTAAGAATAGTAAAAGTTGCAACATCTATCGAATTTTTACCTGTATGACAAAAACCATAAACAACAAAAATGTTGCAATTAAGCATACCCATGGTAATGTTTTGTCTAATAAATCTAAAATTTTTGTAATCATTTTTATCCTATCATTGCTGCCAATCTTTTTCTTCTCTCTTGGTCATCAGTAATTTTCTGAACTTCTTTGAGTTCAGCTAATTTTGTGTCATTCTTTTCTTTTGCAACAGCAGCTTCTATTTTTACGACTGTGTTGACTTCTTCAAGCTTTCCCTTTATATTTGTAATTTCATCTTTTAAAGGTTCAGGTTTTGTTGCATCATCAGCTTTTTTCTGTCGAATTGTTACAATGATCTTAAAAATAAGCAAAATAATTGCTGGTGCTAAAATTAAAGAATATCTCCAATACTTTTTGACATATGAATTCTTTCTAAAGATTATCAGTAGACAAACAATAATTGCAATCAGAATTAATAGAACCACTTCAAATGTCATAGTAATCTCCTTGTTAAAGTGTTTTGCTTTTCATTTGTTTAATCTCGTCAAAGCAAGATAAGCACCATGAATACATTGTTGAACATGCTGTATTGCTGACATTAAATCTAGATCTGTGTTATCTTTGCTTTTTTCTGTTATTGAATGAGAAATTTCTTCTAATTTACTAATTTCATTTTTGAAATCAATTTTGTCCATAAACTCACACTCCATTAATTTGTTTGTTTAAAGCAAATGTTCTTTCAGAAGTACTTGCATATTTAATCAATAGATTATAAGCAATTTTCAAACAATTCTCATCCATATTTGAAAAAATCTTATTAAGATCTCTTTCTATTGTATTAAGCAAATTCTTTGTCTCATCAGGATCTAAATAAAGAGTACCAGCTAAAACAACTTTGACATCATCAAGTTTGTTTTCAATAATCAGTTTTTTGAAATATTCAAAAGAAAGTTTTCTTTTCTTATCTTGATAATTAAAAACAATTCTTTTGCTAATTTTTCTTAAAGTATATCCATCCCATGAACCCAAAAATTTTTTGTTTTCTGAAATTGTTTCTAGACAAAACCTAAGTCCCTCGAGTTCATCATCAGTTTCAACTAACAAACCACTATTGTCTATGAAATTAGCATTTCTAAACCTACTACGAGCTATGTCTAAAATAACTTTAGTTTGTTTTTTAGAAAAACAATGCCAGCCTTCAAATTCTAATTTAATTTTTGACATTAATCTAATTATATACTATTGACAAACAAACATAAATCAAAAAAGCAAGCGCCATTTATTATGTGGGTGGCACTTGCTTTTAAATGCAATGATTGTTACAATTAAGTAGCAGCCAAAGATCTCTCTCTACCATTGGTAGAAGAGTTAGTAACGATTAGCTGTAGCAAAATTCCGATCATATTTCGGTTTCAGAATTCCTGCAACATAACCTACTCTACCTCTAGTTCTTATTGCAGATGCACTGACAGGATCACCAGCAAGTGCAGTCTTTTCTCCATTGAACTCACCGTCATTGATTTCTAGTGGGCTTGCACCTGTTTTGATTGCTCTAGTAACACCTGCATCATTTGTGTAATTAAGATTCTGTACCATAAAACCTCCTGTGTAAATGTTGTTATAGACAAAATTATAAAAACTTTAATTAATTATTCTCTTTATTTATTTCGATTGCTTTATCTACTACTCTAGACCATAGACCTCTGTCATCATGACTTCTATTAAACATAAAATTAACAATTTCAGACTTTGTCAATCCCCAACTAACTAACTCTAAAGCTTGTTCTAATCTCGATTGCTTCTCACCAGCATCATTCCAATATTTATCATAGTCTATTTGATAATTACCATCAGTTGATTTTTCTAAATACTGAACATCAGGTACAGCTTCAAACAAATTCTGAAAAATATGCATTGTCTCATGAGTTATTGTTGATTTCGGATTTTCCAAATATTTTATGACATCATCTTTATTTTTTAGATCAAATCTTTCAAAATCATGCAATGGGAGATATATTGTCAATTTTTTATGATTTGAAGCGCCTCTCTCTTTTTGTTCTCTAAAAGTTATTTTAATAGCATCAATAACTTTTATTATCTTTTTTTCTTTTGTGTCTTTATAAATATCTTTTAATCTATCAATCAAATATTGACGTTTTTTTGATACATCTTCAAATGTAAAAACTTCTTTTTTGACAGTATCAATCGACATTTTTTGCTTTTCTACTTTTAAGTTTTCTAATTGTTTCATGCATATGCTGCATCTCTTGTTGCATTTCTTGTATTATCTGCAAATTATGTTGATTGACTTTCTCCACATCTCTTTGTAGTTTACCAACTATCTGTTGCTCGAATGATTTCAATATTTTATTGTACTCATCTTTATCATGTATTAGCACATACTTATCTTCATCATTCTTTTTAGTCAACAAACTAATTCTTCTATTAAATTCACCTTCAAATTTATTTGAAAGTTCTTGTTCTTCAGCCCTTGATAAAGCAACAATATTACGTAGTTTTCCACACAAATGTTCTTCAGTACCATTAAAATGCTTATTAATATATTCTGATTCTGACATCATTGCAGTTTCTTGTAATGTGAGTTCTGATGTGCAACCTTTATAGAAATCTGGGCAATGAGAGCATGGGATATTTTTCAAAAGACCTAAAACAAACATTGATTCATTCTTATCAAGATAAGAAATAGAAAATTGTTCTTTAGTAGAATTATTAGAATCTTCTAGCTGTTTGTTGATTATAAGCATTTTTATCCCCTTGAATGATCAATTTCAGACTTCAATACATCATCAATTATATTCGACTGACTCTCTTCATTAAAAAGGTCAACACCATAAGACTCAGCATTCACAAAACCCTCTGCAACATTATACTCAGTCAATGATGCTTTCTTGCCAATATTCTTTTTTTCTTCTGCTAATATGTTTTTTATACCAAGAGCAAATTTAGAAACCAAACTTAAATTGCTCTCTTCACTTTTAATTTGTTTCAAATATGCTTCAACATAATAATTAGGCACAAATGAAGAAGCTTTCTCAAAAACTCTTTTAGCAGCTCTCGGAGATCTTACTATCGGATTATTCGAAACCATCAACCCTACTTTACTACATGAACCTTCTTTATGTAAGCCACAATTTTCACATTTACTATTTGCTTTCAAACTATAAATTAGTTTGTTTCCCTCATGTTGTAATTTAGAAAATGTATCAGCCATCTCATCACAATTTGAATAAATATTAGAATCAATGAATAGATATCCTAATTGTCCATAATGTTTCTGCAACTTATCTTCATTTCCACTCAAAAACTGTGTTGTTGCTTCTAAACCAAATCTTCTTTTGAGTGAACTTTGAATTACATCAAGATTTTCACCTTTTGTCATAAGATCAAAAGCAAAATTCAACATTGCTTTTGAATTTATAGTAACTGGCTTTGCTTTAGGCTGAATCTCAAAACCTTGTTGCAAAGCACTTGCAAAATCAGTATCAAAATTCTGACGATTACTAAACTTCTCAATTCTTTCTAAATCATTAGCAAATTTTGATCTAAAACTTAATACTTGATCAATTCCATAAATCTTTGCCATCTTTTTACAAACTTCTGAAACAGATTCTCTTGAATAAATACCCTGTTTATAATCGTTCATCATTGAAGCATATACATTTTGTTTTGAGATAGATGAATTTCTTTTTGAATTGTTATCAATGTCTCTCAGATTCAAATCTTTTTCATCAGAATCTCTCTGAAATGTGACTCTAGCTTCTTTATTCTTATAAAATTCATTTTTTATTGATGCTAATGAAAACAAAAATTTTGCTGCAACATATAAAGGTCTCTTTGACCCGAGCAAGTCATGATATTCTTTTGTTGTTTTGCTAGTAACATATTCAAGTTTTGAGAACTTATTAAGCATATCAGTAACTGTTGAACGTTTTACTTTGAATTCTAATTTTGATTGTTCAACAATGTTTGCTTTCTTTTCTTCTAGATTCTCAAAACCAAGTGAAGAATATTCATCTAAAGCAAGTTTTATTTTTGTTTCAAGATATTTGTTGACAGCTTCTTTTGAATACTTTTCTTTAAGACATGAACATAATTGATCAAAATCTTTGTCTTTAGCAATAGAACCTGCAAAATCATCAATATATCTTATCTGATTTTCTGAAGCAATTCTTTTGTCTTTTTCAACAGTGAACCTGTTAGTTAGAGATGCTTCTCTATTGTTATCTGAAGTTAGATCGTTGGCACGAGATAAACTAAAGTCTTTTTCATATGGGATATTAGGTACTTCAATTACATCGGCTTTAAAGTCCTTCTCTGTTTCAGCGAGTTTGTCTAAAAAATCGGGCATAGTCTTACGTGTTGAATCTTCTATCATGCCTGAGAAACCTTGGTCAAAAATCCCTTGATACTTATCCATTCTTTTCTCCTTGTTTTGCTTCTCCCTTTATCTCAAAGGTAGTTATTGAAGCTTTTGGTTTATAATCAAATAACCCTTCAATGGGTTCTTCATTAGTTGATTGATTTGCAAAATCACTTTCGTTTAAAGAAGCTATTGCATTTTCTAAAATTGATGATCCTGACGAACCATTCTGTAATTTCATATTTACCTCACCATGTTCCAATTTTTAAGTTTTTCAAACCAATCTAGCACACCGTAACCTTCAAGATCTTTTTCATCTATTGTATCAAGTCCAAAATCTTCACCCTCATCAAATTTCATGTCTTTAAGACATTCGTCAGCAATAGATGAAATTAATGACTTATTCATTTTGCTTTATCAATTTCGTCTCTTAATTCTTTAAAACATTTGAATAAAGTTGCATTTTTTTCGACACATTTTGTGTCATAATTTTCATCAGTTATTTTCATCCAATCGTCCCATTTTTTAGTCGTCAAAATATCTGAAATAATATCTAAGTCCGCAGTAAAATGAGCTGACGTTTCATAACCTTCAGAAACTTTTTCAATTGTAGCTTCTTTTTCATCATCTTTTTTGCATTTGCATGGACACTCATCTGAAGGACCCGTTCCATCTGGAATTCTGGGACCTTTTATTTTTCCTGCCTCTTTTGAAGCTCTTTTATCAGCAACACCTTTATCATCTTCTTTGAACAATCTTACAACATGTTGTTTGTCTTCAGAAATCTTCCAAAAATCACCTGTCTCTAAATCTTCATAAACGTCTCTTCCTGATATTTTGAAAATTCCTGCTTGTCTTAATGTCTTTGCAACTTTCAATTCTATTTTCGATTCTTTTCTAAGTTCATCTAAAAAATCTTTTTCAGATTTAACTTTGACGTCTTGACCCGTTAAACCCTTTAAAGCTTTTTCTAGATTTTTTACATGTTTCTTTTTTTCAGGTTCTTTTGTTGCAATACCTGTTACTGCAGGACCTTGTGAAGTCCCTGGCAACACAGAAGCTGCAATTTTTACTATACCTCTTTTAGAAACAGAAAGACTTTTAAAAAACTCTGATTCACGTTGTAACATAGTTTCTCCTTTTTAAATTACGGCAATTTTTCTTTTCATTTTTTCAAGTCTTAATACTAATGTCTTGAAATCATCTTTTGATTCTAAAACACTTGGTTTGCTTTCACCACTCAAATCTTTAATTGCCAAATCAACTTCAGAAAGCAAATTAGTAGCTTTCTCTCTTACAAATTTGGCAATATCTAATGCATCATCAATTTCTACTTGGTCTATTGAAGTTTTAGGAACTCCATCAGGTGATTCTAACGAAACAGTTTTGGGATCTACAACTTCTTTAGCCAATATTTCTTTTGCAAACTTTTCTATTTTCATAGTTCCTCTTTCGATTTCTTTCTAAGCAATTTGTCCCCTTGAACTTTCCATATATTATTGTCAACTTTACCTTCAAATGGATCTTTCTTAGTATATCCCCAATTTACTCTTTCAAAATAACTTTTTTTCTTTATAGGTTCACATCCTAAAATTCTTTCAAGAGCATTAGATTCATCACTTCTAAGCATGCTAAACCTTTCTGCTTGTTCTCTTGATATACAACTTGTTTTTTCTTTGGTAAACTCTAACATTACCAAACTGATAAATCAGTCTCATTTTTCCTTCTTAAAAAGCCTCTTTAATTTCATATTCTACTTCTGCTTCACCTTTTTCAAGAGAAGAAAATCTTATATCTGACTTAAAAATTGCAGGTGAAAGTTCTGCTTTCAGATTTTTGAACTCTGTTGTATAATATCCATAAACTTTTGAAAGAACATTCTCAACATCATTTTTCTCAAGAATTACTCTATTGTCACTTGATTTATATTTATTCATATTCTCACCAAAACTCAACTTCAAAACACCTGTCATTGAATTCTGTTTTTGATCGTATGCATACTTGTCCCAATCTTCAGAAACTATCAGTTCTGCAAATTTTTCTAATGAGGCTTTCTTAGATGATTCTTTAGGTTCTTGTGATATTTGCTCTTCACCACTTTGAGGAACTGGTTCTTGTTTCATTTCCATTTCAACAACATTTTCTTCAATCTTAGGTTTTTTAGTAATTGTAAGTTCATCAACAATATCAAGATCATCTATTTCCTGAGACAAAAAATTTAAACTATTATTGATTGATTCACCATAAGACTTCAAAGCAGCAGGTGCAGATTTAAGAACTCCCTTACTTATTTCTTTCTTTCTCACAAGATCTAAAATATCCTCTAAAACAGTTTTGTCTGAATAACCTTTTGCAACAGCATTCACAACAGCATGAATGAAGCTTTTGTTTTCAGACTCTGTCAATACATTTGATCTCTCTGCAACCTTGTTTGACATAACAACTTACCTCTTTTTTAGGTTTTATTTATAAATATGACTATGTTTGCTTTCTATAGACTATATTGTTTATAAAAACTATAGAAAAATTAGAGAGAAATTTCTTTACTAACTGTCTTTTTTGACTGAGTATGGTACAATGAATTGTATTTCTTAAGGAGAGAAAAAACTTTATGATATAATGTAGCTTCTCTGGCTAATGACGAACTTGATGACTTCTTTAAATAATCTAATCTCTTTAACCCTAATTTTATTCTTGAACCTATTGACTCATACAACAAATCAACTTTACCTTCTGATTTTCCTATCTTCTTTGCAATTCTTCTCAAATCATGATCTTTAAAATATTCTAACATTGCTGTTTTTTGTTTTTTTGTGACATGTGCTTCTAAAAACTGTTCCATCTTCATAATATCTATATTTCTAAAAAAACAAAGCAAATTAATGCGTTTCAATGCTCTCTTTTTATAATAACATACCATTTCTTGTGAAACTTTTAATATTCTACCAACTACTTCTTGTTTTTTCTTATAAAAGAACAACAAGAGAATTACATATTTCTCTATTTCAGGTAACATATTCTCAATTATATAATTTATTTCATTTACTTTCTCATCATTCTCAAGTTCTACTTGAACATCAGTAGAAGCATAAAGACTATCATTATTAGAAAAAAACAATTCCAACAAATTTTGATCTACTCTGATTTCTCTCTTAAAAGTGCTAATATCACCAGAGGGATCAAAATGTCGAATTATACTAGTCTTATTTAATTTTGAAAATGAAGATTCTTCCATAGTTATTCAGATTTTTTAGAACCTTCTAATTGTTCCTTACAAGACAAACAAATCATTTTCCCTTCAAATAAAATAACTGAAGGCTGACTATTACAAATTTCACATTTGCCTGAAGCTATGTGAATTGGTTGAGGTGCTCCTACTTTCAAAAATGACATAATGTCTCCTAAAAAATACAGTCTTCTAGTGCCTTATCATTCCTAAGCTTAAGGAATCTAGCTTCTGAATATTTTCCTTCTTTTGTCTTCTCGAGAGCTAAAATCTCAAAAACTTTTCCTAAAATCTCACTCTTAGAATTATTTAGAAATATTCTGTTATCATTACTATGAACTGGAATGTTCATAATTTTTGTCATCATGCCATCTTTAATCTGCCCGCCTTTTAATGCCATTACCATGTTTCTAAACTTCTCATCATCACTTTCTACAAAACCCATGATAGACATAAAAAATGATTGCGGTGTCTTTAAAATCCTCCAAAACATACTTTGATTAAAAGTGTAAATAGACTCTAAATCTTTAAATATGAAGACTTTAAACTTGTCCTTCATATCTAAATATACATTCTTTTTTCTTGTTGTGTATCCAGTTTGAAGTTTTAATGTCTTACTTTCAGTTATTAAAGATTTCAATTTGCTTCTTCTATCAAACAAAGGCATATCAAAAACAGGTTGATCATCAAGATACATTAAGTCTGTTACATAAAATGTTGCATTCTTACAATCATCTTCTAATGTTTCACTCTTTAAAAATTTATAAACTTTTTGTTGATCATTATCAAAAGTAATATAACCTTCAAATAATGTATTCTTGGGCAACTTACAATCTTTAATGTCTTTTATAATCTCTGTCAACTGATATATAGTTTCTTTCCGTTTGTAGTCTTTCCTTTTCCCTAAAAATCCCAAAGCCTCGTTTTCGTCAACATGACATTGTATTCTTACACCAACACTAATAGGTTCCATGATCCAGTTATCACTATACCAGTATTCATCCATGTCTTGATCATCTTCAAGAATCCCTAAACTTCTGCCTTCCATTAAATTGACAAAATTTATCATTTTTTGTCTTCGTTCTTCTTCCGTTGTTCAAACAAAAATGAATCATCAATCTCAAAAAACTTTGAAGCTGCGTTTTTTAAATCTTGAGAAGTTATGTTTTTATGTGTAGAAAATGAATAAACTTCGACTTGGATATTTTGTATTTTTAAATGCTCAACTAAAGCAACAAAATCACCATCACCTGATACCAAAATTACTGTATCTAATCTGTCTTTATTTGTAATGATATCTATTGCCATTTCAATATCAATATTACCTTTTGCACTTCCATCACTTCTTTTCTTGAGATCTTTAGAAATTATGTTATATCCTATCTGTTTCATGAAATTGACGAAATTTGTATTGTCAATATCACTCTTGATTAAATAAGCATTTGCCAAAGTCAACTGACGACCTTTGATCATACTTTCAGTCAACTTTTTAAAATCTATTTTTCCACTAAAGTTGTCTTTTGCTCCATAATACACATTCTGTATGTCAACAAAAATACCCACTCTTTCTTCTGAAGTATTTCTATTTTCAACACGCATCTGAAACAAATAGTCATCTTTGAGTTCGTTTACAGCTTCTAACAATTTTTGATAACTTTTTATTTTAGATTCTTTCATTGTATTATCACCAAACTTCCTTCCTCTTCTGTTTTATTTATCATAATTTCATTTCCATTTATCAAATCCTTTAGTGCCTCAATATGTGTGATAACAAACACTTGCTTATAGATTTTAGTGATTTCTTTTATTATTTCGCCGAATTGTTCAATACCTCTTGAATCTAACTTAGCAATTTTCTCATCTATTATCAATGTCTCATGCTTCTTACCTGCACGGAGTGATAAAATCTTTGCTAAAGCCATGACAATACTAAATACGATTCTAACAGTCTCACCACCTGAATACATCTGTAAATCTTTAGGATCTTTTCCTTCTTCTAACACTAGAATGTCTAATCCCCCACCCTTTTTATATTCACCATCTTGTTTCTTAGGATCTAGATCAAATTTCACACTTATTTTCTCAGAATCATTATTAAAAATCTTCAAAAAGTCAGAAGTATATTGTTCTAACAAAGGAATTGACTCTTTCATTATTGCTTTTTGAATTCCATCTTTACCAAATTCATTTGAAAGAATCTGGTAAATCTTCATTTGTTTTGTATTTTCTTCATTATTCTTTGAAAGATGCTCTATTTCTGCTTTAAGTTTGACAAGTTTCTCTAATGAACTCTTTATCTCACCTAAATTTTGATTTTTTGTCTCTAAATCAGTTCTAATCTCAAGTATTTCTTCTTCAATTTCATTTTTCTCATCAGAAACAACTTTCAATTTCTGATCTAAAGTTGCGTCTAATTTGCTCTCTAATTCTTTTATGTTTTTATCAAGATCAGCTAAAACTGAATCAGTTTCAACAATTTTCTTCTTATTTGAGATTATATCTTCATCACTTGTCTTTAAATATTCATTGTACTCTTTTTCTTTTTCTACAAATCTAGTTTTATTATTTTCTATTGTCTGAAGTTTAAGTCTTAAACCTGACAAACTTTCATTGATATCTTGTCTAGTATCAGATTTATTCTCTAATTCAATTTGTTTCTTTGATAAATCTTTGATTTCTTTAATCAAATCTTCTATTTTTTTCTTCAATAAATCAGAATCAAGAGAAATAGCTTCAATTATTTTTAGTTTTATAGTTTTCAGTTCGTCTTTGTACTTTGGGCTTAAAACTGGACATTCCATTTCAGTTACTGGACATGCACTTTTAAAAGTATCAAGTTTGCTAATAAACTGTTGTAATCGTTTATATTCTGTAATTAAAGAATCATTTTGCTTTTCTAACTCTGTTTTTTGTTCTGTTTTCTCTTTTATTAATTTTGTGATTTCCTTGAGTTCTTTATCTATTACATCAAGTTCTTTAAGTTTCTTCTCATTATCTTTAATTGATTTGTTTAAAACAAGAGTGTTTTTTGATTCTTCTTCAATTTCTGCTTTTGATTTACTATAAGCTTTCTTCTGATTTTCAATTTCTTTAGTGATTGCAATTATTTCTATTTGACAATTTTTCTTTATTTCAGTCTTTTCAGAAACACTCTTCAAAGCTGTTGCAATTTGATCTTTTACAGCTTTTTGAGTACCTATAGAAATTTCAATCTGTTTCTTCTTCTCATTAATATCTTTAAGATCTTTTTCTTGTAATTTTAAATTTTTCTTTACTTCTTTTATTTCAGCTTCTACTAAATCCAATTTTTTCTTTAAATCGTCTTCTTGTTCTAATTGTGTCTGTTTATCTTTGATTAGACTTAAATTGACTTGAACTTTCTTATCAAAACCATCAAATTCTTTATTACATTTCTTAGCAGCACTCTCAAAAATGTTAATATTTAGTAGTTCTCTTAAAATTTCTTTTCTTTCGGAACTTGTTCCTGTTATTACCTGTAGAGATTCTCTTTCATTCAAATATATTGTCGAACAATAAGTTTTTGCACTTAACCCAAGAATATCTTCAATTGTTTTGTCAGTCTTTTTCCAAGTTGCATCTTTTAAAGTGTTGTTTGTTGAATCAAGATAAATTTCAAAAACAGCACTTGATTCTTTTATTTTAGATCTTACTGATTTATATCTTTGTCCATCAATTTTGAAAATTATTTCTAGATACATTTTAGACATATTATCATTGATGTATCTGTCTAATAAGTCAGCTCTCCCAGATCCTTTACCAAAGAAATTAACTAGAACAGCCTCAAACAAACTAGATTTTCCAGAACCATTTGATAGTTCTGGATCTCCATTTATTTGTCCAAGAACTAGACAAGTAGTGACGTCGGACAAATCAATTGTTTGTCTTTGTCTATAACTTAAAAAACCTTCTAGTGTAATTTGTTCAAGTTGCATTTTTTGTTTTCTTCTTTAAATTAATGTATAAAGATTTTATTTTTTCATGTAATTCGACTAATTCTTGTAAAGTTCTAGCTCTTCTTGGTATAACAAAAATATAATTAAATTCATTTTTTAGTTTTTCTTTGAAATATCCAATCATGACATTTTTTGACATTCGTTGTCTATTTACTTTTTGATAATCTTTTGCATATTTTTTCCATCTTTTGGGATTTTTTAACACATATCTTTTTTTAGTTTCTCTATACTGTTCTAAATGTTCTTTTCTGAACTTTTCTGCTCTTTTTGTAAAACACTCTTTACATTCACTTTTTAAATAAATTTTTTTACCAATTTTCTGTTCGTAAAAATCATTTAACAATTTTTGTTGTTTACAACAAGTGCATATTTTACAAGTTCTTAATAACTTCTTTTGTCTTTTTTCTAAAGATAATTTCTTTCTTTTATTATTTGAATATTCATTCCAAGTTTTTTTATAACATTCTTTACAACGACTTTGTAAATAAATCTTGTTTCTTATTTCATGTCTATAAAACTCTTCTAAAATTTTTTCTTGTTTGCAAAAAGTACATTTCTTAGTTTTAGTTTGCATATCTATTTTATTTTTTGTAAGGTCTTCACAACCATTCTCAAACTGTGTATCAAGTAATTCTACTTCATTGACAGCACTTCTAGCAAGCATTACACAATAATGCCGACTGTACCAGTAATGCCATTAATCTTTGCTAAACCTACAGTTTCAAAAATAGCAAACCCTGTTTTGTTTGTATTCTCAACACTAAAAGGTAAAATTTGCAAATCAGTTCTAATATAAAACACTCCCTTTCCTTTATATTTTTTAATATCATTATATAATTCAGTTTCACGTTCAAGAATTTTTACTTTCTTAACTAATAAACTTATAAGTTTCTTTTTTTCTATTTTTAAATAATCATTAGGTAACACAATATTATTAGATAATTCAAAAAAAGGTACCCATATATACTTCGCATTTTTTATGCTCAGAACTTTTATACCTTCTTCACTTACATAATGAGCACCTCGTGGTACTCTTGCTTGTGCAAGTTCCCCTCCATCAACAGGTCTTACTTGAAATTTGTTTCTTAATGGACTCTTATCATAAAGTTCGTCTTTCAATGCTGTTCTTAAACTAAGTAAAAGTTGATTTTGATCAACAAATGTTTTTGTTAATGACATACTTTCTCCTTTATGAGTTTATGACATTTTTTCATATACACAAAAATTAGGACACTGCAACAAAATACTTTTTATATTAAACTTATATTGATTTTGACTATAGCCACAAATATTATTAAGATAATCAGCTGCAATTTCAGATTTTTCACCAATAGCAATTATTGTTTGTGCCTTTGCTTTTAACAATCTATCTTTCCAATTATCTGTTGTTGAAAGATCTGAAACACGCCATTTACTACTAATTTTCTTTGTCAATTTTCGCTGATCATCTTTACTTTGAATGTTAAAGATATAACATAATACAACTATGTCATATTGATCAGTCTCTCTAAGAAAATCTCTATTATCCAATAAATCAACATAATCATTAGTTCTATCTTTTGGTATAAATCCCAAATTTATAAGTTCATTACAATACCATTTATCATTGTCACTATCAATATAGCCTACCCATGCAACTTTCATTATGACCACTCATATTCAAGTTCAGCAACTCTTCTTGCAAGACCTATAATTGCTCTAACCAGAATTTGTTCTCTATCACTAAAAATTTCATCAGACTGTATTTCTGGCAAACCTGAATCATTATCTGTAGCTTCTGACCAAGCTTTTTCAAAATCGATTGTATTGAGCTCATCATATCTTGTCATGTAAGCATCACGTTTTTTTGATTCTACTTCTTGTTTATGTGTTCTTTTAAACATAGTGTTAATCCTGAAGTTGTTTTCCAGTATGTTTCGCTTTTTTTGGAGACTTAGTTACACGTTGATTTTTAGTAAGTAGAGTTTTTATTAATTCAGCATCTGATTTTCTTTCACATTGACATATAATTGCACAAATTGTTTTAAGTTCAGGATTGTCGATGTCTAAAATATCATAGAATCCATTTTGAGCTTTTTTAACACGATACTCATGTTTTTTGACAGTATTAAATTCTTTCCAAATTCTTGTCATAATTTTGCCTTTCTCTTTATGAGTTTATGACATCAGCCAAAACTTTTTCACCAGTCTTAATTACTTCTTCTTTCAATTCAACTTTTCTTTGATTGATATAACTATGGAACAAAGTCATATAATTCATGTCTTCGTTATGTTCCATCTTTATTTCTTCTTTATCTTCTCTTACCTCTTGTATACTTTTTCCAATATAATTCCAACAAGATTCTTTCAAATAATCTTCTATTCCTGTAAAACTAATCAAATTCTTATCTATCTCTTTCATCACGACTCTTAATCTCACTATACACTGACTCAAATCTAAATCCTGAACAGAATTACAAAATTCAGTCATCTGTTTTCTTGCATCTTCTGATAAATCAACAGACAACATCTTGAACTCTCTATCATTAATCTCTATAAATTTGTCTTTGTCATCTTTAACATAATAAAACCCTTTTACTTCACCTTCTTCCCCAAAATCAACTTTTGCAATTGATCCTACATGTCTACAAAATGAATTTAACTCTTGTGGTTTATGAATATCACCAAGATAAACTTTTGTCCAAACTGATTCATCAAATATGCTTAATGGGAGAACTCGATTACATTTTTCATCCATACCCATATCAAAACCACTACCAGCCTTTGACTTGTCTGTTGCATAATGCCCAAAGAAATATTTGTACTTTTTCTTACTATCTTTTGCTTCTTGTGTCAACTGTTTAACACTTTTGATTACATAATCAAAAAACTTATCATTTTCAATGTTCATATCAAAAATATTCACATGTGGCATAAAACAAAAAATCGAATCTTCTGTCTCTATACTTATTGGTGTATCTATGACATATAAATTCTCAATTTGTGAACTCAACTCTACAAACTCAACTAAATCATGAGCATGAGACTTACCCTGATCATGATTACCTAAAAGAAGATACAATTTAATCCCTTTAGCAAGAGCCCATTCCAATTTTGATGCTAGAAGTCTTCTGAAAATATGAGGTGGTCGTTTTGTATGAAAGAAATCACCAAGAATATGTATAGTTTTAATTCCATGTTTTTCTGCATAATCAAAAGATTGTTGAATGTTATCTAGAATATCAGCAGTCCTGAGATCATAACCATATTGATTCATGCGACCATACTTATAACGGCCGATGTGTATGTCTGATAATATAACCATTTCCATAATACTTCCTTTAATTCTAGCCTACTTCGTGTCATTCGAGAATTGTTTTAAATGTAAATAGAATTTGTATGAAAAACTTTTTTTATTTTTTTAATATTACAATCTAATCTATTTATTCCTTCTATATAAACTATCGACCTTCCACAATTATGACTTGTTTTAACTTCATATTCTTTATTGTTTATTGTCACTATATCATGAGGTTGAATAGAATGTCTCTGTCTACGAATTGAAGGTCTAAAACCCTTTCTATTAACTTGCAAAACTCTATTATTCCTATGCTTCTGCTTCAAAAATATTGGTTGTGTTTTTACTTGATTATTACCCTCAGCAATAACAAATGCATCATTACAATGATTTTTTTCTAATCTAAGCAAATTCCTCTTCACAAATGTTTCATTCCCATAAGTCAAATTACAATCTGGAAAAATCTTTCTAAATCTCCACCTAATAATATTCATAAATGTTGAATCTTTATACTGCTTGTTCTTCTTCAACAAATGAAACAATTTCTTTTTATGTAACTTTTTATGACACTTCTTATGTAACAATGCCAAATTCTTCTCTCTATCAGTGCCACCATTATCTCTACTTATAATATGGTGCATATGTGAAGAATTATCTTTAAAATTTTTATCACACAACTGACATTTACCATTTTCTCTTGCCATCAAAAAACTTCTCATATTCTGATATTCAAACATAGAACCTTGCTGATATTGAACTCCTTTTATGTCTGGATTTTCTATCTTCTGGATATCAAAGTTTCCTACTTCAATAGAAATGTTTTTAATTGGTAGATAAGATTCATACATTTTTATAAGAGAAACATGTGTATCAAATTTTCTTTGTATAGAGGGAGGTAACCAATCTTTTTCTATTCTTCTATTACTAAATCTTGATTTTCTATACCACAATCTATTTCTACGAAATCTTCTACATTGTTTACGTTTCAAAAGTCTTTCAGATGTTTTTTGATCTAAAGTTAGTTCACCTGCAACTATTTCTTTCTTTTCTGTTATAACAGAAAATCCTATATTCTTATAACCTGAATCAACTCCTAAAGAACATTCTTGTACATGATTGCTAGTCTCTTTAGTAAGTTGAATTACAAAAAATGGATTTGTCTTAACTACCTTTGCTTCTCCTCTCTTTAAAAGTACTCTAGCTTTTCTCGGTGAACATGGCATCAAAGGTGTACCATGTTTGTTAAGTACATAAGTAATGACAGAGACTTTCTGTCCACCCTTATGTTGGTGTTGATCCACTTCGAGGTTGTTTAAAGTCAGTACTTTATTCTTCTCACTGAGACTTTGATCTCTGTTTAAAGAAGAATTTGTAGAGCTACAGACTTGTGGAGTATCCATAGGTACGTTTTTTAACTTTGCTTTAAACTTCTGCATTAAAAGTTTCCTTTTAAAGCCCTCTAATCAACTCTTACCCTGAACCTCACGGCTCAGACCATTTCTGGTAATTGATCTTGCTTAACAATTTCATATCACTCTAGAAGTTCGAATGATGCTGTTATGTTGTTGGGTTCACGATTTACTATTTTTAGTTCCTCCTTCACAATTTCGTCTTTTTTCTTAAACTGAACAATTGCATAATCTATTTTTTCTAAAATGTAACGATATCTTTGAGAAATGTCGTACCATGCTTGACCTGGTTTTGCTTCTGACAATTGCATTTTTTCTTTTATCTGATCTCGTAACCAGAACAAACCATGTCTTCCATCTGGCATTCTGAGATCTGAAGTACCAAGCAAATTAAGCAATTTAAAGAGTTGTTCATCAGTTATTTTTGTTATTTGAGAATTTGGTTGTTGTAGAACTTGAGAAACAAGCCAGTTTATAGAAATTTCACTTTCAAGAACAAAAATTCCTTCCTGCTCATCATAACTATATTTTCTGTTCATTTATGACTTTTTGATAAGCATTTGCTATCCCTACAGCATCTGCAATGTCTTCATTTATGCTTGTATCAACATAAATTTCCATGCTTATTTCATCAAAAATCTTATTTGTTTGTTTTTTTGAATCTTTATTTAATCTTAAAATTTCTTCTTTTATTGTTGTAATTTCTTTATCAATTGTTTGAATTATTGCTTCATCTTTTTCTTTCTTTTTTTTCTTTTTTAATAAATCAAGATTTTTCTTATTTGTTATAATTAACTGATCATTTTTGTTCTCAAAATTTTCTTTTATTTTTTCAGAATATTGTTTGATTTTGTCATCAGATAATAATTTGTATTTTTGACATACAAATAGTTGAGTTTCACATTTTCTTACAGTTCCTGTTAATCCTATTAATTTTTTCCATTCAGAAGGGATAAAAAGTCTCGGTTCTTTTTTGTTGTATCTGTAAGCAGAAATTATTGCAATTCCGTTGAATCTTGCTAAAATTTTTGTAACAGTAACTGATGAAACTTGAATGACGTCTTCAATGCCTATAAATTCAGGTGAGAATTTTGAAATTAATTTGTCGAGTTCAACAGAAAATAGATACATTTTTGCTGAACTCGACATTGTTCCTGTAGGATTAATTTTTGCATATTCCAATAACTTGTCATCTTCAATTAACCCTAGTCCAGTCGAATTGCTTGAAATGTCAATACCTAATATTTTCATCAGATTTTACTCTTAATGCTTATTTTCTTTTTCCCTCTAATTACCTCTATTGATGAATCAAATGCAATTGTCTTTTTCTTTATTCTATATTTTTTGACAATTTTTTCAGAAATCTCAAAATCTTTATCGTTTGCATAAAAATTTTGTTTTAATGCTTTTACAAAAGCTTCAAAATCTTTCATTGTAATATCTTTTTCATCAAAAACTATAGCAACATCTTTGCCATCTTTCTTAATTTTAATAGAAAAATTTAAAACCAATCCAGAAAAATCATTGTTGAATGTTTTTGCTAATTCATTTAAATCATCTTGTGAAGCATAAACACACTCTAAAATATTTAAATTTTGTTTTTTAAAAATCATAATTAAGACTTCTTTCTTTTGATAGTTTCTTTTTCAACTACTCCGATTGTCTCTTTTTCAACTCCTTCAACTTTTTCTGCAACTATTGTTGTTGTCTCAGGTTCTTTAAGTTTAATCCCAAAACCTGCTTCATCAGCATCAGGATTATCTTCTACAATTTCTTTAAGAGTATAAAACTTTCCCTCCTGAATAAACTGAAGAATCATCTTTTTTACTTCCGGGTGCTTTTCTAAAACAGATTTAAAATCATCTTTTTTGAAATAATCTATTGACTCATCAAAAAGCTCATCAGTGCCAGGCTTGACAAAATTGTATCTTGCTCTCTTGAACTCTTTAACAAGTCCATTAATTTCTGCAACAGACATAAGTTCGCTATTTTGATCAATACCTGTCCCATCATAACAAATTCTAATTATAATAGGGTCAGCAGGTAATCCACCAGCTTTGTTTTTGTCAAACTTTATTTTTGCCTGATGAGCAAAAATCTTTCCTCTTTCATCTCTTTCTTCTGTCTTAAATACTTTTGAGACTCTAAAAGAAATTGTGTTGTAGAATGGTAAAGCCATTCCCCCCGTCCGACTCTCTGGGTTGGAATTATGAACTATTACACCGGAAAATTCTCTAGAAGAACCCACTAAATAAGTATGATTTGGTGTTTCTATATCATACTTTAAAAGCTTAATAGATTCTTTTTTCATCATTGGACCAGTTTTTAAAACTTTTACATAATACTTTTCACGTCCAATACTTTGTTTTTCTGATTCAAATGATTTTTTATCATAACAATTTCTGTGTTCAGAAAATAATTTGTATTGCATTTCTGGAATTACAAATTGTTTAATCATATTACTAAATTTAAATGAACTTTCTTTTGTTAGTTCAATACAATATCCATTATTGAGTTTTTTCCCTTTTAATCCAAATTTTTTGAAACTTTTCAAAAGAATTTCAAAAAAGTAACATTTCTCTAAATGTCTAAATCTTTTAGATCCAATGTGCATACAAAAATCATTTCTATCCCAACTATCTACTAATGATCCATCATCTAAATAAAGAATAGCAAGACCCAAAATATCTAATTTTTCAAAAACTTCTTGTGAAAATGTTCTATAAAGTCTTCCAGTTTTTTGTTTTAATTCTTTAGAAAAATCATTTTCATAAAATAAATCAAAATAATTCTTAAGAAACAAGTTGTATTCAGAATCATACCTGCACTTTGTTTGTTTAAAGTTCAAACATTTTAATTGATCTACTTTCCACTTTAAATACTTAGGTTGTTCTGAATTTTCTAATCTTAAACTTGATTTTAAAGTACTTTTATGTAAAAACCCATCACCTAACATAGATCCCAACAAAATTTGTTCTTGATTTTTTGACAAAAGATTGTCGCAAAAACCTACTAAATAATCATCTTTTGTAAGATTTTGTGCTTCTTTCCAACCATCTTTTGTCATAACATTATGATTTTTAGTGCAAACAAGTTGTTGAAATTTTCTGTTAGAAGGTGTTTGAAAACAAATCTTAATGAAATCTTCTTTTTTTGCTAAACCATTATTAAAATGAGAAACAGGTTCCTGTTCTTCAAATTCGTCTTTTTTCTCATTATAAGTAAGAACTTTTTCATTAATCTTGTTTCTTACAAAAGTATTCATCTTATAATCTTTTGTTGCTGTATGAATTCTAGTGAAAGAATGCAAACACCCATATTTTGCCTGAGGATTCATTCTTATCTGATTAATAAACATGATAATTGTTTTTGAATTTGCAACTACCATTGCAGACAATACTTTCTTCAAACCCTTTGACATCATAGCAGCAACAACAGCCATTCTATTTGATTGATCATTGCCCTTATGAATCATCTCAAGAGGAACTAACTGTGATACTGAATCAACAAGAATGACACCAAAATTTCCTGGCTCTATTACTTTCTTTACTTCACCATCACTATTAAGTTCGACTTCTCCCAAAATAGCCATTTCCATTATGTCAAAAGCTTCTTCTCCTGAAGTAACTGGTTTGACATAAAGATTTGGTACATCAACGCCTACTTGTTTAGCCCATCTTGATTGAAATCTGAATTGATTTTCAGCATCAATAATAAGATGATCTCTCTTAGGATTCTTTCTTTGTGAAGAAGCAATTGCAAGATATCCCATTAAAGTCTTACCAGAATGCTGTGGACCATAAACTTCTATGACACTTCCTTCTGGAAAACCTTTACAATCTCCAATTGCTTCATCCATTAAAAGTGAACCTGTGGAAACTGAAGCTGGTGGTTTCAAAATACCTTCACCAGCTTTTTCCCATTTTCCACCAAACTTAGACTCTATACGTTCTGCTGCAGAAAGTACAGTTGAAGCCATAAATATTTTTCTCCTTTAAACTAGTTAAAAAGGAATTTTCTTCCCTCTTCTAGAAGGTGCAGCCTCTTCTGCTGGTTTTTCTTGCTTTTTCACATCAGCAACAACTTCTTTTGTCGGTCTGTGAGGATCTGTGTTTACGCCCATCTGTTTTGCCTTTATATAAATCGGGTGTACTTCTTCACAATTTGTTCTCACAGGACAATCAGAACACAACTTGTCATCAAAATCACCCTTGCATTCATAAACTTCAATGTTGTGTTCATCATCCAATGGTTCAGCAGCTTTTGTTGGTGCTACAGGAGCAGGAGTTGTTACAGGTGTTTGAACAACTTCTTTAGGTGCAGGTTTCTCTTGTGGTTTTTCTTGCACTTTATCTTTTTTGATAGTTTGTTCAATTTCTTTTTCAACTGCAACAGGATTATCTTGAGACTTTTGTGAAGATGCTTTATCCTTCACAAGATCTAAAATCTCATTATAAGGAGTCTTTGCATTTTCTAA
>Ga0315287_10001165_pt1 | contig 24006 bp, 26 predicted proteins | sample YL17G11_0_MG_FD_205037 | JGI IMG/M metagenome (GOLD analysis project Ga0315287, IMG submission 205037) | Sediment microbial communities from Yellowstone Lake, YNP, Wyoming, USA - YL17G11_0 | ecosystem: Environmental > Aquatic > Freshwater > Lake > Sediment | place: USA: Wyoming | collected... | reverse complement strand
TGCGCCGGATCTTGGCCACCAGCGCCGCCGGCATCGGGGCGCCCGTCCGGTAGTGCCTCGCGTAGTGCGCGAACACCTCGGGGTCCAGCGCCCAGTGCTCGTTGAACTGCGAGGGGACCTCGGTGAAGTCCCGCGGCATGTTGCCCGCGAGCCGCGGGTACGGCGCCGCGTTGAACAGGCTGCTCAGCCCGTGGCCGAACTCGTGGAACATCGTCTGCACGTTGTCCCACGTGAGCAGCGCCGGCTGCCCCTCGGCGGGCTTGGTGAAGTTGCAGGTGTTGGTGATGACCGGCCGCGTGCCGAGGAGCGTCGAGCGGCTCACGAAGCCGCTGGACCAGGCGCCGCCGTTCTTGTTGTCGCGCTTGAAGTAGTCGGCGTAGAAGAGGCCCAGCGACGTGTCGGCGTCGAAGACCTCGAAGACCCGCACGTCGGGATGGTAGACCGGCAGGTCGTGGCGCTCGCGGAAGGTCAGGCCGTAGAGCCGCTGCGCGGCGTAGAAGATGCCGTCCTGCAGCACGCGGTCGATCTCGAAGTACGGCTTGATCTGCTCTTCGTCGAGGGCGTACTGCGCCACCCGCACCTGCTCGGCGTAGTACTGCCAGTCCCACGGCTGGAGCTGGAAGCCGCCGTGCTGCCGGTCGATGAGCCGCTGCATCACCGCGGCCTCGCCCCGCGCCTTCGCGGTGGCGGGCGCCACGAGGTCGGTCAGCAGCCGCAGCGCGTTCTCCGGCGTCTTCGCCATCTGCTCGTCGAGGACGTAGGCCGCCAGCGACGGGTAGCCGAGGAGCCCGGCGCGCTCCGGACGGAGCTGGGCCAGCCGCAGGATGATCTGGCGGGTGTCGTTGCTGTCGCCGAGCATCGCCCGGGTGGTGGACGCCCGGAACAGCCGCTCGCGAAGCGCCCGGTTCCGCAGCGAACCCTGCGCCGGCTGCTGCGTGGTGTTCTGCAGGGGCAGCAGCCACCGGCCCGTGAGGCCGCGGGTCGCGGCGGCCCCCGCCGCGGCGGCGATCTCGCCGCTGCTCAGGCCGGCGAGCTGGGTCGAGTCGTCGACGACGACGCCTCCCGCCCGCGTGGCCGCGAGCAGCCGCCGCCCGAACTCGTTGGTGAGCGACGCCTGCTCCCGGTTCAGCGCGCGCAGCCGCGTCTTGTCGGCCTCGGAGAGGAGGGCGCCGGCGCGCACGAAGTCGCGGTAGTAGCGCTACACGACCCGGCGCTGCAGGGAGTCGAGGCCGAGGCTGTCCCGCCGGTCGAAGAGGCTCCTGATCCTCTGGAAGAGGGTGTCGTTGAGGGAGATGGCATCGCGGTGCGCGGCCAGCCTCGGCGCCAGGGCCCGTTGGATGGCCTGGAGAGTGTCGTTCGTGTTGGCCGAGGTGAGGGCGCCGAAGACCCGCTGCACGCGCGCCAGCAGCTGCCCCGAGCGCTCGAGCGGGAGGATGGTGTTCTCGAACGTCGGCGCGGCCGTTTCGCGCAAGATGGCCGCCACCTCGGCGAGCTGCTGGCGCATCCCTTCTTCGATGGCCGGCTGGAAGTCGGCGTTGCGGATCCGGTTGAAGTCCGGCGCCTGGTAGAGCAGGGGGCTCGGCGCCGCGAAGGGGTTGGCGCTGGGGAGTTGCGCGTACCCGCCGCGGCTGCAGGCGAGGAGGGCGAGACCGAGGAGGATCGCGAGACGACGCGGAGGAGTCATATGGGATTCTCGAGGATGGGAAGGTGTATGGCCCGTCTCCAAGGTACGCCCGGGTGGGCGGACTATCCAGCCGCTACACCGATATCCTCGTTCCACAGCGCGGGGTTGGCGTCCATCCAGGCCCTGAACATCGTCTTGGTCTCGGCGTCGTCGAGGACGACGACCGCGACGCCATGCTCGCGCAGGAGCGCCTCGCTGGCCTCGAAGTGCGTGTGCTCGCCGATGACGACCCGCGGGATCTTGTAGAGGAGGATGGCGCCGGCGCACATCGGGCAGGGGGACAGCGTCGTGTAGAGGGTGGAGCGGGCGTAGACGGCGGCGGGCTGGCGGCCGGCGTTCTCGATGCAGTCGGTTTCGCCGTGGCGGATGGCGCTGCCCCGCTGGACGCGCTGGTTGCGCCCGGTCGCGAGGATCCTGCCGTCCACCACAAGGCAGGCGCCGATCGGGATCCCGCCCTCGGCCAGGCCGGCCCTGGCCTCCCGGAGCGCTGCGGCGTAGGCGGTGGCGTCGTCCATAGATGCAAGATGGCTGCGACGGCAAGAAGCCGGAAGCCGGAAGCCGGAAGCCGGAAGCCGGGAGTCGGGAGCCGGGAGCCGACCCGTGTTCGCGTCCACCGTGGAGGCGCTCGCGGCGCAGGTCGGAGGCGCTTCGCCGCTACCGTCGCGTCATCGGCGCCGGCAGGTTCGGGAGACCTCCGATGACCTCTCCGTAGATCGCCTCGATGTCGTGAACCTCTTGGGGACTCAGCTCCGAGAACTCCTTCTCCCGCGCTCGCTGTGAGAAGCGGCCAGCGTTCCGTGCGAGGAAGTCTCGCAGTATCGCGACCTTCCGATCGGGCATTTCCACCACGGCCTTGACCTGCTCGGCGAATCGGTCATAGGCCTCGAGGTAGCGAACCTCGATCGGTAGATCTTGGGTCACCGTCTGTTCGACGCACCGATAGAGGAACTCCGCGTGACGTGTGGCATCGAAGAAGCGGTAGAACGATACGGTGTCGTTCAGAACGCGTACGTTGTGACCTTCGGATTCCTCCCATTCGATAAGGGGCAGAAGCAGGGAGGAGTAGGACTCCAGCACCCGCCTGTACTCGTCAATGGCCCTCAGAATCGCGGCGCTGATCGGAAACACGATGCCTGGCGACGCATAGTCCGCGCTCGACAGCACGTGGTGGATCAGCCACCGGTGCAACCTGCCGTTGCCATCCTCGAAGGGATGCACGTACACGAACCCGAACGCGGAAGCCGCGGCAACGACCACCGGATCTACGCCCGCCCGCAACGCGCGTTCGGTGTACGCCACGAGACCCTCCATCAGACTCGAAAGGTCCTCCGGCTTCGCACTGATGTGGTCGGGAATGGGCTCCATGGTCAACCGATCGTGCTGGCCGACGAATCCGCCCTCGACACGGAGCCCAAGTCTCACCATTCGGGCATCGCCAATCAGTATCGTCTGAAGCCGCTCGAGGTCGGCGACGGAGAGCGGCCTCGTCCCGGCTTGCGCGATGGCCTGTGCCCACCGCGCGGTGCGCGCGCGCGTCGGCTCTTCGCCCTCAATGCGGAAGGAGGCTCGACTATCGTCGAGGAGAAGGAAGGCCGCCGCCCTCGCGACGATATCCGGCGCTGTTCGGCCGATGACCTCCTTCGCCTGCACGTTCAGTCGCTTGGCGATCATGGTGTTGAGGAGAGCCGTGCGGCGTACGAGCGGACAGAACTGGCGTGTTCCAGGCAAGTTGTCCACGACGCGATGTCGCCGGGACAGTGCGCCCTTGTCGATGCCAAACTGCTGGTCTGTGTCGAGGACGGGCACCGCGCCCACCTTCTTCGCGTCTGGCACGTCAAGCATGCGACCGGTGAGCCACTCGTAGAGATACCACAAGCGCCGAGTGTATCGGCCGAGAGGCGTCTTCCGGACCAACTCGACCATCACCTCGAGCTCGAGTGTGTCGAACAACGCGCTCAAGACTCCAAGGTCCACTCCTTCGTACTTGAGGGCGAACTCGAGCTGTGCCGCCACGGTCTCTTCGGGGCGCCGGGCCCGCCGGAGCATGATCCAATCGTCTGTGGACTTTGGAGACCCGCTGGCGGCAATCGCGGCCAGCCGGGGTGGTGCCGGTGTCTTCAGCTTGTACTTGATGATCAGCCAGGCGTAGCCGGCCAGCCATCCGGGTTGTGGCAGCGGTCGGCCCAGAGCGCTGTCCAGGTGGTGATCTACGGCCACTTCGTTCACCGTCGTCCCAAATGATTCACGACTAGCCATTTGCCGGCCACAATATTCACCCGTGCACGGTGAACCGCAACCAGCACTTGGACAACGCGGCCTGTGGAGTCGCCGGACCGAAGCGGCCGACTACGTCGTGCCGTGCCCTTTACGGGCTCCTGCGCCCCGCGACGAGTCCCCGCGCCTCGAGCATCGGCCCCACCACCGCGTCGCGGCCGCGGAAGGCGCGGTACATCGCGCCGGCGTCCGCGCTGCCGGCGCGCGCGAGGATCATGTCGCGGAAGCGCTGGCCGTTGGCACGCGTCAGGCCGCCGCGCTCCAGGAACCAGGCGTACGCGTCGGAGTCGAGCACCTCGCTCCAGATGTAGGCGTAGTAGGTCGCCGAGTACCCGCCCTGCCAGATGTGCGCGAAGTAGTTGGTCCGGTACCGGGACGGCACCTCCGGCAGGTCCACTCCGAACCGCCGCAGCGCCGCCACCTCGAACGAGTCCACGTCCGCCTGCCTGGGCCCGGCCGGCAGGGTGTGCCACGCCAGGTCCAGCAGGGACGCCGCGACGTACTCCGTCGTGATGAACCCCTGATTGAAGGTCTTCGCCCGCGTGATCTTCTGCACCAGCGCCGCCGGCATCGGCTCGCCCGTTCGATAGTGCCGGGCGTAGTGCGCGAACACCGTCGGGTGGAGCGCCCAGTGCTCGTTGAACTGCGAGGGGACCTCCACGAAGTCGGTCGGCACGTTGCCTGCCAGCCGCGGATACGGCACGGCATTGAGCAGCCCGTGCAGTCCGTGGCCGAACTCGTGGAACATCGTCCCCACGTCGTCCCAGGTGAGCAGCGCCGGCTGGCCCGCGGCGGGCTTGGTGAAGTTGCAGTCGTTGTAGACGACGGGCTTGGTGCCCAGGAGCGACGAGCCGTCGACGAAGTTGCCCATCCAGGCGCCGCCCTGCTTGTTGTCCCGCTTGAAGTAGTCGGCGTAGAGGAGACCGATGGAGGAGCTGTCGGCGTCGAAGACCTCGAAGACGCGCACGTCCGGGTGGTAGACCGGCAGGTCCGTGCGCTCGGTGAAGGTGAGGCCGTAGAGCTGATTCGCCGCGAAGAAGACGCCGTCCCGCAGCACGCGGTCCAGCTCGAAGTACGGCTTGATCTGCTCCTCGTCGAGGGCGTACTGCGCCACCCGCACCTGCTCGGCGTAGTACTGCCAGTCCCACGGCGCCAGCGCGAAGCCGCCCTGCTGCGCGTCGATGACCCGCTGCATCGCCGCAGCCTCGCCCCGGGCCTTGGCCGTCGCGGGGGCCGCGAGGTCGGTCAGCAGCCTGATCGCGCCCTCCGGCGTCTTCGCCATCTGGTCGTCGAGGACGTAGGCGGCCAGCGACGGGAACCCGAGGAGCCGGGCGCGCTCCGGACGGAGCTGGGCCAGGCGCAGGATGATCTCGCGGGTGTCGTTGCTGTCGCCGCGCATGGCCCGGGTGGTGGACGCCCGGAACAGCCGCTCCCGCAGCGCCCGGTCCCGGAGCGAGGCCTGCGCCGGCTGCTGCGTCGTGTTCCGCAGCGACAGCAGCCACTTGCCCGCGAGCCCGCGGTCCGTCGCGGCCTGCGCGGCGGCGGCGATCTCCCCCGCGCTCAGTCCGTCGAGCTGGGTCGAGTCGTCCACCACGATCGCGCCGGCCCTGGTGGCGGCCAGCAGCCGCTGCTCGAACTCGGTTTCGAGGGTCGCCTCCTCCTGGTTCAGCGCGCGCAGCCGCACCTTGTCCGAGTCGGGCAGCAGCGCGCCGGCCCGCACGAAGTCGCGGTAGTAGCGCTCCACCAGGAACCGCTGCAGCGAGTCGAAGCCGAGCGCGGCCCTGCCGTCATACAGGCTCTTGATCCGCTGGAACAGCGTGTCGTTGAGGAAGATGGCGTCGCGGTGCGCGGCGAGCTTGGGCGCCACGGCCTCCTGCACCTGCTGGAGCGTGTCGTTGGTGTTCGCCGACGTGAGCGCGTTGAAGACGTTGGAGACCCGCTGGAGCAGCGTGCCGGAGCGCTCGAGCGCGATGATCGTGTTGTCGAACGTCGGCGGCGCCGTGTCGGTCGTGATCGCGGCGACCTCGGCGATCTGCCGCCGCATCCCCTCCTCGATCGCCGGCTGGAAATCGGCGTTGCGGATCCTGTCGAACGGCGGCGCCTGATCGAACAGCGGGCTGGCCGTGGCGAAGGGGTTGGCGCTGGTGAACGCGGCGGGCCCGGCGCGGCCGCAGCCGAGCAGGATGACGCTGAGGACGATCGCGAGACGACGCTGATGAGTCATGTGGGATTCTCGAGGATGGGAAGGTGTATGGCCCGTCCCCAAAATACGCCCGGGTGGGCGGAGTATCCAGCCGCTGCGCCGCTCGACCCGACGGGCGCTGCGTCGCCGCTCGCGACGGGCGCTCGGTCGCGGGGACGGCGGCGCTCGCCGGTCGGACGGCACGCACGGCGCCCGGCTTCGCCCCGGCGTCCCCGCTCCTCGCGCCCTCCTCGTTCCTGCGCGCCCCGCCGGCTGTGCCGCAATGTTTCGGTCACGCTCCTCGGCCTCTGCCGTCCTACGTTGGGGTGCTCCCCAACCAGGCAGGGCCGATGGACATCCGCTGGGACATCCGCCGAAAGGGCCGCTCCTGGACCGCGAGCGAGTTCCGGAGTCGCGTAGACTTGCGCCCCGAGAAGCTCGAGGTCTGGAAAGGCAAGCTGCTCTGGAGCCACGAGGAGCGCCTCGCGCTCCTGGGCCTCCTGCTCGAGAACGTCGGGGCGGACGAAGCGGTGAAGCTGGGTGATCCCAGCGTCTGGGCCGATGCGGTGCGGCATGGGGCGAGTGCGTGACTGACCGCCCCGCCTTAGCTGCAGGCGCGGCCCGTGGCGCCAGCTCAAGCGGCGCCTCGCGCTGGTCTATGCGCTGCGTCGCTCGACCCGACAGCTGCTGCGTCGCTCCACCCGACGGGCGCTGCGTCGCGGGGACGGCGGCGCTCGCCGGTCGGACGGCACGCACGGCGCCCGGCTTCGCGCCGGCGTCCCCGCTCCTCGCGCCCTCCGCGTTCCTGCGCGCCCCGCGCGAAGGAACTCGAGCGGCGCGTCGTGAAGCGCCTGCGGGAGTTGGTCACGGACCCGCGGCCGCAGTCAGGATCGGCCGTCGCCGCGACGTGAACCGCTGACTGGCTAGGCGGTGTGGCGCTTCAGGTACGCGAGGCTTCCGGGCACGTCCCTCAACAGCCGCAGCAGGACGTCCATCGCCGCCGTCTGGATATTGCGGTCCGCCTCCCACCTGGATACGGTGTTCGCACCCAGGCGAAGCAGGTGGGCCAGTCCCGCCTGGGTCAGGCCGAGGCTCCGGCGCAGCGCGCGGATCTCATCCGGTCCAAGCAGCCGGTGCTTCGCCCGATAGCGCGCGAACGCGCGCTCCCACAGCGCGCCGGTCTGGGCGAAATCGGTCACCGTATCGCCGCACGACGGACACCGCAGGTGCGGGATGCCTGTGACACGGATGGTCTCGCCGTTCACCGGCAGGGTCAGCGCACCCCGGCTCGGCCGCATCCGCGTGCCGCACTCCGTGCAGGCGTCGTCCGGCAGGCGCCGTGCCTCGCGGCTCTCTCGCGCGATCGGCTCACTCGCCATCGGTCGCCTCGCCGCCCTCTTCGTGCGCGTCGTCATGGCAGGAGATGAGCGTGCATCCGCTCCGGAGCACGACCTTCAGGTAGAAGGGGTCCCCGCCGACGTCGGGCCGGAAGACGTACAGCCACTCGCCCGAGCGCGCCGACCGCAGCCGCTCGATCGGCTCCGCCCGCCCGAGGGATGCAAGAATGTCGAGGACGTCGTCCCGGTGCAGGCCAGAAGCGGCCAGCTCGTCTCGCGCCTTGGCCGTGAAGTCCACGCGGCCCACGACCGCGAGCGCGCGGAGCCGCGTCAGGACGCGGCGCTGCCAGGGCGGCATGGATGTCTCTCACCATATGGTGAAGATGGCGACTCCGGCACGTTTCGCAATCCCCGGGGTTCCCGTTCGATCGTCACGGTAGCGCGCAGCCGTCACCGGATCGTCACCGAATCGGAGGCAGGCGCCGCCGGGCTGGGCGCTGCGTTGCCGCTCGCGACGGGCGCTCGGTCGCGGGAACGGCGGCGCTCGCCGGTCGGACGGCACGCACGGCGCCCGGCTTCGCGCCGGCGTCCCCGCTCCTCGCGCCCTCCGCGTTCCTGCGCGCCCTCGGGGCTTTGACTTCGAATAGCCGTAGGCCGAAAGCCGTCAGCCGTCACCGTCCACCAGCTCCGCCGCCGCCGGCAGCCGCGGCACGCTGTCCACGGGCTCCAGCACGGGTAGCTCCTCGCCGGTCCCCGCGCCGAGGTCCCGGAACCGCCGTGCCGTAGGCAGCACCCGCTTCTCCAGCGAGCCCACCGCGTCGTTGTAGGCGCTCACCGCCGAGTCCAGGCCCTTCCGCACCTTGTCCAGGTGCTCGGCCACGATGCGCATCCGCGCGTAGAGTTCCTGCCCCAGGTCGCGGATCTCCTCGGCGTTCTTGGCTATGCGCTCCTGCTGCCACCCGTAGAACACCGCCTTCAGCACGGTGATCAGCGTGGTGGGACTCGCCGGAATGACGCCCCGCTTCACGGCGAACTCGATGAGGCTCGGATCGCGCTGGCAGGCCGCGCTGAAGAACGCCTCGCCCGGCAGGAAGAGCACGACGAAGTCCACCGCTTCGGTGTACTCGTTGGCGTAGTCCTTCGCGGACAGCGCCGTGATGTGGTCCCGCACCTGTCGCGCGTGCTGGTCGAGGAACGCGCCGCGCTGCGTCTCGTCGGTGGTTTCCATCGCGTCGAGGTAGGCGGCGAGCGGCGCCTTCGAGTCCACCACCACGACCTTGTGGCCCGGCAGCCGCACGATGAGGTCGGGGCGGAGCCGGCCGTCCGCCGTCTCGACGTGGTCCTGCGTCTTGAAGTCGCAGTGCTCCTCCATCCCCGCCAGCTCCACGACACGCCGCAGCTGCATCTCACCCCACTGCCCACGCACCTGGGGAGCGCGCAACGCCTTGACGAGGTTCTGGGTCTCGCCGGCGAGCGCCTGGCCCTGCTGCGCCATCGCGAGCAGCTGCTCGTGGATGGCAGCGTGCGTCGAAGCGCGATCGACCTCCAGCTTCTGCAGCGTGTCGCCCACGCGGGCCAGCCCATCGCGGACCGGTGCGACGAGCTGGTCGATGGACTGCTGGCGCGTCTCGAGGTCGGTGCGCGCGGCCTGCTGGAACTCGCCGAGCTTCGCTTGCGCGAGCCCGAGGAAGTTCTGGCTATTGAGCTGGAGCGCCTGTGCCGCGGCGGAGTCGAACGCCTCGCGCAGCTTCCGTTCGGCGCCCTCGAACATCGCGAGCTTCTCAGTCGTCGCCCGGCGCTCGCCCTCGAGTTCGGCGGCGAGCCTTGAACGGTCCTCCGCGGCGGCGGTGCCGCGCTGGCGCGCCTCGGCCACCTCGGCGCGAACCGTGGCCACCTCCCGGTCGCGTTCTTCCAGCCGCGTGCGCAGCGGCGCCGCGCGCAGGCGGGCGACCAGCCAGGCCAGCGTGCCGGCGAGTGCCGCGGCGACGAGCGCGACGACCACGGTGATGGTGAGGCTGACCATCGTGTTCTCCATATGGAAGGGGCCGGCGACGACTGAGAGAACGATACGGCGGCGGCGTCGGCCGCGCGTCATCCGCAACCGGAATAGCGGAGCCGGGAGCCGATAGCCGGGAGCTGATAGCCGATAGCCGGGAGCCGGAAGCCGCCCGCCCCCGCCGCCCCCGCCGGCCCCGCCGGGCGCTGCGTCGCGGGGACGGCGGCGCTCGCCGGTCGGACGGCACGCACGGCGCCCGGCTTCGGGCCGGCGTCCCCGCTCCTCGCGCCCTCCGGGCTCGGTTGGCGGGCCGCTCCCCGCCTGGCGCGGCCGGGCCTTGGGCCGCATTCTCATACGAAATGGACTGCCCCTTCTGCCAGCGACTCGCCTCCGGCGACGTGACCGAGGCCAACGCCCACGCCGTGGCCTTCGCCGACGGCTACCCGGTGGCGGCGGGCCACACGCTGGTTGTTCCGCGGCGCCACGTGGCGAGCGTGTTCTACACCATCGGCGTGAACGACGGCGTCGCGGCGGGGCAGACGGTGGGCCACGCGCACGTCCACGTGATCCCGCGGCGCGCGGGCGACGTGGGCGACCCGCGCGGCGGCGTGCGCTGGGTGCTGCCGGAGCGGGCTGGGTATTGGAACAGCAGCCGATAGCCGTAAGCCGATAGCCGGTAGCCGTAGGCCGTAAGCCAAGAGCGCGATGTTTCGCGCCGGTGGCGAGTGATTTCGGTGATGGGTTCCCGGGGGCGGGGGCTATGCCCGGCACATGATCGCCGAGCTTGCGGGGCCCGCTGCGCGTGACTACAATGTAATTACTATGGCGACCATCACGCGCATCGTGCGGATCGGCAACTCCCGCGGCATCCGCTTGCCGAAGGCGCTGCTCGAACAGGCGCAGCTTCCGGAAGAGATCGAGTTGCAGGCGGAGCCGGGGCGCATCGTCGTGCGCGGAGCCCGGCGGACGCGCGCCGGCTGGGCCGAGGCGGCGCGGGCGATGCACGAACACGGGGACGACCGCCTGCTCGATGCGCCGGCCCCGACCCGGTTCGACCAGGAGGCGTGGGAATGGCGGTAGCGCGCCGCACCTTCGCGCGCGGAGAGGTGCACCTCGTCGGACTCGATCCCGCGCAGGGAAGCGAGATCCGGAAGACCCGCCCCTGCCTGGTCGTGTCTCCCGACGAACTCAATCGCCATCTGCGGACGGTCATCGTGGCGCCGATGACCACCGGAGGCCAGGCCTACCCGTGGCGAGTGCCATGCCGTTTCCAGAGCCGCGCCGGGTTTGTGGCGCTGGATCAGGTACGGACCGTCGACGGCGAGCGTCTCGGGAAGAAGCTCGGGAAGCTGGCCCCCGCGACGATCAGGGAGGTTCAGCGAGTGCTGCAGGAGATGTTCGCGGAGTAGACGAGGCCGTCAGCCGTCAGCAGCCCAGCCGCCCCCACCGTGCTGAGTTCCTCCCATGTCAGGTCGCGCCCGAAACTCCCCGCAATATCGGAGACCTTGATGTTACCAATACTCGGCCTATATTGACAGACGCCGAGCTAACATAACATTGAGAGCGTCCGCTGCCGACAGGAACCCGTTCATCAAGAAGGAAACCCGCGCGGCGAGCGCCTCCCCGCCGGGCGGGGTACTCGCAGCGCGTGATGGAGCTGGCACGCCGTCAGGGACTGCTCTTGGCGAGGGACGTCTCCCGGCGCGGCATTCCGCGCACCTACCTCCAGCGGCTGGTCCGGGCGGGACTCCTCGTGCGCTCCGCGCGTGGACAGTACCGGGCCTCCGCCGCGGATGTGTCCGAGCACCACAGTCTCGCCGAGGCCGCCGCGCGGGTGCCGCGGGGCGTCGTGTGCCTGCTCTCGGCGCTCCGGTTCCACGGCCTGACCACCCAGAACCCGGTGGAGGTATGGATGGCCGTGGATCACAAGGCGTGGCGCCCGCGGCCCGGCTACCCTCCGCTGCGCCTCGCCTTCCTCTCGAGTCGGACGCTCGCGCAGGGGGTAGAGAGCCATCGCATCTCGGGCGTCAGCGTGCGGGTCTACTCGGCCGCCAGGACGGTCGCCGACTGCTTCAAGTTCCGCCACAAGCTCGGCATCGAGGTCGCGCTCGAGGCCCTGCGGGACTATCGCGCGCGCCATCGGGGCGGGATGGAGGCGCTGGAGCGCTACGCCAGGGTCTGTCGTGTGGCGCGGGTGATGCGGCCGTACCTCGAGGCCACCGCGTGAGCCGGGCGCGCCTCGCCGCCTTCTGCCATTCAGGATGACCAACCCCTACTGTGATGCGCTCGGCATCGCGGTGCCGCGTCTGGAGCTGGCGGCGCGCGCAGCGGGCGCCAACACCTACTCGATGCTCATCGTTGCCCTCCTCGAACGCGGGGAGCCGCTCACCCTCGCCGAGGCCGCCCAGCGCTTCGAGGTGGCGGGCATCGCGCCCGCCGGTTTCGCGCTGGCGTCGCTCAAGCGGGGCCGGCCGGCACGGCCACCCATCTACCGTGACGGCGATCGCTACGCCCTCCACCCCCACGACGACGAAGTCGATCTCTGGGCGTTCCGGCTCGGGCTGAGACCGCCCCGAGCCATCGCCCTCCGGCTGGTCCGCCCCGCCCCCGACCCGCTCCCCTCGCCCGGCGAACCGCTCACAGTCGCCGCCTTGAGCGAGGCGTGGCGCGAGGGCGTGCCCAACACCTGGTCCGCGCAACGGATCGCCATCTGCGTGCTGGATGCGCACCGCAAGCCGATGCGACCAGAGGATGCGCTGGGCTTCGTGAGCGCGCGAAGCAGATGGCAGATGCTGAGGGCTGACTCCGCGCAGTACTGGCGCAGTGGCTCGCCGGTGCGGGTGCGCGCGGACGGCCTGTGGGAACTGGGCGGCGCGCACGACGCCATCCGCTCGGCGCGGCGGGCGGTGAGCGAGCGGGTCGCGATGGCCCGTAAGTGGGCGGCGATGCGCGGCGACCCGGTGGTCATCGAGGCGAACACGAAGCGGTTCGAGGCGGCGCGGGCGGCCAACGGCGAACGACTGGGCCGGATGCGGCGAGTGTTGATCCACGCATTTCCCGCCGCGCGCCCCGAGGCGGTGGTGCTCGTGGACGTGGAGCGGCGTGCGATCACGACGCTGCTCGGCGCCGCAGTCGCTGCGGCCGGGGAGGCGCTGGCGAACTACGAGATCATCGCCGCCGTCGGTGTGCGGGCGCTGCTCCGCGCCCTGGCCTTCGACCCCGGCGAGCGCCGTCTCGCCGAGCTGGGCCCGCCGCAGAAGACAAAGCAGATTGGCCAGCGCGGCCGGACACTCACGATCACGACCAAGCTGCTGGTGCAGGGTTCGTGCGGCATCAGCCGTCCCTTCGCGGACGAGGCGGTGCTGTCGCGGTACCTGCGCGAGGGTGAGGAGAAGAAGCTGCGTCGCCGGCTGGAGGCGGACGCGAAGTCGCTCTTCGCCCTCTACCAGTACGGCCGTCTCCACGGGGCGGTCCGGCTCCGCTGGGGATTCTTTGAGGAGATGCTCCCCGCGCCGTGGGTCCATCGCGACGAGCCTGTCCTCTACGATCTCATCCGGAGCGCCGGCAAGACCGGCACGCCGCTCGAGGTCGTCGCCGGCAGCGCGCCGGGATGGGAGGACCCCTGGTCGCGGGCGCAGCGCGTCGTGGTCGGCGAGCGGGAGCCGGGCTACCGCGCCTGGCTGGACGACGAGGAGGGCTTCCCGATCGACAGTTTCGATGTCCAACTCGCGCGGCTCGCCGGGGCAGAGCGGGGGGAGCGATGAGGGGCGGCGAGGATTCTCCGCGCCCGCCGCTCCAGGGGCCAGCCCGCCGCCGGCCGTTCGTGCAGTGAGCGCCGAGGTTTACCCGTCGGGGTTGGTGGGGAGTGCGTGTGGAGGCTGGTCCACGTGCCGAAGAACGAATGGGTGTGGGGGTGTGGCCCCATGGCGCTGGACGACGGCTGCTGGACGGGTTGGCGTTTGCGGAGGTGGAGCGCGGAAGGACGGTCCTCAGCGGCGGCGCGAAGCGCCTACCGCCTGCAGGCCGTTGTTAATCGACCAAGATGCGCCGCAAGTGCTCCCGTAGGACTGGAACCTTGCGTTGCAGTACCTCCCATACGAGGTCGTGATCAACGCCGAAGTATTCGTGAATGAGCCGATTCCGCATGCCGGTCATGGCGCGCCATTCAATAGCTGGATACTGGGCGCGAGTCGCGGGTCCGACCTTTATCGCGGCCTCCCCGATGATCTCGAGGCTGCGGATAACCGCGCGTTGCAGTGTCTCGTCAGCGTCGTACTGGCCACGGGTGACGGCAGCGCTGGCCGTCGCGAGATAGTCCGCTTCGGCGAGCATATGGCGCAGAAACTCACGCGGCTCGAAGGACATCCGTGGCTTCCGCAAGGATGTGCGGCCCCAAGAACGGCGACAAGGATTCCGGCGTGACAAGTTCAACGCGGCGACCGAAGAGTTGCTCCAGCAGGTCCCCTAACGCGAGGAAGTGATCGTAGGTCTTCTCGCCGGACTGGAACTCGACAAGTACATCCACGTCACTGTCCGGGCGCGCCGCGTTGCGCTGAACGGAGCCGAACAGCGCCAAGCGCCGCACGCCCAAGCTGAGAATCTCAGCCTGTGCAGTGGCAAGACGGGAAAGCACGTCGGCGCGGGTCAGGGCACTTGCGATCATGACTGAAATCTATGCGGTCTTGTGATGTCTGTCATCAGCTTTGGCATACTCGCAGGGCGCGCACGTGCGCGAACGTGATCCTGCTAACATCATCACGGCTCAGGGTTCCGCCGGCGGCAGCGGCTGTGCGCCCCGAAGCTCGAACGTCGCGCCCACCAGGACGAACATCTGGCCGGTGCTCGCGCCGACCATCGCGGTGAGCGCGTCGCCGAAGGGTCAGGTCGCCTTCGGTCGTGACGTCCGCACGAACGCACACACCAGGTCGATCAGGTTGGCGTAGCTCGACCCCTCGAACGGCCGTAGCCACTCGCTGTCCAGGCGCCCGGCTTCCACCACCGCCCCCGCGGTGTCGCGGGTGTCGTACTCCAGCGTCCGCATCCGGCGGTCGCGGCACTCGACAAGGTGGCGAAGGCGCCCTTCCGCGACGAGTAGGTTCGCCGCCGCGCCCCGGCCCGGCTGGGGCGTCGGGAACCGGAACGCCGTCCAGATGGTGAAGGTGTCGGCGCCGGCCGGCGCGATGCTCGCGGTGTCGAGCCAGAGGGTCCCGCGCTCGGTGCTGTCGATCCACACCCAGCGGGGCTCCGCGTCGTGGCGTTCACATCACGGTGGCCGGGATCGGTCCGGCCAGAATTGAGGGCGGCGCGGGGTCCCGGCGCTGCAGCCGCAGGGTGGGGAAGCGGATGCTGCCTCCCTGCGAGCGGAACGCGGGGTATTCCATCGCGCCCGGGTGCGGGATCTCGTAGACCTCGAAGAGCGTGATGCAGGCGAGCCGGGCGACCTGCGCCACCGGCGCGGGCGCGGCGACGTCGCGGCTCCAGTTCCGGTCGGCGCTGCCGGGGTCGTCCCACCCGAGGGCCGCGAGGTGCGCGTTCTGGACGTCGCTCAGGCGCTCGCCGGGGTGCGCGATGTACGCGTTGCTCACGGCCTCCATCCACATCCCGTGGTGTCCGTGGCAGGCGAACTGGACGTAGTGCTGGTGGTGCTTGGAGCCGACGATGAGGAACTCGTCCTCCTCGAGAGCGCCGAGGGCGTCGGCGAGGCGGGAGCGGGTGGCCGGTAGCTGGGCTGTCTCCTGCTGTGTCTTCATCCGTCTCCTGTTCTCTGTCTTCTGTCTTCTGTCCTCTGTTCTGTCACTCCCTGCAGATAGAATGTCGCGCACCCCTGTGACAGTCCGGGCGCCGGGCCGCGGTCCGGCAGGCCGCTCGCGCGCGGGCGGTTCGCGGTGCAGAATCCGGGTGGGATCACTTGCATCGGGGGTGGGGATGGCACCGCAACACCTGGTCACCGTCTGGAACCCGCACTACGCCCCGTCGGCGATGGACGATCACCTGAGCGTCCTCCTGGACTGGGCGCAGCGCCGGGCCAAGGGAGAGGCGAAGGACGACGACGTATACGTCTGGTGGGCGAAGCTGGCGTCGAGCCACCGCCCCGAGCCGATGAAGCACAAGGCGGAGGTGCTGGCCCTGGCCGAGCAGGCGGCAAAGGTCGAGACGCACCTCTACATCACCGAGTACCGCTCGCTGTACGTCGCCCACCTGTCCGATGTGGTGGCGGCCGACGTGCGCGAGGCCGCGCAGGAGAAGGAGCACGTCCCCGCGTACTACTACGAGCGGCCCGAGGAGGCCGACTGCTGGTTTCGGCTGAAGGACATCCGGCGCCTGGTGAGCGACGACGCGCCCGCCGTGGCGGATGAACTGCGCAAGCTCCTCAACGCCCAGCACCACGACCACCCGGTGTCGCTGTACGGCGGGATGGTGGACTTGCCGCTCATCGTGCGGTGCGCCGGGGAGGAGCCGGGGTGGTTCTCCGATCGCGAGAGCCTGCTCGGCGATACGCGCTGGGTGGAGCGGGACGGCCAGGCGCGCGGGGAGACGGAGCGCCTCGCCGCCGAGCTGCGCGACAACGTCCTCGGGCGCGACTGCTGGGCTCGGCTCAGCCTGACGGCCCGCGGCTTCCTGGCCACCGGCGAGTCGGTGTATCGCCGCCATCGGGACGACCTGCAGTTCGACTTCTCGGCGGCGACGATCGAGTACGCGAAAGCCCTGGAGGTGGAACTGAACGCCCTGTTGCGACCGGGACTGGTCGCGGCGCAGGAGCACGGCCACGTCAACCTCGGGCAGCTGGCGCACGCGCTCGAGTCGCCGAAGCCGGCGATGCGATCCTGGCTCGACAAGCGGTTCGGGTCGGAGGCGCGGTGGCTGACCGGGCAGCTGGCGCGCAAGCTGAGCATCTTTGCCGGCCTTCGGAACAAGGGCGCGCACTCGGACCAGGTGAGCCTGCCGACGGCGACCCTGCTCCGCGAGGACACTCTGGGCATCGGGACGGAGGGGCTGATCGTGCGGTTGGCGCAGTTCAAGGGGATGCCGCAAGCGTGACCGATCCCGTGTCGGCGCCGGCCGATCGTCGCTATGCGACGCCGGAGTCGCTCGGCACCGCCCCCGCGCGCGAGCGCGCGATCATCATTACCAGGGTACCAGCCTGCGGAATCGGGGGTGTACGGTGTGCTGAGCGGCCCTGGTAACGTATAACGATATCCGATATATTCGTCCGGCCGCCGTGATGCGGCGAGGGTGCGTGCCATGATCGTGTCCTTCGCGGACGCCGGGACGGAAGACCTGTTCAACCGCACACCGTCGCTGGCCGCGAGGCGCGTGTGCCCGATGCCGTGCTGGCCCGTGGCGCGACGGAAGCTGGATCAGTTGAACGCGGCGGTGAGCCTCGGCTCGCTTCGGTTTCCGCCGGGGAACCGGCTCGAAGCGTTGCGGGGAGACCGATCGGGCTGGCACAGCATCCGTGTGAATGACCGGTGGCGCGTGTGCTTCCGATGGACGGCGTTCGGACCGGTTGACGTCGCGGTGGTCGAGTACCACTAGGAGCCCCACATGGTCCGCATCCCCACCCACGGCCCGCCGACGCACCCGGGCGAGATGCTCCTCGAGGAGTTCCTGAAGCCTCTGGGCGTGACGCAGCGCGAGCTCGCGACGCGACTGGGCGTCTCGTACCCGCGCATCAACGAACTCATCCACGGTAAGCGCGGGATGACACCTGACACCGCCCTGCGATTGGCGCGGTTGTTCGGGATGGAGGCGCAGTTCTGGCTCAACCTGCAGCTGGCCTGGGACCTGTACCACGCCGTCCACTCGCCGGCGGCCAGGCAGATCAGGCGCATCAGGCGGATCAGGCCTTCGCCCCCGAGTCGGCGGGGCACGGGAGGGGTTGTCACACCCCTGTCCTAGCTTGCAGTTCAGGAGGTGTTGAGTGAACAAGTCCGACAAGCGCCCGAGCGAGAAGGCCAAGGGCCTTTCGAAGTCCCGGTTCGTCCAGGGGTGTCAGTGCCCGAAACTCCTCTGGTGGGCAACGTATGAGCATGACGCGCCGGAACTCGTTCCGGACGCGGCGCTCGAATACATCTTCGAGCAGGGTCACCAGGTGGGCGAGCTGGCCCGCGAGCGGTTTCCTGGGGGCGTGTTGATCGATCTCGATCACCGCGATCCGGCCCGGGAGCCGCGGACCCAGGAGCTGATCGCTGCCGGGGTTCCCGCGATCTTCGAGGCGACCGTCATCGCCGACAGCACCTACGCCGCCATCGACGTTCTCCTGCGGGAGCGCGGTGGGTTCGTGCTCATCGAGGTGAAGTCTGGGAAGTCCGCCGACGACAAGTACATCCTGGACGCGGCCGTGCAGACGCACGTGGCGCGCGCCGCCGGGGTCGACGTGCGACGCGTCGAGATCATGCACCTCAACCGCGACTACGTGCACCCCGGGCCCGCGGACCTCTTCGTACGGGAAGACGTGACCAAGCGGGCCGAGGAATTCCTCCACGACATCCCGGGCAAGGTCCAGGCGCAATTGGCTGTGCTCGAGGGTGACCTGCCCGATGTGAAGATCGGGCCGCACTGCTGTACGCCAAGGGACTGCCCGTTCATCTCGCGGTGCTGGCCGCAGGAGGAGGATAGCGTGCTGGGCATCCCCGGGATGCGCTACCCCAAGCGGTTCGAGCTCTACCACTCCGGCACGCGGTCGGTGGCCGAGCTGCCGGCGGACCTGCGCCTCAACGCGGTGCAGGAGCGGCATCGGCGGGCGATCACCTCGGGTGACACTGTGGTCGAGCACACACTCCGAGAGGCGCTGGCCCCGTACCGGGGACGGCTTGGCTTCCTCGACTTCGAGACGGTGGCCCGTGCCGTGCCGGTGTGGGAGGGGACGACGCCGTGGGAGATGATCCCTGCGCAGTTCAGTTACCACGAAGGCGCGGTCGGCGGCCCGTACACGCACCAGGAGTTCATCGCCTCTCCTGGCCAGGACCCGCGGAGGGAGCTGGCGAAGCGGCTCGTCGAGGTGACTCGTGGGGTGGAGCGCGTGGTGATGTACACGAGCTTCGAGGCCACGCAGATCCGGTATCTCCAGAAGGCGGTGCCCGAGCTGGCGGCGGAACTGGGCGCGCTTCTCGGCAAGCTGATCGACCTCGAGAAGACCGTGGCCGCGCACGTCTACCACGCAGAGTTCGGCGGCAGCTTCTCGATCAAGACCGTGCTTCCGGCTCTGGTCCCGGGGATGAGCTATGAGGACGCGGGGGCGATCACGGCCGGCGACGCCGCGAGCGCGCTGTTGGCCAAGCTGATCTTCCGCTCGGCCGACCTGTCCGAAGCGGAACTCAACAAGCTGCGGTCGGACCTGCTGGCCTACTGCAAGCTGGACACGTGGGCGATGGTGAAGCTGCTGGAGCGGCTCTGGGAGTTGGCCGCATTGTGATGATTGCGCGCGCGCGAGGGATTCGCGCCAAGACGGTGCCGACGGTGAGCCGGAACTCGGCGTGAGTCACGACTTCCTCTCGCGAGACTTCGACGTCCGCCGCAGCTCACCAGACACCTCCGCCTCGATCTCCTTCACTGTGGGCAGGCTGCCTTTCAGGGCCTTCGGGAGTCTCCCGACGAGCGTCGTCGCCCATCTGGCGACGCCGATGGGGCGTTGGAGATGCCGCAGCGCGTACTCGACGACGACCTTGTTCTTCGCGTGGCACAGCAGAAGTCCGATGGTGGGCTGGTCGTCGGGATGCCGCAGCAGGTCGTCGGCGGCGGAGAGATAGAGGTTCAGCTGGCCCACGAACGCCGGGTCGAATGGCACGGCTTTGAGCTCCACGACCACGTAGCAGCGCAGCGTCAGGTGGTAGAAGAGCAGGTCGATCTGGAAGTCCTGGTCGCCCACTTCGAGCGGCACCTGCCGGCCCACGAAGGCGAAGCCGGCGCCGAGCTCCAGAAGAAAGCGCTGGATGTGGTCCACGAGCGACTGCTCGATCTCGCGCTCCCGCCGCAGATCGGCGGTGCCGACGAAGTCAAAGAGGTACGGGTCCTTGAAGACCTGGGTGGCCAGGTCCGACTCGGCGGGCGGCAGCGTGTCCCGAAAGTTGGTGATGGCCTTGCCCTGGCGCGCGTGGGCACGACCGTCGATCTGCATGCACAAGACGGGCTGGGACCATCCGTGCCGAATGGTCTGCTCGGCGTACCAGAGCCGGCTCTTCTGATCGTCCAAACGTTCGAGAAGGGCGATGTTCTGGCGCCAGGGTAGTTGTGCAATGACCCGTTGCACAATTGCCCGCTCCACCCACGCCGCGGCAAACGCGCGCATGTACTTGAGATTGCGCGGTGAGAAGCCCTTCATGTCGGGGAATGCCTTGCGTAGGTCCGCGGCCAGCTGGTCGATCACCTTGGCTCCCCAGCCCGCGCGAGCCTGCCGCTCGAGGATCATCCGGCCGATGTCCCAGTAGAGCAGGACCATCGCCGCGTTGGCGGCGAGGACGACCCGCAGGCGTTCTTCCTGGATGCGCCGCTTGATGGCACCGAGGGTGTCCGCGTAGTCCCGCGGGAGGCCCGCTGTGGCGGGCGCGGCCGGAAACCGGGCCTCCTCCCGTTGCCGGCCCAGGGCGAGCCGGTTCTCGGCTTTGCCACGCTCGCGCCTTCGAGCCATGCCCAAGCTCCTCGCCCGCAACGAACGCCGACCTGTCGGCGCTTGTGCCAACTGCGACGCAGCCGCGCAACGCGCGATGCCGCTGGCCGGTGCCACGATAGCGGCGGTGGGGAGGGTGCGGTAACCGAAATCGCTGCGGCGCGGTGCGAATTCGTGCACGCGTTGTCAACGTTCAGCCAGAATGACCCAGGGCGGAGTCGGGATTCGGCTCCTCGAGACGGAGTGCGCGGCATTGAGTGCACGGACAGGCGGTTGGGTTGGCGAGTGGGTGGGCCGCGCGTTGTCACACCCGTCTGCGATACTCGCTGGATGATGAGAGCGTCAACGATTCGTAGGGGTACGGCGCGGCTATGCCTGGGCGTCGCGAAGCAGCTGTCGCGGCGCGACCGGGATCGGGCCGCGCTGCGATGGGTCCACCGTGCCACACGGGTGGACGAGGCGTGGGCGGAGCCGTGGGTGGCAGCCGGGGCGCTCCACGGCGCGCTCGGCCACACGGGGCAGGCGCTGGAGGCGTTCATGGGGGCCAACGCCCGCAATCCCCAGAGCCGCGTCATCGTGCTCATGTTGGGGATGGCCCTCGACGAACTACATCTGTGCGACGAAGCCCACGAGTGGCTGGTGCGGGCGGCTCACGCGTCGCGGGCCGCCGACGAGTCCGTTGCCGACGGCCACCCCGACAGCCTGTTCTGGCGGGAACTGGGGCTCTACTGCGTCAGCCACGGCCGGGACGAGGAGGCGATCCAGACAGCCGCGCTGGCGGAGTTGTATGATGGGTGGTCGGGGGGAGTCAGGCAGTCCCAGTAGTAGGCGCATTCTCATTGGAGGTAGTCATGCTGTTCGACACTGAGGTTGTTGGCTTCGAGTCGTACAAGGAGCGCAACCTCTACTACAAGCTCTTTGCCGGGTATCTCTTCAACGAGTTGATCGAAGGGTGGCAGGGCCGTTTCGAGAGCTTCATTTCTCTCCTGGCGGACCCCACGTACCCCGAGACTCGACCCCTCGCGCCGCTTCCCCTACAGGCTGGCACGACTCACGTCAGTTTCGACAACCACCTGATCCAGCTGACGGACAGCGCCACGGATCGCGGCGAATTCGCGGACGTGCTGCTGTTCGATTCGGACAGTCGGGCCCTAGTGGGCATTGAGGCCAAGTTCCTTTCGGACTGGGAGTTCGAGAAGGACGTGAAGTCGAATGGCGATCGGCTCGAGGAGGCGAGGCGAAGACTGGGGGCATCCTCAGTGACGTCAGTGCTACTGGTCACCGAGACCAAGTGGAAGAACGTCGTGGCGAAGCGAGGCAAAGAGAAGAGTCAGTATCGTCTTCTGGTCGATAACTGCGCGCAGTATCCGGTGCGGGTGCTCACGTGGGAGATAGTTCGCGACAGGTGCACGGCGGGCGTGGTTCGGGGCTACCTCGATGAGCGGCTGGGTCGGTCGGCCGAGCGATAGCGGGTTCGCCGCATGATCCAAGGTTCCACGTACGGGCTCCGGGTCCTCGGTGCCCACATGAGAGTGCTTGTCCACTGAAATTGGAGTTCACCACCTCAGTCCGTCCGGTCAGCAGCAGCAACAGGCTCGCCGCCGCACATCCGCTCCTCCCAACTGGCGTGGAGGTGTTCCCAACTGCCGGAGACTTGGCGCAGCACACCTGCATGGCGGAGTAGTCCAGGATGGACAAGAGGCAGCCACTCAGCTGAGTGGCCATCCGCAACAATCTCCCCTCGCTCTCCATACTGAGGGCCTTCTAGTTTGCGGAACTCGGCCACAGGATGCGTGGCCCTAAAGCCAGGCCACATGCGAACTGCGCTCCACACCTCTTCACCCAGCGAGATCACCAGCGATGGCTTCGTCTCGACGTACTCGTCATGCAACTTGTCCCGAAAGTACTCTATCGCTCTATGGGGGAGTTCCTTCCTGCTAAACCGTGCCGGCAGAGTGGCCATCTGCATGCCCATAAGATGAGCGAGTGAATCGTAGTCTTCCCGAATTGCGTCGCCCTGCTGGCGCCGCTTTCGCGGCTGGGTTCGAACCGTATCTGAGTACTTGACCATGAACACCGGGAAGATGTCCGTGAATGACGTAGTGTCGATATCTGCTTTCAGCGGATCCAAGTAGTGTGCCACAACTCCTTTTCCGGATGATCCGTTCGCTGGCGGCGAGTATTGTCCAATCTGGCCGTTCTGGCCTGGACTGTCACCTCTCGCGAATCCGACTTCACTACACCAGTCCTTGACCCGAGATGCGAAGTCGTCGGCGTCTCTGTCTCCAGCCCAGAACACCTTTGGCTCGACGTCGGCGGCCAGGGCATTGATCCTCCCACGCGCACCGATGCCCTTCCCGCACTTTGGCGCTGTCCAACAGACGTGCCATGCGCTAGGGTACACTCCGATCACCAGTACCTCAGTCGGAGCTGAGGCTCGGCGCAGAGGCCTCGGAGTGTTGGGACGTCCAAACGGGAAATGGCCCCAATCGGTCATGTCTCGTCCTCGAAGAGGATCAGGGTATACTCTCGCCGAGTCTCCCGACTGATTCTGCCGTTGGAAACCCCCTCTGCCACGATGCGAACCCTGTCGGCTCTCACCACCTATCCTCGTCGGGCGTGCCGCGGCTCAAGCTGCCGCGGTGGTTCTCCGCTGTCCAGTCGAGTCCCCGTCTTGACGAGGTCGTAGTAGTTGCTGGTGAACCGGTCGATGGGCTGGTCGGATTCGACGCAGAGCGCAGAGGTGCGTCACCGAGCGGGTTCGTGGAGCGCTCGAGCGTGTGGGCGAGCAGGTGCGCGTTGTGCGCGGGTGCACGAAGGGCGGAAGCACGGGTGGGTGTGGTGCGGTGGCGCTACGCGTGGTCGAAGGACTACCGGATCATCGATGCGCGGACCGTCCAAGTGTGGCCCTTGTTGCAGCCGGCTGGGCCGCTCCACTGTTTGCCCTGCTCCCAGATAGGGACGGTAATCTGCCTTTCTTCCCCGCACTGGGGGCACACTGCTCTGGCGGAGAAGTAGCCTTGAGCGCCGTGGGAGAATGTCGCGTTCTCGAGCACGACCATGTCTTTGGTAACGGTTCTCATTGTGTGCCTCTCTGTTGAGTAGCTCTGGGCCAGTGATTGCGCGCCTGCGGCCACCGGCGATGGTGCCGATCCTCATGGAGCCGGCTGGGCCACAGGCAGGGTCATGGGCCGTGACGCCCATTGGCAGGTGTTGTTCACCACACCCTCCAGGGAGATCCGCGCGTCTCTGCAATTCGCGCCACCATGCGCGCCCTTCTCCCGACCTGGTCGCCTCACGAACGGCCCTGCGAACCTCGTTGTATGCGCGCCTGAATGCTCCTCTTTGCGGATGAGAGGCGCGGAGAAAGAGAGCCTGCGAATCGGACCAGAACCATCCTGCCAGGTGCGCCCGATCCGCTCTGGCTCCGTTGCCCAGCACGTGCTCCATCGCCACGGGGAACGTGCCGCAGCAGATCACGATGTGCGGCTTGAGCTTCCGTAGCTGCGTCTCCACTTCGGGCCAATCATCCCTTGCGAGCCTCAAGAGTTCGGAATCGGCAATCTCCTTCCTGCCGGTTGTCTTGATGACATTCACTACTGCCGTCCGCAGAAAGCATGGCCACAGCACGGTTTCGATATCCGCGTGGCGCGCCGCGCTGAACCTCGGCAGGCCAGCTAGCAGCCCGTAGGTCCGAAAAGCGCTTGTCTTCCACTTTCGTTGAATGGTCTTCGGGTCCTCCCGGTAATCGCTCCAAACCTGTTCTGCGAGGGGCACCCGCAGACGAGTATCCTTCCTAATACTACTGTGTCATAAAGGGTTGCGCGCGGGGCGTGCGGGTAGTAGCGTGGGGGTATGGCGACGACAGCGCAGGAGTCGGCGGCCGGGCGGTTCGCGGCGTATCTCGAGCGGGTGGGGAGCGTGATC
>Ga0315287_10001164_pt1 | contig 24013 bp, 23 predicted proteins | sample YL17G11_0_MG_FD_205037 | JGI IMG/M metagenome (GOLD analysis project Ga0315287, IMG submission 205037) | Sediment microbial communities from Yellowstone Lake, YNP, Wyoming, USA - YL17G11_0 | ecosystem: Environmental > Aquatic > Freshwater > Lake > Sediment | place: USA: Wyoming | collected... | reverse complement strand
ACCGCCCCCGAGCCCGCCGAAGAGGATCCGGCACAGCGCCAGCAGCCCGAGCGCCTGCCAGAAGGCGATCTGCGGCCAGCCGAACAGCGGCGGCAGCAGCCAGTTCCACAGCAGCCGCACGACCAGGCCGCCGATCGCGATGAACAGCACCATCGCCAGGAGGATCAGCGGCGACAGGAAGACGAGTCTCCTCAACCTTGGTCTCATGTTCGGTCCCTCACGCTTTCCTCGTAGACGCTGTGCAGGCACTCGCGCAGGCGCAGCACCGCGTAGTGCTTGCGCGAGAGCAGGGTGTTCACGCTCGCACCGGTCGCTGCGGCGATCTCCTTGAAGCTGCGGCCTTCGAGTTCGTGCGCAACGAACACGCTGCGCTGCTCCTCCGGCAACCCTTCGACCGCCGACGCGAGCGCATCGAGGAGCACGCGGCGGTTGTAGAGCGCCTCCGGTCCCTCAGCCGGTGAAGGCAGCAGGTCCTCGAGTCGCAGCGGCTCGTCGTCCCCGCCCGCGATCGTGCTCTCGCTGAAGCTCTCCGGTCTCTTCTTCCGGAACCGATCGACGATGCGGTTGCGCGCCACGCGAAACAGCCACCCGGTGACGTGTTCGATCGGCATCAGCAGGCGGTTCGCTTCCACCAGCTCGTAGAAGACGTCCTGCAGGATGTCCTCGACGTCGCGGGGGTCGCCCACACGCCGGCGGATGAAGTTGCGCAGCCGGGACTGCTCCCGCTCGACCACTTCGGAGATCCGCCGGTCCTGCTCGAGTGTCGTCCGCTCCAAGGCCGCCGCGCCCCCCATTCACGCCTGTAGACGATCGACGGGTGCGGATATTGTATGGGCGCCCCGTTCCGACGCGGTCATGGTGCCACAGGCCGACGCAGGCCCTCTCGTTGCCGTGTCGATCGTGGAGTGTCTGACCGGTGATTCCACCCGACACCCGTCCATCAGCAGGTCGCCAATTTGATTCTGGCCATCGGCCCCAATAGGATCACGGGCATGGATGGGGAGAGGCCGAGGAGCGCGAGTAGGGCTGTGAACCCGAGCTGCCAGGAGACCGACACATGAGATATGAAGGGACCCTCGTGAAACGACGGCCCGACATGAAGGAAGGCGTCATGCATAGTTCTATCGGGATATCAACGCTTGTTGTTTCCGTCGTCCTGGCGGGAACCGCGCAGGTTGGAATGGCAGCGCCGCCCGGAGCATCCACCGCACTGACCTACGCTGGCGACTCGAGAAGCCTGGTCCCCCTGACCGGGACACACGACGTACAGACCGTCGTTGCGGAAAAGTGGCTGCTGGTCACCGAGAAACCGGAGGGTCCCGAAGGCCTGATCTTCGATCGTGACAACAATCTCTATATGGTCGTCGTGGGGAACGGCAGCGTGCTCAACTCCGCTCCCCCATACAAGGAGCTGACTACGGTCTATGGGCCGTCCGAAAGCCGATTCGGTACGGTCAAGATCCACAAAGACGGGAGGTTGTTCCTCTGCGATTTGGGCCAGAAGCAAGGGTATCGCGGGGACAACACGGGCCGGATCATCGCCATGCAGCCCGACGGGTCCAACCTGGAAGTCATCGTTCCCGCCGGTAGCTACACACCCGACGACATGGTGTTCGACGCCAGGGGCGGTTTCTACTTCACCGACTTCAAGGACTACACCGACGCCAGCAACACCGCGAACGGCGCCGTCTATTACGTGTCTCCGGACTTCAAAACGATTACCCCTGTACTGAAGAACTTGGCCTCTCCCAATGGGATCGCCTTGAGCAAGGACGGGAAGGCCCTCTGGGTCACGGAGACCTTCAATCAGTAGCTACACCGACTCGCTCTCGGACCCGATGGGACCACCCTCAATATCTACGGCCACATGATTCCGCATCGTTTCAGCGGTTTCGGCGGGCCCGACTCGGCGATCATCGATGACGACGACAACGTCTACGTCGCGTGTTTCGGCGCAGGAAAAGTGATGGTCTTCAACATGCTCGGCAACCTCATCGGACAGGTACTGATACCGGGAAGAGAGGCCGGCTACATGTTGTCTACGCTGACGATGGCCATAGTACCGGGGACCAACGACCTGATCATCGGCGCCGGCGATTTTGCCGGCCGCGGCGCCTGGCTATTCAAAGCAAGAACCTTCGGCAAGTCCTGGGATGGAGCCTATCAGTTCCAGAAATAGAAGCGAGTTCGAAGAACGGGGGTCGAGAGCGGCAGGAGGCCGTCGATGAGGTGTATCCTGAAAGCCCCCAGTGACTCGAAAGGACGGCAACGGAGATGGGCTACCGCGTCTGCGCAGCGTTGCTGTTTTTCCTGACCACGGGGATCGCCCGGGCGGACGACCGGATCGTGATCGGCCGAACGAGTCAGATCCACTCCGACGTCCTCCACGAAGACCGGACACTGCGGATCTATCTGCCCCGGAGCTACGGCTGGGCGGTTGACCGGCGCTACCCGGTTCTCTACCTGCTCGACGCCGAGACCGATTTCGTCCACACCGCGAGCTCGGTCGACTACCTCGCAACCACCGGTGAGATCCCGGAGATGATCGTGGTGGGCGTGGACAGCACGGTTCGTATTCGCGACTTCACGCAGACCGACTGGGCCGAGGCATGGGTCGGCGGAGGCGGCGCGGCCAACTTCAAGGGCTTTCTCTCGAAGGAGTTGCTGCCCAGGATCGACGCGAGCTATCGAACGAACGGGTTTCGCGTGCTCTCCGGGCATTCTGCCGGGGGGCAGTTCGTGCTGTACTGTCTGACCTCCGATCCGTCGCTGTTCCAGGCGTACGTTGCGCTGAGTCCGAGCCTCGACTGGGACCACAACCTTCCGCAACGCTCACTCGAAAAGGCCCTGGCGTCGACCGACAGCCTGAAGGCCTTCCTCTACGTCGCCCATTCGGACGACTTCGGTCCCGCCCTCGCCGCCGACGAACGACTGATCCACACGCTCGAGACGACGGCACCACGGGGCTTTCGCTGGGCCAGCGGGGCGTTCCCGGAGGAGTCGCACACGAGTGTCACGCTCCTCGCCGAGATCGATGCGTTGCGCCACCTGTTCTCGGGGTATCGACTTTCTCAGGACGTCCTCGATCTGGGGATCGCCGCCGCGCAGGAGCACTTCGACGAGCAGTCGAAGGTCGTGGGTTATCCCATCGGCGTGCCGGAGGGCGTGGTGAACGATCTGGGCTATGCGGCTCTGTCCGCCGGAAAGACGGCGGACGCCATCGCCCTGTTCCGTCGCAACGTCGAGGCGAACCCGAATTCGGCCAACGCCTGGGACAGTCTGGCGGATGGCTATGAGAAAGCCGGCCGATGGCAGGATGCCGCAGAAGCGTCGGACCACGCCGTCGAGCTCGCCGTCAGGTTCGACGATCCCAACCGCGCGTCGTTCGTGGAGCACGCGAAGAAGATGCACGCCCGGCTGAGCGAGATGTCGAAGGGTGAGCCGGATTCACACGAATAGGCTGACCGCGGCAAGAGCCGAGAAACGCAGCGATCGGCTCCGGCGCCTATGGGCGGCAGGCCCAGCGAACGTGACGGCACGCGATGAGTCGGTACCTTTTTCACCATCGAACCGCTCGGCCCCACTCGACCAGGGAACCCCAGCGCCGGAGGGAGTCGGGCCCACGGATGGTGAAACGGTGATAGACGGCACCCAGAACGTCTACCTGAACCCGAACAGCGGCGGGAACACCACGACCACCACCCACGCCCACAGCGCGTAGACGGGGAGGTACGCCGTCTGCCACCGCTCCACCGGCGCGAACCCCACCCGCCGGGCGAGGAATCGCCCGTAGAGCAGGGCGGACCAGCCGAGGGTCACCAGCAGGATGATGTTCTCGCCCAGCGCCGCGACCTTGTTGGGGCTGAAGCCGTACTCGGAGATGCGGGCGGCGATGGCCCAGAGCGCGATGGCGTCGACGAGCAGGGCGCAGACGACGAGGAGGAGCTGCAGTGCGTCGAAGATGCCCGGGGCTTTCAGCGGGTCGCGGGCCGAGATCGCGTAGAGGACCAGGCCCGCCACCAGCACCAGCAGCAGGTCGAAGCCGATGAGCACCTCGCGTCCGACGGCGATCCCGCTGCCGGTCCACGCCATGGTGCCCAGGAACGCCAGCAGCAGCAGGGTGAACAGCGGCGTGAAGATCAGCGTCAGCACCGGCGCCATGTTCTCGATGACGCTCTGCTTGGCCTCCACCAGCCACGCCGCGATGAGGACCGCACCGACGGCGCCGCAGGGCAGGATCCAGGTCGCCAGCAGAGCCTCCGGCTTGACCCCGATGGCGCTGAAGACGAACCCGGTGAGCCCCATCAGCACGCCGCCGCCGAGGGCGGTGAGGGAGTAATAGATGAACCACTCGCCGGAGAAGCGCACGTAGTTCATGCGCTGGTCGTGATCGCGCCAGCGGCCGCCGGCATACGCGTAACCAACCGCGAGCCACAGCGCGATGAGCAGGTGCATCGCCGCCAGGGTCATGGTGTGCGCGCCCGGCGCGAACGGCATGAGGTTGATCGCCACGGCTGCCGCCACGAACGGCACCGCCATCCACAGCCTGGCCGCCGGAGCGAGCAAGCGCTTCCAGGCGAAGAACACCGCCAGGAACGGGAGCACGAAAAGGCTGAGGTTGCGCACGTAAAACGCCGGCAGCTCCTGGTTCACCTGCATTCTCACGCCGAACAGCTCCGGGACCTTGATCGCCACCGCGGCGGCGACCGCCAGGGCGACCGCCACCAGGGCTTCCTTGACCTCGACCCCGCTCCTACCGCCGGCGTCGGGCGTGACGACGAGCCGCTTCCAGAGCCGCTCCGAGTGCTCCCGGGCGAACTCGCGGGAGAGCGCATCGAGGTCGCCGATGCGCTTCACGGCGATGAGGAAGGCCTCGTCCTCCGAGAGCCCCGCCTGCGCGAGTGCGCCCGCCTGGCTGCGAAGGTGATCCTCCAGCTCGTCTACGTCGACGGAGTGGATCGCCGGCCGACGCCGGAGGTACGAGCGCCACTCCGCGATACCTTCTTCCAGCGACGAGCGCGTCCCTGCCTTGGGGTTTTCGGTTTCCTGCGTCACGAGTCAGCCTCCCTGGAGCACCAGTTGGAACGATTTGACCTGCGTCCGCCGCAGCGCGGAGTCCACCACCTGCCACTGCCGCCGCTGGCTCGCCAGCTCGTCCTCGCCGCTTTTCGTCAGCCGGTAGTACTTGCGCTGCCGCCCAGCCTCCGACTGCCCCCAGACGGCCTGCACGAAGCCGTTGCGCTCGAGGCGGTGGAGCACCGGGTACAGCATGCCGTCCGTCCACTGCAGCTCGCCGCCCGACAGCTCGGCCACGCGCTTGATGATGGCGTAGCCGTAGCTCGCGCCCTCGCTCAAGATGCCCAGGATCAGCGGGGTGGCCGAGGCGGCGACGAGGTCCTTGCCGACGTTCATCGGCCGGTCCGTCCAGCGATCGGGGGTCGGAGCGCTCCGTACATAGAACCCTTATACATTGCTCCTCTATGTATGTCAAGGGAGCAGCGACGCGGCTTTGCTCACCGCTCCCCGGAGCGGCGAGACGAGCGGTCGTTGTCCTGAGGGGGTCTCAATGCTGCTCAGACAACCGGGGCGCGGGCGCCGTCGCCCGCGCAGGCGAGGGCGCCGGCGCGCCGGCAAGGATCTTCATGGTCCAGCGCGTGCCCACGGATCAGCACGATTCCGAGGAGCCCGGGAGGGACGGCGAGGGACCCAGTGGAGCCGCGACCGAACCTCCGCAAGGGCGCGGCGTATGCCAATGGCAGGAGCATCGGGCCGCCCCGCGAGGTGGCCTGGAAGGGAGCGTGCATGGATCGCAAGGAGTTCCTCAGGAGCGTCTGTGGGCTCGGCGTGTGTGGGTGTGCACTGGGTGTCCTCGAAACGGCCGGCGCCGCCCAGCCGGCCGATACCGCGCCCGAGGACCAGCGGCTGCTGTTCGCCCGCTACCAGCTCTCCAAGCTGTTGGGGTTCATGGCCGCCGACGTGAGCGCCGAGGCGTGCACCGCGGTCCTCGAGAAGACCGGCCGCGAGTGCGCCAGGCTCGGCCAGCTCGGGCAGCAGTTCAAGGGGAACCCGGAAGGCTACTTCGCCGCCGCCAGGCAGAACTGGGGAACCGACTTCACCTGGGACAGGGAGAAGGGCACCGTCACTGTCGCGGTTGCCGACGGCCCCTGCGGCTGCCCGCTGGTCAGCGCGAAGCGCACGCCGGCGGTGTGGTGCAACTGCTCCGTCGGGTACCAGAAGGAGTCGTTCGAGGCCGTTTTCGGCCGTCCCGTCCAGGCGCGCCTGAAGGAGTCCAAGCTCGGCGGCGCGAAGCGCTGCGTCTTCGAGGTCACGGTCTCGTAGCACGCGAAACGGAAGAACCGGGAACGGTGCCGAGTACGCATTCCGTCACTCCCTCGATCGCCTGCCGTGTTGCAGGAGCCAGCTGACGTGACAGGTGCCGGGTGCGCATCACGCCGAGTTGCGTCCTCCTGGGGCCACAACTCGGCCAACTACGTACCCGACACCCAGCCATCCCATCGTGCCCTTGGAGAACGGCGTCGCGGCTCTCATCAAGAGGCTGCCGCACGGCTCGGGTGCCGCCGGGGCGCGCGGGCGCGGCGGGCGGCTTGCCCGGCCAAACGAGAACTGCCAAGCTCATGCGGGTCTCGCGCGCGCCTTGCCGCTGGAGGGCTGTCATGAGGATCGCCACCATCGCCTGTCTGCTCCTGCTCCCCGCCTGGACCTCTGCCTTTGCCCGCGGAGGCGTCGGCACGATCGACCTCAGCGGCATCTGGCAGATGAAGGACTTCACCCGCGGCGTCGGCGTGACGCGGCAGGTCTATCTGCCCGGCAGGCAGCCACAGCAGACGCTCCCGATCCGGATCCCGGGAACGGTGCGCACGGCGCTGCTGCAGGCCGGCGAGATCCCCGACCCCTACGTCGGCTACGACAACGAGAAGTCGTTGTGGGTCGAGGACAAGGAGTGGTGGTTCTTCCGCACGTTCGACGTGGCGGGAGACGTGCAGGGCCGGTTCGTCGATCTCGTCTTCGAGGGCAGCTCCTTCCGCGGCGAGGTGTGGCTCAACGGGCAGCTCGTAGGCCCGCTCGAGGGCATGCTCAATCCGAAGGCGTTCGACGTCTCGCGCCTGCTGAGCTTCGGCGCCGCCAACTCGCTCGCCGTGCGCCTCGAGGCGACGCCCGACGCGCGGGTCAACCTGATGGATCGCGGCCTGACCTGGGACATGCCCCGCGATCAGCTCTTCTCGATCGCGCAGTGCATGTACGGATGGGACTGGGGCCCGCACGGCGTGCCGGTGGGCCTCTGGCAGCCGGTCAAGCTGCGCGTCACGGGCCCGCTGCGCGCGAGCCGCCCCTTCGTCCGCTCGCGCCTCGACTCGCCGTCTTCGGCCGTGCTGAAGGTCGACCTCGAGGTGACGAACCTGGCCGGCGAACCGAGGCGGGCGACGCTCGCCGGCACGATCGCGGAGAAGGGCTCGCTCCGCACGGCGGCGGAGTTCAAGCAGGAGGTGGACCTGGCGGCCGGCGAGACCCGAACCGCCAGCTTCGAGGTGCGGGTGCGCAATCCGAAGCTCTGGTGGCCGAACGGCATGGGTGAGCAGAGCCTCTATGTGCTCGGCGCCACGCTGTCGGACGGCGCCGAGGTCTCCGACAGCGTAAAGGCGCAGCTCGGCATCCGCGAGCTGAAGCTCGTCGCCAACGAGAACGTCGACGACTTCACGAAGTCGATGAAGGAGCAGACCGGCAGCGTGTACCACCTGGGCCGCGCCGTCGGCGCCTACCCGTGGACCTTCCAGGTCAACGGCATGAAGATGTTCGCCAAGGGAGGCAACTGGATCCCGGTCGACCAACTGCTACGGCTGGATCGCGACCGCTACGACCGGCTGCTGCAGTTGGCGCGGGACGCGCACTTCAACCTGCTGCGCGTCTGGGGCGGCGGCCTCTACGAGACCGACGACTTCTACGAGCTCTGCGACGAGTACGGCATCCTGGCGTGGCAGGAGTTCCTGAGCAACCGCAGCTTCTCGAAGATCGATCGCCAGAGCTTCATGGAAGGCGCCGAGTCGGCGGTGGTGCGGCTGCGCAACCACCCGAGCCTCACCTTCTGGTGCGGCGGCAACGAGTTCGATCCCGACGACCAGGGCAGCAAGGCCGTGATCGACGCCCTCGACGCGCTCCTGAAGAGGCTCGATCCCGAGCGCGAGTTCCACCGCGCGTCGCCCTACATGGGCGACGACCACTACTGGGGCGTGTGGCACGGCCAGCAGCCCTACACGCGCTACCGCATCGTGCGCCCCTTCCGCAGCGAGGCCGGCGTCAACACCTTCCCGGTGCTCGAGGACTTCCAGAAGTTCACGCCGCAGGATCAGCTCTGGCCGCTCGACCCGACCTTCGTCGAGTACCACGGCGAGTACAATCCGCGCTTCAAGCACCTCGACAAGCTCGCGCGCTACGCGGACGAGTTCGGCGCCTCGACAACGCTCGCGAGCTTCGTCATGAAGAGCCAGCTCTATCAGGCACTGGCCGACGCCTTCAACATGGAGTACTGCCGCTCGAACACGTTCAGGAACAGCGGCGTCCTGATCTGGCAGTACAACGACATCTGGCCGACCATCTCGTGGTCGATGGTGGACTGGTACGGCACTCCCAAGCCGTCCTACTACTTCCTGAAGCGCGCCGCGCGGCCGCTGCACGTGTCGGCCGACTACGAGAAGTACCTCTGGAAGGCGGGCGAGACCTTCGCCGCCGACGTCCACCTGCTGAACGACGCGCAGACGCCCGCCAAGGGCCTCGCCTGGCGCGCGTCCATCCTCGACGTGACGGGGAAGGTGCTGGTGACGAAGTCGGGACCGGCCGCGGCCGAGGCCAATCGCTCCGCCACGCTCGGACGCGTCGAGCTGCCGCTCTCGCCGGAAATGGCAGGCAGGACGGTGTTCGTCGCCGTGCAGCTCACGCGCAAGGACGGCAGCGCCGTCTCCGACGCGCTCTATCCGATCGCGGTGAGCCAAAGCGGCAACCTGGACGAGTACAAGGACATCTTCGCCGAGATGAACGGCATGGAGTCCGTGGCGCTGAAGGCCGAGCTGCTCACGCCGCCGCTGAAGCTCGAGCCGTCCGGCAGCGGCGCTCTCTCGCTGCGCCTCACCAATCCCACGAAGGCCCTGACCTTCTTCGTGCGCGCCCGTCTCCTCGAGGAGTCCGAGACGCTCCGGTCCTCCTACAGCGACAACTACGTCTCGCTGCTCCCGGGCGAGGCCAGGACGATCGACGTCACGGTGCAGAGGCGCCGGCCGGAGGCCGTGCCGGCGGCGCTGCACCTGGAGATCTCCGGCTGGAACGTGGCGCACCGGGAGCTGCCGATCGCCGTCTCGGCATCCGCGCACTGAAGGGCGGCGCTCGAAGCCGGTCGACCGTCTCGCTTCCCGACCTCGTCGATCGTGCTCTGGATGGCCTGCACATGATTGCGTGCCTGTTGCGAAGACGGGTCACTGGCGGTTGAGAGCCGCCCCGCGACCCGGGTCCCGCCTTCACCCTCCGCGGCGACGATTCGTCGTCATGGACGACTGGCACCGCCCTTGGCGGCTCAGACATGCGCAAGCACCAGCAGAGTCGAGACGTCTTCGGTCCGTGCACGAAGCGTCATGCGAGCGGCGCTGCAGCGGCCTATAGTGGATGCGGCGGGCCGGGCGCATCACGCGCGGCCTGCCGGAGGCGAAGACGCCGATGACGCGCCACCTTGTCGAGCTCCGGCGGTCGACCGGCGCGGACGCCTGGCGGCGGGCGCCGGCTACCCGGCGGGTGCCGACCTCGGCGGCGGGAAGCCGGCTGGCGGATCAGGCCCCGGCGCGGGTGCGGCAGCGAACGCTCGGCGACAATAGCGCGGGCGCGACACCCGCACGTGCCGCCGGAGTTGCGTGTCTGGCGATTCTCGCGGCCTCCTTCGTCGTGGCCGGCGAGGTCCCTGCTCCCCCGCCCCAGGGGTTCCGGCTGAGCATCGGCCTTCTGGTGGCTTCGGGCCTGGGTCCGATGTCGTCGGACCTGAACCACCATCCCGGCTTCGGCCTCGCACTCGCGGGCTACATACCGGTCGGCTCCCGATTCCGCGTGCGACCCGCCTTCGAGTGGACCGGCTACCGCGTGAGCGGGTACAACCTCGCCTCCCGGCTCCTCGCCGAAGTGCTGGGGGCCGCCTACCAGGAGACCCGGGTGGTCTTCCGCACGTACAGGCTCGGCGTGGATGGGGTCCTCTACTTCGGCGACCTCTACCGGGGACCGTTCGTGAGCGGCGGCGCCGGGGTGCAGCGCAGCCGGGTCTACATCGAGGACGTCCTCTGGTACGGGACCCGCGAGGAGGACGTGGAGCCCGTCGACGCCTCGTCCTCGACCACCGCGCTGTGGCTGGGCGGCGGCGCGGGCTACCAGTGGTCCTCCGCCAGCCTGGAGCTTCGTCTCTCGCGCGCACCCTACCGCTTCACCACGGAACGCCCGACCGAAGCGCCGCCCGGCGCCTTCCCGTTCGAGCCTCAGCCTGGCTGGGCCCTGCACCTGATCATCGCCGTGACCTTCTGACGGGCGCGCCGCCGAGCCATCGCCCCGGTGCGGGACCGTGCCCACGATGGGCCCCGGCGGATATCCGTGCCCGGCGCCCGTTCAGGCACCGGCCTCAGGCGGGCGCTTGGCTCCCGGCGGCCCGCCCGAGCGCCTCGGGCAGCGCCACGGCGACGACCAGAATGACCGTGCTCAGCAGGATCACCACGTAGTCGTTCCAGGAGAACCCGAGCTGGAGAGAGTGCTGGCCGGGCGGGTTGCCGAGCGTGAGCGCAAAGCCGATCCAGGGCCGTTCCAGCAACGGAGGCAGCAGGTTCGTCACGAGCATCGCCCACGCGAACCGCCGCAGCCGCACCTGTGCCTCGCGGTCGAAGCGTCGGCCGGCCGCAATGCCCCCGAGGAGCCGCCACAGCTGCCAGAGGGCGAACACGCCCAGCGCCGCGCTCGGCAGCGACCCGAGCGCACCGAGCAGCCTGGCGCGGCCATCGATGACGATCGGCCCTCCACCGGCGCCCATCATCCCCTCGTTGATGGCGAAGCGAACCCAGTCGATCTTCAGCCAGACGAGTATCTGGGCGCAGAAGAGCGCGGCGCCGAGTGCAGCCAACGCGCGCACCACCACCGTGAGTGTCTTGAGACCGCGAGGGCGGTTGGACATGGCAGGCCTCCCGAGACCAGAGATGACCACGTTGGCTGACGAGACTTCTCTCAAGACCCGCGCCGGGAAGTCGTGCCTCACGGCAACCAGTCGAGCAAGGCCGGGTGAGACTCCTGGGCGTCTGCAGTCAAGTCTACGCTTTTGGTCAAGCCGCGGTGAGGGGGGCGCAGTGAGGGGCGGAAGGTGAGGGAGGGACGGACGACGATTCACCGATCGCTCGTCCGCTCCCGACCCTCGCCTCGGCGCGCCGATTCTCCTGCTTCATCTCCAGCCGCGACGGATCGCTGCCCTTACCCGCGATGCCGGCTCCGCGGTCGAGCCGTTCCGCGCCGGCTGACAGGTGCCTGGTACGCAGTTGACAGGTTCTTGGGCCGCGACCACGCAACTCAGCTACATGCGTACCTGGCGCTCGTTAACCTGGCACTCGTTCGTTACTCGTTACGACTGGCACGTCCCTCTACCGGAATCTCGGCGAGGCGCCAGGGTGTTACAGGGGCAACACTGCAAACGGTGGTGTGCTGGCTCGTGAGGAGGGCTCATGAAATTCATGGTGAGGTGGGGCGTCGATCAGGACCAGTGGCTGCCCGTGCTCAAGAAGTGGGGATCGATGACGGCCAAGCAGCGGGCGAACGCCGGAAAGGGCGTGAAGATCATCGGCAGGTGGCACGACCAGGGCGGGCGCCAGGGCGTGGCCATCCTCGAGACCGCCGATCTCGCCGCCCTGGGCCGTTACCTCGGCCAATGGAATCCCTACATGGACCTGGATGTGACGCCGGTGCTGGACGACGAGGAATCCGCGGCACTGGCGAGGTCCGTCACCGCCGACCACGGAGTGTAGATCCCGTCCTGGTGCTGCGGCAGTAGGTCCGGGCTCTGTGCCGGGCACGCCACTCGCTGGGGTTCGGCACCAAGGACCGGTAGGATCGTTGGGCCTGGCACCTGGCAGTGCCCGCGTCCCTGGCTCAACTCGTTGCGTGCCCGGTACGCCTCACTACGAGTGCGTCGGGTCGAGGTGCCTGCGCGGTGAGTGCACGTGCCTTTCGTTGACGAACTCGGCGACCCACGCGAGCCCCGAGTGAAACAGCGCGGTGTTGGTTGGCTCGTTGCGCACGCAGTCGTCATGGAACGCGTTGTCGCTCACCGCGAACACCCGGCCACGTCCCGCCTCGGCGACCGCGAAGATCGTGAACGGTCCACCGGGCTCGCCGGGCTGCCGCATGCTCAGGCCGGAGCTGCTCCGCCACTCGGCGGCCGTCGTCTCGCCGACGCACACCCCGGGCGCCTTCAGCGCGAAGCTCCCGCCGAAATTCATGCGAAACAGAGGCCGTGCGCTCACGGCCGCGTGACTCGCGAACGTCGTGAGGTAGAAGCAGCCCGCGCAGAGCGGATTCTGCGCGGAGAAGATCGGCTGCTGCAGGAACTCGATGCCCCAGGGAGCCGTCAGGGCGTTGACGGTCGGGTCGATCCCCGGATCACCGAGCACCATGACGCCCCGCCCGGAGCGGACGAAGCCCTGGATCGCCTGGATCTCGGCAGGGCTCAACGGGCTTGCCGGTGCAGCGAGCACCAGGACGTCGGTCACCGCGAGCACCTCCGCCGTGATCGTGCCGGTCGCGAGGCGGCTCACCTGGTAGTCGGGCGTCAGGGCATCCCGCAGCAGCCCGAGCAGCACCCAGTCGGGGTGCTCCGGGCTCAGTTCGAGCGCCCGCTCCGGGCTCAGCGTGTTCCGCTCGGCGTGCGTCTCGTCGAACAGCACCCGCGGCGGGCGGTACGGGACGGCGCTCACGATCCAGTTGACGGAGACGGTGAACACGCCGTCGCCGACCGTCACCCGAACCGGATACGCGCCGCTCGCGCCGGCGGGGATCCGCCAGGTGTGAGCCGCAGCGTGTGCGTCGGCGACGGACACGCCGCCAACGGTCCAGTCGTAGGTGAGTGCGTTGCCATCCGGGTCCGAAGCGTCGACGCTGAACGTGATCGACCTGCCTCCCACGGTGCTCACGGGCGACGCAGGAGCGAAGCCGTTCACGACCGGCGCGCCGGCATTCGGCTGGAGCGACAGCACGACCCACGCTTCCACCTCGGGCACCGTCACGGTCACGGTGCCGCCGTGGCGCTCGAACGGCAGCGGGAGCGCGCCGGCGATGTCCGGGCTGCGCAGGATCACGTTGTCGACGACCTGCTCCCCGACCTTCACGCTGACCACCGCATCGCGCTTCACGGCGAACTGGTCAGTCGCGTCGTCGTAGTCGTAGTTGACGAGGTGGAGGACCCGCTGCCCGTTCCGATCGACGTAGAGGAACGGCGCGAGACCGGGCTCGTGAGTCAGGACGGGCGGGCCTGACACCACGACGTCGCGGGCGGCGTACGGCGCCAAGAGGCTCTGGAACCTCGCCCGTGCCTCCCGCGGCACCGGCGTCGGAGCGAACTCGTACTCGACGCCGTAGTTCTCGTGCGAGACCACGAAGCGCCCGGCGCCGTAGCCGGCCTCGCCGGCGGCTGGCAGCAGCGCGTTCAACTGTTCCCGGTGGGCCCGAAGGCCGTCCGGCTGGTTGGATGCAAAATCGCCGATGATGACGAGCGTGCCGCCGCCGTGAACGTAAGCAAGCAGCTCGCCGACCTGACCGTCATCGACGGCCCACACCGAGGGCGCGATGACGACCTTGTAGCTGGCCAACTCCGCCGCGCTCGGCGAGGGCAACGCCGAGTACGACGTGTCGGGCAGGAACACCGACTGGTAGTTGATGCCGCTGTCGAGCAGCAGGCGCGCGGTGCCGATGTAGTTGGCCGGTCCCGCCCACGGGTCGCTCTGCCCCTCCGCGCGGACCCTGCCGCCGAGCCGACTGGCCGAGCTTTCGAGCAGCGCTGTGGTTGCAGGAACGGTGAGGCGAGTCATGAGCTGAGGGTTCGCGAGGATGAAGCCCGCATAGCGGCGCACCACCGCCAGGTCCACGGGCTGCGACGAGCCGAGACCGGTGTTCAGGTCGAGGGTGGTCCCGGCAACACCCCCGGAGGCCTGGATGTCCGCGATGATTGCGCGCATCAGGTTGGCGGTCGGCCGGTCGAGCGGATCGGTCACGCCCAACGCCGGCGGGAACGGTTCCGGCAGAACCAACTGGGGCTTTTTCCAGGCGCCCCAGGCGCGGATGTCCGGGGCCAGGAACGGGTGGTCGCGGCCACGGATGTAGAACCCTTCGTTGGTCGTGAAATCCATCGCGTCCCGTACGAAGTCCCCCACCGGGTCGAAGGCGGTGTTGCAGGTCAAGAGAAACGTCCGGCCGTACTGCTGCCGAGCGTAGTCGCGTGTCGACGACGCGAGCTCGCGGAGAAACCCGAGGGTCTCCAGCCGGCGGAAGCGGAAGAACTCCCACGAGAGCGCGGTGAGCGGGTACGTGTTCCACGAGTCGGCTAGACCCCCGGCGCGCAGGTGCTCGGCGAGATCGAAGCTGCCGATGCTGAAGACGCCGAACCGTGTTTGCAGCGTCGTCGCGTCGTACGTCTGCTGCAGGTAGCGGCGGAAGGCCGCCATCGTCACCGGGTCGAAGCTCCCGGCGCTACGAGGCGGTAGGTAGATCAGGTTGCCGATCGGCGCCTGGACGTCGTCGATCAGGACTCCGTCACAGCCGATGTCGACGGCGCGCCTCGCCTGAGCTCGGAGGAAGTCGCGGAAGACCGGGCTTGACAAGGAGTAGCGCGGGAAACCGGAGGGGGCGTCGAGGTACCCGCCGTCGAGGGTCCGCATGCGAAACGAGTCCCACGCGAGCGGCGGGGCGTCGTACAGGTTGGCGAGGTTGATCGCCGCGAAGTACACGCCATTCGAGGCTTGCCAGGCGGCCACCTCGCGCTTGAGGTCGAGGTCGTTCCACCCGTTCGGAAATTCGATCCCCCAAGCCTGGCCGGTAAACGGGACCTCGCCAAGCCGCGAGTCGTGGCTCCAGCGATAGCCTGCGAAGTAGTTGAGAAACTGGGGCTGGTCGAACCACTCCCCTGCGCCCTGGCCGGCCGTGTCAAGGCTCGCGACCTGCGGCGCCGAGCTGATGGCGGCCGCTCCGCAACAGACGGCAGCGACGAGCGATGCGACAACAACGCTTCTCGCGCAGGCCTCCTCTCAACGACGCTGCTCAGCTGAGACGATAGCACGGCGGACGGACGGGGAAGAGAGGCGCCGAGCACGCCACCAGACGTGAGGGTGCCAGGTACGCATGTGCCTGAATTGCGGTGAGGCCGGCTCGCAATCCCCCCGGTGGCGTACCTGGCAGCCCTCGCCCGGCCGCGACGGCTACTTTGCCGGCTGCGCCGCCGCCTTGTGCGACTTGATCTCGGTGATGATGAGGCGGCACACGTCGGTACCGGTGTTCGTGCCCTCATGGGTGACTGGAGGCGAGTAGTACGCCTGGCCGCCCTTGAACTCGACCTGCTCGCTCTTGCCATCCGGCGTGCCGATCTTGACCGAGCAGGTGTTGAGCGCGTAGATGGAGTGGCGCGGGTGCGAGTGCATCGGCATCTTCTCGCCGGCCTTGAGGGTGAACTCGTACACCCTCACGTTGTCGTTTTCCAACAGCACCTTGCACTTGTCGGGCGCCACCTTGACGGGATCCTGCGCGAGGGCCGGCGCGGCCAGGGCAAGCGCCACGGCTGCCACGAACGCCAGGAGGACGGACGCACGGAACGTTCTGATCATCTCGCTTCTCCTTTCCCTATCGGGTCTGTTCCCGCGAACCTCGGCAGCGGTCGGCAAATTCCGGGATCGCAGTGGCGGACAGGCGCCGCCAGGGCGCGGGAGTGGCGCCAGTCGGATGGGTGTCGGGTAGGATCATCAAGCCTCCTCGGGGACATCCTTGGGGACGTCGGCCGTGCCACCAGGAGCAGAACGCGCGGGTCTCAGGTGAACGCTGGGGGACCGGCAAGGATGATACGGTCGTCCTGCACGGTACCTATTCTGCGGTCTGGAGGTGGCGATGATCGTCAAGGCCGGCGCTGAGGGTTACAAGGAGGTGGTTGGCGGAGTACGGCTGAAGAGTCTCGTGCACGGTGAGCGGACCCACCTCACCGAGGTGAGGTTCAGGAAGGGAGCGGTCGTCCCCGAGCATCAGCACCCGCACGAGCAGACGGGCTACCTGGTTTCGGGCTCACTGAGGTTCTTCAGCGGTGACGATGCATGGGTTACGCTCCCTGGCGACAGTTGGAACCTGCCGGGCGGTCATCCTCATGGGGCCGAAGCACTGGAGGAGAGCATCGTCGTGGAGGTGTTCTCGCCGGTACGAGAGGACTACCTCTTCCTGTGAAGCGGCGGGGCATGTGCCGAGCTCGGTCTCAGAGCCGGCGAGCCACCCGCGATTCCGCTAACGGCGTACCCGGCAGATCTCGCGACGGCGGTCCTGCGTCAGCAACGGGTGCGCATGGACTCCCGCGCCCGCTCGTGCGCCGCCGGGCTTGCGAACCCCTTCTGTGCGGAGTGCGACCATGCCTTGTCGATGTACTCTGCGGCGTCGGGCGTCTTGCAGGCGGTGTCGCCGTGATCGACCTCGACCTTGCCGATCCGCTTCGCGGCGGCCGTCGCCGCCTTCCGCAGCGCCGCGCTCCGGCAGCCGATCGCGATGACGGCCTGGTTCATAGCCGCCCGCCGCACGTTCGGCACGGCGCGGATCGACCGCTCGATCTCGGCGAGACGATCCGCGAACCACGCGTCGGGCGCCGCTTCGTCGCGCATCGCCATGGCGCCGACGAGCGTCCATGCCGCGCACCGCTGCGCCTCGGAGGGCGCGGCGAGCCACTGATCGGCCTTCGCCATGGCGTGCGGACCCTCGACGGCGACGTTGGCGACGTAGGCGACGCACATGGGAGCGTACGGCGCAGCCGCCCAACGGTCGAGGTCGGCCGGTGTCATTCGGCCCGGGTCCACGACCTTGACGGCGAGGTTGCGTGCGTCGAAGTTCCCCGTCTCCCAAAGGGCGAGACCCAGCTCGTGGTCGACGCCGATCCGCTTCAGCAGCGTCTTCAGCGTGGCGAAGCTCACGCCGAACATCGGCTCTGGGGCGCCGTGGCGCGCGTACGTCTTGCGAGTCTGCGGCGAGCCCGCCTGCTCGAGGGCGGTCATCGCCTCGGCGAGCGTCATTCGCGGGGCTGACGCCTTCGCGGCCTTCGGTGCGCCAGGGGTCGTGGTCTTGGCGGCCATCGTCGAGTCCTCCGGAGTTCCAGAATGGAAGATTTTCTCACACGAACGCACACGCCGGCCGGGCGCGATGACTGCGGGGCACGCAAGGAACGGACGCAGCGCCCTGGACTCGCCGGACCCGTGTCCGCTCACCCGCGGTTCGTCTCCCGATCTGGGACGCCCGTCCCGAGGCGCGCGCGAGCCCCGTCCATGGCAATTCCCCGCAGGAGCGGCGCCAGATACGCACCCAGCCGAACTGCTGAACACCGGCTCAGACAACCGGCGGTGCCGGAATACGCCGCCGATTCTCTGCTGTTGCCCGGGACGATCGAGGGAGGGTTCAAGCATGAAGAGGATCGACGGGGGCCGCGGAGCCGCCCGCAACAGGCGTCGGGGCACGCCATTGCATGGATGCCTTCTCGCCGCCTGTGGCGTGCTGGCGTTGCTCTTTCCGTCCGTGGTGCCGGCCGCGGACATGGACGCGAACGCCAGGGTGCTGGCGAAGCTCGATGACGACTGGTCGAAGGCAGGGGCGACGAGAGACGCGGAGCGCGTGGCTTCGTTCTACGCCGAGGACGCCATTGCCTACCCACCGAACGAGCCCGCAGCGGTCGGCCGGGCGGCGGCGAAAAAAGTGTGGGCCGCATACTTCGCCGATCCGACGTTCGCCATCTCGTGGAAGACGACGCACGCTCAGGTGACCGGCGATCTCGGCTTCACGAGCGGAACTTACGAGGACTCGTTCCGGGGACCCGACGGGAAGACGGTCACCGAGCGGGGCAAATACTTGTGCGTTTGGCAGAAGCAGAAGGACGGCAGCTGGAAGGCCATCCACGACATGTGGAACACGGATTCCAGGTAGACGCCTCGATCCGCGCGCGCGCCGCCGCGGGAGTGCTCGCCTGTTCTGAATGGTGTGATGACGCTGCGCGGGACCCGATTCGGTCCGTCAGGCACCGCGCACCGACCCCGCGGTTCGCTCGCAACCGGCGCTACCTCGGCTCGGGAGGCGGCGCCGGCGGGGCGGGCTTCAGGCGCGTGACGACCTGCGCGTCGATCCAGTAGACGGCCGGGTCGCCGTTGGGCACGGTGTCGTGGAGGCGGCGCAGGTAGGCCAGCGTCAACGGCGAGGGCATGTCCGCGACCGGGGGCATGCGGCCGCTCATGAAGAACAGGTACTTCCCGTCCGGCGAGACGCTGGCCGAGTACTCGTTGGCGTCACTGGTGTTGACCTCGTCCCCGAGGTTCCGGGGCGCGGTCCAGGTGGCGTCGGCGTTGCGAAACGTGACGTAGTAGTCGGTGGCGCCGCGGCTGTCGGGCATGCCGTAGATCGGCACGATCAGGTAGCTCTCGTCGGGCGCGACGAAGGCGTTGAAGCGCGCCTGCCCCGCGTTGACCTGCTCGGGGAGCTTCTCGGGCGTGCCGAAGCGGCCGTCCCGGAGCGGGGCCCGCCAGATCTGCTCGTCTCCCCCGGAGGGTCCGGGGCCCGTGAAGTACAGCGTCCCGTCCCGCGTCACCGAGGGGAAGTACTCGCCCTTCTCCGTGTTGACCGGCTCGCCCGCGTTCACCGGCTTGCCCCAGCCCCCGCCCGCGCGCTCCATGTAGTAGATGTCGTAGTCGTGCGGGTTCGGCTGCTTCCCCGGCGCCGGCCGGTTGGATGAAAAGTAGAAGCGCTTGCCGTCAGGAGAAATGCACGGCTCGATCGAGCTCGTCCCCGGGATCCCGAGCTGCGGCACGATCTCGGGGGGCGTCCAGCGGCCGCCGACGAGGCGCGTGCCGGCGATCGCGGTCAGCTTGTTCCCGCCGATCACCACGCTGAAGTAGATCTCCGAGCCGTCCGGCGAGACGGCGAGGTCGCGCGTGTACAGGCCGAGGTTCACGACCCCCGGCGCGAACAGCCTCGCCTCCATGCCCGGTGGCGTCTGCCCGAGGTAGCTGCCGGTCGCCACGGGAGACTGGGCGTGAGCGGCGAAGCAAGCCAGGGTCGAGAGCACGATTCCCGCCGCCGGGTTCCTCGTCACGGGTCCTCCCTGCTCAACCGCCCCCGAAGTGGCGCATCCCGACACTGCGGCACGCCTGGTGGCCGGCTGTCGGCACCTTCTACGGCCCGCCGCGGAGGTCGGTTGCGCCATGGCCGCAGCACCGCGGCCGCGAGCCGGCACCGGGACCGACGGCGGGAGCCGCGAACCGGGAGCGGCGGGACACGCTGCACGCCCGGAACGCGAACTGCATTAGTACCACGTCCCGCATTAGTACCACGTCCCGAGTTGTTGACGGTGTTGCCTCGCAAGACCAAGAAACGTCAACAACTCTGGACGTGGTACTCATCCGTCCTGCTCGTCGGCGGCACCGGCCGTACCGGCGGTCGCGTCCTCACCCAACTGCTCGAGCGCGGCGTCGCCGTCCGCGTCATCGTGCGCTCGGCCGCACGGCTGCCCGGGGGCGTGGCAGGCAACCCGCTCCTCTCCGTCGTCGAGGCCGACCCGCTGTCGCTCACGACCGAGGCGTTGCGGTGCCATCTCGAGGGCTGCGACACCGTCGTCTCATGCCTCGGCCACAACCTCACCGTGAAAGGCATCTTCGGCCCGCCGTTCGACCTCGTGGCCCGTGCCGCGTCGAGCCTCGCCTACGCCGTCGAGGCGATGCAGCCGACCAGCCCTGTGCATTTCGTCCTTATGAGCTCCGTCTCGGTGAACCGGCCGGCGAAGGCCGACGCGCGGCGCGGGACGTTCGAGCGGCTCCTTCTGGCCCTTCTGCGCGGCCTCGTACCTCCGGCGCGGGACAATCAACGCGCCGCGGACTTCTTCACCCGGGAGATCGGGCCGAGCAGCCGTGCCGTCGAGTGGGTCGTCGTGCGACCGGACACGCTGCTCGACGGCGACGTCACCGAGTACCGCCTGAGCGGCGAGCTCGTGAGCAGCATCTTCCACCCCGACGAGACAAATATGGCCAACGTCGCGCACTTCATTTGCGAGCTCACCACCGACGAACACACGTGGAAGCGCTGGAAGGGCGGCATGCCGGTGATCGTCAACGCACGGACGACGCCATCGCGCCGCGAGGGGTGACACAGATCGGTTCCAGGTCCGCCGCTCTTGCTCTTGGCCCGTTCCTCTCCGACCGGCGTGCACGGCCCCTCCCGGACCGCGGTCCCGAGAGAAGGTCATGAGTGCCGGACCTGAAGGTGCCCAATCCACCGTACCTATCCGTGCCCTCCGGACATCGCGCCTTCAGCGACGTGGCAGCCCAAGCCTGGCTCGCCGGTGATGGACCGCCTTGAGCGAGCGCTTCGTCGCGCGTGCGGCAACCTCGGGCGACAGCGTACGGACGAGCTCGTCCTCCGCCTCGGTCCATCGCCGCGTCACCCGGAGCTTGATCCCGGCGCGGGTTCGCTCAAGCCGCACGGTGTCGACCTTCAGCCCCAGCCGCCGAGCCACCTCATCGTCGTCGACGACGCCGAGCAGCGCGCGGGCTTCCGGCGTCCATGCCGTCGCTCGGCCCGGCTGCGGCACCCCGAGATCATGGCGAAGGCGGCGGATCGTCTTCTCGTTGAGCCCCGTCTTGGCCCCCACCTCGGCGGTCTGCAGCCGGAGCAGGTCGCGAAGTCCGGGGTCGCGCGACACCGTCCACGAGTCGTCCTTGAGCGGCTCGATGCCTCGGCGGTGGCGCTCCCACCGCACCGCGTCCTCGCCGATCCCGAACCTCCTCGCGATCTCGGCGTCCGCGACGCGCCCCATCAGGGCCACCATCGCCTCGGTCCAGACGATCCTCGGCCGGCGTGGAACGAATGGCGGGATACCCCGGACCCGCCTCTGGTAGGCGACTCGCGCCCGCGAGACCCGGAGTCGGCGCGCGACCTCCAGGTCCCGCGCGGTGCCGAGCAGCGAGATGCGTTTCGCCGTCCAGAATCGATCCGGCTTCCTCCGCGCCTCGCCGTACGCCTGGATCCCGAGGCTGGTGCGCTTGTATGCGACAGACGACTTCGAGACCCCGAGCTCCTCGGCGACCTGTCGGTCGCTGGCTTCTCCGAGGAGGGCGATCATCTCCTCGGTCCACTCGACCGGCGGAGCGAAGGATCGGTTCGGCGGGATGCCGCGGCGGCGCCGCTCCTTGACCACCGTCGTGAGTGCGACGTGTGCGCCGCGCGCGAGCACAGCGTCCGGCACCTTGCCGAGCATCCGCGCGAACCGCGGCTCCCAGCGGTGCTGGTTCGCCACTCGCGTATCGCGGCGGAGAGCCTGGGGCGGCCCACCGCGAGCCCGCTTCCGGACCTTGAAGGCGGCGGCGGGGCTCTCGGACGGCGTGACCTCGCGCCGGGTAGGCGGCGGTAGCCCGAGCTCGCGTCGCTTGCACTGCACGGTGTAGAGCGCCAGGCCGGCTCGGGCGGCGATCTCGGCCTCGTCGGTGTCGGCAAGCGCGGCAAGGAGCTCCGGCGTCCAGCGCGACTTCCGTGGCGGCGGCGGGACGCGGAGCGTGGTGCGGCGCTGCGCGACGGCGTTGAGTCCCCGCCCCGTCAGGCGTGCCGCCTCGGTGGCGGGAAGACGCCGCACCATCTCGTCCTCCTCGGCGGTCCAGCGGCCGAGCGAGACGGATCGGATGCCGAGGAGGACGCGGCGCTGCGCCACCGCACTCACCGTTCGCCCCAGACGCTTCGCGACGACCGGGTCCGGGGCCGTCCCGAGCAACCTGCACTCTGCCCGGGTCCAACGGCGCCTACGCGTGCGCATGCGGGTCATCCCGCAGATTGTCGCACGCCGTCCCGAGCTGGATTGCGCCGTACGGGTGCCACACGGGTGAGGGATGCCCGGTACGCGATTAGCTGAATTGCGGCAATGAAGGTGCCAGGTACGTAAGTAGCTGAATTGTCCTTTGCAAGGTGCCGGGAGCGCACTCAACTAAGAGCGGTGCCCGATACGTAGTTGGAGGAATGCGCGTCGCCGCCACCACAATTCCACTAATTGCGTACCTCTGTACGAACCGGGCACCTCTCCCTTGCCTGGCGCACACGTGGTACCTCTCCGACACGTACCCGACATCCGGCCTCGTGGTAGCATTCGCCACCGTCCACGCGGGAAGAGAGGGCAGTGTCATGCTGCGGCGTCCCGCAGTATCAACCGTGGGCGGATTCCTCCATGTCTCCAACCGCGTCGCCAACGGCGAACGCCCGTTCCTCGATCCTGACGAGGTCGAGAGCTTCGTGCAGCGCGTCCTGGCGGCCAGGGAGCGCGACCGGTTCACCGTCTTCGCCTGGTGTCTCATGTCGAACCACTACCACCTGGTGGTTCGCACACGCGAGGTGCCCTTCGCGTCCTCCAGACAGCTCGTCGAGGGCGGGCCGATCGCCTCCTTGTGGATGCCCACGTGCCGGGCGCGGTCACTCGGCTGCCAGCCGGCGCTCGATCGCGCCGTGGCCTACGTCCACCTCAACCCGGTCAGCGCCGGCCTCGTCAGCGATCCTGCCGAGTACCCGTGGAGCGGGCACCGCGAGCTCGCGGGCCTCGAGGCGCCTCTGATCGTTGACGTCAGACTGGCCCTGGCCCGGTTCGGGACATCGCCGGACCAGGCGCGTCAGGGCTACCTGGACCTGATGAGGCGCGCTTGCCTGCACTTCGGCCCGGCCGTTCTCCGCTGTCGCAGCCGGGCGCCACGGCCTTGCTGACTCTGCAGGGATTGGTGCCGGGTACGCAGGTAACGAGCTCAAGGCCCTCGAAGTCAAGGTATGCTAACGACATGAGCAGGGCACGGAAGACCGTGGTCCGCAAGATCCGGCTCGGCGAGCGGTCCGACCTGGACTCGGACGTGCTCGCCATGACCCCCGCCGACAGGGTGAGGCTCGCCTGGGAGCTGAGCCTCGAGGCTGCCGGACTCGACAAGCGCCATGCTGCCATTCAACCGCGACTTCAAAGATCTGTTGTCGAGCTTCATCGGCGCTGACGTGCGGTTCATGGTGGTCGGCGCGTACGCGCTGGCCTACCACGGCCACGTCCGCGCCACCAAGGCCCTCGACGTCTGGGTCGAGTGCTCCCCCGCCAACGCGCCCCGCGTCTGGGCAGCCCTCGCCGACTTTGGCGCAGCACTCGAAGCGGTGACGCCGCAGGACTTCGAGGACCCGCGTACCGTCCTGCAGATCGGCGTGACCGCGTGGCGCATCGACGTGGTGTGCTCGGTGACCGGCGTGGAATTCGGCCCGGCGTGGGAACGCCGCGAGACCCTCCAGCTCGACGAGCTCCTGGTGCCGGTGATCGGGCTCGCCGACATCATCTGGAACAAGCGAAGCACCGGGCGCCTCCAAGACGCGGCAGACGTCGAGGCGCTGGTGCGACTCCGGCAGAACCCATAGCGGCCCGTCAGGTGGACGAGGCGCCGAGGGGGTGATCGCTCGCGAGCAGGCGCACGGCGTTCAGGTCCGGGCGTCGCCCACATGGGTACCGCGCATGACGATCGTACCTTCTTGCATCAATCGCATAGGTACCACGTCCCGAGTTGTTGGTGATGTTGCCCCGCGAGACTCAGAAACGTCAACAACTCTGGGTCGGGTAGGCCGAGGAGGTTGCCCTCCTCGGCCCCCCACAGATCCGGACGTGCGGGTTTCCCGCATCCGGCTCTTCAGGGCCATGGGCTTGCCGCGTACGTTTGTCGCCCGTGGGTGATCCTGG
>Ga0315287_10001163_pt1 | contig 24016 bp, 19 predicted proteins | sample YL17G11_0_MG_FD_205037 | JGI IMG/M metagenome (GOLD analysis project Ga0315287, IMG submission 205037) | Sediment microbial communities from Yellowstone Lake, YNP, Wyoming, USA - YL17G11_0 | ecosystem: Environmental > Aquatic > Freshwater > Lake > Sediment | place: USA: Wyoming | collected... | reverse complement strand
GACACGTGCGGCTTCACATTTACTACTCGGCCCTTGCCAACCCGACGTTCTGCCGCTCGGTCCCAATCAGGAGAATTGGGTTCCCACAGTTCCGCCCCCAGACGCTGTACTTGCAGATCGCACCGCGGATAATCACTCAAACTGGGAGATTTGAGCGGGCGTGGGCCGATCACCGTCGCGCCGGCTTTGACCAGGTCCCGGATCTTGTGCAGCAGCGAAGGAGTCATGGTCTCCATCATAGGCAGAACAAGCACGCGGTAGCTCATCCCGCCGGGTAGCACCAGCTGTCCGTTCTTCACTTTCGCTCCCGCCAGCAGGAGTTCCGGTGCACAGCCATCGAAATTGAAGCCTCTGCGGTCAGGAACCGGCGCAGGTCCTTGCAAGGCGGAGGCAGGCGGTCGAAAGACGTGGGGCGCACCTTCCGGTGCGAGGTAGCAGATGTCCGCCACGGGCAAACCTCGCTGCAGCATGGCCTGGCAGCGGGCAAGATACTCATGCCAGGCCCTTACCATGGCCCACCAGGTCTGAGTGCGTTCATAGTGGACGCCGTAAGGCCCCATCGTCATGCCTGGCGAGCGGTCCAGCCACGGCTGGTGTGCGTAGCGATGAAATACCAGCCGGTTGATGCCCATGCAGAAAGCCCAATCGGCCTGCGGCTTCATGGCCCCGGGATAGAGCCGCCAGGCCTCTTTATCGTCGGACGTAAAAGCCTCCGCTGCGACTATCGGCCGGCCTATTGTGTGCGCGATCGAAACCGCCTCGATACAACTGAACACTGTGTTGAATCCATAACCTTGCGCCCAGAACTCACACATCGGGATGTCTGCGATGGCACCCAAGCTCAAATCAGAGCAGGGATTCATGTCGTAGGGCTCAATGGACAATCCGAAACCATGGCGACGCCCCAGGGTCTTCAGGTGCTGGGCGTAGTTCTCGACGACCAATTCCTGAGCCGTCTGGCGCAAATCCCACAGGAATCGCTCGGAGATTTCGAGGCTTTCCACGACCCGACCGGTCATGGCGGGAAGGTATGGGAGGGGGTCGTACCCACGCCGATGCTGGAACTCATCACGAAACTTCGCTGTCCAGTTTTGAGCACCCATCTCCCAACTGTCGATGTGCAGCATCGTCCAGCCCGTGGTGCGGCTATTCGGACGTGGGCCGAGTTCGCGCAGCAACGTGCCCACGAACGCCTCAAAATGCGAATCGAGCGCCGCCGAATCGAACTTGTCGCACTCGAAGCCGAGTCCGGGCTGGGGCGCCGGTCGCGTGTTCGCGCCGGTAGTAACGCGGCCGAAACGCAAGATGGTCCAGTGGCCCGCGGGCACATCCCACGTCAGCCAGCCGTCGGGGCCCAGGCGATCCGTCAGGTCCACGATCCGGTCCTGGGCAATCGTTGCCCGGGCAGGTAACTGGGGGTATACCGCCGGCGCGGGCAGATACGGCTTGACACCGGGTTGGGACGAATAAGGCGCTCGCACGTACAACGCCTTTTCATCCAGATCGGCAATGCGATGCCCGCCCTCGGGCGATGGGAATGCCAGCACGGCGATATCGCGGTAGAAGCCAGTCCGCAACGGTTCCAGTTCCGGCGGCCCAGGACCAAAGAACGGCGTTCGTGGCTGTGGCTGTGGAAGTAGCCCCTCGAACCGGCGCCATCCTGCCACGCTGGTCTCGCTGGCGACGATATGCTGCATGGACTGCTCCGCCTTGACCCATGGCCCGCCGCTGCCCGTCCAGCCTGGGCCGGCGTTGAGCGTGATTTCCAGCCCTAATCGTTCTGCCTCGGTCACTGCATGTTTGAACAACGCGCGCCAAGGCTCGCTCATGAATTGAACCGGGCCTTTCGGAATGCCCACATCCACTTCCATGAGGATCGCGCCGCCGATGCCTGCGTCTCTCATTGCCTCAAGGTCCGCCGTAATGCCATCGCGGCTGAGGTTGCCGTCCATGAAAAACCAGTACACCCAAGGGCGTGCAGATGACGGCGGATTGCGAAAATCATCCGCCAGATTTCTAGCCCATCCCGGCAGCGAGACTACCAGCAGCAGTGTAAGAACAACCTTCCTCGACAACATGAGTTCGCAGCAGTTGAACAAATGCGATGGTTTCACTATGGCTGTACCGATCTTATTCCCTGGAACTGAGTTCAATGTACGATTCATCTTTGTCAAACCTTCCATGCCTTCGTCAACTGTCTAACGAACCCCGGCCCCATCTTCTATGCGAGTCGACGTTTGCCATTCGACCTTTATGCACGGTGCGCCCATGACTTCGGCCCTCATGATAATGGGTAGTAGTATATTTGGGGAGAGGTTTACTGTCATGGTGCGCAGATTATAGCCGCTCACCAACCGGTATTTGATCTACCGCATGCCGCAAGACTGGGTCAGCATTCGTATAAACGTTGTTAGTCAGACCCGGTGAAGAATGCTCCAATATTTCACAAGAGATCGCATCGGTCATTGAAGCCGTTGTACAATTCTCAACTTTTTTATAACCAACTTCCAATACGGCACTTATGAGATAGGTATTCTTGGCGAATTGGCAGATAACGGGTTGTAAGGTTGTATCCCGGTTGTAGTCGTCAAATCACGAAAAGGGGGCCATTTACCTCTGCTTGAAGCTTTCTGCTTTACCCTGCCACGCTCACCGCAGAACCCCGCCTCTGCCTGCCCCTCCCCCGCTTTTCAATATGTCTTTGATGTGCTACTGATTTATCTGGGCAAGATCCAGGTGTTCAGCGGGGAAAGCGACGCAAGGAGCGGCTGATGAACCCAAAGTCAGCAAGACCTTTTAATTCGTTCTTCACGCCAGCCAAGCTTCACAGCAGAGTATGGCCTATTCCACGGTGATTCGCCTGTTGGTAAGCGAATCGTTCGGAAGAGCGGTTTGGATTTGCTGTAATACAGATGAAAAACAGCAGAAGTCCGAAGGTAAATTTCGTAATAGGGGGGTATCCACTTGACGCAAGCGACCCCTGCATATAGTATCTTGGGGCATGGAAACCTTTCCCAGACCCACGGCAAGCATCGATTACCCCCGGAATCTGCAGGAGTTTGATCGCTGGTTTGCGGATGAGGCAGCCTGCCGGAGTTACATTTTTCGGGTCCGTTGGCCGGAGGGGTATGAATGCTTTCGTTGTAGGAGCAAGGCGCCGCCCTGGGTTACCTCTCGTGGCTATCTGCATTGTCGGGAGTGTGGTGGTGAGATCTCGATTACAGCGGGAACCGTGTTTGAGCGTACCCGCAAGCCCTTGCGGGTTTGGTTTCAAGCGATATGGCTCGTGACGAGCCAGAAGCACGGGGCCAGCGCACTGGGTCTTCAGCGCGTACTCGGCCTGGGCAGCTTGCCGCGCTCTTGAAACGCTGGCTGCTTGGTATTCATCAAGGCGCCGTCAGCGGCAAGCATCTGGACTACTATCTTGACGAATACACCTTCCGATTCAACCGCCGCACGTCGGGATCACGTGGAATGCTCTTCTATCGTCTTATACAGCAGGCCGTTGCTACGACCGCCGTACCGTACCGGCAGCTTGTCGATGGAAATCACAAGATATAGGGGCTGCTTGCGTTAAGTGGATACCCCCCTTTTTCGTAATATCACTCGGATGACCTCCATTGGACAGCCGATGCGGGGAGAATAACCGCTGAGCTCCTGACAGCACGAATCGCCGGCGGCAGTCCAGACTCATCCGATTCTCCACCAGACTGACGAGGCTCTATTCGTGAATCGACAGGCGAGTGAGATCACTGGCCTGGGGTTGGGGTGGAGGACTGCCAGTTGTTCGGGTCATTGCCGTAAAACGCTGCGCTGAGCCGTCTTAGTGACATCCCGCCGCCGTCAGCAGCCGAAGGCCAAAGGTCAACACTCCTGGGACAATCCCCCTCAGGATGCGAGCCGTCACTATAGCCCACACGCTCCACTTGAATATAATGACGCCTGCCAAACTCATCCACATCACCAGGCAGACTCAACTCCAACTGCTCCCCGGAATTGCTCAAATTACCACTATATGGACCAAATATCTTGCTCGAAGGAACCGCAGGATACCGCCACGTAAAGGCATTCGGATCCTTGACCACAACTACATATCCCCCAACAGGTATCGTCACCGCATTGGGAGCAGCAGGAAACGTATAGTCTATCCCCTCCGTAAACCTCCACGGCAAGGCCTTATCGTCCCTGTACAGCTTCACCACCACAGGCCCGGGATTATATAGCTCAACATACTCATAGGAATCATTCGTATATGCCCCGCCCACAGGCCAGTCAGGATGATACATTATCTCACTTATTACCACAGGACCCACCTTGGGATACGAATTACCGAGCCTCGGCGTGGCAGTAGCGGTATGCACAAAGTTGTACGTGTCCGTGCTAGCCTTGTAGTACCTGCCGAACGATACCCCAGTCTCAGACGCACCGAACTGCTCCTCTGCTCGATAACCCGTCAATACACCCGCCTGCGCGGAACTCAAATATACCCCATCCCCGTTCTCACTAAAGGCAAACGGTGTAATCCTGCCGGGGTCGTGGCTGTCCTGGCCGAAATTCGCATCCTCATAGAACACAAGGTAACCGTATGCGTTTATCCGCGTACCATCCTTTATCCGGTACTTAAACAGATTCGCATCACTGTCGCTCAAGTACCAGCCCCCTATGTCTACAGAGCCGCCTGTAGTGTTATACAGCTCCAGCCAGTCCGATGCCTCAGCGTGCGAGTGTGCAAGAACCTCGTTGATGACTATAGAACCCGGATTCGGCAATATCCCCCTGTCGTCTGCCCCAGGCGAGCCTCCTATATATACACTCGGACGCCAGGAGTCCTCACACGACCAGCTATTTGGGTCAGGATTGGTCGGGTCTATAATGATCAGTGAAAAGCCCAGCCCGTCACTCAATCGACGCCAGCCGTCCCTGTATCTGAAGTCCTGTATCGTCTTGCCCGCCGCATCTACAAGCTCGATGCGTTCTCCCTCATTCTGCAGCCTGCCGGAGTACTCCCCTGCGATGTTATAGCCTGTCCCGTATTGGGCCTCGAAGACATCGCGGTCTGCAACCACCAATATGTATCCGCCCGGGGCAAGCCCAACATCCCCGAATGTGAATTCAACACCGTTGGTAAAACGAACTAAGTTCAGGTTTATGCCCTGGCCGCCGATATTGGTCAATTCTATGAACTCCTCGTTGGGGTCGTTCGGGTCGCCTGTGCCCTGCGGATGGTACATAATCTCGCTCATACGCAGGCTCTCCGCCACCGGCCCGACAGCATATACAGCCTCATTTAGCGCGCTCCAGGTAGTACGGTTCAATATCCTCGCTTTGACCAAGGTGGTGGAGCTCAGTGTCACCGGTGTTGTGTAATGTATGGCACCAGGCAGGCGTGGGTCTGAGCCATTGGTCGTATAATAGACTTGACCGTATGGGGCAGTCATCTTGAGAGTGAGACTCTGATCGAAATGACCGCCCTGACGGTCAAAGGACGGCGGAGGCGCAGCAAACTGACGGCCAATCTCGGCATCCATCCAAGTGAGACGGTCCTCAAGCCAGCCCTTCATCCAGTCAATCTCCTCCTTGTATGTTTGAGCAATGAACCAGTTCGGCCAGACATAGATACCGAGAATTCGCCAGCGATCAAAGTTGCGGACCTGGGCCTCATTGAGCAGTGCGGCGGTGTCATCAATGTCCGCGAGCAACTGATGCGTGGCCAGCACATCCTTGCGCAGTCCGAACCACCTGTCGGCGTACTTGAGGCCGAACTCCTTATCTTGAAAGAGGCGCCGCCACCAAGGGTAATCGCCGTCACCGAGCAGGTCGTGATACCAGCCCACAGGCTGCCAGCCTTCAAGGTAGTTGGCATTGCCGAGCGACAAGTCGTAATCCCATGGGGGACCCATATTCAGCTTTCCACCGCGGTCCTTGTGCATATATGTGCTCAGGCGAAAGCCATCTATATTCTTTGTCAGCTCGACAAGGATGTGCTCATCCAGGAATGATCTTACATCAATATACCGGGTATACCCCACGACAGGATCGGCATACTTTACACCGTACAGAACTTGCTCGAATTCCTTGAGGTAGTTCTGTATCCACGCAGCCTGCCACGGGGTGAGGTCGGGGCCCTCCGGCTCGACGTAAATGAGGGTCTGACCGGTCAGGGTGGTGAAGGTTCGCTCGCCAGAGTCGAATTTATCTTTTTTGACAATGTAGCCGCCCGTAATACTGGGCTCGCTGTTGTCGGCAGGCTCGAGCCGGATAATGTCCACGCGGTTATTGTCGAGCTTGATCTTCTCCATGAAGACATACACGCCCAAATAGTCGCTCATCGAGACGCTGCCGCCGCCGGTATTGAGAAAAACCTCGATAAGGCGAGTCCGAACGGCGTATCGCCCCATGTCGTTGCTCCACCTGTACGCCAGAAAGTTGCGCATCAAGGATTTGTCCGAGAATGGCCCCTGAAGAACCCAGTCCGACTCGGATGGGAATTTCAGTATTGAAACATCCTTGTCTCTTCCCAACTCGTCCCAGGTTTCAAAGTGGTATTGCTTTTTGTCAAATCCCGCTGAACTTTTGCCGCGAATGTCTATCCCTGCCCAGCCCACAAAATCAGGCGGGTATGCAATTAAATGTGTGCGTCCGTCGTGGCCGGTGTCCACAAACGCGGCGATGCTGGTTGTCGGTGCCAGCTCTCCTATACCGGCCTCAAGCGTGTCGATGACCGCTACCGGAAGATTCGAACTGAAGCCGCGGACGTCAGAACCGAGAAATACATAAGCCCGGGTCTGTGGCGTGGAACTCTTCCAGCCCATCTTGACCGCTTTTGCCCGCAGGCACACCGACCGGCTGATCAAGACAGGTCCGGTGTAAACCGTGCCCGTGATGGTTCGGCCGGATATTACGTAGGGTTCGCTCCCATCGGTTGTGTAGTATATCACCGCACCGGGCGTCTCGGTAGCAAGCGTTACATAAAACGACGCATCACACAGCTTGTCAGCGTGGCTGAATTCTACTTCCGAGACTGAACCGAGATACCCCAACTGATTGGTCGAGCGGGGGCTCGCAAGAATCATGAATCTCCAATCATCGCTGGCATCGGGATAGCGACCAAACGATATATCTGGGGTCTGGTTGCTGAAGACGACCGTGTCCAAAGGCGTATTGCCGTCGCTGTCATAAAGACCAATCTCGTCGCCATCGCCGTCGAGCTCGAAACAGGCGTGAAGCCCGGAGTCCCACACCTCGCCGTCGGCCCATATCAGCAGGTAGCCGCCACCCTGGATTGTTGTCAGGTCCGGACGGCCGAAGGGAGCCCGCCACTTGGTGGGGACATCGATGTCGTCCGTGAGGTACATCCCGGCGATGTCGATTGCCTCGTCGCCGAAATTGTGAATTTCTATCCAATCGTCAGGCTCATATTGTGGGTCATAGCCGGTCTTGGTGTTGAACGCGATGAACTCATTGATGACCAGCGGTATCCCTGATACCTGCCACTGCTTAGCCAGCAAAGCAAAGTCACGGGCCTCTACACCGTAGAGACCATCCAAGTCCGCCAAACTCCCAGGTGGGCCGAGCCATTGCTCGGCCATGATTTGCACATCCTCAAAACCGACAACGCAGTCGCCGTCAAAATCCCCAGGAGGGCAACTGCCCACCAGATGGCGCGGCCATAGCAGGCCCAGAATCAAGACAAATGAGAATCTGACGCACATAAGCATCTCGTGATTCTCTCCTTAGCTAACTTAAACTTACATTTCCCATTTAACTTCATAATCGGTGCTCGTGCACGCCACATTGTCAATAATACCACAATAGGGGCTCGATTTCAACATGACTGGCCATTAACCCCGCCAGAATACCTGCCAGAAAGGCCCCAAGACACGCCAATTCGCTGAAAATCCAACATTTTGCCACTTTCTTGACGCACCTCGACCAGCGGTTTCTCGTCACCTGTCTGGATTTTCCCCACACAGCCGCTCATCCTGCCCTCGCCAATTCGGGACTGGCTCTCAGACGCCCGATATCAGTTTATCCGGCAGTAGTCAGGTGTTCAGCAGGAAAAGCGACGCAAGGAGCGGCTGATGAACCCATTTACAACCTGTCACATCACGACCGTAATACCTCCAAGGTCTGGGAGAGTCCGCAGTAACGGTCAGGTCAGGGTCGTGGCAGTCGACGGAGACCCAGAATGTGGGGGCGGCAATATAGATGAACTCCTGCTCCAGGAAGTTCTCAAGTTCCTCAAACAAAAGGGCCACGAATTTCCACAACCAGAATGACAGAAGCAGCTGAGATCTGAGGAACGTGAGCACCGTTCACCTATGAAGAGCTCAAAGTCAAATGATAAAATCTCTGTTGCCACAAAAATTTTCTTTGAGGCATCCACGTTACGACGTATCAGCCACGCTTCGTAGCTTATCTGAATAGCCCTTCGACTTCACGATGCATTATACTGGACATCGCGAATCTACCTATGTCACGGTCAATCGTAGTAATACGTTGCCAAACACCTATCCGGAACTTGCCAAATAACAGCGCAGTTCATGCAGATCATTGAGACATAGGAAAATATCCACTCTGGTTCATTCATTGAAGGGGAACTCCACGCTACCTCGGGTTCATTGAATGTTCGGAACTCAGAGCGCTAAAAGTCTCCTGGATATCATATGTAGTGCATCCTGCCAGAAGCCGAACAGTCCCTGTTTAGGATTCCATGCTAAAGAAGCTTCTCGTCGTACTTGCTGTCTGTCTTCCACATGGCTGAAATGGTCGAGACCATCTTCCTGGCCACAGAATGTTTGGCATTGGCAGGGGTTATTCCATGCGAAAGCATCCTTTCATAGTAATCTTTGAACGCATTATCTCCCCCCTCTATAGCACTCGTTGCAGCCCCGATGACTGCATTCTTTATTCGTCTGTTGACCGCCCACGGCAACTTCAATCGGGGCGGTTTGGGCCGGCCCTTTTTGTCTTTTCCACCGGTTGATCTGACAAGCCCGACACCACAGTACTTGTGCAGCTTGGCTCTGTTCTTGAACCGCCATGGGGTATCGAGGTAGGCAAAAATCGTCGTCGCGCGAATCGGGCCAACGCCTGGAAGCTTACACCATGCATCCGGCAGCAGGCGCGAATCTTGTTGATATCCCTGACCGCATCACGAATTCGGTCATGATACAGATTGATCCAGTGCTTCAGATGCGCTCGATGGTCGTCGCTGGTGTGATGAACGGCCTTAAGAAAATTGCCCCTTAGAAGGACGGCAAGCTTACCCGAATCAATCCTGTCATCTCTATCGCCTTCAGAAGAGACTAACTTGTTGCGGCGCGGCTCAGAGACAACGAATTGGTCTACCTTCTCGTTGAGGTTCCGATACAACCAGCCGGCCATAGGCCCCTCTTCCATCGCAAGGATCTTCCTGCCCTCAAGCGAACTGAGGACCGTGCTGATCGCCAGTATCGTGGTCGGCACTGAATATCTTGCCACGATCTTACCTCTTTGTTCGATTGCCAGTTCTGTATTGTTGCAGTGCACATCTGCTCCAATATAATACGTTACCATAAGAATCTCCTTTCGTATTTACGGTTAATAATCAACCGAATCATACTCCAGGATGCCTTGCTCTTCATATCTTCATTGAATCCGGTGTACAATTCTTGACTTTTTCATAACCAACTGCCAGTACGGGACTTATGACATAGACATTTTTGGCGAAGTGGCAGATAATAGGCTGCGGAGTTGTAGTCAGGTAGTAGGCGCCGGGCGACGAAAAGGGGCATTTCAGAGATCTCTTGTATGGCAGAATATTGTGGCACTCCTCAATCGAAAAAGAGGAGAAACGGAAAATACAAAGCATGCCTACGTGACAGAGCTATATTACGTCTACTGGACGCAGAAGGATTCATAAAAACCCTGCATGTGACGCCTGAGCAGAATGTGTTATCATGCCAAGGATGAAACCATTCACTACGATGATCATGGCCTGGATCTGGTTCTTGGGGGCACTGCTCGTTGGAGTATCTCACCGCAGTATTGCAGCTCCGCCGCAACCGGAAATGCTGGAACTCGCGGGTGATTTGAGTGTGCATGATCCGGCTATGATCCGCCACGGGGATACGTTTTACATATTCTCCACTGGCGGTCGGCCGGGTACAGGTGTTATTTATATGAGGTGCTCCAAAGATCTTTACAACTGGACACGTTGCGGAAGTATCTTCGAGAGATTGCCTGAGTGGACGAGACGGGAGATACCGGAAGCCAGATCGGCCTGGGCTCCGGATATCTCTTTTTTCAACTGCAAATACCACCTCTATTATTCCGTATCCACCTTCGGCACTAACAACTCCGCGATTGGCCTGGCGACCAACCTGACTCTCGATCCCAACAGTCCCGATTATAAGTGGGAAGACCAGGGCATGGTCATCCGTTCGGTTGCGGGCCGTGACGACTATAATGCCATAGATGGCAATCTGGTTCTGGAGGGCTCGGACAAGGCATGGTTGTGTTGGGGCAGTTTCTGGGGAGACATCAAGATGAGACGCATTGACAGGGCTACTGGTAAACTCTCCATTGCAGACACGACCGTATACTCCCTTGCCAGCCGGCCAAGTGCCGTCTCGTGTCAGAGATCGGCCGCGGGCGCTATTGAGGCACCTTTCATCGTAAAGCACGAAGGTTTCTGGTATCTGTTTGTTTCCTTTGACCTGTGCTGCCGGGGAGTCGATAGCACGTACAAGATTATGGTGGGTCGATCGCAGAATGTTACGGGGCCGTACAAGGATCGCGACAATAGGCTGATGACCGAGGGTGGCGGCTCGCTTGTCCTGCAAGCGACAACGCCGAATTGGCGGGGGCCAGGTCACTGCGCGATCGTTCAGGATGTCAGTGGAGACTATATGGTCTTTCACGCCTATCATGGCAGTACCGGACGCTCGGAACTGAAGATGTCCACTATCGTCTGGGAGTATGGATGGCCCCGGGTGGCCGAATTGCCCTGAACCAAAGGTGGATCGACCTATACGCAGTATGCAGGAGAATCAGGAACAAGACAATGATTTCAGTGATTGGTCCAAAAGGTAATCCCGGTTACGTATTCTTGAAATCACAGGTGCTCCCGGGGGTTCTGTGTTTGCTTGTGATTGCCTCTGCACAAGGAGCGGCGGATGCTGTTGACGAAAATGCAGGGAATGCCTATTCGAGCTTTGGGATCAAGAATCCATTGATCGAGCACCGCGCGGATCCATGGTGCATCCGCCATACGGACGGCTACTACTTCTTCACAGCTACGGTCCCTGAATACGACCGGATCGAGCTGCGCCGCGCACGCACCATTGCCAGCCTACGTGACGCCGATCCCAAGGTGATCTGGCACAAACATGACAGGGGACCAATGAGTTATCATATCTGGGCTCCTGAGATACATCACATCGGCGGCAGGTGGTATGTTTACTTTGCAGCCGGTCGTGCCGAGGATATCTGGGCCATCCGGATATATGTTCTCGAATGTGCCGCTCCCGATCCGCTGACAGGCAAATGGACCGAGAAAGGCCAACTCAAAACCAACTGGGAATCATTCTCTCTTGATGCTACCACCTTCGAGCACGGCGGCACGCGATACCTTGTGTGGGCCCAGAAGGATCCCGCAATCCGCGGTAACACGAATCTCTGCATCGCACAGATGGACAGTGCGTGGTCAATAACGGGTAGCCAGGTTATGATAACCAGGCCTGAATATGACTGGGAGCGGGCTGGCTTCTGGGTCAATGAAGGCCCTGCCGCCCTCATCCGAAATGGCCGCGTATTCATCAGCTATTCAGCCAGTGCGACAGATCACAACTACTGCATGGGTCTGCTCACCGCAGATGAATCCTCGAATCTTCTTGACCCGACATCGTGGCATAAGGCTCCCATGCCGGTTCTTAAGAGCAGCGCGAGCCACAGCCAATACGGACCCGGCCACAACAGTTTCACTGTGGCCCCCGACGGCAAGACCGATTTATTCTTCTATCACGCTCGCAATTACAAAGACATTCAGGGCGATCCTTTGCGGAATCCCGACCGCCACACACGCGTCCAGAGGCTCAACTGGAAGCAAGACAGCACCCTGGATTTTGGCGAACCCGTGCCAGATGGCCCTCTTCCATGAGGGCCAAAGGACAGAAGGCGAAAGACAGACCTCTGATGTCCGACATCAGACTTCTGTTCTCTGTTTATTGGTGTCTGGTCAGGTGATGGCAAGGAAGCTCGTGTATACCTGTATAGACGAACGGGCCGAGAGAAGGATAAGTGAATTTGTTGGTGCGGGCGGTGTGCGATGGAGATAAGGCCGATACGTTTCACCGGAGGATGTTCTTCAAGAGGAGACGAATCGTCTTTTTTGTGATTTTCGCCGCCCCCTGAGGTATTGACCTACTTATGGGTTCTGGTTATGGTAACATTCGTAGCTGAGGCAAGGGTGCATCTGTAGTTTGTAGGTAGGTTCCTCATGCGACCAGCGGTTTTTGTGACCACACCTGCTCCCACTGCCCATTCAGCCAGGACACACGCAAGGCTAATACCGAAGACGAGCCGGCACGACTCCAGATCATCCCAGAACGCTTAAGCCTGTCTCCAACCACGTGTTTGCACGCCCCTTCCACCGGACCAGAACCTATCTCGTACCCCTTCGCACGAAATACATCGTATCGCATCTGTTCTTCATTAACCGATATATACCGACGCAAATCCTCAACCGCCTGCCGCCTACGACCTCGATACCTCTTACCCTCCTCGCCCAACTCATCTAACAACCGCTTCGTCCAGCCATCCCACAATAAGCTCAACCTCTCCTTGACCCACTCTTCGCTGGTACCTGTACCCTCTCCAAACAAGACCTTGCCGCAACCCCACACGTGCTCGCTGGCGTGGTACCAGTCGATGATAAACGTAGCCCTGCTAAAATGCCTCTCATACTCACTGCGAATGGCCTCGCCACCCCCAGGGGGCCCACCCAGCTCCATCTCCCAAATATACAACCTCTTTCGCCTCACAAACCCCACACTTACAGGCCTCCAGCCACAACATCCAACCAAACCGCTGCGAGTCACAAAAGCCCGCCATATAGCGACTCTGCCGCTCAGAATCCTCGTCATACCAGTAAATACAGCCTGTCTTTGCCTCATGCCAACCGTCCTTTTCGTGCGCAGTAGTGCCGTCCGCAGCTATATACAAGCACGCCGGCGGCTCGACCTGTGCCTGCGGAACCTTCTTATCCTCAAAGAAACGCTTAAGCTCATCCTCTTGCTGAGCCGAAATTCTCCCCCCTACCTGATGAACCACCTGCTCAATGGTATCGTCACAAACCTGCTGGCCAAAAAGGTTTTCTATCTTTCGCGAGGTCTGCTCGAAGCTGTCATCCACCGCCAGCATACAGCACGCCTTTGCCAAGGCCGAACTCAGTTGCTGGCTGCCAAGCCCGCTTGTCTGATCGTATGGAGCACAACTTGCTCCACACTGAGCACAGTGGTAATAAGCCCGCTTCAGTTCTATCCAGCCCAAGAGGCTGTGGATATCTCTGCTGCGGTGCTGGACAAATTTCATCCAGCCGCCGCAGGCACAACGGATGTGACTACCATGGTAGCCGTTTCGTTGTCGGCCCACAATCCGCTGCAGGGCGGCATGCCCTAAGGCCAGGATTGTCTTCCAGACAGCCTGCTAATCCTTGGCAAAGTCTGCGCCGAAATCCGTGATTTCCTGTTGCAATAGTTGTTCGAATTGGTCTAAAATCTGCTTGTACATCGTTTGATCCTCCAATAGAAAGTGGTTTTTCGCCGAATTTAACATAATCCGTCTGAAAGATTCTATCGGAGGATCATTTTTTACCTACAAACTACAGATGCACCCCTGAGGCACTGAGGTAACGGGAAGGGAAATTATAGTTGACGTTCATCATGGCTGTGTGTAGAATTCGTGCATGACGAAAAAGGTGAAACAGCAGCCGTCTAAGGAGGAACTTATGGCTACCCGTCGTGAGTTTGTCGGCAATTTGCTGGCCGGTGCTGCTGCGCTGGCCGTGACCGGTACTTTTGCTTCCCGCCGTGTCCTGGGAGCCAACGATCGCATTCGTATCGGCCTGATCGGCGCCGGCGGCCGAGGCCAGGAGATCTTCAAGTCGGCCTTGCAATGCCCCAACACGGAAGTAGTCGCCGTGGCGGATGTCTATACGCGCCGCCTGGACGAAGTGAAGAAATTCGCACCCCAGGTCAAGACCTACCAGGACTTCCGCAAGCTGCTGGACGACAAGAGCATCGACGCCGTGCTGATCGCAACGCCCCAGCACCTGCACGCACTGAACTTTGTCCCGGCCATCCAGGCGGGCAAGGACATCTACCAGGAAAAGACGATGGCGTTCAACCCGGACCACGCCAAGCGGATGCGGCGGGCCTTCCATGGCTCGGACCGGGTCGTCCAGATCGGCATTCAGTCCACCAGCAGCGACGCCGTTGAACGCGTGCACGAGTGCCTGACCCCCGAGAAGATGGGCACGATCACCGCGATCCACACGCACCATTTCCGCAACGCCCCTTACGGCGGCTGGATGCGGGCGATCCCCGGCGACTGCGACCCGCAATACGTGGACTGGCCAGGCTTTGAGGGCGAGGCCAAGCCATACCCCTTCGATCCCAACCGGGTCATCAACTGGCGATTCTACTGGGACTACGACGGCGGCAATGTCTACGAGAACATGGTCCACCAGGTGGGCTTCTGGTACAAGCTGATGGGCCTCAAGATCCCCACCAGCGTGACTATGACAGGCGCCAATTACCTGTGCCCGGAAATGGAGTGCCCCGACACGATGGACGTCTCCATGAGCCAGCCGGAGCAACTGCTGTTCACCTGGAACTCCATGTTCGGCAACTGCTACTTCGGCGAAGGCGACGACATGGTCCTGGGCAACAAGGGGACGATCCTGCGCGACGACCACGACCAGATCCGCTACGAACCCCAGGACAAGCCCAGGTCGGCGAAATCCGCCGAGCCGGAGGGTGCCGCAAAGAAGAGTGCGGATATCGTGGGCGGGGGCGATGCGACGCTGGTGCACATGCAGAACTTCTTCGATTGCATGCGCAGCCGCAAGGAGCCGAATTGTCCCTTCGAGATCGGCTTCCGCTCCGCGATCGCCTGCTACATGGCCATCACCTCCTACCGCGAAAAGCGAACCGTCCGCTGGAACGAAAAAAGCGAGGAAGTCGTATGACCGCAGGTCTGTCCCCCTATTCCCGCGACGCGATGTGGGTACGACCCTGCTAAGTCCTAGTGTGGTGCGTCTAACGCTTCTTTACATTTGGCTATCTTCACCAAGATGCTTTCAACCGATGCACTCCAGATAAAAACGCGGGGATTCTGGTTGTGAGCGTCGATATATTCTTGTATGGCCGTAACGAGCATCTGTACACTCTTAAATGATCCCCTGCGAATACGCTTGTCGGTTATCTCGCGAAACCATCGCTCCACAAGGTTGAGCCACGAGCTTGATGTGGGCGTAAAGTGCAGCCGAAAACGAGGATGGCGTTTGAGCCATGACTGTACTCGCGGATGTTTGTGCGTGCCGTAGTTGTCAACAATAAGATGCAGTTCCACGTCGGCAGGAGTTTTTACGTTGATCAACTGCAGAAACCGGATGAATTCCTGATGCCGGTGACGCGACATACAATCCCCTATGACGCTGCCATCAAGCATGCTCAGTGCCGCAAATAAAGTCGTTGTGCCGTTACGCTTATAATCATGTGTCTGGCGGGCGGGAATACCAGGACGCAGCGGCAGCAGCGGTTGTGTACGGTCGAGTGCCTGTATCTGGCTTTTTTCATCAACACAAAAAACAATCGCCTTGTCGGGAGGATTCACATAAAGACCGACAACATCGCAGAGTTTCTCGATAAAGTGTTTGTCACGACTGAGTTTGAATGTCTCGACCAGATGCGGTTTGAGGTTGTGTTGTTTCCATATACGACGTACAGTGGCTTCACTGATACCTTGAGCTTTGGCCATACTCCGTGTACTCCAATGGGTCGCGTTGGCCGGCGTTGTGTGAAGCGTTGCTTCAACGATAGCGTTTACTTTTTTTTGAGGTATCCTTGGCAGGCGGCCCGGACAGGGAGCGTCTTTCTCTAATCCCGCCAGCCGCAACGACAAAAAGCGTTGCCGCCATAACTGTACAGTTGGTCGTGAGATGTGAAGCTGTTGTGCAATATCCCGGCTCAATACACCATTAGCAGCCATTTGAATGATCTTGGCTCGCTGAACAATCCGAAATGGCATGCTTCGTGCAGATGCCCAGGCATCCAGCTTTGTACGTTCTTCGGGAGACAATAGTATTGGTTCTGCTACTTTCATGCAGAACATTATAAAGCATCCCATTCATAAGTCGAGCTATTTATGACGCACTACACTAGGACGGGGGAAAACGCGATTGAGCGTTATTGGCGAATGCATGTGCCTGTCAAGCATCAATGGGACTACCCTGTATATCTGCCTATCCTCTTAATCAAGATAGGTCGCCTATTGGACCGGTACGGTATCCCATTCTTCTATAGACAGCCGATGGTCATATGTGACCGGGGCAAGAACGCATTGTGGGAGCCAACATTCATCCTGCCGAGCTACGGGTGCCTGGTGGTAGATTACGTGCCAGGTTCGGGATAATCCACCAGTGACCAAGTCCGGCAGAAGGAACGGACACCGTCAAAATCCAGCGCTGCCAGAGAATTATGACCCCAAGTCCGTGCAGCCTTCGCGGTCGGTCTGCGAATCGTTCTATCAGAAGATAGTTTTGAATCCAAGAACGACAAAACCTAAGGAGCATAAGCACGGGTCATTGAAACCGTTGTACAATTTTTAACTTCCACATAACCTACTGTCATTACAACACTTACGAGATGGGCATTTTTTCGAAATTGGCAGATAACGGGCTTCCCGGTTGTAGTGCCGTTGTAGCCGTCGACTCACGAAAATAGGCGAGCCAAGTGAATACCAGGCGCACATCTTTGACGCACTCTGGCACGCACTTCGTAGCATTGGCAGATGGACCGGTCCAGATCGGATGATGCTCGCTGACAATGCATTCTGTTCTCGGAGCTATGGTCAGCATCAACGCGAATCTACATGTTCTCACGGCTCTCTCCTCACAACGTCGATGACGAACTTCTGGGTCGTCACTCCGACTCGCTCAATATCCACAGAAAGGACCTTTTCGCCGCCCCAACGCAGCACCGCCTCGTCGAGCTTCCGCACCTGGCGATCAATGGCGACAGTGACGATGACGTCGGCCCTGCCCGGCACCTCTGGCGTGCCCGAGAGCACGCCGGTCGCCTCGTCAATTCTGAGCCACGCCGGCCCTTGAGTAAGCGTGAACTGTGGCTTCTCGATGTTGAAGTAACCACTTGTCTGCCGGTCATCCGCCATTCGGGAGCTGAGGTCTCCCAGAGATCGGCTGGCAAGCACCTGGTAGCGGTACTCAGCGCCCACCTGGGCGGTCAGTACCGGCTTGCTGTAAACGACCGGCCCGTGGGGCAACAGCGTAGTCGGACGGCCCGCTGCGCTTGCCCTGCTCGTCGACCGCCACCACGCGGTAGTAGGTCTTGTTGGCGGCAGACAGGTCCACGTCGGCGCCAAGCACAGCCAGTTCCGCAGCCGTGGTCTCGGCGATGAAGTTCGCCGGGAACCATGGGTTCCAGTCAGCCATCTCCTCCTTTGTCACGCCCACGACACTCTGGTGCCTCTGGTCGGCTATCGTGAAGCCCTTCTCGTCGCTGCCGTAGACCAGGTACTTGACCGGCCTGTGACCCACCCGATTGGCTCTCCAGCGGAGAGTGCCTATGCTCTTGGCTTGGTCGTAGTCCACGGTCACATCGAGCGGCTGCGCGGGGCCACGGGGAGTGAATCGCCAAGTCTTGCTCCAGGACCCCCAGACGCCCTTGTCGTCCTGTATCCGCACGTGCCAGTAGTACGTGCGGTCCGGCGTCAGCAGACCCGCCTGAGGCAGGGTATACTGGGCCTTGACCGTGATTCTCTCCGCGCCGGTGGTCTTATCCTTTTCCTTAGTGGCATCGGCAGTCCGCGAGATGAGTTTGTAGAAGCTCATCGAAAGCGGCCACTTTGTGTCGGCGCGGCTGGACAGCTCGAAGTGATAGTCGGCGATTGTGTCGCCGTCGGGATCGCTGGGCGCAGTCCACTGAAAGGCGATATCTGTGCCGTTCGCCTCGCCGCCGTCGGTCGGCCAGACGGCGGCGGCCGGCGCCGGCGGCGGTCTTGAAATCGACCGCTCAGCCCAGTGGTGAGTGATCCGCACCTTGCGGTCGCCTGTAGACTGGTCACTGTACGTGAACACGTTCTCACCGACGACCATTTCCGGCAGCGCCAAGGGGGCCATCTGCACGTCATTGATGATCGCCAAGTGCCGAAGCCGCGATGGCCCTTCCAACTGGCACTTGAGCTGGTACTCGTAGCAGGCCGGACCGACAGTCGAAAAGAACTTGTCAAGGTTTTCTTGCGCGGGCCTCCAAGTCTTGCCATCCTGGCAAATGAAGAACCGGGACCCCGCACCCTCAATGTAGAGCTGGCCTCCCACGAAGACGTACGGACTGCGCATCGACCAAATGATCGTGCCGGTCTTGCCCTCGTCGGCAGCCAGGCCGTCCGGCCCCATCGCGACGTTCTCCACAGCCGCAGCTCCTTTGCGCCACACGGCCTTGGAGAAATCCGGACGATACTCCCACAGGCCATTGTAGATCGCGCTTTCGTACGTGGGGGTCACTTGCAGCATCCCATGATACTTGAGCGGACGCAGCTGCCCCCATCGCCAGACGAGCGCCTCGCCGGGACGCAGGACCATGTTCATTGTGGTATCGGACTTGCCGGAGCGTTCGCCCGCGACCTGTCCCTCGAAGAAATACATAGAGCACATTTCCGGCTCGGACCACCAGGTATCCGGAAACAGGATTCACTTGGAATGGGTCCGCTTGATTAGGTCGTGGTCGCGCACGATGTCCTGTTCGGCGGCTACGGTCTGGTTGTCTCGCAAGAGGTACACGGAATGCATGTCGCCATCATAGAAGTGCCAGCCGCCGTCATAGAAAGCCTGGGAGATGCAGTGGCCCAGGGCCCGGGCCGGCGCCACTTTGAGTCCGGCCTCGCGCCACAGCGTAGCCAGGCAGATGGAGTCGTTGCCGCAGGTGTTGTACCCATAGACATTGAAGACCTTCACAGGGTCCCCCAGTTCACCGTTGTCGCCCGGGGAATGGTGACGATACTGGATCTCCTGGAACCAGAGGGCAAAAGCCTTGTCCGCATCCGTCATGCCCGGCGAGACAGCGGAGGAGACGATCTCTTCGACGCTGCGGAAGTTGTTGCGGCCATTGGAGAGCCACGGGTTGACGACGTCGGCGTCGCCTACGTTTTCCATCCGAACCGATCGGTTAGATTCCCAGGTCTGGAGAAAGGCCCCTTCCCTGGAAATCCCGCAGCCCATGGGCGACCGGCAATTGCGGCCATCCATCGTGCCGCTTTGGAAAACCGTGTACTTGTGTGTCGCCCCCATCGGAGCGGTGATCTCCTCGACGTGCGACTTGGCGACGTCGGTCGGGTGTGTGTTAGTGGACCAAGGGTGCAACGCAGCATCGGTAACGCCCCCACTTGCGGGATAGGGAGCTTCTGCGAGAGCCGCCGAAGCAGCGAGCAGGGCCCACGCGAATGCAGGGGTCCTCAGGATCATTGTTCACCTCTCAAGGATCGGCACTAAACGTATTGTGCCCGTCAGATATCGTTTTCCGCCGACGCTACGAAGGGCTTGTGGTAGTCGCGCGTTAGAAGAGCCGTCCGCTGCCGGATTATCGATAGACTTCTCCCTGTCCGAGTCAATCCCGATCCATGGGCCGAGGGTCAGCTGGGTCTCTTCCAAGAACACACGACGACTTAGATGTCTCATTGCTATTCTCCCCGAAGCAATCGATACTGATACGCAGGACTGCCACCGGCAGCACCGCACGTGATGACCCATGCTATCTTTCTGCAACGACAAGTGCAAGCGGACATCTTCAACTCTATGATAAGGAATAGGTGGCGTCAATTCTCTTGGTTACCTGTATCTCCGTCGATAGACTCTGGTACGTTCAGGTAACACTCTGGCGATGGGGATAAGAGGTGTCTTGCCAGCCTCGCAGGCATGTCGCCGCTGACCGCCATTCAGGACATTGCCCTCAGGTCAACAGGAATGCCCTTGTATTGCTCTGTGCCGCCCCTCATATCGGCAAGCCCACTTCACCTCGTACACACAACGGAGTAACGGATTGAAACTACTATTGGTCGCGGCACCCGGTAGTTGCCATTGGTGAAGAACCTCGCTATCGCCACGGTGATTTACCAAGCCGAGTTCTCCTTCTTCAACAAAGCGCCTGCGAATCCGGTCCACTGTTGAGGACGAACACAACAACATCTTGGCGATCTGCCGACGGCTGTAGCCTTGAGCGGTGTGCAGAATGATCAAGTAACGGGTCTTCAATTTTGCATCCTTGATTCTGCTGATGGTGCGACGAAATTGACGCTTGACTTGCCGCGACAGTCGTATGACAATCCTTTGCATGAGTGTTTCCTTTCTGTCGGCTCCGCCGACCAAAAACAGTGACATAAGTTATTGGAAAAACTCATTTTACAATGGCCCTATTTTATCGCAATTCTATTTAGGTGGTTCTGTTGGCAGTCTTTGGGCTGTTGACCGCAACAGGTTATTTCCATTGGACGGGGTGCAGAAACGTATGGCCATCTGCCCGATAAACTCAGGTCCGCCGGCACCTCAGCCGCGTGTCTCGCGACGAACTCTCCTGAAGAGTTCGGCAGCCGCGGCTGTGGCGATAGGGGCGGCGGCACTGCCATCGGCGTGCGCGACCGTCGAGCAGCCCGTACCCGGCATGTCGAGCGGCCCGTTCTACAAAGGCAGGGTCATCGACTGTCATGCGCACTTGACTCATCAAAGCCGCGCGACTTGGGAGGCGGACGACCGCAAGCTCATTGAGGCGGCGGATAAGCTGGGAATCGACCAACTATGTTGCTCCACGCTCACGCCGCTCCGGCCGGCGACTGCCGACGGCTTTCGGGAATGCAACCGGTGGACGGCCGACGGAATGCGGCGGTTTCCCGGCCGGGTGCTCGGCTACTGCTACGTCAATCCCGGCTACGGACGAGAGGCGTTGGAGGAAGTCCGCCGCTGCGTAGAAGAGCGTGAGTTTATTGGCATCAAGCTCTACAACGAATACACCTGCACCGAGCCGGTGGTCTATCCAATCGTAGAGTTGGCGATTGAACTGGGCGTGCCGATCCTGCACCACGCGTCGCACTCCCACTACTTCGTGGAGGACCAGCCGCGCATGTCCGACGGCGGACACCTCGCTGAACTGGCTCGCCGCTACCCAGAAGCCATGCTCATCTGCGCGCACATCTCCGGCGGGGGTGATTGGGAGTGGACGATTAAGGCCCTGCGCCACGCGCCGAACGTCTTGCTCGACACCAGCGGCAGCGTAACGGATGAGGGCATGGTGGACACGGCGGCGGCCGTGGTGGGCGTGGATCGGCTCGTGTTCGGCTGCGACTCGTCCATGACGGCAGGGGTGGGCAAGATTCGCGGGGCAAACTTGAGCACACAGGACAAGGAGAAGATCCTGGGCGGGAACATGATGAGGCTCTTGCGGAGGCGGAAATCATGATCGTTGACGTGAATGCTTATCTCGGCCATTTTGCGTTCCGCCGGCTGCGGCACAACACGGCCGCGGCGCTGCTCGCTCTGATGGACGCCAAAAAGATTGACAGGGCGGTCGTCTCCAGTGCCGGCGCCATCACCTACCGCAACACGCAGGCCGGCAATGAGGAGGTGGCGGAGGAGGTCCGTGGTCATAGTGACCGTCTGATTCCATTTGCCGTCATCAATCCGTTCTACGCCGGCTGGCAGGATGATCTGCAAATCTGCCACGAGGAGTTCGGCATGACGGGCCTGCGCCTCTATCCCAAGTGGCACAACTATCAGCTCTCCAGCCCATGCTCCCGGGAGCTCGTGGACGCCACGACCGAGCGAGGCATGGTCATCTCCATTCCCATCCGCGTGGAGGACAACCGCCAGCGGAGCTGGCTGCTGAACGTCCCCGACGTGCCGCTGGAGGAAACTGTCGAGTTGGTGAAAGCTCACCCAAGAGCACGCTTTATTTTGCTGAACGGCATCGGCTACACAGGGTGCCCGCTCGGGCGGAAGGACAATGGTCTGCCGTCCAATTATGCCATCGAGCTGTCCCGCTTGAGCGCTGTGCTGGCGAACGAGCTTGGGCAGCTCATAACGAATCTGGGGGCCGAGCGTGTGATGTTCGGGACCGGGATGCCCTTCAACTATCCGGACCCCGCATTGGTGAAGCTGGAAGTATTGGACGCGAGTGAGGCCGACAAGGAAAAAATCCGCTCGCAGAACGCGATAACCTGGTTGCGGCTGTAGCACAGGGCAAACTGCGAAGAGATCGAGCAATGCAAGGAAAGGAGGATTATTCAGTCATGCGATTCACATGGATGGTTTCTCTGGTCATATCGATGTGCGCGGCTTGGCCTACGGTTGGGGCTGACAAGCCGCTGGTCGTCGAGGTTTGGCCGGGCACGGCTCCGGACGAAAGCGGTAATATCGACGCAGAAATGGTCCGCATGTCGCCGAAGCTGGACCACAAGCAGGTCGAGGTCACCGAGCCGACGAGGCTGGTGACCAACGTCACCAAACCGACCCTAACGATCTATCGGCTGGCGAAGGAGAAGGACACCGGGACTGCGGTGCTGATCTGCCCCGGGGGCGGCTACTGGGATCTCTACTGGCAACTGGAAGGTGAGGAAGTGGCCGCCTGGTTGAACTCAATTGGCGCCACCGGCATCATCCTCAAGTACCGTGTGCCGCGACGGCCCGATGAGGTCAAGGGCGAGCCAGCCCGGCGCCCGCTCCAGGATGCGCAGCGAGCCGTCAGCTTGGTGCGGAGCAAGGCAGACGAGTGGGGCATTCAGCCGCAGCAAATCGGCATCATGGGTTTCTCGGCCGGCGGCCATCTGGCTATTGCGACAGCAACGAGCTTCGATCAGCGAGCCTACGAGCCTATCGACGATGTGGACACAGTCAGTTGCCGGCCTGACTTCGCCATTGGAGTCTATTCGGGCTACCTGAAGGCGAAGGACAAAGACCAGATCGCTCCCGGCCTGCGTATCCCGGCCGGAACGCCTCCGATCTTCCTTGCCCATGGCGGGGACGATATCATCAGCCCGCCGGAGCACAGTGTGTTGATGTATCTTGCGCTGAAGAAAGCCGGCGTCCCGGCGGAGCTGCACATCTATGCGACGGCCGCCCATGACTTCGGCGTTCGTCCGAGCGACCATCCATGCTCCACGTGGACGCAGGCGTGTGCCACCTGGCTGCAGCATCAGGGATTCCTCAAGCCACCCGCGCAAACGCACTGAGCCAGAGGATTCCTCGCTCAAGCTGTTCTACCCGCCAAAGAAGAGACGTCACTGTCGCCCTCCACAGGTGAGTTCCAACCGGTAAGTGGTGTTGCGCAGCGGATTCGGGACGACAACCGTGTCCGCGGTGAAGCTGTGCAGTGGTTTTCCGTTCAGGCGCACACCGGTCAATGAGTGCCCTTGCGGGGTCCGCGCGCCGATTACAATCTTATCCAGCGTGCGGGCTGCCTGGTCGCCCTTTGGAGTCAATTTGAAACTGTAATGTATCGCGCTGCCGCTTGGATTCGGCTTTACCGACAGGTCCAAATCACCGAACTGCGTCGGGAGGTTCTTGATGACAATCCCCTTGCCGCACTGCTGCCAGCGGCGCATGGTCGCTGGAGTCAGCATCAGCGTCCCGCCATCCTCAAATACGAATAGATGCCGGTAGAGGCTTACCCACTGCGCGTCGGCCCAGAAATGCGGCTGGTCGCCCATGCTGTAGTTCCTGCCGTTTTCGTAAGCCTCGCCCCAACTGTAG
>Ga0315287_10001162_pt1 | contig 24016 bp, 23 predicted proteins | sample YL17G11_0_MG_FD_205037 | JGI IMG/M metagenome (GOLD analysis project Ga0315287, IMG submission 205037) | Sediment microbial communities from Yellowstone Lake, YNP, Wyoming, USA - YL17G11_0 | ecosystem: Environmental > Aquatic > Freshwater > Lake > Sediment | place: USA: Wyoming | collected... | reverse complement strand
AGTCAGAGGGCGGAGGCAAGGTGCGTAGCAGCCCGGTACCGGCGGCCAGCATGAGCTCGGCCGCGACCATCCCGGTCAGCAACGAGATCTGCTCGTTCCACCGTTCGATGGCCAACGGCGCCTCGAAGATCACCTCGTAGCCGTGGTCACCGGACACGACCTCCTGGTCGGGCAGGTGGAGGCTGATCCCCCCGCGCTCGGCCTGGCGGTCGATCCGGCGCTCGCCGACCGTCCGCAGCTCACCGAGAGCCGGGTGCCCGCCCCGGTCCGCCAGACCCTGGGCCTCCGGGTAGCCCAGCTGGGCCCGGCTGCGCACCAGGGCCCGTTCGACCCGGCGCCCGGTGACCTCACCCCGCTCGTCGAGGTCGATGCTCCAGAGGACGGCCGGTCGGTCGCCCTCGGCCAGGAGGCTGGCCGCGCCCTCGCTCAGCGGGGCGGGGTGCAGGGGCGCCCGGTGGTCCGGGCTGTACAGGGTGACGACCCGGTGCCACGCCTCCTGGTCGACGGGGTCGCCGGGATCGACGAAGGCGGCCACGTCGGCGATGGCGTAGTGGATCCGGTGACCTTCACCCCGGGCCTCGATGTGCAGGGCCTGGTCCAGGTCCCGGCTCCCGACCGGGTCGATCGTGACGAAGGGGATGTCCCGGCGGTCGACCCGGTCCGCGCCCACGGCCCGCTCGGCGGCTTGGCGAGCCGCGGCCTCGACCTCGGGCGGCATGGCGGCGGGGATCTCGAGGCGCTCCCGGATGGCGGCGAAGCCGGAGCGGAACTCCTCGGTGGCAGGGGCTCGCACCCGGGGCAACGGCACGGGGTGCGACCGTAGCGACCCCGCTCCGCCGTCCCCGCCGCCCCTACGGCAGTGACGGCCGTGTCAGCTTTCTCGTAGTCTCCGGGGGCGATGGGGGAACGGACCTGGACCACGGGCATGGCCAAGAGCGAAGCCCACGGCCTGCTGCCCGACCCCGAGCCCCGCGACATCCGCTACACGGTCATCTCCGTGGACGACCACCTGGTCGAACCGCCGGAGATGTTCGAGGGGCGCCTGCCCGCCCGCTTCCAGGAGGCCGCCCCCCGGGTCGTGGAGACCGAGGAGGGCCACGAGGTCTGGGAGTTCGACCAGAAGATCTTCCTGCAGGTCGGCCTCAACGCCGTCGTGGGCCGACCGCGTGAGGACTGGAAGGTCGAGCCCACCCGCTTCGAGGACATGCGCCCCGGCTGCTGGGACATCGACGCCCGGGTTCGGGACATGGACATCAACGGGGTCTGGGCCGCGCTGAACTTCCCCTCCCAGATCACCGGCTTCTGCGGCCGGGTGTTCAGCCAGTGCTCCGACCCCGAGCTGGGACGGGAGGTGACCCGGGCGTGGAACGACTGGTTCCACGACGAGTGGTGGCAGCCCCATCCCGACCGCAACATCCCCATGGGCATCACCTTCCTGGCCGACGCCGAGGCCGGGGCGGCGGAGATCCGACGCAACGCCGAGCGCGGCTTCCGGGCCGTGACCCTCCCCGAGCAGCCCCACCGCATCGGCCTGCCCTCGATCTTCTCGGACCACTGGGACCCGATCATCGAGGCCTGCGCCGACACCGGGACCGTCGTCTGTCTCCACGTGGCGTCCTGCGGCGTCGTCGACATGCCGAAGGGGGCGCCGGCCATCCAGCTCGGGGCCACCCTGTTCGGCCAGCTCGCCCTCGGGGCCTGCGCGGAATGGCTCTGGTCCGGGTACCCGGTCCGCTTCCCCGACCTGCAGATCGCCATGTCGGAAGGGGGCATCGGCTGGGTGGCCATGCTCATCGACCGCCTGGACAACATGCTCGAGCGCTCGGGGTACGGGCGGGACTTCACCGGCTCGTTCGGCATGCCGGACGCCGTGCATCCCAACGACATGCGCCCCAGCGACGTGCTCCGCCGTAACTTCACCTTCTGCACCATCGACGACCCGAGCACGATCAGCACCCGGGACGTGGTCGGGATCGAGAACATCTGCTTCGAGACCGACTACCCCCACGGCGACGGCACCTGGCCCGACACCCAGGCCGTCATCGAGAGGGCCTACGGCGCGGTCCTGACCGACCCCGAGATCGCCGCCATCACCCACGAGAACGCGGCGCGGGTGTTCCGCCACCCGCTGCCCCCACCGGGCAGCCCCCACGCCGCCGGACTCCGAGGACCACGATGAGAGAGCACCGCTACACGCTGGACATGCCCCACTCGGCGGCGCGGCTCTGGGCCCTGTTCCAGGACTACGACCGCTGGACCGAGTACGCCCCGATGGTGATCGAGGTGGAGGTCGTCCACCCGGGCGACCAGCACGGCAACGGGCTGCTGCGGCGGGTGATCTACCGGATGCCGATGGGGCGCCGGGGTTCCGCCCTGGAGCTCGTGACCGACGTGGCCAAGGAGCGGGGCTACACGTTCACCATGCTGAGTTCGACCCCGGGCAACGACCAGACGGGCAAGGTCCGGCTGGAGCCGATCGGCCCGCACCAGACCCGCTTCCACTTCGAGGAGCGCTACCACCTCACCAAGGCACCGTGGAAGTGGTTCGAGGGCCGGATCTACGGGTTCATCAACAAGAAGAACGAGGAGACCATGCGCGCCGCGTCGCAGTGGCTGACCGACCATCCCGAGTACCGCCCGGACCTGGTGGCGTCGTGACCCTCCCCCTGACCATGCCGGCCGCGGTCTACCGGGAGAAGGGACGCCTGGAGGTCGTCGACGTCGACACGCCGGCCGTCGGGCCCCACGACGTCCTGCTCGAGGTGTCCCACTGCGGCGTGTGCGGCAGCGATCTGCACTTCGTCCTCGAGGGCTGGGGCACGCCGGACGCCATCGAGGGTCACGAATACACCGGCACGATCGTGGCCGTGGGCGCCGAGGTCACCGGCTGGACGGTGGGCCAGCCCGTCGTGGCCGGGCCCTCCCGGCGTTGCCGCGAGTGTGGACCGTGCCGGGCGGGCCGACCGTCGCTCTGCCTGAACCGAGAGGACGTCGGCACCGGCGGTTACCAGGGCGCCTTCGCCCGCTACTCCCTGGCCCACGAGGACGAGGTCCTGGCCCTGCCCGACGGGCTGACCCTGCGCCAGGCCGCCCTGGCCGAGCCCCTGGCGGTGGCCCTGCACGGCATCACCCAGGCCCACATCCAGCCCGACCACCGGGTGATCGTCTTCGGCGCCGGCCCGATCGGCGCCCTCACGACCGCGGCCCTCGCAGCCAAGGGGGTGACCGACCTGACCGTGGTCGAGCCCTCCCCCAGCCGCCTGGCCCTGGCCACCGCCGTCGGTGCCACCCGAGCGCTCACCCCCGACCAGCTGGGCGAGCCGGGCTGGCACCCCGGTCACCTGGTCGACCGGCCCTACGACCGGGCCCTGGAGTGCTCCGGCAACCGCGTGGCCATGGAGCAGGCCATCGGCCAACTCGGCCGCATGGGTCGCCTGGTCCTGGTCGGCGCCGGCATCAACGCCCCTCGTTTCGACGCCAACCGCATCATGCTCAACGAGCTGGAGATCACGGGGGCCTTCGTCTACGACGCCACCGGCTTCGAGGATGCGCTGGCCCTGCTGCCCGCACTGCCCCTCGATGATCTGATCGAACCCGTCGACGTGACCCTCACCGGGCTCTTCGACGCGATGGAGCGCCTGGCCGCCGGCGAGCTGGCGGGCAAGGTGATGGTCACGCCAGGAGGAGAGCCATGACCGACACGACCACCCGCCCACCCCGCTTCAACCACGTGGCCATGAGCGTCCCCGCCGACCTGCTGGGTCCCGAGGGCCGGGCCGAGATCCTGGGCTTCTGGGGCGGGGTCTTCGGCTTCCAGGAGCTGCCGTCGGAGACCATCGACCGACAGGTCCTGGTCCTGTCGGCCTACGACTGGGAGCAGTTCGTCTTCCTCATCGCCGACGACGACCCGATGGCGTGCCCCCGCCTCGACCACTTCGGCATGTCGGTGGGCTCGCTCGACGAGCTCCAGGGATTCCTGGCCAAGGCCAAGGCCTACGCCGAGAAGGACGACCGGGTGGACATCATCGACCACAAGGCCGATGTGCACGGTGACGCCCTCACGCTGCACAGTTTCTACGTGCGCTACCTGCTCCCGATGATGATCGAGATCCAGTTCTTCGACTGGGACCCGGCGGTCGCGGCCCTGAACCCCGCGAACCTGCCGGCGTGAGCCCGCCCCACCCCGTCCGGTTCGGGGCCTTCGTCCCCCAGGGCTGGAAGCTGGAGTTCGCGGGCTGGGACCCGGTCGCCGCCTGGGCCCGCGCCCGGGAGGTGGCCCTGGCCGCCGAGCTGGCCGGCTATGACCACCTCTGGGTCTACGACCACATCGAGACCGTCCCCCGCCGAGAGCCCGAGCCGATGTTCGAGGCCTGGACGATGATGGCCGCCCTGGCCGAGCTCACGCACCGGGCCCGCCTGGGCCAGCTCGTGACCTGTGCCGGCTACCGCAACCCCGCCCTGCTGGCCAAGCAGGCCGCCACCGTCGACGTCATGTCCGGCGGCCGCCTGATCTTCGGCATCGGCGCCGGCTGGTTCGACGAGGAGTACCGCTCCCACGGCTGGACCTACCCGCCCGCCCGTCAGCGCCTCGAGCTGCTGGAGGAGACGATCCAGATCGCCAAGGCGACGTGGGCCGAGCCGTCCGCCACCGTTCATGGGCACCATGCCTGGGTCGACAACGCCATCTCGTTCCCCAAGCCTCTCCAGTCCCCACTACCGATCTGGGTCGGGGGCGGCGGCGAGAAGGTCACCCTGCGCATCGCCGCCGAGCACGCCCACGCCACCAACTGGCAGGTCGGACTCGAGGAGTTCCGTCACAAGTCCGAGGTCCTGCGGGGCCACTGCGAGACGGTCGGCCGGGACTTCGACGAGATCGTGCGCACCCATGCGCCCGACTGCCGCCTGTTCGACACCGACGCCGACGTGCAGCGCTGGATGGCCGACCCCGACGGCGGCGACCTCTGGGGCGGCGACGACCCGGCGACCTACCTCCGGGACAACTTCGTCGGCACCGACGACCAGGTCGCCGACAAGGTCCAGGCGTACCTCGACGCCGGCTGTAGCGAGTTCGTCCTCTGGTTCCGCGACTACCCCGACGTCGAGTCCATGGAACGGTTCATGGTCGACGTCGTCCCGAGGCTCCACCTCCACAGCTGAGCCGTCGCCGAGGAAAGCCCGCGATGGCGCCGCCCGCGAGCCGCGCCATGCCTCGCTTGATTCCCGATGGGGACGCCGCCAGCGGTTACGCCACGGCCTGGAGCCATGACGCGAAACGGCGCCCACCCGGCCGAAGCCGAGGGGCGCCGTGTTCCGTTCAGTTGTGCTCCGGAGTCAGACGACCCGGACGTTCTGGGCCTCTTCACCCTTTCGACCAGGGGCGACGTCGAACTCGACGGTCTGACCCTCGTCGAGGGACCGGTAACCCGAGCCCTGGATGTTGGAGTAGTGGACGAACACATCGTCCGCACCCTCACGCGAGATGAAGCCATAGCCCTTCTCGGCATTGAAAAACTTGACGGTTCCTGTAGCCAACGCTGTTCTCTCTCTCATCAGCAAGGTGGCCAAGAACGACCCCCTCGTCACAGAGCAGGGTACGAGGCCGGGGCCGAAGACCAACCCCTAGCTGGTTCGCAGCTCGCTGAACGGGGTGGCCTTGTCCGGACCGGGCTCCTTGGGCAGGCCCAGGACCCGCTCGCCGATGATGTTGCGCTGCACCTCGTCGGTGCCGCCGTAGATCGACGGGGCCGGGCTGAACAGGGCCAGTTCCTGGACGATCCCGCCGCCCGGGGTGTCCGGTCCCATGACGGTCCCGGCCGGGCCGATGATGCGCAGGCCCAGGTCGCGGGAGAGCCGGGTCATGTGGCTCATCATCAGCTTGGCCATGTTGGGCAGAGCCGGTGAGGCCTGGCCCGCCTTGGCCCGCTGCACGGCCCAGCCGCTGATCTGGTCCATGGAGTACAGGCGCATGAGGTCCTGGCGCAGGAGCGGGTCGTCGGCCTTGCCGAGCTCGGCGATCAGGTTCTGCAACATCTTCGTGCTGCGGCCGGCGAGGATCGTGGCCGTGCCGCCGCGGCCGCCCTTGGCCACGAAGTCGCCGGCCCGGCGCTCGAGGTGGCCGGCGACGGAACCGGGGAGGGCCAGGGAGGTGGCCGACGAGCCGCCGCCCCCACCGAGGCTGGCCCGCTCGTTCATGAGCGTGGTGTTGGCCACGGCCCAGCCGTTGCCCGGCCCACCGATGAGCAGGTCGTCGGCCACGCGGGCGTCGTCGAGGAAGACCTCGTTGAACAGGGCCCGGCCGGTCATCTCCACCAACGGCCGGACGTCGATGCCGGGTTGGTGCATGGGGATGCCGAAGTAGCTGATGCCCTTGTGCTTGGGGGCGTCGGGATCGGTGCGGGCGATGAGCATGCCCAGGTCGGCGTGCTGACCCCCGCTGGTCCAGACCTTCTGGCCGTTGACGATCCACTCGTCACCGTCGCGCACGGCCCGGCACTGCAGGCCGGCGAGGTCGGAACCGGCGCCGGGCTCGCTGAAGAGCTGGCACCACCCTTCCTGGCCGTTGGCGATGTTCGGCAGGAAGCGCTGCTTCTGCCCGTCGGTGCCGTGGGTGATGATCGTGGGAGCGGCGAGCATGGTGCCGAGCCCCCCTGGCGGGCCGAGGGCGCCGGCCCCGCTGATCTCGGCCCCGACGGCGTTGGCCTCGGGACGGGCCAGCCCCCGTCCGGACCACTCCTCGGGCCACGACGGCATGGCCCAACCGGAGTCGGCGAGGCGTTGCCACCACGCCGCCACCGTCAGGTCCGGGTCCCAGTTCTCGTCCAGCCAGGCGCGGACCTCGGTCCGCACATCCTCCGTCGCAGCCATGCACCGAGCCTACGTAGGGTTGTCGCCGTGGCCGTCACCGACCTGCCGTCCGTACCCCTCGACGAGATCGACCTGACCGATCCCGACGCCTATGTCGACCGGGTGCCCCACGAGCAGTTCGCCACGCTGCGCCGGGAGGCGCCGGTGTTCTGGCACGAGGACGTCGAAGGCGGCTTCTGGTGTGTGACCCGCCACGCCGACATCGTCACCGTCAACCGGGACTGGGAGACCTATTCGTCCTACCGGGGAGCAGTCTTCCTCTGGACCCCGGACGACCTCGAGATGTCCCGGCTGATGATGCTGAACATGGACCCGCCCGAGCACGCCAAGCTGCGCAAGCTGGTCAACCGGGGGTTCACGCCCCGCCGCATCCGGGAGCTGCAGGAGGTCCTGGCCCGCCGGGCCACGACCATCGTGGACGAGGTGATCGAGGCGGGATCCTGCGACATGGTCGAGGCCGTGGCCGCCGAGCTGCCCCTGCAGGCCATCGCCGAGTTCCTGGGCGTGCCTCAGGATGACCGGCACCTCGTCTTCAAGTGGAGCAACACCATGATCGGCTCCGACGACCCGGAGTACGCCTCCGAGAAGGACGAGACGGGCCAGACGGCCGAGACGATGGCCGCCTCGGTCGAGCTCTACGCCTACGCCCAGGCCCTGGCCGAGGACCGGCGGGCCCACCCCCGCGACGACATCGTCTCGGACCTGGTCCACGCCGAGGTCGACGGCGACGTGCTGAGCGACACCGACTTCAACCTCTTCTTCCTGCTCCTCGCCGTGGCCGGCAACGAGACCACCCGCAACGCCATCTCCCACTCCGTGCTGGCGCTGGCCGACAACCCCGACCAGCGGGCCTGGCTGCGGGAGGACCCGGCCCGCTGGGAGCCGGCGGTCGAGGAGATGCTGCGCTGGTCGACGCCGGTCATGCACTTCCGCCGGACGGCCACCCGCGACACCGTGCTGGGAGGTCAGGCCATCGCCGAAGGGGACCGGGTCGTCATCTGGCACATCTCGGGCAACCGCGACGAGGCCGTCTTCACCGATCCCTACCGTCTCGACCTCGGTCGGACGCCGAACGAGCACCTCAGTTCCACGGCCGGCAACCACGTCGCCTTCGGCGGCGGGGGTCCCCACTTCTGCCTCGGGGCCAACCTGGCCCGGGCGGAGATGCGGGTGATGCTGGAGGAGGTCGTGGGCCGCCTCGGCGACTTCGAGGTCGACGGCCCGGTGCAGCGCCTGCGCTCCAACTTCATCAACGGCATCAAGCACCTACCCATCGCCTGGAGCGCCTCATGACCGTCCCCGACCTCGGCCCGGTCGGCCTCTGGACCTTCTCCCTCGACCTACAGCCCGCCGACCGGGTGCGGGACCTCGTGCCCGAGATCGAGGCCATGGGCTGGGGTTGCGTCTGGGTCCCCGAGGCCGTGAACCGCGACGCCATGGTCAATTCGGCCCTGCTGCTGTCCTCCTCCACGACACTCAACATCGGCACGGGCATCGCCTCCATCTGGGCCCGGGACGCCATGACCACGGCGGCCTCCCTGCAGTCCCTGTCCGAGGCGTGGCCGAATCGCTTCGTACTGGGCCTCGGCGTCAGCCACCAGCCGATGGTCGACCACATCCGAGGCCAGCGCTACGACAAGCCCTTCACCAAGATGCGGGACTACCTGGCGGCCATGGACGGCGCGCTCTACCTGTCTCCTGCGCCGGAGGCGACCCACGTGGTGCTCGCCGCCCTCGGGCCCAAGATGCTGGAGCTGGCGGCGGCCGCGGCCGACGGCGCCCACCCCTATTTCGTTCCCGTCGAGCACACCGACTTCGCCCGGGAGCACCTGGGCCCGGACGCCCTGCTGGCCCCGGAGCAGGCCGTGGTCCTCTCCACCGACGCCGACCTGGCCCGGCAGGTGGCCCGGGGCCACATGGCCACCTACCTGAGCCTGCCCAACTACACGAACAACCTGCGCCGCTTCGGTTGGGGCGACGAGGACCTCGCCGACGGGGGCAGCGACCGGCTGGTCGACGCCATCGTGGCCTGGGGCGACGAGCAGGCCATCGTGGACCGGGTCGCGGCCCACCACGAGCGGGGCGCCGACCACGTCGCCCTCCAGGTCCTCCCCCACGACGGCGTCTCGGTCCCGATGGACGACTGGCGCCGCCTCGCCGAGGCGCTCCCCCTGAGCTGACCGCGCCCTGGTCCGCGTTCAGGTCGCGGTGAAGGCCCGGTCGACGATGTCGTGGAGGTCGGCGAGCGGCAGTCGTTCCGAGCCGGGATCGTCGGCCACCACGGCCGGGTCGGTCGACTGGTAGGCCGCGACCAGGCCGCTGAGCAGCCGGGCCAGGACCAGGGCGTCGCCCTCGCGCAGCGCGCCCGAAGCCTGGCCCCGGCCGAAGACCGCGGCCTGGATGTCCATGGCCCGCTGGAAGTTCTCGGCCAGGGTCCGGGACGGGGGCAGCTCCATGCCCGGGAGGGTGCTGCTGGAGGTGCGCAGGTAGAGCCGCCCGAAGTGGGGATGACGCCGGAAGAAGCCGACCTCGTAGTCGACCAGGGCGTGGAGTTGGGCCCGAGGGTCCTCGCCCCCCCCGGCCGCCGCCTCCATGCCGGGCAGGAACTCCTCGCCCCGACGCACGAAGACGTTGAGGAAGAGGTCGTCCTTGTTCTCGAAGAACGAGTACACCGAGCCCACCGAGAACTCCGCCAGCTCGGCGATCTCCTTCAGGGTCGTGTCGTGGAAGCCCTTGGCCCCGAAGACCTCTTCGGCCGCGTCGAGCAGCTGGGTGCGGCTCAGGTCCTGGTGGAGCCGGCGCCGTTGGTCCCGCCGGCTGGCCGTCGTGCTGCTCACGAGCCGGCGGTGTTGGAGGGCCACTCGGGGCGGTGGTAGCCGTCGAACTCGAGTTGACCGTCGCGCAGGTGGCGGATGGTGAGGAAGTCGCCCTTGTAGCCCTTGCGGTCATGGGGGCCGAACTGGATGTAGGTGCCCGGCCCGCCGTTGGTGGCCGGCATCCAGCGGATGCGCTCCATGCCCTCCTTCACCCAGCGGGGCTCGGGGATGGCGGCGTTGGCGATGCCGTGGATGGCGACCCGGGCGGTGTCGTAGGCCAGGGCCACGACCACGTTGCGGCTGACCCGGCCGAAGCGCTTCTCGAAGCGCTCGATCATGGCGTTGTAGTTGGGGTTGGCCCCGTCCTCGCCCAGTTGGTCGACCCCGTGCCAGCCCTCGAGGCCCTCAGCCCAGGCGTTCGAGTTCGAATAGAACATGAAGGCCGTGCCCATGACCCGGGGCGGGTCCCAGTCGAGGGCCTTGAAGGCGGCGGCGAAGTGGAACGTGGCGTAGCCGTAGCCGCCGTAGTAGACGCCCTCGGTCCCGAGGTCACGCATCGCAGCCAGGTCGTCCTGTAACCCCACGGGGTTGGGCTCCAGCTTGACCTCCTTGGTGATGGTCATGCCCAGGCTGAGCGCGGTGTCCCGGAAGAAGTCGCAGTAGTCCTTGCCCGACGAGCCCTGCTCCCAGAAGAGCCCGACCTTCTCGTGGCCGTGGGCCTTCAGCCAGTGGGCGCACATGGCCCCCTCGCTGGGGATGTCGCCGTTGGCGATGGTGAAGGCGTACTCGGAGGCGTACTTGAGGGCGCCCGTCCAGCCGATCGAGGGCACCCGGAGCTCGTTGACCGTCTCCTGGACGATGAGGCAGTTGTCCGAGATCATCGGACCGAGCACCACGACACAGCCCTGCTCGACCAGCCAGCGGTAGCCCTCGATGACCTTGCGGTAGTTCTCCCGGGGCAGGCCCCGGGCGTCGGCCACGACCAGCTCGATGGGCCCCCGGCGCCAGATGCCCTCGTTGAGGGCGTCCTCGATGGCCAGGATGGTGGGGTCGATCCAGTCGGCCAGGAGCTGGCCCAGCTCCATGTCGATGAGGATGCCGATCTTGACCGGCTCGAAGGGGTCGCCCTGGGTCTTGATGCCCCGCCGCGGCGGGTAGATGGTGATGCCCTTGACGGCCTGGTCGCCGACGGCCCCGCCGCCCTCGTACCACTGGGTGGCCTCGCCCCCACCGCCCTCCAGGTGGGCCCGGGTCCCGGCGGGGACGTTGGTGACCGCCCGGTCGTCCTCGGCGATGCCGAGGTCCACGGGCTCGGGGAACATGCGCTCGACGTACTCAGGCATGGCCCGAGGCTAGTCCAGGTTCAAGTCGATGAACTCCCGTTCAGCAACCGCGGGCGGCCGGGTCAGCCCGTGAACGGCGGGGCGCCGGGCACGGGCCCGGCCAGGGGCGTCCGGACGAAGGCCCGGGCCTCGACGGCGCCGATGTCACAGTCGGCGGCGACCTCGATGGGCGCCCCGAGCGCGAAGGCCCTCCGGGTCTCGCCGTCGCCGTCCTGCGGGCGCAACACCCCCCGCTGGTCCGTCGGATCGAGGCCCAGGAACCGGGCACAGCCCCCGGGCACGGCCGGGGAGCCGTAGCCGTCCGGTACCGCATCGATGAGCGGGCTGCCGGGGAGCGGTTCGCGGGTGAGGGTCCGGCCGCCGTTGTCGGCCGGCGGCCCCAGCAGGGGGGGACCACCGTTGGTGCCCGGTCCGCAGCTGTGGTCGTCGGCATGGACGATGTTGGTGTGACTGGATCCGGCGAAATGGCAGTTCTCGCCGCCGCCTTGCGGCTCGGCGATCACCGAGAAGACCAGGAACAGGTCACGCCCGCGGAAGGCCAGGTTGGCCCCCTGGGGCGCGGCGTTGCCCGTGAGGGTCAGGTAGATGCCGGCGCTGGTGCTGGAGGTCTCGGCCAGCAACCCGCCCCCACTGACCGTCGCCCGGTTGTCGAGGATGGTCGAGTCGGCGATGGCGCTGCCACCGGACAGCACCAGGCCCCCACCCCGTCGGGCGGTGTTGCCGACGAAGGTCGAACGTTGCACGCCGTTGCCCGTGGAGATGGAGCCGAACCCGATGGCGCTGACCGCGCCGCCGTCGCCCGCCGGCGCGTCGTTCTCGACGAACTGCGACGCGCGGATCACGAACTCCCCCGCGGCGGCCGCGGCGTCCAATGCCCCACCGTCACCCGACACCGCGACGTTGCCCGTGAAGTCCGAACGGTCCACGACGGCGGTGAGCGGGACCTCCACGGCGCCGCCGCTGCCCGACGCCTCGTTCGTGTCGAACCGCGAATCGACGATGTCGACCGACGAGGCGTTCAGGACGAGCACCGCACCCCCGTCGCCGGTTGCCCGGCCGTTGCGCAGGGTCAGGTCGACCAGGTGGATCAGGGCGTCGGCCGGTGAGTCCGCGACCAGTAGGCGGCTCGTGCCGGCGGCGTCGAGGGCGAACCCGTGGCCGCGGATCGTCAACTCCTGATCACCCGTGTAGGTGGGGTCGGTGCCGTCGTCGACGGTGATGTCGGCGGCGAGGTCGATCGTGTGGGGGCCGGAGGCGTCGGCCGACAACGTGGCCAGGGCGGCCCGGTAGGCGGCCTCGTCACCGACAGCGAGCGAGGTCTCGCCGGTCGACGGTGTGGCCGGGACCGTGGTGGCCGGGGGTGCGGTCGTGGCCGAGGGCGGGATCGTGCTGACCGACGGGATCGTCGGCGCCGACGGCTCCGTAGTGACCGATGGTTCGGCCCCGGCCAGGCCCGGGAGAGCCAGGGCCACCGCCAGCGCCAGGGCTAGGGGCAGGAACGGGCGTCGGGCCACCCGCGCACCGTACGCCACCCCACCCCCACCCGTCCGGGACGAAGGTGGCGATGCCACCCCGCCCCGGGACTACCGTCCGGGCCAGTCCCCTCCTCGGAGGCATCGTCTGTGAACATCCTGCTGATCACCCTCGACCAGTTCCGGGGCGACTGCCTGTCCAGCGCCGGTCACCCGCTCGTGCAGACGCCCAACCTCGACGCCCTGGCGGCCGAAGGGGTGCGCTTCACCCGCCATTACAGCCAGGCCACGCCGTGCGGGCCGGGCCGGGCCTGCCTCTACACGGGCACCTACCAGATGAACAACCGGGTGGTGACCAATGGGACACCGCTGGACGCCCGCTTCGACAACGTGGCCCACGCCGCCCGACGAGCGGGCTACCGGCCGGTCTTGTTCGGCTACACGGACCAGGCCATCGACCCCCGCCGGGCGACGGGGCCCGACGACCCCCGCCTGTCGGACTACGAGGAGATCCTCCCCGGCTTCGACGCCGAGCTCGACCTGCGCGGGGACATGACCCCCTGGGTCGACTGGCTGCAGGCCCACGGCCACGACATCGGTGACTCGATCGCGCAAACCCTGGCCGCCGAGTCGGAGCGACCAGCGGAGCACAGCCACTCGGCTTTCCTCACCGAGCAGGCCGGCGAGTGGCTCGACCGCCAGGACGGGCCCTGGTACGCCCACCTCAGCTACCTGCGCCCGCATCCGCCGTACGCGGCGGCCGGGGACTGGACCCGTCGCTACGACCCGGCCGACGTCAGCCTGCCGATCCCCCCGACACCGGAACACCCCCTCCACGACCGCGCCCTCGCCACCATCCCGGCGCCGGAGGACGAGGCGGGGGTGCGGGCCATGCGGGCGCAGTACTACGGGATGATCAGCGAGGTCGACGACCAGCTCGGCCACCTCTGGGCGGCGCTTCGCGAGCGAGGGTCGTGGGACGACACGTTCGTCGTCGTCACGGCCGATCACGGCGACCAGTTGGGCGACCACGGCCTGATCGAGAAGATGGGCTGGTTCGAGGAGAGCCACCACATTCTCGGCATCGTCCGGGATCCCCGCCGGCCCGCGGCCCACGGCACCGTGGTCGACCGGTTCACCGAGAACGTGGATGTGCTCCCCACGCTGTGTGAGGCGATGGACATCGAGATCCCGGCCCAGGTCGACGGTCTGCCCCTCACCCCGTTCCTCGACGGCGAGGAGCCGCCGTGGTGGCGGGAGGCGGCGCACTGGGAGTACGACTGGCGGGACCGCTTCATCGGCCACGGTGAGCCCGCGGTCTGGCCCTGGGACCGTCGGCTCGAGCGCCACCACCTGGTCGTGCTGCGCACGAAGGACGCGGCCTACGTCCAGTTCGGCAACGGCTCCTGGCTGTGCTTCGACCTCGCCGGTGACCCCACGTGGCGCACGACCACGGACGATCCGGCCGTGGTCCTCCCCCTCGCCCAGTCCATGTTGACCTGGCGTTCAGAGCACAGTGACCGCACGATGACCGGCATGGTGCTGCGTCAGGGCGGCGTCGGGCGATGGCCCGACCCGCACCCGCTCGACGAGGTCAGCCCGGCCGGAGCCAGCACAGCGCCGCGGTGATCATCGCCTCGATGCCGGTGCTCAGCGTCGGCTCCTGGACGGGGGCGTAGTAGGGCGAATGGTTGGAGGGGATGTCCTCCGCCAGCCGACCGGCGGCGAAGGCCTTGCCCCACGCGTCGGCGTCGGCGCCCCCGACGAACCAGAAGGTCGAGGGAAACCCACCTCGGGCGGCGAAGCGACCGAAGTCCTCACTGGCGGGGACCAGCGGCGCCTCCAGCGTCCGCTCCGGGCCGAAGTGGGCCAGGAAGGCGGCAGCCACCGTCGCCGTCGTCCCGACGTCGTTGGTCAGCGCCGGAAAGCTCGCCGTCGTCTCGATCTCGGGATCCCGGGGCGCGCCGGCGGTGTGGGCCTCCCCATGGACGATGCGCTCGACCGCGGCCAGGACCTTCTCCCGGACGGCAGGATCGAAGGTACGGATGCTGAGGCCCAGCTCGGCCCGGTCCGGGATGATGTTCTCCTTGGTCCCGGCGTGCATCGTGCCCACGGTGACCACCGCCACGTCGGTCGCCGCGACCGTGCGGGACACCACTGTCTGCAGCTTGAGCACGGTCGAGGCGGCCAGCACCACGGGATCGACGGTCGTCTCGGGCGCCGAGCCGTGCCCGCCCTGGCCGTGGAGCGTGACCTTCAGGGCATCGGCGCCGGCCATGATCGGCCCGGCCCGGTGGAGGACCCAGCCCGCCGGCGCCGGGCCCACGTGCTGGCCGAGGCCGACGTCGGGGGTCCCGAAACGCTTGAACAGGCCATCATCGACCATGGCGTCGGCCCCCGCGCCCAGCTCCTCGGCGGGCTGGAGGACGATCATGACCCGACCGGCCCAGACATCGCGGTGGCGGGCCAGAAGGGTGGCCACGCCGATCATCCACGCCGCGTGCATGTCGTGGCCGCAGGCGTGGGCGACGGGGACCTCCTCGCCATCCGGGCCGGGCGCCCGGACGGTCGAGGCGTAGGGCAGGCCGGTGGCCTCCTGCACAGGAAGGGCGTCGACGTCGGCCCGGAGCAGGACCGTCGGCCCGTCGCCATTGGCCAGGATGGCGACCACGCCGGTGCGACCGACCTCACGGGTCACCTCGTAGCCGAGGGCCTCCAACCGGTCGGCCAGCACCCCCATGGTCCTGATCTCGACGAAGGACAGCTCGGGGTGGGTGTGGAGGTCCTCGTAGAGGGCACGCAGGTCGGCAAGGAGCTCGGGGATGGTGTCCAGCACGGCGCCATCCTGCCCCGTCCCGCCGACGCGTGGGCAAGACTGAGGTCATGACCAACCGTGACCTGGCCCAACTCGAGCGGGGACGGCTGTGCGACCTGCTGCTGGTGGTCGGGCCCGACCACCCCACCCTCTGCGAGGGCTGGACCACCGCGGACCTCGCCGCCCACCTGGTCATCCGGGAACGCAAGCCCCTCGCGGGACCTGGGATCGTGGCCGGTGGTCGGCTCGGGGCCTATACCGAGAAGGTCCGCCTGGCGACGAAGGACGGTTCGACGTACGCCGACCTCGTGGCCCGTGTGCGCAGCGGTCCCCCGGCCCTGCTCCGACCGCTGGACGGAGCCATCAACCTCTCCGAGTACTTCATCCACCTCGAGGACGTCCGCCGGGGTGAGGGGACGATCGAGCCGCGGCCGGTCGAGGAGGTGGGCGACGCGGAGGACGCCCTCTGGGCGATGCAGGGCCGGCGCACCAAGTTCCTGACTCGCACCCTGGACGACATCGACCTGACCCTGGCCCTCCCCGACGGCGAAGCCAAGGCCATCGGTGGCGGCTCCCGCCCGGTCACCCTCACCGGTCGTCCCGGCGAGCTCACGTTGTTCCTGGCCGGGCGCCGCAGCGCCGCGGCGGTCGAGCTCGTGGGCGCCGACGACGCCGTCGCCGAGGTCCGCACCGGCAAGCTCGGGATCTGATCCGTCAGCTCAGCGGAGCCACTCGAGGACCAGGCTCCTCAGGCGGTCGATGCCGGTGCCCTTCGCGGCGCTGACCCAGATGACGTCGCTCTTGTCGAGCTGACAGGCCTCGGCCAGGTCCCGCTTGCGCTTGTCCCGCTTCGACGCCTTGACCTTGTCGTGCTTGGTGGCGATGACGACATGGGGCAGGACCTCGGCCCGCAGCCACTCGAGCATCTGCCGATCGAGCTCGGTGGGGCCGATCTCGCCGTCGACCAGGACCAGGATCATGGCCAGCTGCTCCCGGGTGAGCAGGTAGTCCTCCATCATCTTCTGCCAGGTCTTCCGCTTGTTCGCCGCCACCGAGGCGTAGCCGTAGCCGGGGCAGTCGATGAGCGCCGCCCCGTCACCGAGGGAGAAGCAGTTCAGGAGCTGGGTCCGGCCCGGCGTCTTGGAGACCAGGGCCAGCTGCTTCCGGTTGGCCAGGGCGTTGAGCAACGAGGACTTGCCCACGTTGGACCGGCCCACGATGGCCAACTCGATGTCGTTGTCGGGCAGTTGCTCGGCCCGCGCCGCCGACAGTACGAACTCGAGACGGAGGGGACCGGCGCCGGACACCGCCCGATCATGGCGTCTCGCCGACCGTTCGGTGCGGTATCTGCCTGAGCCTCGGCCGGGTTGGCCGGACCAGCTGGCGGCGACCTCGGCCATCTCGGCCAACACCAGGGCGTGGCCCGGCCCGGGCTGTGGGCACCAGCAGGCGAGGGTGGCCCTGGCCAACTCGTGCACGTGGTCCCGGATCCACACCGCCGTCGGGTCGTCGCCCCCAACCCACTCCCGGAACAGGTCGACGGACTCGGCCCGGGTCGTCGGCGTGACGATCCCGGCCGGCATGCGCACGCCCTTCCCGACGACGAGCGGGTTCCCCCACCGGGTCGGCCGGGCGGCGGTGATGACGCCGTCGGGCTTGCGCCAGCTCTTGGTCCGATGCAGTCAGATGACCTCGCTCACGGCACCGTCCAACCACGCGGGCTGCCAAGCTGGGGGCCACGACCGCACCGAGATCGGGGGACGAGCTGATGGTGGAACAGACCGAGACGTTGGCCACCGAGGACGGCCCGATGGGGGTCCACATCGTGCGCCCCGACGGTGACGGGCCCTTCCCCGTCGTCGTCTACTTCCACCACGGGCCGGGCCTGGACGCCGGCTCCAAACAGTCCATGGGTTGGATCGCCGAGGCCGGCTACTACGTGATCAGCCACGACCGCTATCACCGTGAGGAGCCCTGGTTCCACCTCACCGACAGGAACGACGAAGGGGCCATGCAGCGGTTCTGGGGCGTTCTCATGGGCACCACCGATGCGATGGTGGCCACCGACCTCGCGGCCGTGCTGGCCCACGTCGACGGTGACCCCGCCGCCCGCGAGGCCCCGATGGGCTGCATCGGCTTCTGCATCGGCGCCCGGTCCGTCCTGCGCACGATCACGGCCGATCCCGACCGGTTCCCGGTCGGCGTGGGCATGCACCCCTCGTTCACCGTGACCGACGACGACGATTCGCCCCACCGGGCCGTGCCCGCCTACACCGGCTCGATCTACCTGGGCTACGGCGCCGACGACACGATGCAGTCCCCCGAGTCCCAGCAGGCCCTGATCGACATGGTCGAGGCGATGGGTGACCGGGGCCGGGTCGAGATCCACGACGGCGCCAACCACGGCTACACCGTCCCCGGCCCCGCGTACTACGCGCCGGCCGCCGACCCTTCGTACGAGCGGGCCCTGGCCCTGTTCGACCAGGAGCTGCGCGGGCCGGCTTCCTCGGTGTAGGTCTTGACCCTCGGGCGTCAGGGGAGGACGCTTGTCGCTGCGATGGCGCCGAGACAAGGGGGATGGCGATGTTCGCTCAGATCATCGAGGGCAAGGCCAGCAGCGCGGATGCCCTGACCGCCGCGGGGGAGGCATGGGAGGCCCAGGTCCGGCCTGTGGCCGAGGGCTTTCTCGGCAGTACGGGTGGTGTCGCCGCCGACGGGTCGGCCATCCTCGTCGCCCGGTTCGCCGACCGGGCCGCGGCCGAGGCCAACAACGCCCGGCCCGAGCAGGCCGCCTGGTTCGAGGCCCACGGAGCGACGATGTTCGACGGGCCTCCGACGTTCACCGAGAGCGACGACGTCGAGGAGTTCCTCGACGGTGGATCGGACGACGCCGGATTCGTGCAGGTCACCCAGGGCCGCGTCACCGACCGCGACGCCATGGCGGACTTCGAGGCCCGAACCACGGACCAACTCGTGGCCGCCCGACCTGACCTCATCGGTGGCCTGCGGATCTGGCACGACGACAACCGCTACACCGAGGTCGACTACTTCACCTCCGAGGCCGAGGCCCGGGCCAACGAGGCCAACATGGGCGAGACCATGGCCGCCGACTTCGAGGAGTACATGGACCTCGTCAAGGTCGACCGCTACATCGATCTGACCGATCCCTTCCTGCGGTGAGCGCTCCAGGCGCCTGATTCGGCGGCCAGGGCAAACGAATCGGGCGCCAGAACGGCGCGGCACGCGCCGAGCCCTTCCCGCGACCCCGGGCCGGCCCAGCCGCCGGCGTCGCGGTCGGTGAGCCAGCCGAAGCAGCCCCCGGGGAAGTCCTCGATCCCGGACGTCGACACCCCGGCCACCGAGCTCCGCCTCGCGGCCCCGGGCCGCGTCGAGAATGGAGGTCCGCCCGGTGGGCGCTACACACCTGGGGTGGCGAGCAATCCCGAACCCGCCCTGAGGGTCCCGTCGACCAAGGGCGTCACCGTGGCCGTGCACGACCTCGGGGGTGACGGCCCGCCGCTTCTGGTCGCCCACGCCAACGGCTTCTGTGGCGGGGCCTACGGGCCACTGGCCCGGGAGCTGGCCGGGCACCGCCAGGTGTGGGCCCTGGACTTCCGGGGCCAGGGACAGTCCACGCCACCCGAGGACCTGGACTTCGACTGGGCGGGGCTGGCCGACGACGTGCTGGCCGTGGTCGACGCCCTCGGTGGTGGGCCTCTCGACGTGCTCGGGCACTCGATGGGTGGGGCCGGGCTCCTGCGGGCCGAGGTCCAGCGCCCCGGGACCATCCGGCGCGCCTACCTCTACGAGCCGATCGTCCTGCCCGCCGGACTGGGCGAGCTCACCACGGGCGGAAACGTGATGGCCGACGGAGCCCGGCGACGCCGGGAGACCTTCCCGTCCCGGGCGCACGCCGCCTGGTCCTACGCCCGACGCCCGCCGCTCGGGTTCCTCCGGGCCGACGCACTTGCCGCCTACGTCGAGTTCGGATTCGAGGAACTGGAGGACGGCACGGCACGGCTGCGCTGCCGGGGGGAGCACGAGGCCCGAATGTTCGAGGCCAGCGGGACCATCACCACCGACGATGCCGCCGACGTGGCCCTCCCGGTGACCGTGGCCCTGGGTGACCTGGAGGAGGGCTGGGGCGGGCCCGCCCGCTTCGCCCCCGCCATCGCGGAGGCCCTGCCGAACGGCCGGCTCAGCGAGCACCCGCTCCTCGGGCACTTCGGTCCCCTGGAGAACCCGCCGGTCATCGCCGCCGACGTGCTGGCCAGCCTCGACGGTTGAGTGTTTCCTTTACACCTGTCTAGACAGTGTGATGGGCTGGCCGAATGGGCGAGCCCGAGTCGTACCGCATCAACAGCGACGACGAGCAGGTCCGGCTCGAGCAGGCCCGTCTGCTGACCCTCGCCCGGGTTGTCGACCCCACCACCCGGACCGCGCTGGAGCCACTGGTCCAGCCCGGCGGGCGCTGCTGTGACGTGGGTTCCGGCGCGGGGACCGTCGTGGCCTGGCTGGCCGACAAGGTCGGCGACCAGGGCCACGTGCTCTCCCTGGACGTGGACACCCGGTTCCAGCCCCCGTCCATCGGCGTGGTCGAGGTCCGCCCGACCGACGTCACCTCCGAACCGATCGGCGAGGCCGAGTTCGATCTGGTCCACGCCCGGGGGGTCCTCCAGCACCTCGCTCAGCGCGAGACCGTGCTGGTCGCGATGGTGGCGGCGACCAAGCCCGGCGGCTGGGTGGTGGTGACCGACGTGGACTGGATCCAGTTCGACGCCCAGGCCATCCCCGAGCCGTTCGCCACCCTCTCCTCGACTCTTCGGGGGCACTCGGTCCAACAGCACGGGTACGACGGGACCTGGGGCCGTCGCCTCGTCCCCGCCTTCCAGGCCCTGGGCCTGACCGACGTCGACGCGTCCGGCCACACCTGGACCATGCACGGCGGGACCGACTCGGCCGAGTGGTACGTCGGAGCCCTGGACCGGGCTCTGCCCCTCATCCCTCGCGAGATCTTCCCCGACGGCTTTGTCCCTGAGGAGGCCATCACCCAGGCCCGCGACCCGGAATTCGCCATCCTCTCGCCGATGTCGGTCACCTGCGTGGGGCGGAAGCCGGCATGACCGTCACCTTGGCCGAGGTCGTCGCCCGCCCCCTCTCCCGCACCCAGGCCGCCACCCGACGCAAGCTGCTGGACGCCGCCCGGGGCCTCGCCAACACCAACGGCTACGACGGCGTCACCGTCCGCGCCGTCGCCGCCGTCGCCGGGGTGTCGGCGCCCACCGCCTACCAGTACTTCTCCTCCAAGGACCACCTCCTCGTGGACGTGCTGGTCGACCTGGTCGGCGACACCACCAGCTCCCTGGCCCAACGCCCCGTCGACGGCGCCACCGTCGCCGACCGGGCGGCGGCCACCCTGCGCCGGGCCGTGGCCAACGTCGAGCGGGCCCCCCTCCTCTACGTCGCCCTCACCCGCGCCTACCTGTCCGGCGGCGACGACGTGGCCCACGCCCGTGACGCCATGGAGGGCTCGACCCGGCGGTGGATCGACGTCGCCCTCGCCGGCACCGAGGTCGATCCGGCACTGCAGGACGTGCTCGAGAGCCTGCTCTTCGCCCACATGGTCGGCCTGGTCACCGGCCGCCGCACCCCCGCCACCCTGGCCGACGACCTCGAGCGCACCGTCCGCACCGTCCTGGAGGACCGATGATGAGCACCGACTTCAGCACCTCGGCCGCGGCCAAGATCCGCGAGTTCGACGGTGAGACGCCGCTGCAGGCCATCGCCCGCCAGGGCGAGCACGAGCCGACGCGGATGACCTCGCTGGAGCGATTCCCCTACTACACGTCCTTCCCCTTCGCCTGGTACTGGGCCGCCTACAGCGACGACCTGGCGCCGGGCGAAGTCCGCCCCGTTCGCTACCTGGCCCGCGACCTCGTGCTGTGGCGGGACGAGGAGGGCGAGGCCCACGTCATGGACGCCTACTGCCCGCACCTCGGCGCCAACCTGGCCCTGGGCGGGCGGGTCGAGGGCTGCCACCTGGTCTGCCCCTACCACTGGTGGGCATGGGACGGTGAGGGCCGCAACGCCCACATCCCCTACAGCGACCGCATCAACAAGAAGGCCCGGGTCCACGCCTACCCGACCATCGAGCGCAACGGCTTCGTCCTCTTCTGGTACCACCCCGATCCCGACCAGGCCCCACTGTGGGAGGTCCCCCAGCTCGACGAGTACTTCGCCGACGAATGGACCGAGTTCTTCCCCAGCGAGTGGCAGGTGCGTTGCCCCTGGCAGGAGCTGGCCGAGAACGGGCCCGACTTCATCCACCTCAAGACCGTCCACGGGGCGGCCACGGTCCCCGAAGTCGAGGAGATCGCCTACGAGGGCTGGACCGGGCGGATCCGGGCCAAGGTCGACTTCGCCACCCCCCGGGGTCCCCAACCCGGTCGCATCGACACCGACTCGTGGGGACCGGGGGTGGGCCTGGCCCGCTTCACCGGGATCATCGACACCGTGTTCTTCGCGGGCACGACCCCGATCGACGGGGAGTGGACCCTGTCGGTGAAGGCCTACAAGGTCCGCAAGCTCGGCCCCGACGCCGAGGCGCTGGCCAAGACCCAACGGGTGGGCGACGCCCTCATCGCCGACCTGCGCAAGCAGATGGCCGAAGACAACGTCATCTTCGACAACAAGGTCCACCTCGCGAGCCCGGCCCTGATCGACGCCGACGGCCCGATCCTCCCCTTCCGCCGCTGGGCCGAGCGCTTCTACGTCGACCCCTCGGCGCTGGGCTCCAGCCCCCCGGACCTGATGGACCTGTTCCCGGACAGCAGTTCCGGCGCCTGATGTCGGTGCCAGGCCCGACATCAGGCGGCGCCGAGCACCTCGTCCTCGCTGACCGTGCCGCTGTCGCTGACCTGACTCGCCCAACGGGTGCCGTCCCAGTAGCGAAGCTGGTGCTGGCCCGAGGGGTCGGGGAACCAGCCGGGCGGCGAGAGCGCCGGCGCCGGGGGAGGCGGGGGGACCGCGACGCCCACCGGGGTGAGCGGGACACCGGCTCCGCCGACGAACAGTCGGCCGTCGGGGGCGACGGTCAGCCTCGTGGCCACCTCCCACGGACGGGCGAGGAGCACACCGATGACGGCGACGCCGGCCGACACGAACACCACCGTGGGTCCGAGGCCCGCGGTGAACCCCGGCTCACTCGGCCCCAGTAGGCCCAGACCCACCAGCACCACGGCGGAGAAGGCGGCGATACCGAGGCGGATGCGGAACCCACTCTTGAACAGGCCGCTGTAGCCCAGCGCGCTCAGGTCGTGGCCCAAGTGCGCCCGCTCCTCGGGGTAGGACCACTTGGTCGCCATAGCGCGGCCCTTGGCCTTCCGGACGGCGTTGGCGGGCGTCATCGTCCCGCCCAAGGCGATCAAGCCGATGAGCGCGAACACGAACACGAGGCTCGGGGCGTGCCCGTAGGTGGTGATCACCGGCCCGTAGTCGTACTGCCAAGCCCAGAGATGGAACATGGACTCGGCGGGCATCGTCCCCGTGCCCACGTTGGCACCGATCAGCATCCCGCTGGCGACGACCTCGAAGATCAAGACCACCGCGAACCCGAGCCTTGCCAGCGTGGCCCCGAGGCCCCGACCCCTGTCCAGCGCGACGCCGGACCATCCCGGACCGGCGACGGGGGGAGCACCTCCTGGTGGCATCGTCTGCATGGCCAACCTCCTTTCCTGGAGGCGTCGCTTCGCCGCAATCGTCCTCCCGGCCCGACGCTGCAGCCAGGGGCGAACGTCCCGCGCTCAGGCGGTGAGCTCGGCCATCAGTTCGAGGACTGCGGAGTCGCCGCTGCCGACGATGAGGGTGGTGACCGGGCCGGCCTTCCAGGCCTCGAGACGCTCGGCGATGCGCTCCCGGGGGCCACAGAGGCTGATCTCGTCGGCGAAGTCGTCGGGGACGGCGGCGATGGCTTCCTCCCGCCTCCCCTCGAAGAAGAGGTCCTGGATCCTGAAGGCCGCCTCCTCGTGGCCCATCCGGGCCATCAGCTCGGTGTGGAAGTTGCGGCCCTTGGCCCCCATGCCCCCGATGTAGAAGCCGAGCATGGCCTTCACCGGCCAGAGCGCCGTGGCCACGTCGTCGCCCACGACCACCGACACGTTCACCGCGATCTCGAAGCCCTCGGGCACAGCCGGCAAGGCGTAGAGGTCCGATCGCGACGGTGGGAAGTAGAGCGGCAGCCATCCGTCGGCGATCTCGAAGGCGAGGGCCACGTTCTTGGGCCCTTCGGCCCCGAGGAGGATCGGGATCCGGGGGCGCAGCGGGTGGGTGATCAGCTTCAGCGGCTTGCCCAGGCCGACCGCGCCCTCGCCGTCGTACGGCAGCGGGTAGTGGGGCCCGGCGCTGGTGACCGGCGCCTCCCGGGCCACGGTCCGGCGCACGATGTCGACGTACTCCCGGGTCCGGGCCAGCGGTTTGGCGAACGGGCGACCGTACCAACCCTCGGCCACCTGCGGGCCGCCCACCCCGAGGCCGAGCACGGCCCGGCCACCCGACAGGCCGTCGAGGGTGATGGCGTGCATCGCCGCCGTCGTCGGCGGCCGGGCGCCGATCTGAGCGATGCCCGTGCAGAGCTCGATCCTCGACGTCGCTCCGGCCACCGCGGTGAGGGGCGAGAAGGCGTCGCTGGACCACGACTCTCCCGTCCAC
>Ga0315287_10001161_pt1 | contig 24022 bp, 25 predicted proteins | sample YL17G11_0_MG_FD_205037 | JGI IMG/M metagenome (GOLD analysis project Ga0315287, IMG submission 205037) | Sediment microbial communities from Yellowstone Lake, YNP, Wyoming, USA - YL17G11_0 | ecosystem: Environmental > Aquatic > Freshwater > Lake > Sediment | place: USA: Wyoming | collected... | reverse complement strand
ACTGCGAATCAACCTCTATATACGGTCTGAGACATTCTGGATGTGGTCTGGACGAGTCAGGGGGTGGGCCAACCCCTGCCCTCCCGCACGGGCCTCAGTCTAGGTCGGTTGGTGAAATGGTGCTTTCACGGCGGTTCGCGATTGCCCTGTTCGCGTCCTTGGTGATGGTCGTCCCCGTCGCAAGCGTGCTGGTCGTCGCCGGTGAAGGTGCGGCTGAGGGTGAGTCGGTCCTCCGAATCGGCTTCCTCCAGAAGATAGACAGCCTCAACCCTCTGATGGGCGGCTCGGACACCGCCTGGATGTTCTACGGGCTGGTCTATGACACCCCGCAGTGCGTCGATGGGCAGATGAACATAGTGGGCAACCTGTGCTCCAGGGCCGTCGCCGTCCCGTTGACGGACCCTGACATGATCGCGAACGACGAGCCGTATGGGTCTGTCTGGGAGTACACCGTCGTGAGTGATGCCAAATGGCACGACGGGGAGCCGTTCACCGTTGACGACCTCGTCTTCAACCTGAACCTGAACGCGGACAACTACGAATCGATGTGGGCGAACCAGCCGTTCACGTACTTCATGTCCTACGCCGAGGTCATCGACGAGGAGACCGTCCGCGTGCATTTCTATGACCGGATTTCAGGGGAGCCTACGCCCGCGGCCTACGGCAAGATCCTCGGCATACCGATGCTGCCCAAGCACAAGCTCGGCGATATGTCGCCGTCCGAGCTGGCGTTCTCGTGGAGCGGCGTGTTCGACGGAGATGACGTCCCGCTCGTGGGCACCGGCCCGTTCATGGCGCAGGCCGACATCTATCAGAGCTGGCAGGACGGAGGGCCGATCACGCTCGTCCGGAACCCGGACTATCACTGGGGCGCCGAGAAGGGCGAGTACGTCAAGTTCGACAAGATCGTGATGAGGTTCTACGAGGCCGCGTCGGCGATGGAGGACGATCTGAAGGCAGGAGTGCTCGATGTGACCCAGCTACCCCCTGACAACTTCGAGGAGCTTGAGGCGGGCATCGACGCGGGGTACACCAAGGGCATCGCGACATACTCGGGCCTGAGGTGCACGCAGTACTTCACCGAGGTCGCCGTGAACATGAACCTCGCGGGGCCGAACCCCTCCCGGCTGGACCCCGTCATACGGCAGGCGCTCGCGAAGGCGATGAACAAGGAGTACATAGCTGACACGTTGTACCTCGGGTACGCAGAGCCCGGGAGCACGCTCATATCTCCGGTCAACCCCACATGGCACTACGAGCCCACCAGCTCCGAGATGCTGACATACGACATCGGGGCCGCGAACGAGATGCTCGAGGCCGCCGGCTACAGGTACACCACGGACAGTCCCAGGGTGAGGGTGTGCTCGGACGACAGCCTCGCCGTCAGGAACGGATGGGCCACGAACTCCACGACGCTCAGCTACGATATGGTCGTGAGGACGGAGTCCCCCGAGGAGCGCGTGATCGCCGCCTACCTGGAATCCCAGTGGCGCTCGGTCGGGGTGGATATGGACTATACCATAGTGGACGAGTCGGACCTGGGGCCTATCGCCTACAGCTACGCGTACGACATGATCATATGGTACTGGAGTTCGGACATAGACCCGAACTACCAGCTGTTCTGCCAGTCGAGCTTAGCCTGGTCCGGCTGGTCCGACAACAAGTACTACAACGCCTCGTACGATGCCAACTACATCGACTCGGTTCATGAGATGGACCGTGTTGTGCGGAAGACTTACACGGACAACTGTCAGAGGATACACTACGAGGACGCCGCTTACATGATCCTGGCATACCCGTACCAGACATACGCGTGGCGGACCGACACGTTCACGGGCTGGGGCGACTGGTCCGAAGAGCCAGGTAGGAGCATCGACAACTTCTGGAGCGGGAACCCTTTGTGGTTCGACCTGGAGCCCGTGAAGCCTGGCACGAGCACGATGATGTACGTCGCCATCGGTGTGGCGTCTGCCGGTGCGGTCGCAGTCCCGGTGATATTCTTCCTCAGAAGGCGAAGGAAGGCCTCGAAGTGACTGTCCCGTCAGGCCGGTGAGTTGCTTCCGACAGGCGATGCAATGGCTGCCCATCCACGTGACCGTGCGGGATGCATCGTCAAGGTCCCTGCACATCCGATGCATTTATGCGAGGGATCTGACATGCGTCGTATGATGGCTCAGGAGGAGCTTGTTGGGCTAGAGGTCCGGCGGACGGAGGACCTGGCCGGGATCAAGGAACTCGCTCGGAGGACTGGGCTCGAGGTCGAAGACGGCCCTCTCAGAGGGATCGTCGCCGCCTACGGCCTGTACGACGGCGACCGGCTCGTCGGGAGCGCGACCCTCGAGCAGAAGGAGATCCACACATTCCTCGAATGGGTCGCGGTCGACGCGAGCTTGAGGGGGCGTGGCGCAGGACGGGCGCTCGTGGCCGCGGTCGAGGACGATGCGAGGGCCAGGGGCATGAAGGAGCTCTGGGCGAAGGCCCGCATGCCAGGATTCTACGAACGGATAGGATTCAGGGTGCTCGGGGACGACGAGGTCGGTCCGAAGACCCTGGATGGGTGCAAGGGCTGTCCGCAATTCCGGACCAGCTGCTTCCCGGCGATAGTCGTGAAGGTTCTGTAAGTCCCTCAGGATGCAGGTCCAGGGATGTCTTCATTCGGAGGGCCTGTCGAAGCGGTACCCGCACGGCTGGTGCATCTGCTCTCCCTTGGTCCTCGGGTATTTCCGGCACTGCAGCGGCCTGACGACGTACGCTTTGCATCTGGCCTTCGGAGGATCGTCGTCGGTGTATCTGAGGAACGGGCACTTCACGAGGAACTCGCAGCATGCTCCGCAGTCTTGGCAGCCGCCGGTCCTGTCAGGGTCGACCGGGAGCACGAGGCTGGTGAAGAGCCTCGTCAGCTTGCCATCGAAAGGTCCGTTCTTCTTTCGCATGCGCGCCATGTTGTCCGAACCACGATTGCGGTCCCTGCATTAGGCCTTTCCGTGCTCGGGAGTCCTGAGCATCTCCTTGAGGGTGCGCCCACCGGCTCGTTCTGCTGTCACTGAGCGGGTATCGCATCGGAACATCCACGGAAGCCAGACGATGAAGAACCAGAATCCCCCTGGAAGGGAAGTGAACCGTGCGGGAAGCACCTGTCGAGCTATTCAGTATGGCAGGTTCAATCGTCAATCGAGAGAAGTGTAGCTCGGACCGAAACCCATTGGTATTCAGTTCCGTGCGCCCCCGTCCTGGCTATGCTCGCGGACGGGTCGCCTTCGGCATTCCTCAGGCGCCTTTATACTCCTCGGGACATGTTCTTGATCCTGTGATACCACCCGAATGGCGGCCACCGCTGCAAGCCAGGTTGTTGAGAGAGCCAGCGAGCGCCCGTGTTGGTAGGGGCACCTGCCTAAAGACAATACTGGTTCTAGTCGGGCTGTTCGTGGGGTTCGAAGCACTGCTCTGGCTCTTGGATTTCCTGAGGTGAGGGGACCGCGCATCGGTGCGCAACCGGGCACGAGAAGATGTGGTGGACCGTGTGGGATTTGAACCCACGGCCTCTTGCTTGCGAAGCAAGCGATCTTCCGCTGATCTAACGGCCCTTGTGGTGTCCAGGGAGAATGACAGGCGTATTTCTAGCTTTGCTAGGCCACGGTCCTCAGGATGCTGTCCACCGTGTGCCCAGCCGTGCCGAGGTACGCCCTCGGGTCCAGGGCGCTCACGACCTCCTCCTCGGAGAGAAGGGCCGCGACGCTCTTGTTCGCCATCAGGTCGGACTTGAAGTCCTCCCCGGCCCGCTGCGCGTCCATGCTGCACTTCCGGATGAGCTCGTGGGCCTCCTGCCTGCCCATGCCCTTCGAGACGAGGGCCAGCATGACCGATTCGGCCATGATTACGCTCCCGGCCCGCGCCAGGTTCTCGACCATCCGGTCCTTGTTCACGACAAGTCCGGCGAACAGCCGTTCCATCTTGACAAGCATGTCGTCGAGCAGTATGAACGAGTGGGGCACGAAGATCCTCTCGGCCGATGAGTTCGTCAGGTCGCGCTCGTGCCAGAGTATGGCGCTCTCATAGGCCGGTGACATGAAGCCGCGGACTATCCGCGCGAGGCCGCAGACGTTCTCCGCGGTCACGGGGTTCCTCTTGTGAGCCATCGTCGAGCTCCCGACCTGCGAGGAGTCGTCGAACGGCTCGGAGACCTCCCCCAGCTCGCTCCGCTGCAGGTTCCTCACCTCGGTCGCGAACTTCTCGACGGAGCACGCGATGTTCGCGAGCACCGACATGAGCTCGACATACCGGTCCCTCGCCACTATCTGGCTCGGGCCCTCCTCGATGCCCAATCCGAGTAGCTCCATCGTGTGCGCCTGGATGTCGGAGGCCTTCGGGCCGAAACCGGCGCCTGTGCCTACCGCCCCGCTCATCTTGCCGACCAGTATCCTGGTAGAGCACTCCCTCAGCCGCTGCTGGTGCCTGTGCGTCTCGAGCGCGTAGTTGGCCATCTTGAGGCCGAAGGTTATCGGCAGCGCGTACTGCCCGTGGGTCCTGCCGACCATGATCGTGTCCCGGTTGTCGCTGGCCTTGCTGGCAAGTGCCTTCTTCATGGACTCCAGGTCATGGTCTATCAGCGCGATGGCGTCTTTGATCTGCAGGGCGGCCGCCGTGTCGGTTATGTCGTTCGAGGTGGCCCCGACATGGACGTACTTGCCGCTCTCCCCGCACTGCTCGCTCAGCGCCCTGATCACGGCCGTGATCTCGTGGTTGATCTTCCGGTCGATCTCCTGGACCCGGTCGAGCTTGACGTACCTGGTCGTGGCGGTCTTCTTGATGATGTCGGCGTTGTCCTGCTTGACGTTGCCGACCTTGGCATGCGCCAGCGCGAGCGCGGCCTCGACGTCGAGCAGCCGCTGGAGGCGGTTCTCCTCGTCGAATATCGCCTTCATCTCCGGCCGGCCGTACCTGAAATCCAAAGGACAGACTGGCATAACGCCCCTTCCCCGAAGAGGAGATATGCGTGGGGGAGATAATCCTTTCGCGCTCCGGGGAAAGCGGAACACAGGGCGAAGATTGATGGCACCTGCATGGCTATGGCTTCTGGTGATAGGATGAGCGGGGGTACATCTCAGGAGACCATCCCGGATTGGATGAGGGACGCGTCCATCCCGAAGGCTGCCAAGCTACCTTCCGTCCTCGTCGCGTCGTGGAGGATGCGTTTGGCTGTCGTCGCACTCGCCTTCGCGCTCAATGTGGCCGCGCTGGCCATCTATCCCGTCATCGCCTCCTTCGCCCTCCTGTTGTCGGCCGTGGCAATCGCGTTCGTGATCCTTCGAAGCCCGGGCGAGGTCAGTCTACGCCAGAAGGCGGTTGTCCTGGTCGTGTGTGTGGTTGTGGTGTGCCTCATGCTGGCATTCGTCCCTTCGGTGTTGGGCGGGTTGATGGCCGACCCGCGGACGGAAGGCATGCCCGCTGATGTCGGGTACTTCGCCTCGGCGACTATCGCGTTGGGCATGACTTTCTTGGCCTTCTTGGCACGGGAGCCCCACACCATCAGTGCACCATGGAAGGCGGTCGTGATCCTCGTCCATGCGATGATCGATTCCTACGTGTGGACCTCCAGTGCCCAGGTCCCGTTCCTTGAGCCTCTGGCTTATGGAGCTATCTGGCCGATGGCTATGTTCACCGTTATTATCCCGTTCGCAGTGTTCGCGTATGGGCGGCATGAGATATCCGTCCCGTCCGATGCATGGCAGTGATGAGGGGTGCCAGGAGTTATCAACGCTGATAACCTGAGGCGAACCTGCTTAAGCGTTCGGGGGCCTAGTTTCCCTCCGAGCGGAATGACACCCGAGCAGAGGAACAAGGAAGTATCGAAGCTGCTGGCCGACGACTATTCCCAGAAGATACTGGTCAGCACGTACTCTGCCCCCATGTCCGCCCAGAGGCTCAGCAAGATCTGCCAGATACCGATAGCCGCGTGCTACAGGCGGATCCACGACCTGGAATCAGTCGGCCTGCTGGGAGTGGACAGGGAGAAGGAAGTGTACAAGGGCCGCAAGGTCCGACTGTACAGGTGCAGGCTCCGCTCGGCAACGATACGTTTCCTCAACGGGAGGTTCGTTGTAAGATACGACATGATGCCAGAGAATGGAGACAACGGAGATAACGGTGGCGACCAGCCGACGCCGGCGTCCGACGCGGTACAACTGGCCAGCTGAGCTGGGAGCCCCGGTCAAACACCTTTCCTGTCCAACTCGTTGTTCACCAGTGTTATGCAGTGGTCCGCGTGGTAGCTGATGGGCCCCAGGGAGACCTTCTTGGGCTCGTACCCCATGAGCAGGGCCTCCTCCTCGGGGTTCAGGTCCTGATCGTCCCCCAGCACGAACGTGCAGTCGCGCCCGAACTGGACGTTCCTGATGTCCTCCCCGTCCTCCTTGAGGTAGTACATCTTCGACTCCTTCGAGACGTTCGACAGGACCTCGCTGTAGCTGCGCTCTGATATGTATATGCCAGGGGAGCATCTGCGCTCCCCTTCGCCCTTCTGGAGCAGGGCGTTCCTGATGAGCGCGGCCGTGCTCCTCTCGTCTGGGTTGAGGTACCTGACCTCAGAACCGTCCACCCGGAGCGTCTTGGGGGGGTTGGGCTCCCCCAGGAGCATGAGGCTGACCTCCGCGTCCTTGCGGATCCCGTGGGACAGGAAGAACGCCGAGTTGATGCATCTGAGTAGTATGTCCAGCCTGCCGGTCGAGCCGCACAGGTCGTCGAGCTTGAAATCCGCGGACGTGATGGCTCTGTGTCCGAGGACTATGAACCGTCTCAAAGTGTCATGCCTCCTTTGCGAAATCTGTCCCCTTGAACTGCTTCATGAGCTGCCGGCGCATCTTCCTGTTCCCCAGGAAGCCCTTCATGGCCCGCTTGGACATGTTGTACTGCTTCAGGAGTTCCCTCACGTCCTTGGGCGACGTGCCGCTCCCGCGGGCCACCCTGACGATCCTCGAGGACTTGATGACCTTCGGGTCCTCGAGCTCCTCATCGGTCATGGAGTCCATGATGACCCTGAACTTGCGCAGGCGCTCCTGCGTCGCCTCCATGTCCTGATCCTTGAGCTTATCCGACAGGCCAGGGAGCATGGCCGCGATCTTCTTCAGTGGCCCCATCCCCTGGAGCATCTCCATCTGGTCGTACATCTCCTTGAGCGAGAACTTCCCGGACATCATCCTCCGGGCGGACTCCTCGGCCTTGCCCTCGTCCATGACCTCGCTGGCGGCCTCGATGAGGGATTTGATGTCCCCCATCCCGAGGAGCCTGCTTATGAACCTGTCAGGGTCGAACCTCTCGAAGTCCTCCATGTGCTCCCCGACGCCGACATAGCAGATGGGCGCGCCAGTCTCCGCGACGGCACTCAGGGCACCGCCGCCCTTGGCGGTGCCGTCGAGCTTCGTGATCACCACACCCGTCAGCCCCACCGCCTCGTGGAACGCCTTGGCCTGGGGCCCGGCCTGCTGTCCTGTCTGAGCGTCGAGCACGAGGATCTTCTGCTCCGCGTCCACGGCCTTGGCGATGTCCTCGATCTCCTTGATGAGGTCGCCCTCAAGCGAGTGCCTGCCAGACGTGTCGAATATGATTACGTCGAACCCGTCGAACTCCTTCAGCGCGTGCTTCGCGATCTTGACGGCGTTCTTCTCCTTAGGATCGCCGTACACGGGTATGTTGAGCTTCTTGCCGATCTGTGAGAGCTGGTCGTACGCCGCGGGCCTATGCACATCCGCCGCTACGAGCCCGACCTTCATGCCGCGCTTGTGAAGGTCCTTCGCAAGCTTCCCGGATGTGGTCGTCTTGCCCTGGCCGTACAGGCCGACCATGAGTATGCGCTGAGGTTTGGCCGGTATCTCCTTTGCCTTACCGACCATCTTGACAAGTTCTTCGTAGACGATCTTGATGACATGTTCCCTGGAGCTCATCCCGGGCGGGGGTTTCTCCGTGAGCGCGCGGTTCTCGAGCTCCTTTGTCATGCTGAGGACGAGCTTGACATTCACATCGGCCTGGAGAAGCGCGCGCTGTACATCGCGGACGACGTCCTTGACCAGCTTCTGGTCGACATGTGACGCGTTGGCGATCTTCTTTATAGCGTCGCGAAGTGACTGGCCAAGGTTGTCTAGCACCATATGTCCCGACGCACGCGCTAAGTGTCCGCCGCGATAAATAGGTTGTGCAAACGAGCTACCAACGAACAAAAAAAGGGAAGGGAAGGGCTAGCCTTGTCAGAAGGGATGGGATGCACTCTAACAACTAGCCCAAAATTTCCCGAGTCATATATTGGCGGGCTGGTATTTATACTTGTCGCGCTGGGGCTCTCAAATTCCACATGCCCGTAAGGCCCCCTTGGAAGGCATAGCCAGCATCCCACGGGGAAAACGTCGCATTTGACACTGGCGCAGACCCCGGTTTCGAGTGCTGCCTGTGCACCTACATGTACCCCGATTTCTGGAGTATCATGATGTCCTCGGTGCTAAGCTTCTCGCCGTTCCTGAACTTCTCGAAGATATCCTCGGCCTCCTTCCTGACGGAGGTGTCGCTGTCCTGCCGGGTCTTGTGGCCCTTGTCCCTTATCCCGCTTATGAGCTTGTCGAAGTCGTGCACCTGGCGGATGTGCTCTATGTGCTCCCTGTGCTCCTCGTCGGCGGCGAGCTTCGTCTCGATGAACTTCTCTTGGGCGTCGTCCGCCTCCTTGCGGACCTTGTCCGCCTCCTCGTAGAGCTTGAGCATCGCGTCGTGCTCTATCTGGGCCTTCTCGGCTAGCTCGGAGACCTGGCTGTGGAACTGCTCCGCCTTCTCCTTGGCGTCGCGGGCGTCCTTCTCAGCCACCTTGACCTCGGTGAACTGCTCCACCTCCCGCTCCATCTCCCTGATCTTCGCATCGAGCTGGGAGATCTCCTTCATGAGCGCCTTCTCCTTGTCCGCACTCATCACGGAGGTCATGTGCTTCTTTTCCAGGGCCCTGAGCTCTGCCTTGTACTTCCTGACCGAGATGCCGCTCTTGGGCATCTTCTCGCGCCTGAGGTCGAGCACCTTGTCGCTCAGGTCGTTGAACTTCCGGTTCCACTCGTCCCTGTTGGCCTTGACTGCCCGGACCTCGGAGTTGAGCTTGTCCCTGCCCTCGCGTTTGGCGTTGGCTTCCTCGATGAACTTCCTGACCTGCGAGTTGAGCACATCGCGCTTCTCGGCCCAGTCGCGGGTCTTCTCGTTGAGCTCGTCCCTGAGCCTCTTGTGCCTCTCAGCATCGGAGTTGTGGCGCGCACGTTTTTCTTCGAGGTCTCCAACCAGCTCAGTCATGATACACCAACGCCTTCAGAACACACATCTGTCTGGACGCGTGAGGACAATAATAGGTCCCATTTATATCCTTTTCTGTGGGCAGGCATGCTTGAGTAATGGTTCCGGTGACGGATTCGGGCGGCTGGCATCTAGTTGCACGCCCTGTGAATGCATCGAGGCGGGGTCTCCGGGTGACATGAGCTGGAGCAACTGACGGAACCATATGTATATGCGGATGTATTGGGATGTAACCTGGAGGAAACGGCGATGGCGATGATGCCCATTGAATGAGAGGGACCTTAGGCTGGTCCATACCATCCAGAGGGAAATCCAGTACGGGTCGGCGTCGGGGATCTATCTCTTCACGACGAAGTACACGAACTTGGTCCGGGTGAACCTCGTGGTCCTCAAGGCCGAACTCGGGGAGAAGCACATGCGGGGGGTGATGGTGACCGTCGACAGGCCCCATCAGTACCTGTCACACCTCCTCCAACTCCACGGGATCGATCAGACGGATCTCACATTCGTCGATGCGGTGTCCAATCACGCGTCCGACACGAAGAAAGGTGGTGTTGCGACGGAGTTCCAGAACGGACCGTTCAACATCGAGACCCTCCCAGACTTCCTGATCGGGTCGGTCGGTGCGGTCACGAGCTTCGCCAAGGACTTCTCGCGGGCGGACTTCATGATGATAGACAACATAGCGGCCATGCTAGTGTTCAATCACATGGAGAACCTGAAGATGTTCCTCAAAACGTACATACAGGCTCTCGCGACAAGACGCACGAAGCCGCTGACGACGGTTCTCGTGATGGACAAGACCCAGTATCCGGAGCTCTACGAGTACCTCACGGGCTTGGCCTTGAAGACCGTGGATCTTGCCGACGACATGACTGTCAGGGAAGTCAGGTCGCTTAGCCCATCGCCGCCAGACGGTCGGCACGATGCGCAGCCATCGACCTCGGAGGTCGTCGGGCTCGATAAGTCGGTATTGATAGCCAGGGAGTTGATGTGAAAATGCCCCCCAACGTATTTCCGCGTCTCAGCAGTGGGATACCCGGCCTAGACGATATGATCGAAGGCGGCTTTCCGTTCCCGTCAGTCGTGCTCGTGGCAGGGAGCGCGGGGGCGGGGAAGACTACATTCGCCCAGAAGTTCCTGTTCGCAGGTGCCGACAAGGGTGAGCAGGGGCTGTTCATAAGCACGCTCAGCGAGCCTGCGCAGTGGATGCTGAGATACACCCGGCAGTTCGAGTTCGCCAAGCCAGAATACTACGGCAAGGAGGTCGTGTACTATGATCTGGGGACCGAGCTGAGGAAGCGCTCGGGGGATGAGATACTCGACCTGATCGACCATAAGGTCGCCGAGGTCATGCCTCAGAGGATCGTCATCGACCCGATAACCGTCGTCGGCACCATGATGAAGGATGACTGGCGCGTGTTCGCGTTCGACCTCACGACCCGGCTGAAGAACTGGCAGGCTGTGACCATACTCACAGGCGAGGTCCGCCCGGGGGAGCTGTATCCCGCTGAGATATCCTACGCCGTCGACGGCGTCGTACTCCTGATGTTGTCGGACGAGGGGGATGCGAGGCGCAAGTACATCGAGGTCCTCAAGATGCGCGGGACGAACCACCTGACGGGGAAGCAGTCCGTGGACATAACCAGGAAGGATGGCGTCGTCGTGCTGAAGGCGAGGTTCTGAGACGCACACCCCTCTGGTCTGCACGCGTGTTATCATCGATGATTACCGTGACGACACCCGTATAAGCGCTCGGGACGGTGAGTATCTCTGCGGGAAGTGGAGACTTTACGCGAGGGTACTGCTAGATGAGCGAACTGACGCCTGTGAAGAAAGACCGGAAGAAGGACCAGACGAGCATATTCGGCGTGGTCAAGGGCAAGGTCGAGGCCGAGCCCCCGAAGACGACGAAGACCGTCACGGTCAGGGAGGAGAAGAAGCACCTCCGCCGCGTCATAAAGCCCAAGCCGATGTCCAGGAAGCACATGGCGGAGTCGCTCGAGGCCCCCAAGATCTCCGAGAAGGACCTGAGGATCACGGAGCAGGTGCTCGAGAGCGTCATCACGGCGCCGACAGCACCGAAGGATATGACCGCGAAGAGGTCGTTCGCATGCATGCAGTGCGGGACGCAGGTCCCCATAGGGGCCGAGAGGTGCCCGCGCTGCAACGTGCGCTACCTGACCGATATCCCGGACGACGCCATGGACGATATCGCGGAGGACGACAGCGAGCTGGCCGCCGGGTTCGACGAGTTCCTGAAGCAGGAGGGCAGTCCGGTCATCCATTTCGATGCGGAGACAGGCATCATGAGCGTCCTCGAGAGCGACGATTCAGAGGCCGATTTCGCCTTCGAGTGCAGCCACTGTGGGACGCTGGTCGCGCTGGACGTTGACAGGTGCCCGATCTGCGGGACGAAGCTCGAGCTGGGCGATACCGGCATCGTGGGCCTGTTCTCGGACATGGAGTTCGATTCGTCCGCCGAGAGCGATTTCGGTTGCCCGTTCTGCGGAGAGGTCATCACGCCGCAGAAGGGGAGGTGCCCGAAGTGCGGTGAGTTGTTCGTCTCGGATGACCCCAGGGACCCGACGCGGAAGGTGAAGCCAGTGGTCATCGGCGAGAATGTCGTGTTCATGCACCTTGATGTCGTCACGGGAGAGCTCAACTACCTGCAGAGGCTCGCGGACAAATTCAACCTCGAGCACATGTCTGTTGCCCTGGAGGGTATAGGGTCTAGTAGCTTCGACCAGGACTGGAAAGGCATTTCCAGGATCTGAGTCGGGTTCGGGGCGTGAAGCACTTGGATTCCTTCGAGATGTTCAAACTCATGCTGGACGACCATACCGCCAGGATCGTCGATCTGACCTCAGAGCGTGCCATGAACGCGGTCGAGATCAGTGACACCATCGGCATACCCATCGCCGCCTGCTACAGGCGTATAAGGGCCCTGAGGAGCGCTGGGTTGATCAGGGAAGACTCCAAGGTCATGTCCGAGGGCGGGAAGTCGGTCGTCACTTACAGGTCCACGATACAGGCGGCGGAGGTCGTCCTCCAGGACGGTCATCTGAGGGTGCTCATGAACGTCGGTGGCGAGGAGACCAGGGACGAGGTCAATCTCGAGGAGCCGTCGATGCTGCACTGGGCGTTGCCTCAGGAGAGCGACGGACCCGTCAGGCGACGGGAGCCGACCGCTGACAGGGACGGCGGCGACGGCACGGAACCGGGGCCCTAGGGTCCTGCCTTTTCCATTATATCCGCACGCTTCGCGTACATCCTGGCCTCGGACTCGAGCAGCTTGTTCTTCTCGAGGGATTTGGCGGCCCGGGTCCGGTACTTCGCGGCCTTCTCAGTCTGAGTTGCTGCTCTGGACTCGTACTTGTGCGCAATCTCGTCCTGTTTCGCGGCCTTGCGCTCGTTGTGCGCCATCCTGGTCCTGAGCGATTCCGGGCTCAGGTCCGAGCTGCCCTGGGCGGCGCCCTTGAGTTCGCCCTCGTACTCCTTGACGGTCATGCGGTACTCCTTCGCGCGGTCCCGCCTCGCAGCCGCCTTCTCGCGGTAGGCTACGGATCTGGCGGAGCACTTCTGGGCGATCGCTTCGTTCTTCTTGTACTTGTGATAGAACTTGGCCGCCTTGTGCAGGTTCGCGTGTGCCTTCTTCCTCAGCTGGGCGACGTCGTGGTATGCCTCCGCCTGAGCCCTGCCTGTCCTCGCCTGTCTGATGAGATCGTCGTGCTCATCGTCGGAGAGCTCCTTCTTGGCAGGCTCCGGCTCCTGAGCGGCCGCAGAGGGCTTGTCCGTCCTGTCGGCCTCGGCCTGCGTCGTCTTCTGGGTTTCTCGCCTGCCCAGGAAGGCCTCGATGTCGTCATCGCTGCGCTTCTGAAAATCCTTCTTCCTGTACAGTGGTTCCTCCTGGGCACCCATTGACGGTCACCTTTCCGCGTATACGCAGGCGTCAAATCCGAGTCTGGGATGATAAGGCTTTGGTCTGGGACGTCTGAGCGCCCCTCCGTCGTGCGCGAGTGCGGGCGGAGTATGGAGCGCGGGCGTGAGGTGCGGACCTGATTCCCTGGCCGTCAGAAGATATTTATGTAGACATACCGTTCGCGGGGCCTAGGAAGGGATTTGCATGGTCAAAGCATGCCTTTTGGTTTGCTGCAAGTTACTGAAGACTAAGAAGGTCGTGGAACTTGCGGAGAAGCAGTCAGGCGTCAAGGACGCCTTTCCGGTCCACGGACGGTGGGACATCGCGGTCGAGACGGAGGACCTGAGCCTCAAGCAGATCGCGGACATCGGGATGAACATATACAGGGCCGACGGGGTCGAGATCGTAGAGACCTTGATCGGGTTCCCACAGGAGTGAGGTGACCCCCATGGTTAAGGCAGTTGTACTCGTCATGCTTGAGCCGAAGACGTTCCAGGACGCGGACAAGATCACGAAGATACCTGGCGTCACAGGCGGCTTCCTCGTGTTCGGCCACTACGACTTTGTGGCGTTCATCGAGGTCCAGGGGCTGGAGAAGGTCGGCCAGATCGCTGACAAGATCCAGAAGCTCGGGTTCGTCAGGTACGTCGAGACCCTCATCGAGAGATAGGCGCTCGGGCGTATCCGTTCAAACCACTTACCATACACCTTTTAATGATCACTTCCGAGCGTCCGTCCCGCTTCGAAAATCGCCCTCGGGATACGGATACTGGCTCGTTAGACGGCACGACCGACAAATGGCGGTTCTTCTTGGTTAAGACTATATATATGCAGCATAATCCCGCGGCCAACGGGATTGGGAGCGCGTTTGAATGGTCGACATTACCCTTGTGATCCCCATAGCGGGATTGGTTGGTCTGGCGTTCGCTGGATATCTGACCTGGTACGTTTTCCGGAAGGACCTCGGCACCCCTGAGATGCAGGAGATCGGGGATGCTATCAGGCAGGGCGCCATGGCATACATGAAGCGGCAGTACACCACCATCATCGTCATAAGCGTGCTGCTGAGCATACTGATCGCAGCGCTGATCGAGCCCAAGCCATGGGTCGGTCTGTCGTTCATCGTCGGTGCCCTGGCGTCCGCGGCCTCTGGCTACATCGGGATGTATGTCAGCGTCAGGTCGAACATCAGGACCGCGGCGGCCGCAAGGAGGAGCCTGAACGAGGCCCTCGTGACCGCCTTCAGGGGCGGGGCGGTCTCCGGCATGGGCGTCGTCTCGATGAGCCTGCTCGGCGTCGCAGGCGTGTTCTACATATTCCACAGCGGCATGGACCTCAGCACCTCCGAGTCGCTCGACGCGGCGATAGGGTTCGCGTTCGGCGCGAGCTTCGCGGCGCTCTTCGCCCAGCTCGGTGGCGGCATCTTCACGAAGGCTGCGGATGTCGGCGCCGACCTCGTGGGAAAGATCGAGGCTGGCATACCCGAAGACGACCCGAGGAACCCGGCCGTCATCGCGGACCTCGTCGGGGACAACGTCGGCGACTGCGCCGGCAGGGGTGCGGACCTGTTCGAGTCCACTGCGGCGGAGAACATCGGTGCGATGATCCTCGGCCTTTCGTTGTTCACATTCTGGACGTCCGTCGTCCCTGCAGGCATGCAGTGGGAGGAGACCGACGCGCTCGTCTGGATATTCTTCCCGCTCGTCGCAAGGTCCTTCGGTATCTTCGCCTCGATATTCGGCGTGATGACCGTCAGACTGACGAAGGAGGACAAGGACCCGATGGCCGGCATAAACATGGGCTACTACGTGACCTGTGTGCTGGCTGCGGTGTTCTTGTATATCGCGACGAAGTACATGCTCGGTGATTCGTACCTGTACTTCTTCGGCGCGGGCGTCATCGGCATCGTCCTCAGCATCGTCATAGTCTACATCACCCAGTACTACACATCCGGGAGCTGGAGACCGGTCCGCGAGATCGCGGAAGCGTCCACGACCGGCCCGGCGACCAACATCATCACCGGTCTGTCGATCGCGATGGAGACGACCGCTCTGCCGGTCATCGCCATCATAGTGGCTCTCCTGGGCTCGTTCGAGCTCGGTCAGATGGCGGCGCCGGCCGAGGCCGACGCCACCTACAGGCTCATCTACGGCTTCTATGGCACCGCGGTCGCGACCATGGGCATGCTCGCCACATGCGCGTTCATCCTCGCGACTGACACCTTCGGGCCGATCACGGACAACGCCGGCGGCATCATCGAGATGTCGAAGCAGCCCGAGGAGATCAGGCGCAGGACCGACAGGCTGGACGCCTGCGGCAACACCACCAAGGCCCTGACCAAGGGGTACGCGATGGCCAGCGCCGCCCTCGCGGCGTTCCTGCTGTTCGGGGCGTACTTCGAGAGGGTCGCCGCCAAGCAGGGTATCCCCCTGGTAGATGCCTTCAAGGTGGACATCGCTCAGCCTGATGTCTTCGTCGGTGGGCTCCTGGGCGCGATGCTCGTGTTCCTGTTCGCCTCGCTCGCGATCAGGGCTGTGGGCAAGGCAGCCCACGCGATGATCAACGAGGTCAGGAGGCAGTTCAAGGCCGACCCGGGCATCATGGCCGGGACGTCCAAGCCCGACTACGCTCAGTGCGTGGACATAGCGACCAAGGGCGCCCTGAAGGCGATGATCCTTCCGGCGATGCTGCCCGTGCTGGTACCGGTCGTCTTCGGCGTACTGATGGCGCATCTCGGGTACAACGCCCCCCAGGCGGTCGGTGCGCTGCTCATGATAGGCACGATCACCGGCATCATGGTCGCCAACATGTTCAACAACGGCGGCGGTGCCTGGGACAACGGCAAGAAGTACATCGAATCGGGCAACTACGGTGGCAAGAGGAGCCCGGCCCATGCGGCCGCGGTCGTCGGTGACACCGTGGGCGACCCGCTCAAGGACACGGCCGGACCATCGATACACGTGCTCGTGAAGCTGTTGTCGACGGTCACCCTCGTGTTCGTGGGCCTGTTCGTGCTCACCTGATGGGAAGCCCCTCCCATCGGCAAACCATATATACAACCACTGTAATCGAGAGGGCCGCGAGCCATATAATCAGAGGACTGTCCGAATGTACGTGATAGCATCGAAGGAAGACGTCGTCAGGATCCCGCCGAACCTGTTGGGCGAGGATTTCAGCAAACTATCCGAGAGGCTCACACAGGAATCTTTCCAGAACAAGGTCGAGGCCGACGGGAGCTACACGGTGCTCGTCAAGGACATCCAGCAGATGGGCGAGGGTCGGATCATCCACGGCGACGGGGCAGTCTACCAGAAGGTCAAGTTCGACACCCTCATGTTCAGGCCTACGCTCCACGAGGTCGTGGAGGGCTATGTCTGCGAGGTACTGAAGTTCGGCGCCTTCGTCAGGTTCGGCCCCCTGGACGGACTCCTGCACATCAGCCAGATCATGGATGACAGGATCGATGTCGATGTCGACGGGCGGAGGCTCCTGGGGAAGGACACGAAGCGCGAGCTGAGGCTCGGCGACGCCGTCCGCGCCAGGATCGTCTCGCTCAGCATAAACGAGCGCAGCCCGAGGGAGAGCAAGATCGGCCTGACGATGCGCCAGCCCGGCATGGGCAAGCTCGAGTGGATCGAAGAAGACCGGAAGCGGAAAGAGGAGAAGAAATAATGAAGATCGAGAAGGCCTGCAAGAAGTGCAGCTTCATAACCGAAGAGGACAAGTGCCCTCTTTGCGGCGGCGAGACATCCAAGGAATGGCAGGGGTATCTCATCATCATAGACCACACGAAATCCGAGATGGCTAGGAGGATGAGCATGCATGTCAACGGTAAGTTCGCCCTCAGGGTTCGCTGAGACGTTCCCCGAGCAGGACCTGGTGCTCCCGGAGGAGATGCGGAGCGAGCTGGCCAGGCCCATGGGCGAGCTGGTGCCCGCGTGGGCACTGAGGAAGCAGCTCAAGGACAGCCCGCGGGTCGTGTCCGTGGGTGATGTCGTCACCATCACGCTCCTTCAGATGGACATGGAGCCCGATGTGGCCGTGTTCGACTACAAGACCCAGCGCGCCGAGGAGACGAGGGCGAAGGAGCGGATCGCTGGGATGGGCGGGCGGCTCGTGAAGGTCGAGAACCCCGCTGGAAGGATAACACGCGCGCTCTGGCAGACGGTCAGGGACGCGGTGAACGCGGAAGGAAAGGTCAAGATAGAGGTCTCCGGAGAGGAGGACCTCGCCGCGCTGGTCGCGATGGCGACCGGGCCCGAGGGCGCCCATGTCCTGTACGGACTCCCGAACAGGGGGCTCGTACTGGTGCGGGTCACGCCCGAGGTGAGGGCCCAGGCGGCGGATGCGATCAGGCGCATGGCAAGGTGAGATCATGGAGATAGAGATAATAGCCAAGAAAGAGAACCAGATGCTTGACAGGACGGAGGTCACATTCAAGGCGGTCCACCAGATGGAGGGTACGCCCAAGAGGGAGGATGTGAGACAGATGCTCTCCGGGCTCCTGAAGGCGCCCGTGGAGAGGATAGTCGTCGACTCCATGGACTCAGAGTTCGGGAAGATGGAGACCTTCGGCTACGCCAAGGTCTACAAGACCAAGGACGGCGCGATGAAGATCGAGCGCGAGTACGTGCTCGTCCGGAACAAGCTGAAGGAGAAGAAGGTGGCGGAGAAGAAGCCAGCAGGCGGCTCCGCATCTGCAGCTGCCGGGAAGAAGCGCGTGGTGAAGAAGTAGACGTTTGAAGGGTGAAGCACATGGCGGACGAGAAGAAGAAGGAGCCCAAGGCGAAGGTCCCGAGGAAGGCCAAGAAGGACGTCTACAAGCTCGAAGGCGGGAAGCTCACGAGGAGCAGGAAGCACTGCCCGAAGTGCGGGCCAGGCGTGTTCATGGGGGAGCACGTCGACAGGACCTCCTGCGGCAAGTGCGGCTACACCGAGTTCAAGAAGTCGCCCAAGTAAACCCCATCAAACCCCGTTTGATTTTAACGGGCCCGTCTCTGACGGGCCCTCAGTCATCTGTCTTGAGCGAACGCAGGAGCCCCAGCCCGCAGAGGAGCAGGGCTGCCGTGAGGACGAAACCCGCGGTGAACCCGAGCAGCTGTGAGACCACGCCTGCGGTGATGGGCCCAGCGATGGACCCGAACCCTTGGACCGAGTTGTAAGTCCCTATAGCCTCTCCCCTCGAGTCGTCAGTGGCCATGGACGACACGATCGTGGAACCGGAGATGTTTATGTACGCCCAGCACAGCCCGACGAGTGCGTGCAACGCCAGGATCGCCCCGAAGGTCGCATAGGAACCCATCCCCAGGACGCCCACGAGCAGGAAAGACGGAAAGAGCATCGCCCTCCCGGCGATGGCCAGCATCTGGGTCCTCCTCGCGCCTGAGCCTCTGACGCTCTTCCCGGCACGGGCGTAGAAGGCGACCGACGTGAACTTGCTGCCCAGGTAGATGACGAATATCAGCGAGGCGTCGAATCCCAGGGACGACGCCAGGTATATCGGGAAGATGGCGTAGAACGCCGAGAACCCGGCGAATATGAGGAACGCGTAGGCCAGGTAGCCGTAGAACCTCTTCGGGAACCTCCTGCCGGCGCCAGGGACCCTGCGGTGTCCGATGAGCTGCAGGATCCTGATGGGCATGTACCTCACACGCTCGAGCACCAGGAAGTTGAGCTCGAACACGGACGGACTGGGCGGCCTGCTCTCTATCACCTGGGGCTCGTCGATCCATCTCCAGGCGAGAGCGGCTGCCAGGAGCGCGAGCATCGACCCGACGACGAACAGAGCCTGCATGGCATCCGTCTGGGTGAGGCCGAAGAGCGAGATGTGGAGCCACAAGGCCCCGAGGGACAGGCCTGCCACGTAACCGAACCCGCCGATCCTGTTGAAGTAGGCGAGCCTCATCGGCCAGTCGGCCTTCTTGGCGGTCTCGATCACGAGCGTGGTTCCGAGAGGGGCGGCTGCGGCCGCGAGGAATCCGAACAGCAGGTTGGCGACGAAGTAGGTGGGCACCTGCGAACAGAGCCCCATGAGCATGAGGCTGATGGACATGCCGATGAACAGGGTCACTATGAACGGTTTTCGCCTTCTCGCCCTGTCGGAGATGTACCCCCAGAAGACGAACGCTGGGACGCTTGTGAGCGGGATGGCGGCGGCTATGAACCCGATCTGGCCCACGGATGCGCCCAGGGCGTGAGCGTAGAGCAGCACGAGGAGCGAGGTCGTACACCCGGCGGCGATGCCGTGGGGCATGTACGCGTAGTACCATCTCGGGGGCACGCTAGGAGTCCCCTGGCCGTCGGTCAGTCGCATCCCATCCGAAATCGGCGTTAGGCAATATCCGGTATATCCGTTCTTCGAGACATCTTGACAAGTCCCCGACCGGGCATGTACGGGCCCAGTGGCGGAAAGATTGAATACATTTCTCTTGATGAGGTCTCCCAGGACACATGCGTTGTGGGGCTGAGGTTCATGGAACTATGGTTCGTGATGGCCATCATCGTCGCGCTCTTCTGGGGCTCCAGCGGAGTCTTCGCGAAAGCCAGCACGAGCAGGCTCGGTGTGCTGCGGGTCGCGGTCATCATAGCGGTTGTGGAAGCGCCCATGTACACGATGGCATTCCTCATGTTCAGGACCCCGGGACCGATCAGCGCAGCGGATGGAGTGCTTGCAGCGTCGTCGTGCCTGATCGGCATCTGCGGGTACCTGTGCTACTTCGAATCCATCATGGAGGGCCAAGTATCGATAGTGGGGACTATCTCGGCGGCATATCCCGTGCTGACGGTCATCGGGGCGATGGTCCTTCTTTCCGAGACGATGACTTTGGTGCAGATCGGTGGCGTCGCAGCTATCATCGGAGGGGTCATCGCCCTGTCCTATGAACGCAACCCAGGGTCGAAAACCGCAATCAGCCGACGGTCCATAATTTTCGCGATGCTCGCGTTCTTCCTGTGGGGTGCGTGGAGTCTGACCTCCAAGATGGCCGTGGACAGGATCGGTGCGGGCAACCTGTTCGGGTTCTATGTCATCTCCTCACTGACCGCGCCCGTCATGTACGCGTGGTTCAGGCGCATGCGTCCGTGTCCCCTGAGGGGGACCGACCCGAGTCGGACGGCCTGGTTCATTGGTGGAATAGCGCTGCTCCTCAATGTGTTGGGGGCTTTCGTCTATACGTACGCGCTCGCGGAGGGGAACGCGTCGCTCGTGGGACCGACATCGAGCGCGTATCCCATAGTCACCGTCGTGCTCGCGATAGCGGTGCTCAAGGAGCGGATTGATGCCCTGCACGCGCTCGCGCTCGGGTGCGTGCTGTTGGGCTTGGTCCTGGTGGGCATCGCGCTGTGATTGGCACCGCGTTGGCCGGTGCCAAGTTAGATATATGGACTCGTCTTATCAACGGCCGGGCCTGTAGTGTAGCTAGGATATCACAGGGGCCTCCGGAACGCCCTAAAAGGGTGCTGGAGACAGCCCCGGACTCGGGTTCGAAAGGTCTGCCATCGGCAGGCCCGAAACTCCCGACAGGCCCGCTTCTCATCTCTCCCATCATGCTATTATATCCGCCCATCGTTCTTGGGTCCGATGCATCTGACCAGACAGGAGGAGGCGGTCCTGGCGGGTGAGACCGGTCAGGGTAAGAGGAAGGCGCTTGAACTGCTCGTGGCCCTGGGGGACATCTACAACGCCGAGAGACTGGTCCCGATCGCGTCCGCGCAAGTCTCGGGTGCGTCCTTCAAGACGGTCGGTGATGCGGGCATCAAATGGCTTGAGGATTTCTCGAAGGCGGCCAAGGTCAGTGTCCGCGCGACCGTGAACCCTCTTGGACTCGACATGAGGCGATGGAAGTCCATGGGGGTCGACGCGGAGTTCCATTCCAAACAGGACCGGATCGTCTCTGCCTACAAGGCGATGGGCCTGGAACCGCTCTATACATGCACGCCGTACCTGGCTGGGAACCGGCCAAGAGCCGGTCAGCATCTCGCGTGGGCGGAGTCGTCGGCGACGGTCTTCGCCAACTCCTATCTCGGGGCGAGGACGAACCGGGAAGGAGGGCCTTCGGCCCTGGCGGCTGCCATCATAGGCAAGACGCCCGAGTACGGGCTCCACCTCGACGAGAACAGGGAGCCGAGGGTCCGGATAGACCTCGAGGGCATACCTGACGGGCTCGTTCCCCTCGCGGGATACGTGGTCGGGAAGATCGCAGGGAACCGCGTCCCTTACATCACGAACCTGGACATCACGGCTGATGGCCACAAGGCGTTCGGGGCCGCCCTGGCGGCGACGAGCGCCGTGTCCATGTACACATACTCGGAGAAAGGGCGGAGGTCCCGCACGGACCTGTCCCGGATAGAGGAGTGCGTTTCGCTTCCGACCTCCGAGCTGAAGGCATGCGCGGACGGTCTGAAGGGCGACGACGACTGGGACCTGGTCGCCATGGGCTGCCCGCACTGCTCGCCCGCGGAGCTGAGGTCGATGGCCAGGAGATTGAAGGGCAGGCGGCCGAGCAAGAGGTCCGACGTATGGTTCTGCACATCGAGGAGTGTGTATGCCAAATGCCCGAAGGAGGTCGCTGTCCTCAAGCGCTTCGGGAAGGTGCTCTGCGACACGTGCATGGTGGTCGCCCCGATAGAGAAGACCTACAAGCGCACCGCGTCCGATTCTGGAAAGGCTATGGTCTACCTTCCGACGCTGGGCAGGCAGCGCGCGTCATTCAGGACGACGGAGACCCTCCTGGAGGCGGTCTCACGATAATCCCGGTCAGGAGGATCAGGGCCGGTACGGGCTCCGGCAGGGCGCTTGTCAGCTCCTCGGCGCTGTCGTTCCTCGGCGGCATCGATCCCGGGACCGGCATGATCCAGGACCCGGAGAGCGACGCCAAGGGCGAGAACGTATCCGGGAGGGTGCTGTGCTTCCCCTACGGCAAGGGGAGCACTGTAGGCTCGTATTCCATGTATCAGCTCAGGCTCAACGGGCTGGCACCAGCGGCCATTGTCAACAGATCGGCCGAACCGATCGTCGCTACGGGCGCCATCATGAGCGAGATCCCGATGGTCGACGGCATCGACATCGCCCTCATCCGGTCAGGGGACCGGCTCAATGTCGACGCTTCCGAGGGGAGGGTCGAGATCGAGGGTGTCACGGAGAAACATGTGGTCACGACCGTGCTCAGGTGCAAGGGCAAGATATTATTGTTGAAGAGGAGCGACAAGGTCGGGTCGTTCCGCGGCAGCTGGGCGGGCGTGTCCGGGTACATCGAGCCGCACGAGCCGGACCTGGACGCAGCGAGGCGCGAGCTTCAGGAGGAGATCGGCCTGGGAAAGGCCAGGTTCGTGAAGCGCATCGAACCCGAGAGGTTCAGGGACGGCCAGGTCGTGTGGTGTGTCCACCCGTTCCTGTTCGACACGAAGCAGTGCGAGATCAGGATGGACTGGGAGCACAGCGCCTACCAGTGGGTCCAACCTGAGAAGGTCGCTGAGTTCCAGACAGTCCCCGGGCTGCACATGATCGTCTGCAAGCTCCTGGGACGCTGACCGGCCGTTCAGCCCTGGATCGTGTAGTCTACCTCGCGCTCGAGCAGGTTCAGCTGGTGGCTCTCCAGCGTGGACCGGTTCACCGCCATGAGCAGGATGGACTGGTTGATCGCGACCTGGTCCCTGAGCGACTGTATCAACCTCAGGACCGTGATGAAGTTGTTGTTCGTTATCAGGTACTCGAGCCCGTCCAAGAGGACTATCCCGCCCCCTGTCTGGGACAGGAACTGCTCCAGGGACAGGCTCAGCTTCTCCAGGTCCTTGGGTCGGATGGCGTTGTCCCTGCCGACGTTGGACAACCAGATGATCGGGGTGTCCTTGAGGTCGAACTTGCTCCTTATCTTCGCAGGGTAGTTCCTCGTGACGCAGTATCCCTTCATACCCTTGTCGAGGGTCTTGAGGAACAACGTGTACGAACTCTCGGGCCGGTCCTCCTCCACGAGGTACGAGAACGACCTCTCCAGCTCGTTCACGGCCTGGACAGGCTTCGGGGGCGCATGGACCGGTGCGGCAGCGCTTGCCTGGCCCTCGCTCATGAACGTCTCCATTAGCCTGACCGCGATGGGCTCGGAGACCCCCTTGACCTTCATCAGGTCATCGATGGACGAGTTCTTGATCGACGGGGCCGACACGTACCCCGCATCGTAGACCGCGTTCGCAACATCCGATCCGATTCCCTCGGTCCCCTTCAGGACCTCGAGGAACGATTGCGCCGGAGCCTGGACCGGGGCGGGCACTGATGCCGCTGCGGCAGATGCCTGAGCGGCTTGAGCGACCTCCTCCTTGTGGAGATGGTCGTACACCCTCTTCGCATCGACCTTGGTGATCCCCTCGATGAGGGCGATGTCCTCCGGGTTGGCGGCCTTGAGCGCGTCGACCGTGTTGTATCCCGCGTCGAACAGCTTGATGGCCTTGTCCATGGTGATCCCCGGGATACCGGATATGGCGTCGAGCCCTGCCTTCATCCGCAGGGAAGTGATGCCGACGAGCAGAGGCTCGCTCGCGACGTTCCATTCAACGATGTATTCGCCCCTAGGGGCCTGGACGCATTCCAGTCTCCGGGAGCGCGTCTCTCTGGATATGTGCTCCTTCCAGGTCTCGATGACCCCCTCGACCTTCCGGGAACACTCGAGCTCTACCTTGATGAACTCCTCGATGTTGAGGCCCATGTCCTTCCTCATCTGCTGGATGCGCCTGATGATCTCCCTGGCGAAGCCCTCGGCCTCGAGCGCGGGCGTCTGCTCCAGGTCTATGTATATGATC
>Ga0315287_10001159_pt1 | contig 24037 bp, 17 predicted proteins | sample YL17G11_0_MG_FD_205037 | JGI IMG/M metagenome (GOLD analysis project Ga0315287, IMG submission 205037) | Sediment microbial communities from Yellowstone Lake, YNP, Wyoming, USA - YL17G11_0 | ecosystem: Environmental > Aquatic > Freshwater > Lake > Sediment | place: USA: Wyoming | collected... | reverse complement strand
TGGACGCCCAGGTGGGAAAGGTGCTCGATGAACTCGACCGCCTCGGTCTACGGAAGAACACCATCGTCATCCTCTGGGGCGACCACGGCTGGAAGCTCGGCGAGCACGATGCCTGGTGCAAACACAGCAATTGCGAGAACGACACCAACGGCGCGCTGCTCCTGTCCGTGCCCGGCATGAAGCACGCCGGCACCAGCACCAACTCGATCGTCGAGTTCGTGGACGTTTACCCGACGCTGGCCGAGCTTGCCGGACTGCCTCTACCCCCGCATCTGGAGGGCTTGAGTTTTAAGCCGCTGCTCGACGACCCGCGGCGCCCCTGGAAACAGGCGGCGTTCAGCCAGTATCCCCGCCCGGCTGGCAAGGCCGGTCGCCCGATCATGGGTTACGCGATGCGCACCGAGCGATACCGCTTCGTTGTCTGGGTGGACCGCAACGACCACACCAAGGTCGACGCCGTTGAACTCTACGAACATCAAACCGATCCACAGGAGAACACCAACATCGCCCAGCTCCCGGACAATGCTGCACTCGTCGAGAGCCTGATGGAGCAGTGGCGTCGTGGCTGGCAAGGTGCGCTGCCTGTTGCAGCCCGCTGATCCTCTCTCGTGCCGGTGCATTCCGCCCCCTACAGTTTATGGCCATGTGCATTACGTGAGAGATTGCCCATTTGGGTGTAACCTGCAGGGTTTTCTTTCCACTATCCTATCAGATGGGCTCTGACCTAATGACTTGCAGAAAACGAAGTCAAATGAAATGAAAAGGAACCAAACATGAAGACCAGATGGAAGTTGCTTATTGTCGCAGGTGTAGTTCTTGCTCTTCTAAGCAGCCAGGTCCTGGCGCAACCTTGGGGTGGCGGACCGGGCAGGGGACTTGGGCCTGCCAATAGGGCAGGCAGTCCCAATCGGCTTGGCATGGGCTTACGTCCCTATGGTCCCGGAGCCATGGGAGTGGGCGGACTGCAAGGTGGACCCGGAGCATGGTGTCCGCCCGGAGCCGGTCAACGGGGATACCGGGCATGGTCTCCACTGGAACGGGGACAAGCCGGAATTCCCGGCCTGTTCGCAGGACGGCTGGGTCTGACCGACGAACAGATCCAGAGGATCCACAAGATCATAGAAAAGGCCCGATCTAAGACCCTGGCCTCTATCAGGCAGGTGCTGAAGGATGAGCAGGTCAGGAAACTTGAGCAGATACAGGGAAGGGCCGGCCAATTCGGCCTGAGGATGAGATCGTCCAGGCTGCGCGAGAGGTTCGGCGCCCCCATGGGCAGTCGTCCGCAGAGGGGCGAAGGCCTAGGCGATCAGATACAGCCGGGTGGACGAGGCCGTCCAGGACAACCATTTGGGGGCAGGCAAGGAAGGGGTGGCGACCCACAGTCCCAAAGGGGCCCGCAGCAGCCAGGTACACCTGGGCAGCCTCCTGTCAATGGCCGCGGAGCGGGCGCATGGCAATTGTGGAACCGTGGAACTCTCCCACTTGAACAGATGTTTGACGAAGCCGACACCAACAAGGACGGTGCATTGACCAAGGATGAGATCAAGGCATTCTACGATGCCAAGAGAGGTAACAAGCCGTTCGGACAGTAGTAAGATAGTAGAGGAGTCAACGGGCTTGATGGTGAATCACAGCCGCTTGTTTCAAAAGGACCTGTCATGCGGCTATGGACTTATGGGTTGACGCCAGTTCGGCAGTGGGTACACTGGGCGGCATGGTGAAGTTCATCCCTAACATCCTTACGCTGGGCCGACTGGCCCTATCCGTGGTGTTTCTGCTGATGCTTCTCTACAGTCCCCACGTCCCAGGCAAGGCGCTGTTTCTGGACATGGCCTTTGTGGTCTTCGTGGTGGCCGGTCTCAGTGATATCGTGGACGGGATGATCGCCCGCCGGTTTGGCGTGACCACCAAATTCGGCCGCATTGTCGATCCCCTGGCGGACAAGATCCTGGTGTGTGGGGCGTTTGTCTGCTTTGCGGTCATCGGACAACCACAGCTCTTCGATCTGCCCGGTTGGTTCTTGTGGATCATCCACTGGGCCGTGGCCGCGGTACTGATCCTGCGGGAGGCATACGTCACGGTTCTCCGGCATAGGGCCGAAGCCAGGGGAATCAACTTTGCCGCCACCGTATCCGGCAAGATCAAGATGTTTTTGCAGTCGTTTGCCATCGGCACGATCATCATCAAGATGGCCCACGCGCCCACGGTCCAATGGGGGCACTGGTTTACCGCGGTGACCTTGTTCGTCATGCTGGCTGTGACCGTGACGTCGGGCCTGCTGGCTACACACCGCCAATGCCTCGCGGTGTCTAAGGAGCGGGGTTCAGGAGAGCGTCGCCCTTGAGCATCCGCCGAGACCTGTGGACTACGGGACATGGCCCGATGATCGCGCTATCTCAAGAGCCGTCTACTCATGGCGGAGGGCGATGATGGGGTCGACCTCGGCGGCGCTCATGGCCGGATACAGGCCGAACACAATCCCAATGGCCATGCTGATAAACAAAGGCAGAAGCACCCCATTCAAGGTCAGGACCGTGGCCATACCCGAGAAATACGTGATCAGGAACGGGATCAACGTCCCCACGCCGAGGCCGATCATACCGCCAGTGGTGGAGAGCACCACCGTCTCAATCAGGAACTGATATATGATCTGCCTCCGCTTGGCCCCGATCGCACGCCGGATGCCGATCTCACGGGTCCGCTCGGTCACCGAGGCAAGCATGATGTTCATGATGCCGATGCCGCCCACGAGCAGGCTGATCCCCGCGATGGAGCCCAAGACCACGTTGAAGGTCCGCTTGGTGGCCTCTGCCTGCTTGAGCAGGGCCAGGGGGACGCTGATCGTATAGTCCTTCTTGGTGTGGAACCGCTCCACCATCCGTTCGATCCCGGCCGCCACGGCCTCCACCCGCTTCGGATCGTCGACCTGGACAAGGATCTGGTGCAACTCCACCTTCTCCATCTCGAAGGAACCCGATGTCATCCTCCTGGAGATGTCTCCGAAATATCGGCGCATGACCTCCATGGGGATGTAGACGTCGATCTCCTGATCCGGGATCTGGATGTTGCCGGCCTGGCCGCTCTCGCTCTTGACGATGCCGACGATCTCGAACTGGTAGCCCCCGATGCGGACGGTCTGGCCGAGAACAGCCTCCGTGGCCAGGATCTTTCTCGCCCCGAACTCCGTTAAAACCGCCACAGGGGCCATGCGCTCGATGTCGCCCGATGTTAGTACGCGGCCGGCCAGGACCTCACGGGGGACCAAGTCGAACCATACGGGTGTGGTTCCGACGACCCGCAGGTCCATGGCCCTTTCAAACAGGCGAGTCTCTTTCCGTATCGTCTTGGCGGGGGCCGTCTGGCGGATGTGGTTGAACCCCTCGGACACCCGTCGGAAGTCCTCGTAGGTCAACCCGTAGATGCTCATGTGCGAGTGCTGGGTGCTGGCCTGTTCCTCCTCTACGGACTTGATCGAGGAGAGGATGATGTTGTTGCTGCCCAGCTTGCGGATCTGTTCCAGGGCCGCCTTGCTGGCCCCCTCGCCGACCGAGAGCATGGCCACCACGCTCCCCACGCCAAAGACCACGCCCAGCATGGTCAGGAACGACCGCAGCTTGTGCAGCAGGAGGTTCTCAATGCCAAGCAGTACATTGCGTGTTAGCTTCGCCTGTCTCACGGCATTCCCTCTCAAATCTGTGGTTGGGGCCTTCTACTCATGGCGGAGGGCGATGATGGGGTCGACCTTGGCGGCGTTCATGGCCGGATACAGGCCGAATACGATCCCAATGGCCATGCTGATGAACAGAGGCAACAGGACACCGTTGAGGGTCATGACCGTGAGCATTCCTGAGAAATGCGTGATCAGGAACGGGATCAATGTCCCCACGCCCAGACCGATCAGTCCGCCGGTGGTGGAGAGCACCACCGTCTCGATCAGGAACTGGGAGATGATCTGCCTCCGCTTGGCTCCGATCGCCCGCCGGATGCCGATCTCGCGGGTCCGCTCGGTCACGGAGGCCAGCATAATGTTCATGATCCCGATGCCGCCGACCAGCAGGCTGATGCCGGCGATCGATCCGAGCACGATGTTGAAGGTCCGCTTGGTGGCCTCTGCCTGCTTGAGCAGGGCCAGGGGCACACTCACCACGAAGTCCTTCTTCTTGTGGAACCGTTCCACCATCCGTTCGATACCCGCGGCCACGGCCTCCACGTGTTTGGGATCGTCCACCTGGACGATGATCTGGTGCAGCTCCACCCTTTCACGCTCCATGGTGCCCGATGTCACCCTCGTGAAGACGTCCCCGAAATAGCGGCGCATGACCTCGATGGGGATGTAGGCGTCGATCTCCTGGTCCGGGATCTGGATGTTGCCGGCCAGGCCGCTCTCACTCTTGACAATGCCGACGATCTCGAACTGGCTGCCTCCGATGCGGACGGTCTGCCCGAGGACGGCCTCAGTGGCCAGGATCTTTCTGGCGCCGAACTCCGTCAACACCACCACCGGAGCCTTCTGGTCGAGATCGTTTCGTATCAGGACCCGGCCCGCCAGGATTTCACGGGAGACCAGGTCGAACCAGGCGGGCGTGGTTCCTACGATACGCATCTCCATGGCCCTCTCATACAGGCGCGATTCCTTTCGCGTCAGCTTGACGGGGGCCGTCTGCCGGATGTGGTTGAAGCCCTCGGAGATCCTTCGGTAGTCCTCATAGGTCAGGCCATAGACGCTCATGCTGGAACGGGTGACTTTGGCCTGGGCCTGTTCCTCCTCTGCGGACTTGACCGAGGAGATGATGATGTTGTTGCTGCCCAGCTTGCGGATCTGTTCGAGGGCCTCCTTGCTGGCCCCCTCGCCCACCGAGAGCATGGCCACCACGCTCCCCACGCCAAAGACCACGCCCAGCATGGTCAGGAACGACCTCAGCTTGTGCAGCAGGAGGTTCTCAATCCCCAAGGCGACGTTTCTGAAGATCTTGGTCTGTCTCATGCGGCCGACTCAATTCGATCGATCCTCCCGTCGATCATGTGCAATCGATGCCCTGCATAGGCGGCGATGTCCGGCTCGTGCGTGACCATGATGATGGTCTTGCCTTGCTCGTTAAGCTTGGCCAGCAACTGCATGATCTGAACACCTGTGGTGGAATCGAGGTTCCCGGTAGGCTCGTCCGCAAAGATGATCTGGGGGTCGTTGGCCAGGGCCCGGGCAACGGCCACCCTCTGCATCTGTCCGCCGGAGAGCTCCGTGGGACGGTGGTTCAATCGATCCCCGAGCCCGACATCCTCGGCCAGTTCTTTCGCCCGCTCTGCGCTCCGTGCTGCGTCCCAGCCCAGGTAGTAAAGCGGCAGCTCAATGTTCCGATGCACGGTCAATTGGGGGATCAGATTGAAGCTCTGGAATACAAAACCCAGGTATCGAAGACGAAACTCACTGAGGGAATCGTCGTCCAATCGGCTGACGTCCTGCCCATCCAGGTAGTAGGAGCCAGAAGTCAGCCGGTCCAGACATCCCAGGACGTTCATCATGGTGCTCTTGCCCGATCCACTGGGCCCCATGATCGCCCAGAAGCCCCCCTTCTTGAACTCGATGTTCACTCCGGCCAGGGCATGGACCTGCTCGGTGCCCATCTGATATATCTTGCGGGCGCCTTCGAGACGGACGATCTCCTGCCCCTCGGTGGGGCGCGACGGTTTGGCCATCTATGGATTCCCCTCCGGCCCGCGGGATCTCCGTTCTCCTGTGGAACCCTGATCCCCTGCCTGGCCCTGGCTACCTCCCTGTCCTTGATCTGCTCCCTGCCTCTGGCCTCTTCCTTGTCTGCCTCCTCCCCCCTGTTGAAATCGTTGCCTCATGGCATCCCGCTCTTCCTGGGTCATGTTCTGGAAGCGCTGTTGCGCGGCCTCCGTCTGCTGACGTTGCTCAGGCGTCATATTCTGTATCTGCTCCGGAGACATGTTCCTCATCCCTCCGAAGCCCTGAGGGGCATTGGGGTCAGAGGACCGCCGGCCCCGGCCCTGTCTCCGGGAATCCGTTTCTCCATTTGAAGGCATCCCGGGTCCAATGGCTTGTGATCCATTGCCAGAGGATTCGAGCTTCTCATTGATCCGTTGGGTTATCCGATCCACAGCGGCATTGGCGTCGGTGGCCCCTCTGGTCTGGGAGTCTGGTCCCACGGTGGCCGATTTCAACGGGGGCGCCAAGACCACCGGCTCGCCCTCCTTGAGACCGCTGATGATCCGGACCATGCTGTTGTTGTCCAGGCCGATCTCGACCTTTCGCTCCTCCTGGGTTCCATCCTCCTTGAGGATATACACGGTGGGTTTGCCATCGACCCGGACCACAGTGTGGACCGGGACGTAGATCGCGTCGTCGTACCGGGCCACAATGATCTCCACCTTGCAGTTCATACCGGTGCGCAGCTCCGGATCAGCCTCATCCAGATACACGTCTGAATTGTAGACCTTCAAATCCGGATTCATGTACATGCTCTGGGGGTCGGGCAGGGGGGCGATCCGGGCCACGGTCCCGATGAACTCCTTGCCCGACAGGGCGTCGACCGTGATGCGGGCCGGCAACCCCACGCGGACCTTCTCCAGGCTGGACTCGTGGATGGCCACCTCGGCCTTGGTGGACATGGCCGTAGGCAGGTAGAACAGCTCCTGGCGCTCGAAGACCTCGATGCCTTCCTGCAAGGGCCGGCGCTCGTCGTAGCCTCGACCCCCTCCCCTGGCGCTGGTGGCGTAGATGACCATGGCATCGGTGGGGGCCAGGACGACGGCCTTGGTGAGCTGGTCCTCCATCTTGACAAGCTTGAACTTCTCCCGCTCGTATTCCTGGGTCTTGGCATTGAGGCCGGCCTCTTTCTGGACCACGTCCGCCTTGGCCTTGCGATGTGCCCGCTCCAGGGCCATCTCCGCCTGGTATACGTCGCTCTCGAATTTGGCCATTGAGCGTTTGTAGGTGTACTGCTCGAGGAGCATGAGGTTGTTCTTGGCCACCTTCACCTTGGCGTCAGACCGGTTTCTCGACAGGGTATCCGCCTGCATTTCTGTCAGGGAGATGTACTTCTCTGCGTAGAGCCGGTCGGACCACTTAAGGGTCTCCTCCGCCCTGGCCAATTCCTCCTGGGCCAGCCTTATATCGTTCTGGGCTGCTTCCAGTTGGTTGTGATATTCTCCATTGGGGTCGTTGTATTTCCTCAGGTCGGTCTTTGCGAACAGGAGGTCGAGCTCGGCCATGTTGACGTCGCTGATGGCCTGGTTCTTGGCCACCGCGAGGGTCTCGTTGGCATCGATCCACGAGGCCCAGGCGTTCTGGACGCGGATCTCCTGATCGACCCTCGAATCCCGCAGCTTGCTTGTATCCAGCTCCATGAGGCGGTCGCCCTTCTTGACCATGGTGCCCTCGGGGATGAGCCAGACGATGGAGGTCCGGCCCTCGACCTGGTTGAAGATGACCTCCTGTTCGCGGGCCTTGATCGTCCCTGACAGGAGTACGCCGATGGTCAGAGGGCCTTGCTTTGCCGCGAACGTGGCCACCTTGACGTTCGAGCTTTCGTCCCCGCGCGCCAGCTTGAACCATGTCGCGAGCACCCCGACGGCCACGATCAACAGGGCAATGACAATGAGCCTGGTGGGCCTGCGATTGCCGCTACCCGTCTTGTTGCTATGTTGTGCTGCCATGCTTGATTTCCTCGGGAGAGAATTCTGTCCACAAACCCTTTTCGTTGACCTTAAGCACGTCCAGGTCCCGCTGCAACTCCAGTTCCGCAATGCGGTAGTTCACGAAGGCTGTGGTCAGGGCGTTCTGGGCAGAGAGCAGGGCATCCTGGGCATCCAGCAGGTCACGGATCTGGATACGCCCTGCCTCCAGGAAGAGCTGGCTGCTCCTGACCCGCTTTTCGGCGACCACCACCGACTGCGCCTGAATCTTGCGGCTCTCCCGTGATTCCAGCAGACTTCGAAGGTCGTTGCTGATCGCCAGCTTGATCTGATCTTCCAGGGTCTGGGCGCTTCGCACGGTCCGCTCCAGGCTGATCAGGCTCGTTCGATAGGTGTTCCGCTCACGGGTCCTCTCGATCGGCAGGTCCACCGAGAGGAGGGCCGAGTACCTGCCTCCATCCATCCTCAGGCGGCCATCATTATCGTTGCTGATCAGTGTCGCCGAACCGCCCAGATTCAACCCCGCCTTCAGGGCATCGGCCGCGACGATCACCTGTCTCTGTGCGTCATAGACATTGCCGACTGCCACACGCAGGTCCAGCCTGTTCTCCAGTGCAAGCCTGGTGGCCACAGACGGTTCGATCTCCAGAGGACCCGCATCCACCGAACTGGGAGGCACCAGATCGACCGGGGCGTCGGCCGGCGGCGCGGATTCCGAGGGCTGGTACTCCGAGTTGCTGACTACCGTCTTCTCCCGAAGCTCCGAGGATCGCTCCTTGAGCTGCGCCAGGTCATTGGGATCCAGCTCGATCTGGGCGTCGGCAGGCAGGCCGATGGAGGTCTTGAATGAATCCAGACGGCCCTTGAACTGCTCTTCGGCAGATATCCACTGGTTGCGTGCGCTGAGTTCCCGCTGGACAGCCTGATCGACCTGGATCTCGGCCATGCGTCCAGCGTCGGCCCGCCTGCGGGACCAGCGGGCGGACTGGACCGCACTGCGATAGTTCGCCTTTGCATTGGCCAGGGAGTCCATCTGGCGCAGGACAGTGAAGTAGTCCCTGGCTATGGTGACGGCAAAGGTCCGCTTGTAGCGTTCGAAGTTCCAGATCTGGTACATGACGTTCCGTTCGGCCTGGGTCAGGGGCTCAGTCACGATCTCGCGGCCTGCACCCCTCAACAAGGGGATCGACACAGAGGCATCGCCAGTCAGGCCCAGGGAGGAGCCGGCCCCGCCGGCCAGGAGGCTCGCCAGGTCGACTGCCAGCGCGCCGGTCAGGTCCATTCCGTTTTTGAGTGTGCGGGTCACATCAGCCGATCCACTGGTCGCGAGGCGGGTTTGGGTAGGATCGCGGGTGGTGTCGGTGCTAAGCTGGGAGTTGGCCGTGCTCCGGAAGATGTTCCGGAAATTGTTCCGCTGCAGGTCCAGTTCGAGGGCCGCTCGAAAGACGCCTTCCTTCTGGTTCTGGTAGTCCGCACTGTTCCTGGCGCCGATCTGCAGCACATCGTTGAGGGACAGTCTCAAGGGTTTGTTGGGCTCCACGGGCCAGTTTACGTCGCCACTTGGATGTGCGGCTGGGAAATCTTCCTCTGGCCAGTGTTTGGGCGGCTTGAGCTTGTCGGTCCCCAGAGAGGCCTCACTGGAGCGGGGCAGGTCCTGTTCAACCAGAAGCCGACGCCGAAGGATATCGCTCGGTCGTTCGATGGTAAAAGGCTCGGCCTTGCCCAAGACCTGTTGCCGCGTGTCGCCGATGATCTTGTAGGCGGTGGTGTCCGCCTTCCGGCGGTGCTGGGAGGGGGAGCGACAACCGGTCCCGACAAGGGCCAGGGCCAGCATCACCCAGGTCCTCGCCGATAATGGCGATGCTGACCCGATAAAGCCGGTTCGTCTCATGTCCACTAGCAAATCGCGGTCTTCCATCCAATCTCCGGTCCGTCATCAGGTCCATAATCCACACCCGGCCGGCCTGTGCCTACACTCCACGGGGACGTCATCCGGTCCCCCATTATCTAAAAAGACCCCAGGCAGTGGCATTATGATACACGGACTGGGCCGGATTTCAAGAAAAATGGTCATGGTGGGTCATGGTCAGGACCAGTTGCTCGATGGCCACCTCGACCCTGGTCTGGCCGGTCTTGATCTGAAAGTCGATCTCGGCCAGGATCTGCAAAAGGCCGGCGATCTGTTCGAGCGTCAACCTCTGCACCTGGGCCATGAATGCATCCTTGATCCGCCAGAACAACCTCAGCTCCTTGGCCACCGCCGCCGGATTTGCCCCTCGGGAGAGCATGGCCTTGGCCTGGAAGAGCCGCCGCACGTGGAATGCAAAGGCGCCCACGACCGTGTAATCGGCGTCCTTGTCCTGGTCAAACATTGCGCGCAGTCGCTGCAGGGCCAGCCCCTGTTTGCCGGCCGTCACCGCGTCGATGACGTCAAAGGCCCCGAACAGGCGGTTGTGGCCCACCAGTTGCTCGACGTGGTCTACGGTGATCGCCTTGGGCACATCGACAAAGACCGCCAGTTTGTCCAACTCGTTGCAGACCCTGGCCCAGTCATCGCCGGTCAGCTCCACCAGCAGTTCCGCCGCATCCTTGGCCAGCTTCCTGGCATGGCGATGGGCGGCATATGCGATGAGCTCCGCCGGCATCTCCCACGGTTTGGGCGGAGAGACGCTGAAGAGCTCGCCGACGGAACCGAGTTTCTTGGCCAGTCTGGTGTTGGCAGGCCAGCCCTCCACGGTCAAGACCAAGACGCCTGATGGACATGGGGCATCGAAATACCCTTCAAGGACAGAGCGATTCTCGGACACAAAATCGTCTGCGTCACGGACCACTACCACTCGCCGCGGTGTGAGGAAAGGCAAAGTCCGAAGCTCATCAAAGACCTGGAAGACCCGGGCCTCCTTGCCTTCTACGGCGAGCAGGCCCATGGTACGCTGGTCTGGTTCCAGCAACTGGTCGATCAGCTCCTGGTAACGCCGGCCTACAAGTCCACCGTCTATGCCACAGATCACGTAGATCGGCTTGATGCAGCGTTCTACGTCCTGCGTTCTGCGTTCTGAATTGACGGAAGGCATCTATTCGTCTGCCTCACCTGCCTCGTCATCCGGCTCGGCCATCTGGCGCTCCACGGGCGTATCAGAGTCCTCGTCCTGGTCGGGCCCAATGGTCTCGGCAGCCACGAGCTTGTCACCCGGCTTGAGCTTGATCAGTCGCACGCCCTGGGTGTTTCGTCCGATCGAGCGGATTTCACTGAGGCCCGTGCGGATGACCATGCCTCCGGCGGTGATCAGCATCAGATCGTCGTCGCCCTTGACGGCCTTGAGAGCCACGACCTGGCCGTTGCGCTCGGTGGTCTTGATGTTCTTGACGCCGATGCCGCCCCTGCCCTGCTCCCTGTAGCTCTCCAGAGCCGTACGTTTGCCGTAGCCGTTCTCGCAAACTGTAAAGAGGGCCGCCTTCTCTTCGGCTATGACCATGCCGACCACTGAGTCGCCCTGGCGCAGCCTGATCCCGATCACACCTCGCGAGGCCCGGCCCATGGACCGGACCTCCTGCTCGTCAAACCGGATCGTCATGCCGTGGCGGGTGCCCAGCACGATATGGTCCTTGCCCGTGGTCTGGGCCACGCCGATCAGGTCGTCGTTGGGGTCGAGGTTGATCGCGATCACACCGGTCGATCGTGGATTACTATAGGCCTCCAGCCGGGTCTTCTTGACCAGGCCGTTCTTGGTGGCCATCACCAGTTGCCGCTCCATGCCGCCCTCGTCCTCGAAGGTGCTGACGTTGATGATCGAGGCCATCTGTTGGGTGCCGAGGTTAAGCAGATTGGCGATACTGCGGCCCTTGCTCTGCCTGGACATGCTGGGCACGTCATACACCTTCAGCCAATAGCACTTGCCTCGATTGGTGAAGATCAGCAGGTAGTCGTGCGTGGAGGCCACGAACAGGTGCTGGATGAAGTCGCCTTCCTTCGTGTCCGATCCAATGACGCCCTTGCCGCCGCGGCCCTGTTTCCGGTAGGTATCCAGGGGCATGCGCTTGATGTACCCGGCGTGGCTGACCGTGACTATGACTTCCTCGTGGGCGATCAGGTCCTCCTCGTCCAGGATATCGGCCTTGCTGACGATCTTGGTTCGGCGCTGGTCGCCGTACTTCTCCTTCAGTTCGTGGATGTCCTCCCGTATGATGTCCAGCAGGACCTTTTCATCGGCCAGGATCGCCTCATACCCTTGGATCTCCTCGACCAGGCCCGCGTATTCCCTGGCCAGCTTCTCGACCTCCAGGCCGGTCAGACGCTGCAACTGCATGGTCAGGATGGCATCGGCCTGCGGCCCTGTCAGGAAGTGCTCGCCCTTGGCCTTCTCCTTGACGAAGGACTCGGGCAGGATCTTCCTCAAGGTCGCCAGCTCCAGCAGGCGGAGGGGCTTGACCATCAGGTTGGCCTTGGCCGTGGGCGCATCGGGCGACTTCTTGATGATCGCAATGATGTCGTCGATGTCACTGACCGCCAGGATCAGGCCTTCAAGGATGTGGGCCCGGTGCCTGGCCCGCTTGAGCAGGAACTGGGTCCGGCGGCGGATGACGACCTTGCGGTGGTCGATAAAGTGCTGGAGCATCTCCCGGATGGTCAGGGTCTCGGGCCGGTTGTTGACCAGAGCGATGTTGGCCACGGCAAAGGTGCTCTGGAGCGGGGTGTAGCGATAGAGCTTGTTGAGCGCGATCTCTGGATCGGCGTCCTTCTTGATCTCTACCACGACCCGCAGGCCCTGCCGGTCGGACTCATCCCGCACGTCAGCCACCTCAGGCAACTGGTTCTCGTGCACGCAATCGGCGATCTTGGAGACGATGTTGGCCTTGATGACCATGTACGGGATCTCGGTGATCACGATCTGGGCCTTGCCCCGCTTGGTCTCCTCCACCTCGGCCTTGCCCCGCACCATCAGGTGGCCACGACCGGTGGTGTAAGCGTCCACGATGCCCTTGCGCCCGCAGATGATCCCGCCCGTGGGAAAGTCCGGGCCGGGCAGGACCTTCATGATCTCCTTGTAACCGCAGTTGGGATCATTGAGCAACAGCAGCAACGCGTCACAGACCTCACCGAGGTTGTGCGGCGCGAGGTTGGTGGCCATGCCCACGGCGATACCGGTAGAGCCGTTGACCAGCAGGTTTGGGAACTTGGACGGCAGGACCGTCGGCTCCATGCGGGTCTCGTCGTAGTTGGGCACGAAGTCCACGGTCTCGTACCGGATGTCCTCCATCATCTCCATGGCCGGAGCCGCCATGCGGGCCTCGGTATATCGCATGGCCGCTGGCGGGTCCGCGTCTATGGAGCCGAAGTTGCCCTGCGGGTCCACCAGCGTATAGCGCATGTTCCAGTCCTGGGCCATGCGCACGAGCGTGCCGTACGTGGCCTGGTCTCCGTGCGGGTGGTAGTTGCCGCCGGTATCGCCGACGATCTTGGCGCACTTGCGATGCTTGCTGCGGGGACCCAGGTTCAGGTCGTGCATGGCCACCAGGACCCTACGCTGCGAGGGCTTGAGCCCATCCCGCACGTCCGGCAGGGCCCGCGCCACGATAACGCTCATGGCGTAGTTCAGGTAGGAGGTCTTCATCTCATCGAGGATACGCAGATCCTCGATCCGCTCTTTGGGTTTTTCGCCTTCTTGCTTCATAGCGTCTGTCTTCGGTACCTCCTAAAAGTGAAAAGACTAACGGCAACCAGGCTCAAAGTCAAGGTTTACAGCAGGAAAAAGCGTTTGACAACGCCAGTTGTGTAGGACTACCATCCAGGCCGAAAAATAAGTTGGGGAAGACAACCGGCCCAAGAGAAGTCAGAATCAAATGGCAAGACGGTTCTCATTAAACAGCGTGACCCTGAAGGTATTCTGGCAAGTCTTTTCCATTTTTCTTGTCATCTGAGACGGAGTGGTAGCTGGATTCCCACCGTGAGGGGCGGTCTTAAGTCCATGCGGACCGATTCGGGGCCAACGACGGACTGTTTCACGTCCGACGCTAAAGAAACCTTGCCCAGGAGCCGATAACCTACACCATGGAAGCCGAAGTCATCCCAGGCAGCGGTGTAGAACAGTCGGCACCCGATCACGGCCAGATCCTTGTGCCTGGCACGACGTGCGTGAAGAAATGTCCGTTCTGTGCGGAGTTGATTCAGGCAGAGGCTATCAAGTGCCGGCACTGTGGCGAATTCCTTGACGGATCAGGCTGTGCCAATTCGAGGCCCAGACCGAAGAAGTGGTACTACAACACACGCAAAGTGGTCATTGCCCTGGTGCTTCTCCAGGCGCTGGCCCTTCCTTACGTGTGGCTCAATCCTCGCTACAAGACCTTGACCAAGGTGATCGTCACAGTGGTGGTCTTGGGCATCACGGCCTGGGGTGTTTACGAGATCTTCGTTTTGTATCAGCAGGAACTCCAGTCGTATCAGAAGGCACTCGACCAGATCCGCGCACTGGGGATGTAGGAAAGACTTCGCCCGCCGCTTGTCATGTGGATCGCAGCGAGTCCGGCGTACTACCCAAAGAGGCCTTGAGGTCGTCGACAAATGAGTCGATGGCCTGCTCGGTCGTGTTCCACGAGCACATCAGTCGCTCCCCGCCCGCTGCGATGAAGGTGTAGAAGTGCCAGCCCTTGCGGTGCAGCGATTCGGTCACAGCGGGCGGCATCTTCACAAACACCGAGTTGGCCTGCCTGGGCAGCAGGATCTCTACCTCATCGATCTCCCGCAACCGCTGCTCCAGCATCGCTGCACAACGATTGGCGTGCTTGGCGTGGCGGAGCCATGCACCGGTCTTGAGGACCCCCAGCCACTGGGCCGCTATGAACCGCATCTTGGCCGCCAGTTGACCGGCCTGTTTGCACCGATACGCAAACTCCTCCGCCAACTCACGGTCAAAAAAGATCACTGCCTCGCCCATGGCCAGGCCGTTCTTGGACCCGCCGAGGCACAGCACGTCCACGCCGCAGTCCACGGTCACCTCCCGCGGCCGGACGCCCAATGACGCCACGGCATTGGCGAACCTGGCGCCGTCCATATGGACCTTGAGGCCGTGGGCCTTGGCTACCTTGTGCAGGGCGGCCAGTTCCTTCTTGGTGTAAACCGTGCCCAGCTCCGTGGCCTGGGTGACGCTGACGACCTTGGGCTTGGGGAAATGGATGTCGGTCCGCCGTGTCACGACCTGGTCTACGCTGGCCGGGTCCAGTTTGCCGTTCTTTCCCTCGGCCACCAACAGCTTGGCGCCATGGGAGAAAAACTCCGGGGCCCCGCATTCGTCGGTCTCAACGTGGGCGAACCTATGGCACACGATGCTGTGGTAAGATTGGCACAGGGAGGCCAGGGACAGCGAGTTGGCTGCCGTCCCATTGAACACGAAGAACACCTCGCAGGGACTCGCAAAGAGGTCCCGAAACAAGTCGCAGGCCTCTGCGGTCCAGGGATCGTCGCCGTAGGAGAACTCGTGTCCCACGTTGGCCTTTTGCAGTGAGTCCATGGCCTCCGGACAGATGCCGGAGTAATTGTCGCTGGCGAATTGCTCGTTCAGGCGGCGAGCGCCCTTGGTCTTCTTCATCGTTATACGTTGTCCTTTCCAGCAGCGAAGGCCTGGTTATGCCCCTGCCATGTGGAGAAGCCTACTGCGGAGTTGGCGGAACTCAAGGCCAAACTTGGGTTGTTGGTTGTCAGTTGCTGGTTGTTGGTTTTCGCAGGGGCGATTCCTCAACGGATTGTGCGAATGACCTCAAGGCCCGCCTGGCCTTCGCGGCGGAACCTGGCCTAACGCCTTGTACGGCAGTGCCAGCTCCAGATTCTGAGGCAACTTGGTGATGCACAGCAGTCAAATGACTGCTTCGTCAGGCATAGAGATTATGGTGTGTCATGCACAATGCTTTTTGCGCTCGCGGCAAGCGCCAAGAGGTGTTCATTTCCAAGCTTCCGAATGAGCCTTTCGCAATGCGGACAAAACCTCGGACCATGATCGAGCCCAAGAAGCATGTCCGGCATCTCATTGTTGAAGTCCATGATACATGTTCTGGTCACGTCATGGTGCGGCAGGCCGCAAGTTGCCCCTAAAGCATAGAGGATGGATTGAAGAACCATGGCGAACAGTGGCGATTTCATCTGCGAAGACTTACTCAACTTACGCATCATGAAGAACGAAATTGTCGAAGAGTCGAGCATGCCTTCCTCAAACCAAGTAGTACAAGAAAAGAGCTGATAGTAGCCTTTGTCAAACAAACGTCCCTCGCAGAACTGTATAATTCCGTCCTGTTTTTCAAAACGAGCGACTTCTCGTATCTTGGTAGCCACTCTCTGTGCGTCCTTTACATCAATCGGGGATGCAGATAAGAGGATTGATTCAAGGTCTTGCGGAGGACGAACCGGATTGAAAACAAGGCGTTTCTGACCTGAGTTCCAGAATTCAAGCAGTTCGCCAAGCTTGTGGGGAAAATAAGGATGGAGGTGGACTGCTATCACCTGGGGAGCTTGTTTGACCTCTGAAGTTCTGGAACTTGCTTCAGGCCCGGAAAAGCTCTGCTCTGTTGAGGTTCCATTTCCAACTGTCCACGTTACTGGTTGACGGCAGGCTTCGAGGAGTTTCGCATACTCCTGCTCGCGGTCCGCCGGGAGCCAGTTGATGTAAAGGAATTGCAACAAGGAGCCTTTGATGGGGGCGCCGTCGAGCCGCAGGGGAATAAAGCGGCGCTCCTTGCTCAGCGGGTCGCGAAACCGGAACGTGCCGGCCTCCAACTGCGCCCAGTCCGAGCCGAACGCACTGGCCGACATGCAGAGCACGAGCACGCGGGAATGCTCCAGCCCTTCTTCGATCTTGGCCGGGATGCTGTCGCCGGGACGGATCTCCCAGTCATCAAGCCACACCCGCAGCCCGTCCTCGCGCAGCCGCTCCGCCACATGGCGCACAACCGCCTTGTCCTTCGAGCTATGGCTCATGAACACGTCGTACTTAAACTGCTCTCCCATGATACGCACTCCGACTCGACCCAAGGCACCCGCCTTGTCCGATCCAAGCCCGCGTTTCTTACAGGCTCTTGGTTTGGAGCGGTCCTGTTAGCCATCTACGGCGTTCTCGGTCCCGTTTGTCCTCGGAGTATTCCAATACACCTCCGGGCAACCGGGACCTGCGGCCTTGCAGTCAGCCAACATGCCTCGCTCAAAACAGACTGTCGCGACACGCCAGCACGCTGTCTAGCCCGAAGCCTCATGCCATTCATAGGTTCCGCCACAGGAACTCAAAATCCTGTGAGAAATGCGGGCTCGTATAGATTGTACAGCCCAGGGCCTGCAAACTCAAGAAGGTAGAAGCGTGAGGCAATCGCATTCTATTGAGATGGACGGTCTATCCCTCTGTTCTCCCGACCGAAGTGGAGGGATCTGTTTGAATAGATGCCTCCATTTCGACCAGCCTCTGGCTGGTCTCCAGTCGGCATGACATATTGCTCGCGGGTTCCAAGAGAATGCGATTGTCTTGGATATAATCGTGGAGCGACCATTCTGGTCGCCCTCTCGAACGAGAGACGTTCGAGTAGAGTGTCGAGCTGGGAGACTCAACCTACAGGGCCAGGAGTACTTCCACTGCACCCGTGAGGTTGGTTGAGGTGAACCGGTCTCCTGAAACCGTGTCCGGAGTCCGGGAGACGATGATCCGCTTGTCCGCATCCACAAGATCAGCCGCTTTCATGAATCGGCCCACCATGTCCTGGGTTGGTGCGCTGGTCAGCTTGATCTCGACCGCGCACAGGCGGCTGCCGAAGTCGAGCAGCAGATCGACCTCGTACTGGTCCGAGGTCCTGAGGTAGTAGGGAGAGAAGCCCTTGTCGTGCGATCGCAGGTGGCCAAGGATCTGTTCGATCACGAACCCTTCCCAGCTCGCACCCACCCATGGTTGGCTGAGCAGCTCATCATGTGTCTTGACCCGCATCAGGGCATGGAGCAGGCCCGAATCACGCCAGTAGACCTTGGGAGACTTGACCAATCGCTTGCGTACATTGGCCGCATAAGGCTCAAGGAGCCTGACCATGAAGCACCCTGTGATATACTCCATATAGCTGGTGATCGTCTGGTGATTGAGGCCCATGGCTTGACCGACCTGGGAGGCATTCCAGTTCTGCCCGTGGAGGGCAGCAAGCATCCTTAACAATCGCATTGTGGCCAGAGGTTTGGCGGGCAGGCCCCATTGGGGAAGATCCCTCTGTGTCAACAGGGTCAGGTAGTTGCTTTGCCAATGAGGGTAGTGACCCGAATCAAGGGATCCACCGTCAGGGAAGCCACCATACAGCCAGAGGTCATCGACAGGGTGGCTCGGGATCTCCGTGAAGAGGAAGGGCGTCAGCTCGACCAGGGCCAGTCTGCCGGCCAGAGACTCCGAGACCTCTCTCATCAAAGAGGGGGAGACGGACCCCAAGAGCAGGAATCTACCCATGCGATGGCGGTCTTGGTCGATGGCAGACCGCAGCCGAGTGAACAACTCCGGCATGGACTGCGCTTCATCCAAGACAACAACTTGTTCAGACTTGACCAAAGCCGGCCATTGAGCATCCAGCCTCACGCGGTCGGTCTCCACTTCCAGGTCAAAGTACAGCCCTCCCAAGGAGCCGGCCAGGGTGGTTTTGCCGCACTGGCGAGGCCCGATGATGGCAACCGCTGGATAGGTCTGAAGCCTTTTTCGAATAAGCCCTTTTAGGGTTCGCTCTATCATGACTTGCATTATGCCAATAATTCGGCAAATTACAAGAATATCTATAACTATCTTAATGCGTTTATCTTGGAGTCTTGCATGTACCTACAAATGACTCCATATGGTGTCATCACGTTCTAGCCAGCATTCCTGTTGATTGAGCATCTGTAACTACTATCATCCAAATGATCTGCCTGTTTGCTCAGTATATTGAGTAAAATTACTCAGGACAATGATTGGAATGACTACCTTCAATGCGTCCATTCAGAAAGGAACAGGCATGAAGCTCGGCACCTTTTCGTGGATCACCACCCTGCTGCTCTTGGTTGGCCTGGTCCAGGCCCAGGACTTCGTCCCCTTCGTGATCCCTGTAGAGCCCAACCTCCAGTCACCCATGGCTGTCACCTCATACGAGCCGATCGACGTCAACAGCGAGCGGCTCCAGGTCCGAAACTCGCACTTCTGGCGGGACGATGCGGCTGTGCGCCTGTGGGGTGTGAACCTGTCGTTTGCCGCCAACTTCCCTTTGCACCAGGACGCCGTGCGACTCGCCGCTCGCATGGCTGCGGCAGGGGTCAACTCGGTGCGATGTCACCACATGGACACGTCTCTATGGCCGAATGGGATCTGGGACTCCAAGGATCCCACGAGGCTCTCTGCCGAGGCCCTGGACAGGCTGGACTTCTTCATCAACGAACTGGCCAAGCGAGGGGTCTTCGTGAACATCAACCTGCACGTGGGTCGTGCCCACAGCCAGTACCTCCACCTGGAGCAGGCCAACACTGACTATGACAAGATCGTGGGGATCTTCACACCGGCCCTGGTCGCGGCCCAGAGACAGTATGCCCGCAACCTGTTGACGCACAAGAATTCGTACCGCGGCAGCGTCCGCTACGCAGACGACCCGGCCGTAGCCCTCGTGGAGATCACCAACGAGGACAGCTTCTTCATGTGGAGCGGGGATCAGGACCTGAGGGCCTTGCCCGTCTACTACGCCGGCGTGCTCCAAGGCCAGTTCGACGCCTGGCTCAAGGACAGGTATGGGTCCACCTCTGCCCTGGCCCAGGCGTGGGCCAAGGACACGCAGCCCTTGGGAAGGCAGATGCTGACCAACAGCCTCCTGACCTCGCAGGCCCAGGGCTGGAATCTGGAACAGCACGAAGGGTGCAAGGCCCAGCTCCTCAGCACCTCCTATCAAGGCCAGCAGGCCCTTCGCGTACAGATCCTCATCAAGGACGACACGGACTGGCACCTGCAGCTCAACCAAGGGAAGCTCGCGGTACAGGCAGGGTCATACTACACCGTGACCTTCCAGGCCGCCGCAGATCGGACCCGCTCCATCAACTGTAATGTGGGCCAGGCCCATGATCCCTGGAAAGGCCTTGGCCTGTCGCGTAGGATCGAACTGGGCCAGGACTGGAAGACATTCCAACTGGGCTTTGTGGCCACAGAGGACGACACCAATGCCAGGGTCAACTTCTCGTTTGGCAATGACGCCACGACCTTCTACATGGCCAACGTGGAGATGCGGCCCGGCGGCCAAGCCGGCCTTGCCACGGGCGAGACCCTCGACGCCAACACCGTGGCCCTGTTCCAGGAGAATGAGAGTCAGACAAGAATCATCGACCGCATGGTCTTCCTGGCCCAGACCGAGAAGGCCTTTTTCGACGGGATGAGGAGATACATCAAGGAGGACCTTGGGTGCAGGGCCTTGGTGACCGGCACCATCGTGTTCGGCCCGCTGGGACTCTATGCCCAGTCCGACATGGACTTCATAGACAGCCACGCCTACTGGCAGCACCCGCAGTTCCCCGGCAAGCCCTGGGACCCGGGCAACTGGATCGTTGAGCAGAAGGCCATGACCGACCACCCGGAACAGGCCATCCTATTCGGCCTGGCTGCCCAACGCCTGGCAGGCAGGCCCTATACGGTCAGCGAGTACAACCACCCCGCTCCATCCGACTATCAGGTAGAGTGTGTGCCGCTGATCGCCTCGTTCGCAGCGGCCCAGGACTGGGATGGCATCTGGCTCTACACCTACTCGCACTCCAACAACCAGTGGGACCGGCAGGTCCTCAATAGCTACTTCGACATCGACACCAACCCGGCCAAGTGGGGCTTCATGCGGGCCGGGTCCGTGATCTTCGAAGGCGCAGGCGTGGCACCCTTGGGCAGGCGTTTCATCGTGCCGCTGCTACAGAACGAGAATGATCCCATGACCGATCTGGCGGACCTACACCTCAGGTATGACCGGGACCTGTTGGCTGCCGTCTCCGATCGCTCCGGACTTCAGGGTATAGACCTGATCGGCACGGCCGTGGCTGTGGCCTTCTCCAACACCCTTGTCTCAGAAGGTAGCCCGACTACCACGATCCAGTGGTCTGTAGAACAAGTCCAGGGGCTGTACAGCGCAACAGGCGGTTCGGCATGGACCTACACCGGCCACCACGACCGCTTCGGTCAGACCACACGAGGCCGTGTCCAGGTGGCTGCACCGGCGTTTGCCGCGATGGCGGAGACTACCCTGGATGGACAGACACTAACAGAGAGCACCAAGATCCTGATCACTGCCTGTGGCAGATGCGAGAACGTAGGCATGGGTTTCTCTGCTGATCGCCGCACGGTGGGCCGCAACTGGGGGACCCCCCCAGTCCAGATCGAGGCAGTGAGCGGCCAGATCCTGCTGCCCAAGGGCAATTGGCAATGCCAGGCCCTCGGTCCAGACGGCTCAGCCCAGATGTCGGTCCCCATAGATCCCAACGGGCCGACGCTCTCCATGTCGCCCAAATACAAGACCATGTGGTACCTTTTGACCCGGTAGGCCCCGCGGGGAGCATTGACAATCCTTCGACGAGGGCAGGATCTGCAATCCGGAGATCCTGCCCCTGCGGCAGCGGCAATAAGTACAAGCGGTGCTGCGGCCTATCCCGCTGAGCGAGAAACCAGCCTTGAGACAGAGGCGGCAGTCCAGTACAATACCAAAGTCAGGCATGTGGTATGCCGCCGTGGAGAGCACAAGGGATCAGCATGGGATTCAACGAAGCAGATACGCGGGCAAAGCTCATTGAGACCAAGACAAGGATGTTCGCCGCATGAAAACCATTGAGGTAAAATAATCATGGCCAGACGCCCAACGCTCACGCCAGCAGAAGAACACGCCAACCTAGTGGGAGAGTTCCAAAGGATTAAGGATCGGCACAGTGAGGCCGTTCGGAAGAGAGCCGTGAGAGTAGTGCTCGGACCTTCAGTCATCCGCGTCTTCGAGAAAAAATCTACAGACGATATTAGACCTGTTCTTGAGGCTGTTCCGATTGATGAGTTACTTGAAATCAAGAAAGAATCTGAGTTCAGGGATTGGTTCAACAAGCATCTTGAGAAGGTGAAAGAAGCTGTTTCTGTCAAGAATAGCAGCAACCCGCGAATAGGCGAAGGCTATATCTTGGGCCATTGTACAAAAGTGCTAACACTCTACCTCAGGGAGATTGTTCTCAACAGCCGCTATTTTGACGATGCAGAGACGAAACGCATTCAGTACCTGCTATATGCTCCAATCGACAGCATAAACATCGACCGCCTTGAAGACCTAGGTTGTTCGTTGCCCTTCAATGCCATAAAGGAGATCGACACGAAAGAGAAGTTCTACCATGTTCAGGATGCGCTCGGCAGAGCAGCCGCTCAGGTCGGTATTCCACGAATCTGGTTTGACGACAACTGGGGAGACAGGCAATGATTGACGACCAGAGAAAGCTTCCCCCCGGCTGGCGGTGGGTGCGGCTGGGAGAGGTGTGCGAGATCAATCACCCTCATCCATCGATCAAACGGTCGGACGATGTGCCAACGACATTCGTGCCCATGGAAAAAGTGGATGCTGTGTCAGGGACGACCACAGGTCAACGGTTGCGCCCTTTCGGCGAGATTAAGAAGAGCTACACGTGTTTTGCCGTGGAGGACAAGTCATGACATCTATCAAGCAACTGCCCAAGGATGAGCGGCCGCGGGAGCGGCTGATCGCCAAGGGGGCCAGGTCTCTGTCCGATCAAGACCTGCTGGCGATCCTTTTGGGCAAGGGGATCGCCAAACACGACGTCACGGCAATATCGCGGGAGCTGGTGGCCGTGATCGACCAGAAAGGCGTGGACCTCACGGCCGCCGACATCCTGGATATCGAGGGGATCGGCCAGGCCAAGGCGACCCTGATCGCGGCGGCCTTTGAGTTTGTGCGTAGACGGATCAAGCCGGAGGGCGTGAAGGTCCGGTCCGCAGCAGACGTGTTACCCTTGATCCAGCACTACGCGGACCGTCGCCAGGAGCACTTCCTCTGTGTCTCCCTCAATGGCGCCCATGAGGTGATCCAGGTGCGGGTGGTGACGATCGGCCTGGTGGATCAGAGCCACGTGCACCCCAGGGAGGTGTTCGCGGACCCGATTGCAGACCGCGCTTCTGCCGTGATCCTGGCCCACAACCACCCCAGCGGCCAACTGACGCCCAGCCCAGAGGACCGCGATGTCACACACAGGCTCAAGGTGGCCGGCGACGTGCTGGGTATCCACGTGCTGGACCACGTCATCTTCACGGCCAAGGGCTTCTACAGCCTGGCGGAGCATGACGGACTGTAGGCCGTAAAGATTCTGGATTCTGGGGCGTTCTACTTGATCATCCTGATGATCTGGTCCAGGTCGTTGGGGACCTCGATGGGCGGATTACTGAACTGGCCCTGGCGGTCCTTGTGGTAGGTAACCGTGACGTTGGGGTCTTTGAGCACGTGGCCGGTCAGCACACACGCCACGGAGCTGTCCTTGCCGATCACGCCCTCGGCCAGCAGGTTCTTGAGGCCTGCGATGGTGGCAGCGGAGGCAGGCTCACAGCCAAGGCCGTACTTTCCGATCATGGCCTTGGCGTCACAGATCTCCGCGTCGGTGACTGCCCGGACCACGCCGTTGCATACGTCCAGGGCCCGCAGGCACTTCTTGAGATTCACCGGCCGCGAGATCTCAATGGCCGAGGCACAGGTGTGCGGCGAGAAGCGGCGGGCCGTCAGGTCCGCATAGTAGTCGTCGATGAGCCTCTGATTGACCTGGCCTCCATTCCACCGCAGGCCCTTGTTGTTGACCAGGTCCCACAGGGTGTTTGCGCCCGCGGCGTTGATGATCGCCATTCGCGGCGTCCGGTCGATCAGGCCCAGTTGCTTGAGCTCCAGGAAGGCCTTGCCAAATGCACTGGAGTTGCCGAGGTTGCCCCCTGGTACCACGATCCAGTCCGGCACCTGCCAGCCCAGGGCCTCGATGATCCGGTACATGATGGTCTTCTGGCCTTCCAGCCTGAAGGGATTGAGTGAGTTGAGCAGATAAAGCCCAAGGTTCTGGCACACGGCCTGGACCTGGCGCATGCAGTCGTCGAAGTCGCCTTGGATCTGGATGGTCTGAGCCCCGTAGTCCATTGCCTGGCTGAGCTTGCCAAAGGTGATGCGGCCGGAGCCGATGAAGACCGTGCACTTGAGGCCGCAACTGTGTGCATACAGCGCCACGGACGCCGAGGTATTGCCGGTCGACGCACACGCACAACTGGCGGCTCCGACCATCATGGCGTGGCTGAACGCCGCGGCCATGCCGTTGTCCTTGAATGACCCGGAGGGATTCAGGCCCTCATACTGAAGGTATAGACCTTCCGGCCTCATG